>Ga0302246_1000085_pt1 | contig 90675 bp, 83 predicted proteins | sample AAG_UR_Trp_MG_FD_193533 | JGI IMG/M metagenome (GOLD analysis project Ga0302246, IMG submission 193533) | Enriched activated sludge microbial communities from anaerobic digester in WTTP, New Holstein, Wisconsin, United States - AAG_UR_Trp | ecosystem: Engineered > Bioreactor > Anaerobic >... | reverse complement strand
GGCATAGCGTCACCTCGAGTGTTTATTGTGTTTTGTTGGGGAACAAAACCTATATATCACACTTCGTGACGCTATACTATTAATAATATCAATTACTTATAATATTATCGCTCCTGCGAAAGTTGAGATAATAACTTGGGATTGGATAGGTGACCATGCTGCTGTGAGTGACCCACTGGTTGCAATATTCTCTTCCAGAAAGACAGACCGTTGGATAGCAGACTATTTGGAAAATCTTTATCTGTCCATTTCATGCACTGCAGAAGAAATGGCTTACTATGCGAACCGAAGGAAGAGAATACCATATAAAGCGACTACACCCGTGATGATAAATGGTATTCCACATGGTGGCAGGATGATTTGCGGATATAACCCGTGGCTACATGCAAGAATCGTAAGTGATTTAAAGATAGAATCGGATGATGAAAGAGATTGCGAAGTGATCCGCTGGCGTGAGCCTCCAGTTTTTCAATGGAAAGACGAAAACCGATTGAATATTGAAGTCCAAACAGAAGGAAGGAACAAACAAATGGTCCGTAGGCAAACAGTGTTGTTATCACTCAAGGATATTGGCTAACCAGGTGCTGCACTGGACCTTCGGCCAGTGCATCTTTTTGTTCGGTCTCCCGGAGATCATTTGAAATCGTTGAGAAAAGGTGATATGTCACAAAATCATGGGCCGAAGATCCGACCTGCGGTAAAGAAAAGAAGTAAATCAAAAGGATGTACGAAGACCACGCCCATAATCTTGCTCTGGCGAAAGTAGCGAACGGCGGCAAGCGGTGTCTTTCCTGTGGAACGACGGAGATCCGTGGGAGGCAACGTTATTGTTCCGTCGCATGCCGGCAGCGCCTCCAGTTCAAGCTGGATTTGCGGACCGGCCTGATACAGGCTCTGAACACCCATTACGCCACGTTTTTCTTCTCCGAAGAAAAAATCTTCATGGATATTCTACCTTACGGAACCCGGGACACCTTCCGGTTTGCCTATCCCCGCTCGCCGGGGAAAAAACCGGCGGAGGACTTCGGTACCATGGCCAACGTCCTGGGGGAGATCTGGTGGTTGGAAAAAGACCGGAGCCACAAGGATTACCTGGCCTCCTACCAGGTCCTGAAGCGGGCGCTCCGGAGCGGGGTTCCCCTCGTTTCCGTCAAACCCGCCGTCAAGTGCACCCCTTCGGTCGGGTCGGCCAATCTCGTTCAACTGAACCTCGACCGGACGGTACTGACGTCACCCGATCTGAAGCAGATGATCAAGGCGGCTTACCGGCAGGAGGCCAAGAAGAATCATCCCGATGTCGGAGGAAAACCCGAGATCTTCCGCCGAATTCACCAGGCTTACGAAGAACTGTCCTCCTGGGCCGATCATCCTACCTATATCCGTCGGCGCGGGTTTCCCGACAAGTGGTTTTATGACCGCAGCCGCAACCGCTGGAATCAACCCCTCCCCCTTCCCCGCTATTAGATCTGTCCCGAAAGAATCGACCCGGAAATCCCGCATCATCGTGTCGAGGTTTGGCTCCTTCGCCTGGTGTACGTGTGTGCCGGTGCATGCTTTTTTCTCCGGAGGGTTCGGCCTCCTCCTATGCTGCCCGGAGGGCATCGATGATCTTCATCCGGGAAGCCCTCACCGCCGGGAGAAAACCGCCGGTAAATCCCATGACGAGGGAAAAGAGCAGGGTTTTCAGGGTGATGTCCGCCGTGAGGGTGAAACGGAAGGCGAGCTCGGAAAAGGTCTGGAAGTTAATCGTCGAAATGGTGAGCAGTTGCATGAAGGCGGCGAAAAAAAGCCCCGTGCAGCCGCCGACCAGCCCCAGAAGGAGGGATTCCATCAGGAAGGCCGTCAGGATGTATCTCCGGCCGAATCCCAGTGCCCGGAGAGTGCCGATTTCCGCGGTCCGTGTGGCGACGGAGGCGTACATGGTGATCATGGCCCCGATCATGGCGCCGAGGGAAAAGACGGCCGTCAGGGAGATCCCCAGGATGCGGAGAAATTTTGCCATCATTTCAGACTGTTCTTCATAGTAGCGTGTTTCCCGCTTGGCTTCGAGGGACAGCCGCGGGTCTCCCTCGATCATTTTTCTGGCGGCGTCCAGGTCTTGCGCATTCCGGAGTTTGAAGGTGACGGACGAATACACGGGACGCCGGAAAGCCTGCATGACCTGATCGACATCCCCCCAGATTTCGGAGTCGAACCCCGAGTTTCCGGCGTCAAATATGCCCACGACCTGCCAGTGCCGCATCCCGCAGTAGAGCTCTTCCCGGAGTCCTCCCCCCTTGAATCGCCGGGCGATGCTCGAACCGGCCAGCATTTCGAAAGAACCCGGCCGGGGAAGGCGTCCGGCGACGAGCTTGATCTGCGGCCGCAGCAAAAGGGCGTGGCCCTGGGTCCCCCGGATGGAAACATGGGAAATTTTACCCGTATCCCGCTTCGGCAGACCGACCAGGACGAGCATTTCCTTGACGACCAGGGATTTCCCTTCCCGGCTTGAGGCAATGTAGGGAAGGGATTCCACGATGGCGGCCTGACCGCGTTCAATCCCGCTTTGGACTTCCGAAACCGAACCCTTCCGGATGACGATGACGTTGTCGTAAGAGCCCGTCTGGATGAGGGTTTCTTCCAGTCCACGGGCAAGCATCAGAGTGGCCGCGAAAACGAAAACGACGAGGGCCATGCCCGAAGCCGTCAGGACGGTTGTCAGGCGCCGGGTCCAGAGGTTCCGGAGACTGTAGTGAAACAGGGCGAACATCAGCCGATTCTCCGGAGTCCATCGGCGATGCGGATGGCGATGGCCCTCTGAATGGGTACGATGGCCGCAAGGATTCCCACGGCAAGGGACGAGGCAAAGGCCATGACAAGAGAAGACGCCTCCACGGTGAAGATGGGGAAATACATGCCCAGGGCCTTCTTGAAAATTTCGGCCGCCGGGAAGGCCAGGGTAATCCCGGCAAGACAGCCGCACAGGGAAATGATGACCGATTCGCCGGCAATGAGCCCGCCGATGGCCCATCCGCCGAACCCCAGGGTTTTCAGGATAGCGTATTCACCGGTCCGCTCCCTGCTGGTCATGGCCATCGTGTTTGCCACCACGGCCAGCATGATGAAAATGACCACGAAGGAGACCACTTCAATGGCTGTGATGATGGCCCCGCTCATGGCAATGAAACCCTGCTGGAACGCCTTTTCCGTTTCCGTTACGGTTTCGGCCCGGGAGTTTTTAAAGGTTTGATCGATAGCGGTGGTTACGGCGGAGGAGAGATCCGGATTGGTGACGCCGATCATGTAAAATCCCACCTCGTCTGCCCGGGAGGGCGCGGTTTTTTTCAGCGTTTCGTTCAAGTAATCCCAGTGAAAGAAAAACTGGGTTTCGTCGACGGAATCCGTTTTGCCCCGGTAGATCGCCCGGAGGACGAAATCCCAGTTCCCGGGATAGATGGTCCCCCGCAGGGTGACGATATCCCCGATTTTCCAGCCGTATTTTGCGGCCAGCTTCCTTCCGGCAGCGAAGGCCTTCCGATCTTTCAGAAAGGCTTCACGCTCCTTGGAAGACAGGACGTATTCCGGGTAGAGTTCCAGGTAACTCCTGGGTTCTACGGCGAAATTGGCGAAGAAATTCTTCTCGTCGATGTAGATGCCGCCGAACCAGTTGCCGTAGGAGACCAGATGCACGCCGTCCACCTGGTGAATGCGATCCTTGTAGGACAGGGGAAGCGGGAAAATGATGGAAACGGCGTTGCGTGATACGAGGCGGCTTGCCGAGGAGGCATCGACACCGGCATACCAGGCGCCGATGACCGTCCGCAGCATGACGAAGGCGAGAATGGCGATGGTAATGCTCAGAATGGTCAGCAAAGCCCGGAATTTGTGGCGAAAGGCGTTTTTAAAAAGGAGCCTGACAATCAGCATCGGTCAAGACTCCTTTCTCGAGGTGGCGGAGGGTCTGGGCGCGCTGCGCAGCCCGGGGATCGTGGGTAACCATGATGATCGTCTTTCCGGATTCCTCGTTCAGCCTTGCCATGAGATTCAGGACATCTTCGGCGGACCGGCGGTCCAGGTCCCCCGTCGGTTCGTCCGCCACGAGGATGGCCGGGTCCGTGATCAGTGCCCGGGCGATGGCGACCCGCTGCTGTTCGCCTCCCGAAAGCTGGGCCGGGTAATGGTCCATCCGGTCACTGAGGTTGACCACGGCAAGGGCTGTTTCAACATGAAGCCTTCTTTCTTTTGCCGTGAGTCTTGTCAGGTGCAGGGGCAGTTCGATGTTTTCAAAGGCTGTCAGGACGGGAATCAGGTTGTAGAATTGAAAGATGAACCCCACATGGGTCGCCCTCCAGAGGGCGAGTTCCGTTTCTGAAAGGGGCGTGATGTCGATGCCGCCGACCCGGATTGTCCCGCTGTCCACCCTGTCGATTCCGGCGATGAGATTAAGGAGGGTGCTTTTCCCGGACCCGGAGGGTCCCATGAGAGCCATGAACTGGCCTTCCCGGATGCACAGGGTGATGTCTTCCAGGACCGGGATGATGTGCTGCCCCCGGCGATAGGATTTCTTCACATGCTCGACATCGACGATGACCGGTTTTTCTTCCATCTATTTTTCGTCAGTTTTAATACAGGTCCCGGATTTCAGATTTTCCGGCGGATTGGTGACAACCCGGTCTCCGATGGAAAGACCATGGGTCACTTCAACGAGATCGCCTAGAATCATCCCCGTGCGAATCGGTATTTCAACGGCCCGGTTTTCTTCCATGCGAAAGACCGAAACCTTTTCTCCCTGGTGGCGGATGGCGTTGCGGGGGATCGCCGTCCGGGGCTTCCGGTCGTCCGGACCGATGGGATGGCTGAGAAAGGAGACCTTGGCGCTCATCTCCGGGAGGACGCGGGGATCCTGATCGATGAATTTGACCTTGACTAAAATGCTGGCCTTGGTGCGGTCCGCCGTTGGAACGATCATATGGACGGCGCCGCGAAAACGGTCATCCGGCAGGGCATCCAACTGGATCTCGCAGGGTTGATCGAGTTTCACAAGGGAAAGGTTCGATTCGGAGACGTCCGCCTCGATCAGCAGGGAGCTCATGTCGGCGATGGTGACGACCGCCGCCTTGGCATCCGCGGCAGCACCGATCGGGGTGACGATATCCCCGATGTCGGCGTTTTTCGTCAGGACAACGGCGTCAAAGGGAGCCCGGATACGGGTGTACTCGAGGGCCACCTCCGCGCCGTCCAGGGTGGCATGCGCCGCGGCAACGGCGGCATGGGCTGAGGCCACACGGGCGGTTGTGTCTTTATAGCGGGCCTCGGCCTGGTCGAATTCGGATTGAGACAGGACCTGCCGGGCAAGGAGTTGCTTTTTGCGGTTATAATTAAGCGCTGCTTCGTGCAGGTCCGCCTGGGCCTGTGCGATTTGAGCCTTGGCGACCGCCAGATTCGCCGCGGCCTGTCTCCTTGCCGCCAGAACGTCGTCGTCCTCCAGGGTGGCGATGATCTGTCCTTTCTTGACCGGATTGCCCTCTTCCACGCTGAGAGAAACGAGGCGGCCCGTCACCTTGGAGGCGACAGCGGCCTTCCGCTGGGCGACCACATAGCCGCTGGCGTTCAGCAGGCTGTAGGTCTGGGTCGGATAAACACGGCTGACTGTGGCCACATCGACCCGAATGGCGGGGCGAAGAATTCCCAGGGCGTACAGGATGACAAGCAGGATAACCAGCGCGATGCCGGCCGTTATGTAAATGATTTTCTTTTTTCCTCCCCGGGTAAAGGTCTTGACCGATTGGTCGATTTTTAACCGGGACAGTTCGTCCGCCATAGATTCCCCCCTATATTGTCTCGTGTATGGCGAGCCACACCGTTGTTTCTTCCGGAGCGGTCCAGTTGACGCGGTGTCGTTCATGAGCCCCGATCAGGACGAAATCTCCCGGCGAGAGCGTTATTTCGTCTTCGCCCTCGAACTGCAATCCCGCCGTACCCTTGAGCACCATAACCCATTCCGCGTGGTCCTGGTCGTACCAGAAACCGGGCGGCGAGGCGTGACCCCGGGAGCAGATCCGTTCAACACGGAAACCCTGTCCCTGCAGAAGCCCTGAAAACGACTCATCCGGCCGGCTGTCGGGGAAGTCGGAAAAAATATTGCGGATGGTGTGTCGGCGAAGGCGCATCGTTCATCTCCGCTGAAAAAGGGAAAGAGTACTGGACCACACAGTCGCCCGTTTGACGGAAAGCGGTTTCATCCGCACGACATGCATAATGAAATCAAGGTACAGTCGGATCGTTCGCAGCAACCGGTCGGCCACGACTATACTGAAAAGCCGGTCCATTCGTCAAGATCATTTGCCGGGGAGTTCTATACTTGACAGCCGGGGCAGAAATAGGTTCCGCGGCCTGCGATCAAGCAGCGCGCAACGATTTTACCGCAACGGGGACAGGGAAGGCCGGCACGGCGGTACACGCGGAGTTCATGCTGAAAAGAACCTTTCCTGCCGTGGAAATCGCGCCAGTCGGAAACGGTGGTGCCACGGCACGCCACCGCCCTGCCCAGCACTTCTTTCGTCGAGAGGGCGATCCGGTGCCATTGTGCATCGGTGATCCGACAGGCGGGACGGGCGGGATCGATGCCGGCATGATGAAGGATCTCGCAGGCGTAGATATTGCCGATTCCCGCGATGACCGACTGATCCAAGAGAAAGCTCTTGACGGATCCCTTCCGGGGCCGGCCCCGCGCAGCCAGGTATTCCGGCGTGAGGTTCTGGAGTGGATCTACGCCGCCATGGTACGATGACGAATCCCGTTCCTTCTGGATGGTCAGGAATCGGCGCGGATCGATGAAGAAAACCCGGCCTGCCGTGAAAGTTAGGATCAACCGGGTATATTGAGGAATCTCTTTGACTTCCTCCTGCCACAGGAGCCGTCCCGTCATCCGGAGGTGCACCGCCAGGATCTGTCCGTCATCGAAGGACAGAAGGATTTTTTTCCCCCGGCGTTCGACGCGTGAGACCCGCCGCCCGGTTAGCTCCGTGATTTCGGGCAGCTTGGAATCCAAAACCAGGATGTCCAGGAGCGTCTGTCCCGTAATGGTTTTAACAAGTTGACGGCAGAGGGTTTCCACTTCCGGTAGTTCAGGCATTTTCCATTCCGTACACAGGGGTTTCTGGGAACGAATAATCCCTATTTTATTCAGGAATTGTTTTCTCTGAAACCCGGGGAAAAGTATTGCAATTTTGTCGGTAATTCTGTAGAGGAGATAGCGACATTTACAAGATTTGTCAAAACCATAAAATGACGAACCGGTAAAAAGTCGGGGGGATGTTCCTGTTGTCATCTTGAGTCCTTCGTAACGCCAGAGGTGAAAGTGCGCGGAGGATATGATATTGAAGAGATTCTTCGTCGCGGTTTTTCCTCATCATGACAAAAACGGACTTTTTACAAGGTCATCATAAAGTCGCCTTTTGACAATTCGGAGGAAACAATGCGATTGATACCCAGAGAAGAAAAATTCTTTGACCTTTTCGACGAATTGGCGGAGAAAATTGAGGAGGGCGTCAATGCCTTTCTGGAAATGCTTCGAAATTACGACAGTTTCGATTCAAAACTCGCCCGGCTGAAAAGTCTTGAGCACGAAGCGGACATCATTACCCACACGACCTATGAAAAGATGCACAAAACCTTTCTGACCCCTTTGGATCGGGAAGATATCTACGCCTTGGTCAACAAAATGGACAGCATTCTCGACATGACGGAGGCAACGGCAGTCCGCATGTCCCTGTTTCATATCAAAACGCCCAGACCCGAAATCATCGAGCAGGCGGTCCTTCTCGTGGAGGCGACGAAGAAAGTCAAAATTCTGGTTCACGGCCTCCGGGACATGAAAAACGCGCCCCAGGTACTTGAGGCCTGCGTGGAGATCAACACCATCGAAAACCTGGGGGATGCCCTCCTGCGGAACGTCATGGCAAAGCTTTTTGAAGGCGAGAAAGATCCCATCGAACTGATTAAATGGAAGGACATCTTCGAGCGTTTCGAAGAAGCCCTGGATGTATGCGAGGATGTGTCCAACATCGCCGAGGGTATCGTCCTGAAAAATGGTTGATTCACTCTATTTTGTCATCTTTCTGGTCCTGGTGGCACTGGTCTTTGATTTTTTAAATGGCTTTCATGATTCGGCGAACGCCATTTCAACGATCGTGTCGACCCAGGTCTTGCCGCCGAAATACGCTGTCCTATGGGCGGCTTTTTTTGATTTTGCAGCCGTTTTCTTCATTGGCGTTAAAGTGGCCAACACGATCGGAACCGGCATCATCGATCCAAAAATCGTTAATGATATTCTTATCCTTTCGGCTCTGGGCGGTGCCATTGCGTGGAATATCATTACCTGGTATTTCGGCCTTCCCAGCAGTTCATCCCATGCCCTGATCGGGGGGTTGATCGGCGCGGGGGTCGTCAAGGCAGGCTTCGGCATTCTGGTCTGGAGCGGCATTACCAAAACGACCCTGTTTATTATCCTGTCTCCCGCAATCGGCTTGGTTCTCGGACTCATGATGATGATCATCGTTCTGAATCTCAATCGTCATTCTTCGGTCGCCCGGTCGACACACGTGTTCCGGAAGCTCCAGCTTCTTTCCGCCGCTGTCTACAGCATCGGCCATGGGGGAAACGATGCCCAGAAAACGATGGGGATCATCGCCATCATTCTCTACAGTCACGGTATGCTGGGCTCAACCTTCCACATCCCCATTTGGATCGTGATTACTTGCTATACCGTCATTGCGCTGGGAATTATGTCGGGAGGATGGCGGATCGTGAAGACCATGGGGACGAAAATTACCAAGTTGCAGCCCATGGGTGGTTTCTGTGCCGAAACGGCGGCCGCCATTTCCATCATCGGTGCCTCTCTCGCGGGTATTCCCGTCAGCACGACGCACACCATTACCGGTGCCATTGTCGGGGTCGGCGCAACAAAACGCCTTACCGCCGTCCGCTGGGGTGTGGCGGGTAGCATCATCTGGGCCTGGATTTTAACCATTCCCATGTCGGCTTTGATTTCCGGTCTGCTTTATCTCTGTCTGGAACCCATTTTTTTGTAATCAAGGCGTTTTTCGCTGAAAGTCAGGGGGGGTGACCCGGGCCGCTTGCCTGAAACCCCAGGCGGTCATGGAGAAAGCGATGATCATGGGGCCTAAAACAAATCCCGATATCCCGAAAAGCATGATTCCCCCCAGGGTTGAGAGGAAAATCAGCAGGGGATGCATTTGAATATCCTTTCCCAGGAGCACCGGACGCAGCAGGTTGTCCACCATGCTGATGACCAGGGCGCCGACTGCCAGGATCGTTATTCCCTCCCAGTAATGCCCCGTGAAAAGCATGATCAAAGCCGCCGGCACCCAGACGATGGAGGAACCCACGCCGGGAACGATCGACATGAGGGTCATGACAACCCCCCAGGTGAGGGCGCCGTCGATTCCCAGGAAGAAAAACAGAGTCGCGCCCAGAAGTCCCTGAAGTCCCCCGATGATGAGGATCATTTTCAGCGTGGCCCGAGCGGTTGAGGTGAAGCGTTCAAAAAGAACCTTTTCTCGCCCTTCCCCCAGCGGGAGATAGTCCAGTGCCGTTTTCAGAAGTTTTTCCCCGTCTCTGATAAAGAAAAACAGGGTGTATGCCATGACGGCAAACTGGACCAGCAGGATCAGCGTGTTCTGGGTCATGGTTTGCAGGGTTGTGAGGATATAATTGGCGATACTCTTGGCAATTTCGGAGAACTTCGTTGTCCAGAAAGTTTCGTCCACGGACAGGATCGCACGGAAATATGGATGGTTTTTGATTTCGTTGCCGATTTCGCCGATCTTGGCGCGGAGGCTGCTTTCCGATGCGTTCAGGGCGTCGTAAAGCAGGATCGATTCTTTGAGCAGGAGGCTTGCCACGAGCGCGGACGGTAGAATGATCAGGATCAGGATCAGGAAGATCGTCAAGGTGGCACTCAGGTTCGGGCGATGCAGCTTTTTCTCAAGCCTCCGGTAAACGGGGCTGAACAGGCTTGCCAGGACGGCGGCCCAGAACAGGGGGAAAAAGAAGGGTTTCAGCAGGAGAACGGACAGTAACGTGACACCGCCCAGCAAAATCACCAAAAGGATGTTGCTGAATTTTCGATCGTCCAACGGTTCCATGGGCACTCTCCTTTGTTCATGATTTCCTTTTAAGAAGGACCGTTTCCCGGGCCGGTTTGATGGATGCCTGTGACCGCCGTGACGGATTTTTCGGGGACAAGGATGCTCTCTTTCGTGATCCGGATCCCGATATTCGAAAGCTCCAGAAGGCGGTAGAGAATCTGCTGATTTTCCAGAACGAAGTCACCGTAGCCGGCGGAGTAGCGCCTTTTCAGGAGGGCTTTCCCTTCCCGGATCAAAGTCCGGCGGGTATAGTCCATCAGCCAATCCAAGGCACCGTCGGTCATCTCGCTTGCCGTTGCGTCGAAGACCACCGCCCGGGTAACGGCATCCGTTGCCAGGGCGGCCCTGATTGCAGCCATAACGGACTCTCCGGCGGTGGCACCCATGATCAGCACCTCGCTGCAGTTTTGAAGAAAAGCCGCAAGATTCGCACTTTCCAGGCGGATCTGGTTTTCCAGGAAGAGGAGACCCTTTTCGCGTCCGATGATCGGAATCCGCACGGCGCTCCCCTTCAGATGGATCAACGCCAGGGCTTCATCGATATATCCGTCGGTCTGTTGTTTCTGCTGGGCGTTGATTTGGGTGATCTTGAGATGGTAACCCAGGCGCTGATAGATTTTCTCTCTTGGCGGAGCGATCCTGATGGTGTGAAACACCATACCGTACCTTTCCTTGATTGGGCGGGCCGGTCCTCCCGGGGAGAATTTTGTTGGAGAAGGACCGGCTGTTCCGTTTATGATCAGGCGGTTTTAGCCTGCTTTTTCATGATGTGCTTCATCAGACCGCCGTCGACGATCAGTTCCTGCATGAAGGGCGGAATGGGGTTGATCCGGAGCACCTCTCCTTGAGCAAGTGTGATGGTTCCTGCGTCTCCGTCCACCGTAACGGTTTCCCCTTCCTTGATCCGGTCGTAGAGCTCCTGCGATTCAAAGATGGGAAGCCCCATGTTGAAGGCGTTCCGGTAAAAAATACGGGCGAAGCTCTTTGCGATGACGCAGGAGATTCCCGCGGCCTTGATGGCGATGGGCGCATGCTCACGGGATGAACCGCAACCGAAATTTTCACCGGCCACAAGAATATCCCCCGCGGCCACCTTCTCCGGAAACGACGGGTCTGCGTCTTCCATGCAGTGTGAAGCCAGGACGGCGTGATCCGTCGTGTTCAGATAGCGGGCCGGAATGATCGCATCCGTGTCGATGTTATCGCCGAATTTCCAAATTTTCCCCTGAAATTTCATATTTTTCCCCTCGTAATGGCCTGATCCGTAAAGAGGCCTGTTTCGTCATCCTTGAGACGTAGGACGTAGCATTTTCTCGCAGATCAATTCTTCTATGCGTCCAGGATGACTGCCTGATTGTGTTTAACCGTACCGTCGAACGGATGGTACGGGTTATTTCAATTCATCCGGTCCCGCGAGCCGACCCATGACTGCGGAGGCGGCGGCGACGGCGGGGTTGGACAGATAAACCTCGCTGCCGGGGTGACCCATCCGGCCGACGAAGTTACGGTTGGTCGTCGCGACGGCCCGTTCTCCCTGCGCCAGGATGCCCATATGACCGCCGAGGCAGGGTCCGCAGGTGGGTGGGCTGATAATGGCGTTGGCGTCCATGAAGACGTTCATGAGTCCTTCGTCCATGGCCATCCGGTATACTTCCGGCGTGGCCGGGATGATGAGAAGCCGCACGTGGGAGGCGGCTTTTCGGCCCTTGAGCACCTGAGCCGCGACACGCAAATCCTCGATACGGCCGTTCGTGCAGGAGCCGATGACGGCCTGATCGATGCGGACATTACCGACGTTGCTGATTCCTTTCGTGTTCGACGGCAGATGGGGGAAAGCCACCTGGGGCTCGATCCGGCTGCAGTCGATCTCGATCGTTTCGCAGTAGACCGCATCCGCATCGGAAGCGTATTCCGTCCAGGGTCTTTTCGCCCGGGGTTTCACATAGGCCCGGGTGATGTCGTCACAGGCGAAGATGCCGTTTTTCGCTCCCGCCTCGATGGCCATGTTGGCCATGGACATGCGGTCCGCCATGCCGAGGGAGGCAATCGTTTCCCCCGTGATTTCCATGGCTTTGTAGAGGGCGCCGTCAACGCCGATTTTCCCGATGATATAAAGGATCAGGTCTTTCCCGGATACCCAGGGGTTGAGCTTTCCGAAAAGGATGAATTTCATTGATTCCGGTACCTTGAACCAGACCTCTCCCGTCAGCATGGCCGCTGCGAGATCCGTGCTTCCCACACCGGTGGCGAAAGCCCCCAGGGCGCCGTAGGTGCAGGTATGACTGTCCGCCCCGATAACGAGATCGCCGGGCAGAACAATGCCCTTTTCGGGTAAGAGAGCGTGCTCGACCCCGACTTCCCCTCCTTCGTAGTAATGGGTGAGAATCTGTGACTTCGCGAATTCCCGAACGAATTTGCACTGTTGTGCCGAACTGATGTCCTTGTTCGGAGTAAAATGGTCGGGAATCAGAACCACCTTGTCCTTGTCAAAAACCTGTTTTCCCCCCGCCTTCTGGAACTCCTCGATGGCGATGGGAGCCGTAATATCGTTACCCAGGGCGATATCCACTCTGGCGTTGATAAGCATCCCCGGGTGTACTTCCTGCAGATCCGCGTGCGCCGCGAGGATCTTTTCCGTAATCGTCATTCCCACGATCTTTCTCCTGTCTTTCCTTTAACCTGCCATCACGTACCGGGCGATCAGGTCTCCCACATCGCTTGTTCCCATTCCCATCTTGCCGGCATCCATGGATTTGAAGTCTTTCTTAATCGCCTTCTGGACGGCCGCTTCGATCATCTGGGCAGCTTTACTCTCACCCAGGCAGTCCAGGAGCATGGCGCCGGCTGTGATGGCGGCCAGGGGATTGATGACGTTTTTTCCCGTATATTTCGGTGCGGACCCGCCGATGGGTTCGAACATGGACGTGCCTTCGGGGTTGATGTTCCCGCCGCAGGCGATCCCCATGCCGCCCTGGATCATGGCGCCCAAATCGGTGATGATGTCGCCGAACATGTTGTCCGTCACGATGACGTCGAACCACTCGGGATTCTTCACCATCCACATGCAGGTGGCGTCGACGTGGGCGTAGTCGGTCTTGATTCCCGGGTATTCCGTGGCGATCTCGTGGAAGGCCCTTTCCCAGAGGTCGAAGGCGAAGGTCAGGACGTTGGTCTTTCCGCACAGGGTGAGTTTGTTGTCCTTGTTGCGCTTTTTAGTGTATTCGAAGGCGTACCGGAGACAGCGTTCGACGCCCTTGCGCGTATTGATCGATTCCTGAATCGCCACCTCGTCTTTCGTTCCCTTCTTCAGGCACCCGCCGGCTCCGGCGTAAAGGCCTTCCGTGTTTTCCCGGACGACGACGAAGTCAATCTCCTTCGGACCCTTGTTTTTCAGGGGCGTATCGACTCCTTCGTAGAGCTTCACGGGGCGGAGGTTGATGTACTGATCCAGTTCGAAACGGGTCCGCAGCAGGATCCCTTTTTCCAGGATGCCGGGTTTGACGTCGGGATGACCGATGGCCCCGAGAAAAATCGCCTTGAACTGGCGCAATTCGTTGAGGACGCTGTCGGGAAGAATCTCCCCCGTCTTCTTGTAACGTTCGCCGCCGATATCGTAGTGGGTATAGCGGAGCGTGAATCCCAGAACCCCGGCAGCCGCATCCAGCACCTTCAATCCTTCGGCGACGACTTCAGGACCGGTTCCATCTCCCGGCATGACCGCAACGTTGTATTCCTTACCCATATGTCAACCTCCTCAAGTGTATTTTAAAAATGAAACCCTCCGGAACAAGCAGGATTTTTTCCCCGGAACGGTATAAAAACGAGGGCCTATCTTTTTCAGAGAAAATTCCGAATGTCAACGGAAAATCTCCTCTTGGACGGCCGCTTTTTCCCGGAGGATCGCCAGGATGTCTTCGGGAATGTCCTTCGCCTTCAGGTGTTTTGGATTCGAGGCGTCGATACAGATCCGCTTTTCCATTCCTTCGACCAGAACGGAGCCGTCTTCGGCCCCGACAATCCGGGACTTGAAAGTGACCGTTTTCTTGCCGATTTCTTCGATTTCCGAGATGACGTGAATCGTGTCCAAGTAACGGCCGGGTTTCAGATAGGAACAGCGCGATTCCACGAGACCGAACTGAAGCTGCCGTGATTGCAGAAGCATCTGATGATTCAGGCCGATTGCATCGAACATGAGGTGGTTCGCGGTGTCAATCCATTCGTAGTAATGAGGGTAGTAGACGATACCCGCCGCATCCAGGTCACCCCAGCCGATTTGTTTTTCCAGGATGAATTGCGACATTTTATTCGATTTCCACCTTTTTAAGGTCCGTTTTCAGCCATTCGAGACGATTCAGGGCATTAATGTACGCTCTCGCCGAGGCGACGAGAACATCGGGATGAGCGCCGTGGCCGATGACGGAGCGGCCGTTATAGCGCAGTTGGACCATCACTTCACCCTGCGCGTCGGTCCCTCCGGTGATGGCGTTCACCGCATACTTGAGAAGCGGGTAGTTGGTTCGGGTGATCTTCCGGATGACGGAAAATGTCGCATCGACGGGACCGATGCCGAAACCAGCATCCTGGTACATTTCGCCGTCGATCATCATCCTCATGGTGGCTGTCGGGATGGCGACACTGCCGGAAACAACATTCAGATACTCGAGCTTGTACTTGTCCTCGGACCGGAAGACCTGTTCGTAGACGATCGCTTCGAGATCCTCGTCGAAAATGTCCTTTTTGACATCGGCCAGTTCCTTGAAGCTGGCGGCAACCTTGTTTAGCTGTTCGTTGGTCAGGTTGTATCCCATCTTCCTCAGATGTTCGCTGATGGCGTGGCGTCCCGAATGCTTGCCCAGGACGATGTTGCTGTCGGAGATGCCGACGGACTGGGGCGTCATGATTTCGTAGGTGATCTTTTCCTTGATCAGGCCGTCCTGGTGAATCCCCGATTCGTGGGCAAAGGCATTCGCTCCCACAATGGCCTTGTTCGGCTGGACCGCTACGCCCGTAATCTGGGTCAGCAACCGCGACGAGGGGTATATGTAAGGGGTTTTAATATTCGTTTTCAGGCCGAAAAGATCCTTCCGGGTTTCCAGCGCCATGACGATCTCTTCCATGGCGGTATTGCCGGCCCGCTCCCCGATACCGTTGATGGTGCACTCTACCTGGCGGGCGCCGTTCCGGAGTGCCGCCAGGGAATTGGCAACGGCCAGGCCCAGGTCGTTATGGCAATGGACGGAGATGATCGCCTGGTTGATGTTTTTGACCCGCTCGAACAGATAGGCGATAAGACCCCCGAACTCCTCGGGGATCGCGTAACCAACCGTATCGGGAATATTGACCGTTTTGGCCCCCTCGGCGATGACCGCCTCGACCATTTCGCAGAGGTAGTCCCGGTCTGACCGCGTCGCGTCCATGGGCGAAAATTCGACGTTGGCCGTGAAACCGCAGGCATGTTTTACCGCTGCCCGGGCTTCTTTGAGGACCTGTTCCCGCGATTTCTTCAGCTGGTATTTCAAATGAATGTCCGATGAGGAAATAAAAGTGTGAATTCGCGGATTGGCCGCGTCTTTAATCGCTTCCCAGGCGCGGTCGATGTCGGTCAGATTGGCCCGTGCCAGTCCCGCGATCTGGGAACCCCGGATTTCCCGGGCGATCTGCTGGACAGAGAGGAAATCGCCGTCGGAAGCGACGGGAAAGCCCGCCTCGATGATATCGACGCCCATCTTTTCCAGCTGACGGGCGATACGGATCTTTTCGTCCGGATTCATGCTGCATCCCGGGGATTGTTCCCCGTCTCTTAATGTGGTATCAAAAATATAAACTCTGTTGTTCTGTGTATTCATGTGGTCTCCTTTCTCTGGAAACAAAAAAGGCCATGGTTTTTTCGCCCATGGCCTTTAGGTTTATCCTGTTATGACTTCCTAGTGATCACCTAAAAACGACGGGCGGCCGACAAGGCACAATAAGCGCAGCAAACCGAGGCCAAGCAGCAGGGAAAGGCGATTCGCGCTCATCTTCTGTATCGTACCGGACGTCACCTTAAGGGTCTCCTAGAATAGGAATTTCGGTGAAAAATAAATCAAAACGGCCATGATGTCAAGCCTTTTGTGGGCGAAGGTTTGTTGCGGGCCGTTTGCGGGGATTGATTAAAACGGCCGATCCGTTATTCCAGGATGAACTCGGAATCCGATCCGTTTTTCAACGGGAGAAATTTTTCACAGAATATACAACATATGGAAAAAAATGCCTTGACCATTACAACATGTTGTGTTAGTAAAAAATCAAACATGTAGATTTCTCGTTCGGTGTTCATTGCAAATTACCCGTGGTTATCCGTGATTCCTCAAGGTGCTGAAGACAGCTTGTAAGGCTCTTCAGTCGGTTGTTTTTCCGAAGAGTCTGTGTTGGAACGGAAGGAAAAAAAGGAACGCGTAAACGGTTAACCTAATAACAGACGAGGGGCTCTGTCGAACGGTTTAGGCAGAGCCCCGTTTTTTTCATCTTTCCCCTTGACAAAACAGGTCCTTTCCGCCATCGTTCCACCCGGAGGCCTTTCCGGGAACAACCTCATCAGAAAAGAGCGGGGATATACATCTCCAATTGCGATGTCGATACAAATCATGACAAGATAAAAACGGAAATAACTCTCAAGGGAATGGATATGTCGTATCGTCTGTGGGGACTCTCTTTGTTATGCCTGTTTTCATTTATCTGGGGTTGTTCGCAGAACCGGGTGACGGAAATCCCGAATTCTTCGACGGAAAAGGAAAAGACTTGCGTGATGGAGTGCCGGCAGGTTTATTTTCGGTGCAATACCGCGTGTGATGAGATGCTCGGCAGCCCGGAAACGGAAACTCAACATAAACAGTGCCTAAAAAACTGTAACGAGGTCCTTGAGGATTGCTATGACACCTGCCGGTGAAAATCCGATAGTCCAGGTGTGACGATCATTGAAATATTAGAATATTGCGGGGGGTCAAGATTCCGCATCGGGGGTGTGCCGTCCTCGTCAAAGGGGGCGGCCTTTTTATTGGCGGGCTGGATTTTTCAAGAGAAAATCCTCCCTTTTGGCCTGAAAAGGTGTATACGTTACCTCATCTCGTGACAGCGGTTCCATTCCGGGGGAAAACATGCCGGTGATAAAAGGATTCTCCGTACAAAAACAGATATTCTGGGGCGGCGACATTTTCTTGATTGCAGTCTCCTTCTATTTAGCCCGGGGGCTGTGCCTCGGAGAATGGTCGAATTTTTTGTCGGTTTTCGGCACTGTCGAAATAACGGTTTTCGTGTTGTATATCCTGACCTTTTATATTTTCGATTTGCACGATACCGGGGATAAGACAGGCAGGATAACCTATTTCCTCCGTCTGGGCCTGGCCATCGCTATTGTGAATATTCCCCTGATGTCCGTGTTTTATCTTCTCAACGTTCGTCCTTACGGGGCGGGGCTGTTTTTTTTCAGCGCCTGTTTTGTGTTTTTGTTGACGTTTGGATGGCGAATTGCGTTCCACAGAGCGTTTATGTTGCAGCATCCCATCCGTGTCGTGATTATGGGAGCCGGCGTGGCGGGGCAATTCATTCATGCAATCTTAGCGGGCAGCCCTGATTATCGGATAGTGGGTTTTCTTGATGACGATGTGAAAAAAAAAGATCTGAACATCGACGGGACGTCGGTTATAGGGGATGCCAAACTGCTCGATTCCTTGTCTCGCAGTCGGGCTATCGACCTGGTTATCTTGACGGTTTCCCATTTCATAAAGCCGGAAACCTACCGGAATCTTTCTGAAATCAAAATGAGCGGGATCGAAGTCTTTGATTTACCCGGCTTCTGCGAAACCGTGCTGGGCAAGATACCGGTTTATCATGTCAGTGATTCCTGGTTCATTTCCGAGCCGATTTTAGGGGTTCGCAAAACCATCTATAACCAGAAGGGCAAGATCATCTTCGATAAGCTGTTGTCCCTGCTTGGCCTGGTCCTGACAGCCCCCCTGTTCCTGATCATTGCAATTGCGATTAAGATGGATTCCAAAGGGCCGGTCATTTATCGGCAGCAGCGCGTAGGTAAGGACGGGCGAGCATTCAATCTATATAAATTCCGCTCCATGCGGGAAGATGCCGAAGCCAACGGCGCCGTATGGGCCAGTCCGGATGATCCAAGGGTGACGCGTGTCGGGTACCTTATCCGGCGACTGCGAGTTGATGAAATTCCCCAGTTCTGGAATGTGCTCAAGGGAGACATGAGTCTTGTGGGACCACGTCCGGAGCGACCGGAATTTGTAAAGGATCTTCTCCGGGATATTCCGTATTTTTCGCTTCGCCATGTCGTTGCTCCAGGCATTACCGGCTGGGCACAGGTGAATTATCCCTACGGGGCCTCCAGGCAGGATGCCATCGAAAAATTACAGTATGATATTTACTATATCAAGAATCTTTCACCCATGCTGGATTTGATTATTTTAGCAAGAACCGTAAGAATCGTTCTTTTTGGTCGGGGGGCGAGATGAGAGAGTATTCTGCGAATCTGCACCGTTTAGATCCGGTTATTGGATCAGGAAGTTGTATGGTAAACACTCCCTTGTCCGCGATGTGCGCGAGATCGTGATCATTCGGAAGAAAGGATTTCTTCTCCTATGTCCTGGTATGCGGTTCATACAAAGAGTCGTCACGAGAGCAAGGTCTACGACAAGCTTCTGCAGAAATCGTTGCACGCCTTTCTGCCCCGGATTTCCGTTTGGAGCCGGAGGAAAGATCGGAAAAAGAAAATAATCGTTCCCCTGTTTCCAGGATATCTCTTCATCCGTGTCGACGATCTGGACAATGCGAAAATGATTGAAATCCTGAAAACGGCCGGGGTTGTCCGCATCCTGGGAAACCGGCAGGACGGGCCTCCCGCGGCTGTTCCTGAGAAGACCATGGATACCATCTATAAGCTGGTCGCCTCGGAAAACGATATCCGGCAAATTCAGTATCCCCGTCTGGGAGAGGCCGCCGTGATCGTTGACGGGCCTTTCAAGGGGATCGAAGGTCACGTGGTAAAAACAGATTATGCAAATGAAATATTTATCATTTCATTCGAGTTTTTAAACCGCTATGTGTCGATTCCGTTGCAGGGACATCAAATTCAAAAAATTTAGACATGGATATTTTTTGTACGACGAATAAAATTTCATTGACATCCCGTTGGATGCCCTGTATAAATCGCATTAAGTTTTTATAGTAAGCCATTCAGCAGTATCGGATGGGGAGAAAGCAAGAGTTGGATTTAAACAATTTAGAAGTAAGGTGGGCCACCTGTGCATCGTGTTTTTGGGATGCGGGTGGTTTTTTTTCTTTCTGCCGCGGTTGCGATCCGACTTGAATCTTGAAAATTGAAGAAAGGAGGATGCAAGCGATGTCAGAAGGAAAAGTAAAGTGGTTCAATGATAAGAAGGGTTTCGGCTTCATTGAAAAGGACGAAGGCGGAGATGTTTTTGTTCATTTCAGCGCCATTCAGAGCTCTGGATTCAAAACCCTGCAGGAAGGCCAGCGCGTCAGCTTTGACATTGAGAAGGGTCAGAAGGGCCTTTCCGCGGTCAATGTGAAAGCCCTGTAAAATGTGACAAAGGAACGGGCTGTATCCCCTGCCGGCTTCAGGGCAGGGGATACAGCCCGTTTCCAGTTTTCCAGATCCTATTCCTTGAAAATCGCCCCCGTACCGGCCGATGTGACCAGTTTCGCATAACGGGCGAGATATCCCGTTTTGATGGCCGGTTCCGGCGGAACGAATTCTTTTTTTCTCTTCTTCAATTTTTCATCGCTCACCTTGAGGGTCAGTGTCTTGGCCGGAATATCGATGGCGATGCGATCGCCTTCCCTGACGAGTGCGATGGGTCCCCCCTCTGCAGCTTCGGGAGAAATATGGCCGATTGCCGCGCCTCTCGTTCCGCCGCTGAAGCGGCCGTCCGTGAGCAGGGCGACGGATGTATCCAGGCCCATTCCGGCGATGGCCGAGGTCGGAGACAGCATTTCCCGCATCCCGGGTCCCCCTTTCGGGCCTTCGTAGCGGATTACCACGATGTCGCCGGGTTTGATCCGGCCGTCTAAAATGGCAGTGATGGCCGCCTCTTCGCTGTCGAAAACGCGGGCTGTTCCCTCGTTCACCAGCATTGCGTCCGCCACGGCCGACTGCTTCACGACGGCTCCGTCGGGGGCGAGATTGCCCCTCAGAATGGCGATGCCTCCTTCACGGCTGTAGGGACGGTTCAGGGGGCGGATCACCTCGTCGTTGTACACCTTTGCTTCACGGATGTTTTCCCCCACGGTTTTTCCCGTCACGGTCAGGGCGTCCTGATGAATGATTCCCAAATCGGCAATGGTTTTGATGACCGCCTGGATGCCGCCCGCCAGGTCGAGGTCCTCGACATGATGTTCTCCCGCCGGGCTCAGGTGGCAGAGATTCGGGGTTTTCTTGCTGATTTTATTGAACAGGTCCAGATCCAGTTTTATTCCCGCTTCATGGGCGATGGCCGGGAGATGGAGGACCGTGTTGGTTGAACAACCCAGGGCCATATCGACGGCCAGGGCATTCCTGAACGCGTCCGGGGTGGCGATGTCCCGGGGCCGGATATCCTTCTTCACGAGTTCCACCACCTTCATCCCCGCCTGTTTCGCCAGTCGTCTTCTGGCGGCGTGGACTGCGGGAATCGTGCCGTTTCCCGGGAGTCCCAGACCGAGGGCTTCGGTGACGCAGTTCATGGAATTGGCCGTAAACATGCCGGAACAGGATCCGCAACCGGGACAGGCACAGTCCTCCAGGGTTTTCAGGTTTTTCTGGGTCATTTTTCCCGCCCGGACGGCGCCGACGCCTTCGAAAACACTGATCAGATCCGCCGACGTGCCATCCCGGCGTGTACCGGCCAGCATGGGGCCTCCGCTGACAAACACGGCCGGGATATTGAGGCGGAGAGCCGCCATCAACAGGCCCGGTACGATCTTGTCGCAGTTGGGAATCAGGACCAGGCCGTCGAACGGGTGGGCCATGGCCATCACTTCCGTGGAATCGGCGATCAATTCCCGGCTGGCAAGGGAATATTTCATTCCCGTGTGGCCCATGGCAATTCCATCACATACGCCGATGGCGGGGAACAGGATCGGTGTCCCACCGGCCAGACGGATGCCGGCCTTGACATCTTCGGCGATGGTGTTGAGATGGACGTGTCCGGGAATGATCTCGTTGGCCGAGTTCACAACCCCGATCAGGGGACGGGCGATCTCCTCGTCCGTGTAGCCCATCGCCTTCAAAAGGGAGCGATGGGGGGCCCGTTCCAGGCCCTTTTTCATCAGGTCACTTCTCATGCGTTTCTCCCTTCAGGACCGGATCAATCCTTTTTTCTCCGCTCGGGCCGAAGTGCCCGGACGGCCGCACCGGCCTGCCACATCTCGCTGTCGCGAATGGCTTCCAGCTCCTTCTGCAGGCGTTCCCGGTAATCGGAAGAATTTCCCGCTTCAAGGACGATGCGGGTTTCCTCACCGGTAAGGACGCTCTTGTATAACTGGGCGAAAACCGGAGCGACGGCATCCCGGAAACGATTCTTCCAGTCCAGAGCCCCCCGCTGAGCCGTTGTGCTGCAGTTGGCATACATCCAGTCCATTCCGTTTTCCGCGACCAGGCGGATCAGGCTCTGGGTCAGTTCCTCCACCGTTTCGTTGAAGGCTTCGGACGGGCTGTGCCCGTTTTCACGCAGGATGTTGTACTGGGCTTCCATGACTCCGGCCAGGCAGCCCATCAGGACGCCTCTTTCCCCCGTCAGATCGCTGTAGACTTCCTTTTCGAATGTCGTGGGGAAAAGGTAACCGGAGCCGATGGCAATTCCGACCGCCAATGTTCTCTCCGTGGCGCGTCCCGTGAAATCCTGGAATACACCGTAACTGGAGTTGATTCCGCTGCCGTCCAGGAAATTCGTCCGGACGGTTCTTCCCGAACCCTTCGGGGCCACGAGAATCACATCGATATCGGGGGGCGGAATGACACCGGTTTGTTCCTTGTAGACGATGGAAAAACCGTGAGAGAAATACAGGGCGTTCCCTTCTTTCAGGCAGGCCTTGATTTCCGGCCACATTTCCTTCTGCTGGGCGTCGGAGAGCAGGTACTGGATAATGGTCGCCCTTTTGGCGGCCTCAATGGGAGAAAACAACGTTTCGCCGGGGACAAAGCCGTCTTCAATCGCCTTGTTCCACGAATAATCGCCTTCCCCGACGATGACACGGATGCCGTTATCCCGCATGTTCAATGACTGCCCACGGCCCTGTATCCCATAGCCGATGACGGCGATCGTCTCATTTTTCAGAACCTCTTTCGCCTTTGCCAGGGGAAATTCCTCCAGGGTTGTTACATCTTCCCAAACGCCGCCAAAATTGATTTTTGCCATACCGTTCCTCCTTGTTCATGAACAATTATCGATAGATTATTTCGGTTTTCCTTCCGTCCGCCTCTTTTCATCGCGGTGGGCCGTTTCCTAACGTTCGATAACGATGGTGCCCGTCCGGGTGTACTCGACCATGCCCAGTTCGGACAGATGCTGTAGAATCTGATCCATTTCATCCTTGTCCGCCGTGACTTCCAGAATCAGATAATCGCCATTCAGCCATACAACTTTCCATTTGTAACTGTCAATATCTACGGCGATTTTCGAGCGAAATTCTTCGGCGATCTTGATTTTCGCCAGGGTTAATTCCTTTTCGACGAACCGGTCTGGATTCACCACGTCCACCTGGATCACGTCGATCAGCTTGTTGAGAAGCTTCTCGATCCTGTTCAGGGTCGCCAGGTTCCCCCGGGTCGTCAGAACGATCTTGGATACATTGTAATCCGCCGTGGCGTTTACGCAGAGACTTTCGATATTGTAACCCTTTCCTCCCAGCGCTCCTGCAATGCGGGCCAGAACGTCGGGCGCGTTTTTCACCAGAAGCGAGATGATGTGCTCTTTCCTTTCCATAAATTTATCCTCTTATCGATTGTTTACACGCATTTTTTCCGTGGAAACAGGGTCATTTCACTGATCCCTGCTCCGGGGCGCACCATGGGGTAAACCCCTTCTTCACGATCCACACGGAAATCCATCAAAACCGGCCGGGGGGTGTTCATTCCCTGTTTTAACATATCCGCCACTTCCGCCGGACTATCGGTTCTCAAACCGACCCACCCGTATGCCTCGGCCAGCTTTACAAAATCGGGCTGATAGGTCATGTCGGTCTGGGAGTACCGCTTTTCGTAAAAGAGCTCCTGCCATTGACGAACCATCCCCAGAAAACCGTTATTCAGCAGGACCACCTTTACAGGCAGATTGTACTGAACGGCGGTCGCCATTTCCTGGATGTTCATCTGGATGCTGCCGTCTCCGGCGATATCGACCACGAGCTTGTCCGGCAGGGCGCACTGAGCGCCGATGGCGGCGGGCAGCCCGTACCCCATGGTTCCCAGTCCTCCGGAAGAGATGAAAGTGTGGGGACGGTCAAAATGGTAGAACTGGGCCGCCCACATCTGGTTCTGTCCCACTTCCGTTGTGATGATCGCTTCGCCTTTCGTGAGTTCGTAGAGCTTTTCGATGACGTATTGCGGCTTGATGATCCGGTCATCCTGCTCATACATCAGCGGTTCCTGGTGCTTCCAGTCCGTGATCCGGTTCAACCAGTCCTCTCGCTTCCGGGTGTTGATTTCAAAATGCCGGTCTTCGATCATCCGATTCATGTGTCCGAGGGCCCTTTTTGCATCGCTGACGAGAGCCAGATCCACGGCGACGTTTTTCTCGATGGACGATTCGTCCACATCGACATGGATAATTTTCGCTCCGGAAGCGAAACAGTCGATTTTGCTGGTCACGCGGTCGTCGCAGCGGGCCCCGATAATAATCAGAAGATCGGTATTGCAGACAGCCATGTTGGCATAGTAAGTACCATGCATTCCCACCATCCCCAGCCACAGGGGGTCCGTGCCCGGGAAAGCTCCCAGCCCCATCAGGGTCCCCGTGACGGGGAGCCGCAATTTTCGTGCAAAAGCCGTCAATTCCGAAGAAGCGCCGCCCAGGATAATTCCGCCGCCGATCATGAGAACGGGTCTTTCCGCTTCCTGGATCATCCTCAGAATTTCTTCGTAGGTTTCCGGTACGGGTTCATAGGCGACATCCATTTTCCGGCGTTTCGGAGGTTCGGGGTTGAATTCCGTTTCCGCGGCCATGACATTTTTCGGAAGATCGACGAGAACCGGTCCCGGACGGCCGGAGCGTGCGATCCAGAAGGCTTTTCTGATGGTTTCCGTCAGATCTTCGATATTGCGGACGAGGAAGTTATGTTTCGTACAGGGTCTCGTGATGCCCGTAATATCGCATTCCTGGAACGCATCGTTGCCGATTAAGGCCGTGGATACCTGACCGGTGAAGACGACCATGGGAATAGAATCCATGTTCGCCGTGGCGATCCCCGTAACCGTATTGGTTGCTCCGGGTCCCGATGTCACCAGGCACACGCCGACTTGTCCCGAAGCTCTGGCATAGCCGTCGGCCGCGTGGACCGCCCCCTGCTCATGCCGCACCAGAATATGCCGCAGCCGGGTTTTATATAATTCGTCGTAAATATCGAGCACCGCTCCCCCCGGATAGCCGAAAATGGTATCCACCTTTTCCTGCTCCAGCACCTTGAAAAGGATCTGCGTTCCCTTCAACTTCATTTTTTAGGCCTCCTATTCCGAGAGATCGGCCCTCATCGTTTCTCTGCATGGAAACGGAGGGGTCAGTCTTTTTGATTCATTTGTGGCAACCTGCTTTGCAACGGTTTCTCTGAAATTTTCCGAAGGCAGGCTTAAAAAAAAACCGCTAAAATCCTTCAGCGGCCTTTTGAAACAAAAAGCCGCGGTACCTCTGGGGGGACCGCGGCCGGGATGTTTTTTTTCTTGTCTAAAGCTTCCGAGCTGCAGTCCCCTTGGGTACGATAACTAAAATGACTACGCCCAGAAACAAACACCTTCCGGTGCTTTTCCGTTTATTTTCCATCATTCCTTTTTCCAAAAAAAGTAAACTTTCCCTGTTCCATACGCCAGGACAAGGGGATTGTCAATATTTTTTTAGCGGCTTTTCCGGCTAACGAGTGGAAATTAATAGGGTAAGGTATCGCTGTTCCGAAAAATCCCCTCGGGGAGCAGATCTGGATTCATGAGATCCCCGTTATCGGGGGCGGCGCCGTCCAGAAAAGCCTCGAAAATCGTTCCGGTTGCATTTGACCTGGCGGTCAGGCCCGTTTCTGGATCGATCTTAACGAACACAATCCCTTCAGGAACGGGAAACACTTCCACGGGATAGCCCTGAAGGGCCTTTTCCATGAAATACAGCCAGATTGGAGCCGCGGCCCGGCCACCGACTTCCGCTTTACCCAGGGTTTCCGTTTTATCGAAACCGACCCAGACCCCCGTGACGAAAGAAGGGGTGAACCCGATGAACCAGGCATCCCGGTTGTCGTTGGTGGTACCGGTCTTGGCCGCCACGGGGCGGTTGATGCTCTTGACCCGGGTGCCTGTTCCGCTTTCAACGACGTCCTGCATCACATGGGTGGTCAGAAAGGCAATCCTCGGATCGATCACCTGTTCCTCGACAACCTGGTTTTCTTCGAAAACCTGTCCCGTCCGGTCGACGATTTTCTTGATGAAGTAGGGAACGACCCGCTTGCCCCCGTTGGCCAAGACCCCGTAGGCCCGGACCATCTCCTGCAGCGTGACACCGGAGGATCCCAGGGCAAGGGAAAGATTTTTCGCAAGGGGCGAGGTGATGCCCATGTTGGTCGCGTACGCCGCTGCGTAATCGACGCCGATTTCCTGAAGCAGCTTCACGGTGATAACGTTTCGGGAATGGACCAGGGCGTTTCTTAGGGTAATGGGACCTAAAAACTTGCCGTCGAAATTCTTCGGTTTCCAGAAGCCGTCTTCCTGGGAAGGATCTTCGAAGGCGATCGGCGAGTCCTCCAGGCGGGTTGCCGGCGTCAGGCCCTTGTCAAAGGCCGCCGTATAGATAAGGGGCTTGAATGCCGATCCCGGCTGCCGGATGGATTGGGTGGCCCGGTTGAATTCGCTCCGTGAAAAATCGCGTCCTCCCACCATGGCCCGGATGGCTCCGGTTTTGGCGTCCATGCACAACAGGGCTCCCTGGACGGGTTCCTTTTTATCGTTTCCCCGGGCCTCGATTTCCCGGAGTCCCCTTGCCATGGCTTCATTGGCGCTTTTCTGCATCGAAATGTTCAGCGTTGTGTAGATTTCAAGCCCTTCCTTGTACAAGACGTCGCTTCCATACTTGCCTTGAACGTAACGTCTTACGTTTTCGATGAAGTACGGGGCGATTTTCTGTTTGGGCCGGACGGAGCGGAGCTGGATGGGGGCCCGCAGAGCTTCCTCCTGCTGCTGCGCCGTGATGTAACCGTCCTCGACCATCCGGGAAAGCACGTAGGACTGCCGTTCGCGGGCCTTGGCGAGGTGTAGAAAAGGGGAGTAGGTGTTGGGGGCTTTGGGAAGGGCCGCCAGCATGGATGCTTCGGCCAGCGTCAGAAAGCGGGCGCTTTTTCCGAAATAGCCTTCGGAAGCCGCTTCTATGCCGTAGGTACCATGGCCGAGATAGATATAATTCAGATACAGATTGAGGATTTCTTCTTTAGTCAAGTAGCGGTCGATCTTGTAGGCTAAGATCGCCTCTTTGATCTTCCGGGCGTAGCTCCTTTCGGGGGACAGGTAGAGAGATTTGGCCACCTGCTGGGTGATCGTGCTGCCGCCCTGAACAATTTTACCCGCTTCCAGATTTTTATAAAAAGCCCGCGTGATACTTTGGAGATCAAACCCGCGGTGATGGAAAAAGCGGGCGTCTTCCGCGGCGACAAAGGCCTGGACTGCATACCGGGGAATATCGGAGATTTTGATCAGTTTGCGATCTTCCAGAAAAAATTCATCGATGAGTTCGTTGTTATCCCCGTAGACCCGGGTGGCGATGCTCGGGCGGAAATCTTTCAGCGCGGCGATGCTCGGGAGTTCCTGCAGCAGGACGTAATAGATCATGCTGCTCCCGATCAGGACCAGAAAAAGAAAAAGAAAAAAGGAGACCAGAAAAAACCGGATGAGTTTTGACTTCAACCGGCCTTTCCTGCGAGCGGCTTTTCTGCCCGATTTCCTTTTATTGTCCATGAGAGTCGCTTTCTTCGTCATGTTCCTGGACCTTTTTGCGGCCGGCGAATTTCGCAACGCCGATGCTGACCTCATACAGGAGCATCAGGGGAACGGCCATGAGAATCTGGCTTAAGACATCCGGCGACGGGGTCAGTACGGCGGCGGCGATGAAGATGACCAGGATCGCATAGCGCCGCTGCCGGGCCAGTACGGCGGCGTCGACGATGCCCAGCTTGGTCAGGAAAAACATGAAAACCGGCAATTCGAAAGACAAGCCGAAGGCCAGCAGGAATTTCAGGGTCAGTCCCAGGTACTCCCGGAACGACACCATGGGTTTGAGGGCGTCTGTCGAAAAGGAAACGAAAAACTTGAAAGCCGGGGGCAGGGCGATGAAGTAGCCGAACAAAACGCCTCCGACGAACAGGAGCGTAGAGGAAATCACGAAGGGAATGACATATTTCTTTTCCTTCGCGTATAAACCCGGTGAAATGAACTTCCAGATCTGAAAGAGGGTGTAGGGGCTCGTCAGAAACAGGGAGGCAAAAAAAGCGATCTTCATGTGGATAAAGAAGGCTTCCGGAAGACCCGTGTAGATGAGGGAGCTGTGCTGTGGCAACACCTCGACCAGCGGCCGTGTAATCACCTGGAAAGACCAGTCCTTGAAAGTATAGCAGACACCAAAACCAATGCCCAGGACGACCATGACACGGATCAGCCGTTTCCTCAGTTCTTCCAGGTGGGCGGTGAGGGGTAATTTTTCTTCAGCGGGATTTTCCATAAAAAGCTCTTGGTTCCTGACGGTCGGTTATCCGATCCTTCAATTTTCCTTGGTATTGCCGTGCGCATCGGAAGACGATGTGTTTTTCGTATTTTCCGGCGCGGGCCCGGAGGTGGCATTGTCGGATGGTTCCTCGTCGTCCCGGCCATAGAGCAGGGAATTTTTCACGGACTCCACGTCTTTTTTGATATCGTCGGTTTTGACGGTATCCTTGATTCCGTCCGTTATATCGCTTGCCGTCTTGCGAAATTCGCTCAATCCCTTTCCCAAGGTTTTTGCGAGATCGGGCAGCTTTTTCGGGCCGACGACGATCAAAGCCACCAAGCCGATTAAAATCAGCTCGGGCATGCCGATACCAAACATGTTCCCATTCCTCCCCGTCAATTCCGGGAACTATATATACGGCCCATTCTTTTTGTCAACGGAATTATCTCGGCCTTTTTCAGCTGAAATCTTTTGCTTTTCAGGGGGTTTTATGATACAGGCGCTAACACGGTTACAGAAGGTGTCATCATCATGAAACCGGCCCGGGCATTTACAGATATAGCAGGCGATGTATCGTAAAACAGGCCTCGTCAAGGATAATCGATTTCTTCTCCACGGTAACGATTGGACCCATCCGGAATCGCCGGCAAGGCTGAAGGCCGTCTACAAGATGCTGGAAGCCCCCGACATGCAGGGCCGTTTCTTTGAAATACCGCCGCGGGATGTTTCGCAGGAAATCCTGGAACGGGTGCACCGGCGATCCTATATTGAACGGATCGCGCGTACGAAAGAACGGATCATGGTTCCCCTCGATCCCGATACGGATGCGACGGAAGAAACCTATGATGTCGCCCGCCTGGCCGCCGGAAGCCTGTGTCATGCCATCGACCTCGTCGTGGACGGCAGGCTGGATAACGCCTTCGCACTGGTCAGGCCGCCGGGACACCACGCCGAGGCGGACGGCGCCGCCGGGTTCTGCATCTTCAACAACGTGGCCGTCGGTGCCCGGCATGCTCTGGCACAAGGAAGCGCCCGCCGGATCCTGATCGCCGACTGGGATGTCCATCATGGAAACGGCACCCAGCACTGCTTCTACGACGATGAACAAGTTCTGTATTTCTCGGTTCACCAGTCCCCCTTCTATCCCGGCACGGGCCATTTCAGTGAAACAGGTCATGGACCGGGTGTGGGATACACGATCAACTGCCCTCTGACCTTCGGCGCCGATGATGGAATGTATGCCCGGATATTCAGAACGCTTCTCATACCCGTTACCCGGCAGTTCAAACCGGAGTTGATCCTGGTTTCCGCGGGATTCGACACCCACGAGGATGATCCGCTAGGGAGTATGCGGATGACGTCGCGGGGCTATGCGGCCCTGACCCGGATCCTGATGAACGAGGCGGACCGCTGCTGCGGGGGAAGGATGGTCCTTGTCCTGGAAGGAGGTTATCACCTTCCCGCCCTGGCGGAATCGGTCAAGGCGGTGTTGAAGGAACTGCGGGATGAAACCCGCGTATCGCAGGAAGAATTGGATGAAATGGAGCGGTCGACCCTGGTCGTGAGCCCCTTAACCGAAGTGAATCGGGTCCTCGATCATATCAGGCCGTTCTGGCCGGGAATTTAGTTGCCATGGGATATCGGGGGATCGCATCGGTTTCGAAAAACACCGGTGTCCGTGCCCTGACGGAGCGAAAGTGGAAAAAGAGAAAGGAAAACAAAGTGAAGATCCGGAAAGAAGAAGTCGAATACGTCGCCCACCTGGCCCGGTTGGAGTTCGGGGAAGAGGAGACGGAGAAGTTCACCCTGCAGTTGAACGACATTCTGACGTATATTGATAAGCTGAATCAGGCCGAGACAACCGGCGTTTCGCCGATGACCCATGCCATGCCACTTGTGAACGCGTTTCGCGAGGACACGGTCATCTCTTCCCTGTCCAACGAATCATCCCTGGCGAATGCACCGGAAACCAGGGGAAGCAGCTTCCGCGTACCCAAGGTGATAGAATAAACGAGGATCATATGGAACTGAATCAGCTGACCATTCACGAATTAAAGGAAAAACTCCTCTCCCGCGAAATTACTTCCGTCGATATCGTTGAATCCGTATTCAACAGGATCGACCAGGTGGAAGGAAAGGTTCACGCCTACATCAGTCTGCTGCGGGAGGACGCTTTGAGAGGTGCGGCCGGGGCGGACCAAAAAATCCAGGAGGGTGCCGGGGGAGAGCTCTGCGGGATTCCGGTCGCCCTGAAGGACATCCTGTGCACCAAGGGGGTGAAAACGACCTGCGGGTCGCGGATTCTCCAGAATTTTATCCCCCCCTATGATGCCACGGTGGTCGAGGCTCTAAGGCGTGCCGGGGCGGTATTTGTGGGTAAAGCCAACATGGATGAGTTTGCCATGGGGTCTTCCACGGAAACTTCGTACTTCGGCGTCACCCGCAATCCCTGGGCGCTGGACCGGATTCCCGGCGGCTCCAGCGGCGGATCCGCCGCCGCCGTGGCGGCCGATGAGTGCATCGCCTCTCTGGGTTCGGATACGGGAGGTTCGATCCGACAGCCGGCGGCCCTGTGCGGGGTCGTGGGGATGAAGCCCACCTACGGACGGGTATCCCGGTTCGGCCTCATCGCCTTTGCCTCTTCCCTCGATCAGATCGGCCCCTTCACGAAGGATGTCGAGGACTGCGCCATCATGATGAATGTCATCGCGGGTTACGATCCGAAAGACTCGACATCGGTCCCGCAGGACGTTCCGGATTATCGCGCATTTCTCAATCGGGACATTGCCGGCTGGACCGTCGGCATTCCCCGGGAGTACTTCCGGGACGGTATGGATCCGGAAGTATCGGCGGCGGTCAAAAAAGCGATCGCGGTGGTGGAGGATCAGGGTGCCAGATGCATCGACATCTCCCTTCCTCACACGGATTACTGCGTCGCCGTCTATTATATCGTCGCCCCCGCCGAGGCCAGTTCGAATCTGGCCCGCTATGACGGCGTCAAATACGGTTACCGGGCGGAAAACTGCCGCGACCTCCTGGATATGTACAAAAAAACCCGTTCAGAGGGGTTCGGAGCGGAAGTGAAACGCCGCATCATGCTGGGAACCTACGCCCTCTCTTCCGGGTATTACGACGCCTACTACAAGAAAGCCTCTCAGGTCAGGGCCCGGATCAAGGAGGATTTCGCCGAGGCCTTCAAACGGTGCGACGTCATCCTGACGCCGACGTCGCCGACGCCGGCCTTCAAAATCGGGGAAAAGACGGAAGATCCTCTCCAGATGTATCTGTCCGATATATTTACCATATCCGCCAACCTGGCAGGCATTCCGGGCATTTCCGTTCCCTGCGGCTACAGCGGACGGGGGCTGCCTGTAGGAGTTCAGTTTCTGGCGGGGCATTTCGAAGAGGGAAAGCTCCTGCAGATTGCCCACAACTATGAGAGACACGCCCATATCGAAAGAAGGAGACCTGAGCTGTAATGGAATACGAGCCGGTTATCGGGCTGGAAGTTCATGCCCAGCTTTTAACGAAATCCAAGATCTTCTGCGGCTGCTCCACCGAATTCGGTGCGATGCCGAACAGCCATACCTGTCCCGTCTGCCTGGGTCTGCCCGGTGTGCTGCCCGTCCTGAATAAAAAGGTCGTTGAATACGCCATGAAGATGGCCATGGCCACTCATTGCCGGATCAACGAGATGAGCAGCTTCGCCCGGAAGAATTACTTCTATCCCGATCTCCCCAAGGGTTATCAGATCACCCAGTACGCCCTTCCCCTGGCCGAAGGCGGTTACGTGGACGTTGAAACCGAAGCGGGCAGGAAACGCATCGGCCTCACCCGGATCCATATGGAGGAAGACGCGGGTAAGCTGGTGCACGACGAGCACCTGCCTTCGAGTTACGTCGATCTCAACCGCACCGGCGTTCCCCTCATCGAAATCGTCGGGGAGCCGGACATCCGCAGTGCGGAAGAGGCCGCCGCCTATCTCCGGCGTCTCCACGAAATACTGGTCTACCTGGAGATCTGTGACGGGAACATGGAAGAGGGGAGTTTTCGCTGCGACGCCAACGTCTCTCTCCGGCCGAAGGGGCAGGAGATCTTCGGCATCCGGACGGAACTGAAAAACATGAATTCTTTCCGTAACGTACAGCGGGCCTTGGATTACGAGATCAAGAGACAGGAATACATTCTGGAAAGCGGCGGGGAAGTCGTTCAGGAAACCCGCCTGTGGGACGATACCCAGGGCGTCACCCTTCCCATGCGGAGCAAGGAAGAGGCCCACGATTACCGTTACTTTCCCGATCCCGATCTGGTCTCAATCCGTGTGGACGAAACCTGGATCAGGGAGGTTGAAGGCACCATCCCGGAACTCCCCCTGGAAAAACGGGAACGGTTCATCCGGGAATACGAGATTCCTCCCTACGACGCGGGTATCCTTACAACGAGCAAGGCCCTGGCGGAGTATTACGAGGACGTGGTGAAAGTCTGCGGCAAACCGAAGATCGCGGCCAACTGGGTCATGGGGGATCTCCTGCGTTTCGTCAACGAAGACAGGGGGGATATCCGGACCTGCTCCATTTCGGCGGTTTCCCTGGGAGACATGATCAACCTGATCGAAGAGGGGACCATCAGCGGCAAAATGGCCAAAGACCTGATTCAGGACATGTACGAAACGGGAAAGCCGCCCCGGGCGATCATTGAGGAAAAGGGCCTGGTCCAGATCACCGACGAGGATGCCCTCACCGGAATCATCGTCGATGTGATCCGCGCCAACCCGACGCAGCTGGCCCAGTACCGGAGCGGGAAGGACAAGCTCTTCGGCTATTTCGTCGGACAGGTGATGAAGGCGACCCAGGGAAAGGCCAATCCGCAGCTGATTAACGAGCTTCTGAAGAAGAAACTGGACCAGGCATGATCAAAACGATTGACTGGCGGGATGATACGGTCGTCATGATCGACCAGAAGCGCCTGCCGCGGGAAGAACGGTATCTGACCTGTAAAACCCACGGGGAGGTGATCGCGGCGATCAACGATCTGACCATCCGGGGCGCCCCGGCCATCGGTATCGCCGCCGCCATGGGGGTGGCCCTCGGGATGCTGCGGTCCCCGGTAACGTCGCCCTCGGTGTTCCGGGAAACGTTTGACGATTTGTGCCGCCAATTCCGGAAGACCCGGCCCACGGCTCGCAACCTCTTCTGGGCCGTCGAGCGGATGAAGGCGTATTTTTCCCGTATCTTTCCCCCGGATGCGCCTTTTGATGCGGCCTTTCTCAGGCGGTCCCTGGCTGACGAGGCAAGACGCATTCTGAACGAGGATATCGCGATAAACCGCAGGATCGGCGGCTTCGGCGCTGCACTGATCCAAAGCGGTGACGCCGTCCTGACCCACTGCAATGCCGGCGCCCTGGCCACGGGAGGATACGGAACGGCCCTGGGTGTCATCCGGGCGGCGGTCGGACAGGGGAAGGCAATCCATGTTTTCGTGGACGAAACGAGGCCGGTTCTGCAGGGAGCGAGGCTGACCGCCTGGGAGCTGATGCAGGAGCACATTCCGGCGACGTTGATTGCGGACAACATGGCGGGATACCTCATGTTCCGGGGAAAAATCGACAAGATCATCGTAGGTGCCGACCGGATCGCCAAAAACGGCGATACGGCCAACAAGATCGGCACCTATACCCTGGCGGTCCTGGCCCAGGCGCATGGCATCCCGTTTTACGTGGCCGCCCCCACATCCACCATCGATCTGGAAACGCCGGCGGGAGACGCCATTCCGATCGAGGAGCGGGCACCGGAAGAGGTGACCTCCTGGGGGGGATGCCGGGTTGCGCCGGAGGGTATCGCGGTTTTCAATCCCGCCTTCGATGTTACGGCGGGCCGCTATATTACGGCGATCATCACGGAGGCGGGTGTCGCCATGCCTCCTTACGACGAATCCATTCCGGCGATGGCCGGACAAACCAGACTAAACGAAGGATGTTGAACATATGGCCAAATTACTTCTGTTCGATTTCGACGGTGTCATCGTCGATTCCCTGCCCGTGTATGAACGGGCTGTCAAAACTTCCCTTGATCAGATGGGCGTCCCCATCGTGCAGACCCGGGAGGATTTTCTCGATCTGTTCGAGGATAATTTCTACGAGGGGATCGTGAAGAAGGGTGTGGATCTCAAGGAATTCATCCAGGTTTCCCGGAATATTCTGGGTGATATCCACTACGAGGAACTGGAACCGAACCGGTTTCTTTTTCCCGTCCTGGAAGCCCTTAACCGGGATCATTTTCTGGTGATCATCTCGTCCAATTCATCCGGTATCATCCGGAAGGCCCTTTCAAAATACGGTGTTGAAGGGTATTTCCAGGAGATCCTGGGGTCCGATGCCTCCTACAGCAAAGAGGAAAAGATCCGCCTGGCGATGTATCTTTTCGGGATCGCCCAGAAACAGATTTACTATATCGGCGATACGGCGGGCGATATCCGGGAGGCCCGCAATGCCGGGGTCCATGCCGTGGCCGTGACCTGGGGATGGCATTCCCGCGAACGCATCACGGCCGTCGCGCCTGACTTTATCGCCGATCGGCCCGAGGATCTGCTTTCATACCTGGAGAAGGAGCATGAACCGGCAGGTCTTTACGGTCGTTGACCGTAACCGCTGCAACGGTTGCGGCCTCTGCGTCGAAGTCTGTCCTTCGGGTACCCTGTCGCTTGTCGAAGGGAAAGCCGCGGTTACGGGAAAGCGGTCTATGGCCTGCGGCCAATGTGCCGCCGTCTGCCCCGTCGAAGCTGTTCGGATCGGCAACCTCGATCCACGTGTTCATGACTTTGAGACCTTCAAAATGGAATCGTCCTGGATTCCCTGGGGGCAGGCCGACGCGGGGGATCTGGTGCGCCTCATGGCCTCGCGGCGTTCCTGCCGCCTGTATACGGACCGTGCCGTTGCACCGGAGGCGCTCCGCGACCTCGTTAAAATCGGCGTTACCGCTCCCTCCGGCACGAACTGCCAGCCGTGGGCCTTTACCCTGGTTTCAACACGACGGGAGATGATCGCATTCGGCGAGCGGATTGCCGGTTTTTACCGCCGCCTCAACCGTCTGTCGGAGCAGGGTTGGTTGCGGAACATCCTCAAATGGTGCGGAAAACCGGAACTCGATTATTACTATCGGAACTATCATGACCTCGTGGCCGAGTCCCTCGAACAATGGGACCGGGAACGCCGGGACCGGGTTTTCCACGGTGCGCCGGCGGCGATCATCGTAAGCTGCCGGCGCGATGCCACCTCTCCGGCCGAAGACGCCCTTTTGGCCACGCAGAACATTCTCCTGGGAGCCCATGCCATGGGCCTGGGAACGTGCCTGATCGGTTTCGCCGTCGAAGCCGTCAGAAGGGTTTCATCCATCAGGCGTTTTCTTGAAATTCCCGAGGAGGAAGATGTCCACAGCGTCATCGCCCTGGGCTACCCCGCCGTCCAATACCATACCGTCGCCGGCCGTAAAACACCCCTGGTGCGGATGCTGCAGACGCGGTCTTGAATATTTGCGTATCCCGTTTGTTCCTTATTACTTCGGCAATTGAATAACTCAATTCCCGTCGTTCCGTCGAAAGACGGAATCCAGAATGAATTCGAATGGATGTCGGATCGAGAGGCTGTGTCGTAATACCCGATTGACGTTTGAAGTCATTCTGAATCCTTCGCTTCGCTCAAGGATAAACTCCGTGAAGAATTGAATCATAACAGGATGTTAAGAAGCGAGATTCTTCACCTGACGGCTCAGAATGACATTACGACACAGCCTCCGAGTCCGGCATGGAGTTTTTAATATTTGCTTGCCGAAGTAATAATTAATGAAATCGATGTTTCACATCGCATCGGCGATGATTGGGAGCGGTTTATCCAAAATTTGATTATTGAAAACCAGGTCAAAAACCCCATCGTTCGTTTGTTAGAACACCGAGGCATTGAAGCATAGCGTCCGCGTTGTGATTGGCGCACATTTAGAGGGATCAGATGCGGATATAAGGCAGCATGCTTAATGCAGATTCATCTCCTTGTCTTCGTACCGTTCGTACAGGTCTGACGGGGGGCCGATGACTTCGATGATTTTTTCCCCGAGGAGGTGGACAACCGGCATGGCCTCAAGAACTGAGTACCAAATGCCGACGGGTGCTTTGTCAGGATCGTAAAGCACATAGCCAGTCAGGGATTTGCCGACCTGCAGGGTGCGGTTCCGCATCCCTTCCAGCAGTTTTTTGTAACTCTCTGAGTTCGGGTCGATTTTCTGCCAGAGACGTTCCTCAAGGACATAATCCTTCTTTACGCCCAAAATCGCCGTTGGTGATGATTCTGGACCGCAGTAGTAGTAAAGGTAAAGGCTGGAGGGTTTTCCGGATTCAAACAGCCGGGTCACTTCCGTGTCAGGGGTGTAATAGCCATAATTCTTCAGGGAGCCCGCACAGCCCAGAAGCAGAACGGTTAAAAAACCCAGAGCAAACAACCCAAAGCACCTTCTTCCATTCAACATAAGACTAAACCATCTCTTTCACGGCCTCGGGAAGAGCGAAATCGGCCTGGTCCGTTCCGATGACTTTGATTACGACTTCGTCGCTCTCGATATCCGCCACGGCCAAGCCCCCGGACGTCAAACGCCCGAAAAGGACCTCGTCCACGAAGAAACGCTTGATCTTGTCCTGGATGAGGCGCCCGATTTCACGGGCACCGAATTCCTGTGAGTAACCCTTTTGGGCCAGCCAGGCGGAGCAGGTTTCCGTCACGTGAAGTTGGACGTGCTTTTCCTTTAGCTGAACCCGGAATTCGTCGATCGCCTTGTTGACGATCCGGAGAATTTCCACATCGGTCAGCCCGTTAAAATTGACCACCCCGTCGAGACGGTTCCTGAATTCCGGTGAAAAGATCCTTTCCACGGCCTTGAAAACGGCATCGCGCTCGATGGCCTTTCCTTCAAATCCGATGACCTGGCGGCCGATTTCCCTTGCCCCCGCGTTGGAAGTCATCAGAATGATGACGTTTCTGAAGTCGGCCTTCTTCCCCGTGTTGTCCGTCAGGGTCGCGTAGTCCATGACCTGGAGCAGGGCGTTGAAAATGTCCTCGTGGGCCTTCTCGATTTCATCGAGCAGCAGAACGGCGTAAGGTGTTTTCCGGATCGCTTCCGTCAAAAGCCCACCCTCCTCGTATCCGACATACCCCGGAGGTGCGCCGACCAGCTTGGCCACGGAATGCTTTTCCTGGTACTCGCCCATGTCGTACCGGTGCAGGGGGATTCCCAAGAGGTCCGCGAGCTGCCTGGCCAGTTCCGTCTTTCCCACCCCCGTCGGCCCGACAAAAAGGAGAGAGGCGATCGGCTTCTGGGGTTCACGGAAACCGGCGCGGGACCGCTTGATGGCGTCGACGACTTTGTCGACGGCTTCATCCTGACCGAAAATGCGGGATTTCAGATCGATTTCCAGGGAGCGCAGTTTCTCGATGTCGGAGGAGGAGACACTTTTCTCCGGGATTCTCGCTATCTTGGCGATAACCGCTTCAATTTCCCCGCGGCCGATTACGCCGCGTTCTTCGTCGTTGAAGCGCCTCATGGATGACAGGGCCCCCGCTTCATCGATAACGTCGATGGCCTTGTCGGGCAGGCGGCGATCGTTGATGTAACGGTTGGAAAGATCCGCGGCTGCCTGCAGCGCCTCTTCGTTGTAGGTCACATGATGATAGGATTCATACTTGCCGCGCACGCCGTGGAGAATTTTGACGGTCTGTTCGACCGATGGCTCCGGCACTTCGATCTTCTGAAACCGCCGGGACAGCGCCCCGTCTTTTTCGAAATATTTCCGGTATTCGTCATAGGTCGTGGAACCGATGCAACGGAGTTTGCCCTGGGACAGGGCGGGCTTCAAAATGTTGGACGCGTCCATGGAGCCGCCCGAAACCGCGCCGGCTCCCACGATGTTGTGAATCTCGTCGATGAAAAGGATGACTTTCTTCTGTTTCTGCAGTTCCGCGATGACCCGCTTCATCCGTTCCTCGAAATCACCCCGGTAGCGGGTTCCTGCCAGCATGGACCCCATATCGAGGGCATAGATCTTCGAACCGAGCAGCCGCTTGGGTACTTTCCCCTCCGCGACCAACTGGGCAAGCCCCTCCGTGATCGCCGTTTTCCCCACGCCGGGATCGCCCACGTGAATGGGGTTGTTTTTCAGGCGCCGGCTGAGAACCTGGAGGGTCCGTTCGAGAATCTCTTCCCGGCCGATGACGGGATCCAGTTCCCCCTGGAGGGCCTTTTCCGTCAACTCCGTCGTAAAGGACGCCAGGAGCTTGCTCCGGCTTTCCCTTGTTTCTTTCCCTTCTCCTTCCTGTTCGTCGCCCGCATCCTCCGGACGCTGGGATTCCGATTCCACCCCGGGTAAGACCGTGACACCGTGGGAGATGTAATTGAGGAGGATCAACTTGGTCATTCCCTCTTTGCGGAGGTAGAAGGCGGCAAAGGATTCCTTTTCGTCGAAAAGGGAAACCATGATGTCGCCAAGCTCCAGGACCTCTTTCTGGGAGGACGTCGAATGCCAGACGGCACGCTCCAGGATATTCTGGAATCCGGCCGACTGGACCACTTTGCGGTCGCCGACGGCCGTCTGCGTTTCCTGCAGGTGCCGGTCGAGGAGCAATTTGAGACGTTGCGGATTACCCCCGCAGTTTTCGATGATTTCGATGCCTTCCTCGAAAAAGAGCGCCGCATACAGGAGATGCTCCGGTGTGATGTATTCATGATGCCGGATATTGGCTTCCGCATAGGCAGCCATGATGATCTGATTCAATGTTTCGCTGATTTTCATAAGATACACCTATTCCTCTTCTATGGTGCAGCGAAGGGGGAAATCTCGCATCTTCGCCATCGACTGCACGCGTTGCACCTTTGTCACCGCAATGTCATAGGTGTAGATTCCACAGACACCCCGTCCCTTCCGATGGATATCCAGCATGATTTTAGTTGCCTCCACCGCCGGTTTATGAAACACTTTCACCAGAACATAGACGACGAAATCCATGGTCGTGTAGTGGTCGTTGTGCAGAATAACCCTGTAACGTTTCGGTTCCCGCAAATCGGTTTGATCTTCCGTCTCCCCGAAAAGGCCGGGAACACTCTGTTGATTCTGGCTAAATGGCATAACTTGTTTTCAAGCCCCTACCCTGAGGACGGGTTTATTCCGTTCGTTTATGTAACAATATAGGATGCAGCGATTCGTGTGTCAATGGAATGCATGGAAACAGTTTCGGAAAGATTGGAACTGTGCAAGAAGCCCTTATCCGGAGAATGATCCGCCGTGGAAACGTTTATTCTGGCATCGGTGAGCCTGACCATCGCCGTCTCCCTGGTCATCATGAAGAAAAAGGATGCCTCGATGCGCGCCTTTGCGATGCTGTGCCTGGCCCTTTTTTTCAACAGGATTGGCGTTTTTTTCTTCGATATCCTGCATCAGCCTTTCTGGCATGTTCCCGAGTACGGGGGGCTTCTCGCGCTTCCCCCGCTGGCCCTGCACTTTACCGGAACCCTGACCCGAGGAGCACGGACCGTCCGGAAACGGGATATTCTGCTGACGGCGGTCTTCAGTTGCGTCATGGCCGTTCTGATGTTCACACCGGTCAGCACCTGGCCTTATTTCCGTTTTATGGTCCATCTCTACCCTTTGTTGATCATCGGCGGTGCCTATCTGACTCTTTTGCTGTATATCTATCGGAGACGTCCCAGCGTGGAGAGAAAGAGAATGATGTATCTGTCCATCGCCTGTATCGTCGCGGCGCTGTTGTGCGGTTTCGATCTCTTTTCCTATTTCGGTCTGTCCGCGCCGTCGCTTTCCAATATCATCATCGCCGCCCTGATTTACTTTATCCTTTTAATCATCGCTTATCCCCACCTGACGAAACTTTACGAACTCATGGCGAAGTCTCTCCTGATTTTCATTCTCACGACGTTCGCCACGATCGTTTTTTATTTTGTTCTGGGCCTGTTCGGGAAGAATGCCTATCTGCCCTTTACTCACGTTCTGACCGCCTCGTTTCTCATCGTTATCTCCATTACGCCCCTTAAAATCATTGTGAAACGGATTTTTTCCTATTTTTATCCCGAAAGTACCGACGTCTTTCAATCCCTCTACGCCTTCGACGAAAAACTCGAAAGGGAGAAAACCCTCCTGCTGGAAGAAATGGCCCCCGTGCTGGCCCACGAAATCAGGAATCCCCTGGGGTCCATCAAGGGAGCGGCACAGTTTTTAAGTACCGATACGGATTCGGAAGAGCACAAGAAGCTGTTGAATGTCATTATCGAGGAAGTGAACCGCTTAAACCGCGTCGTATCCCAGTTTCTGGACTACGCGAAGCCCTACAGCATCGAGCCCCGGCCCGAGGACATCAACCGCATCATCCAGAAGGTCGTTTCCATTATCCAGGCCGATGGCGCAGCCAATGAAATCACCATCGAAACGGATCTCCATCCGGATCTTCCTCCGATTGAAATCGATGCGGAACGGCTGATCCAGGTGATCCTCAATATTGCCTTCAATGCCGTGGAAGCGATGGCGGGCAGAGGTACGCTGTCTTTCCGGACAACGAGGATCGAAAGCGAGGAAGAGCAGTCCGTGGGCATTTACATCCGCGACACGGGCCCCGGCATTGCCAAAAAGGACCTCAAGCAGATCTTCAAACCCTTCTTTACGACCAAGGAAAGGGGGGTCGGACTGGGCCTTTCCATTTGTCAGAGGATTATCCGGGACCACGGCGGGTATATCCGGGTGAAATCCATTCCCGGCAAGGGCACCATCTTCTTTATCCGAATCGTTGCGAAAGGCCGCTGACATGCTTCGCCTTGACAGGCGCGTCTTTCCATAATAGGAACGAACATATGAATCGAATCCTGATTGTAGACGACGAACTGAATATGCGGCTTGTTCTGAGAGCCATGCTGAAGAAGGAAGGCTACGAGGTCTTCGTGGCCGAGGACGGACTGGCGGCTCTGAACATCCTCAAGGACAACGATGTCTCCGCCATCGTCACGGATCTGAAAATGCCCAGACTGGACGGCATGGGTCTGCTTGACCGGGTTACCAGGGAATATCCTTCCATTCCCATTATCATCATCACCGCCTACGGAACGGTCAATACCGCCGTCGATGCGTTGAAGAAAGGCGCGTTCGACTACATTACCAAGCCCTTCGACCAGGATGACCTGCGCAACGTCATCAAAAAAGCGATCAAAACCCGGGAGTTCAACCAGGGCGAGGTCATGATGAGCGATGAAGAGATCGACCGGTACGGTATCGTGGGCGCCAGCCCGAAGATGATGGAGGTTTACGAAACGATCCGCCAGGTTGCACCGGCGACCACGGCGGTCTTGATTACAGGTGAAACGGGAACGGGCAAGGAGCTGATTGCCCATGCCATTCACCGAAACAGCCCCCGGAAAGCCAATCCTTTTATCAAAATCAACTGCGGGGCGATTACGGAACATCTGGTCGAAAGCGAACTGTTCGGCTACGAAAAGGGGGCCTTCACGGGGGCCGTTGTCACGAAGCCGGGAAGATTCGAACTGGCCCACACGGGTACCATTTTCCTGGATGAGATCGGCGATCTCCCGCGGGACATGCAGGTCAAACTGCTCCATGTGCTTCAGGATCAGGAATTTGAAAGAGTCGGCGGTGTCAGAACGATCAAGATCGATGTCCGGGTCATTGCCGCCACAAACCGGAATTTGCAGCAGGAAGTCAAGGAGGGGCGTTTCAGGGAGGATTTGTTTTACCGGTTAAACGTCTTTCCCATTCAACTTCCCCCCCTGCGTGAAAGACAGGAGGATATTCTGCCGCTGATGGATTACTTCCTGGAAAAGTGCAATCAGAAGCTGGGGAAAAATGTCCGCCAGGACGATCCCCGGATCAAGGAATTATTCCAGCGGTATGCCTGGCCCGGGAATGTCCGGGAAATGGAGAATGTCATCGAACGCCTGGTTCTGGTAGCCAGGGAAAATCAAATCGCCCTGGAGGATATTCCGGATGAAATCAGATATGCCCTGGACGTGAACGCGGTGGATATGTCATCCGAAAAACCGCTGAAGGAGCTGGTCAAGAGCCACACCGAAGAAGTGGAAAAGCAGCTGATCGCGAAAATTCTCGACGAATGTGGGCAGAATGTGACCAAGGCAGCCCAGCAACTGGGTTTCAGCAGAAAAGGCCTGCAGCTGAAAATGATCAAGTACGGCCTCCGCAAGGATACGCCGGTATCCTGACCCGCCTCCCTGCATTGCTTCATTTCAGAGGACGTTTATCGGCGCGAATTGCCGTATTCCCCCCCCCCCCCGGAATCATATCATTAAAAAACCTGCATACCGCCGCATCGCATCGGATGCGAAAGGCATGCAGGTCGTGAGGGAAGTACGCTGTCAAGACAGCGTGAAGGCCGCCTTTTCTTAAATTCCTAGGCCTCCTTGGGAACTCCGTACTTTACCCGCAGGTATTCTTCCCCGGTCTGCGGATAAAGGGCATAGGTCAGCAGATCTTCCTCGGTTTTGGCCAGATCGCCGATCGCCTTTTTGGCTTCTTCGAGTTCCGGTTCCAGGAAATCGGCGGGTCGGCACGTGATGGGGGTCTGCCCTCTGGAATAGCCCTTGAGCACCTTTTCCTGGACTGCCGGATCGATGGGGGTCGGAGTCTTCCCGTAAAGACCGAAGGCCAGGTCCTTGATCTGGTTGGTGACCATCTTGTATTTCCCGAACAGGACATTCAGGACCGCCTGGGAACCGATGATCTGGGATGTCGGGGTGACGAGCGGGACGGTCCCCAGTTCCTTTCTTGTCGCGGGAACCTCGGCGTACACTTCCGGCAGCCGGTCGAGGGCCTTCATATCCTTCAACTGGCTGATCAGGTTCGAAATCATTCCGCCTGGAATCTGGTGGGCCAACACGCCCGTATCGATGACGGAGAGGGTGTTGCCCGCCAGAAAGTTGCTGTACTTCGGTGCAATCTTTTCCAGGTGATTCCCCAGTTCCATGAGCAATCCCAGATCGAGTCCCGTATCCCAGGGCGTTCCCTCCAGGCTGGCCACAAGAGGTTCGATGGCCGGCTGAGAAGTTCTCATCGCGAAGGGTGCAAGACAGGTATCGACGATATCCACTCCCGCTTCGATGGCCTTCATGTAGGTCATGGAAGCCATGCCGCTTGTGTAGTGGGTGTGCAGATGAAGGGGAACCTTGACATTTTTCTTCAGGGCGGAAAAAAGTTCGAAGGCGTCGTAAGGGGAAAGGATCCCCGCCATGTCCTTGATGCAGATGGTATCCGCCCCCAGGTTTTCCAGTTCCTTGGACTTGGCGATGTAGTAATCCAGGTTGTACACGTCCCCGCCCATTCGCCGCTGGGTCAGGGAATAACAGATGGCTCCCTCGAAAAGCTTACCATTGGCCTTGATCCGTTCGACACAAGTCTGAAAATTCCGCGGATCATTCAGGGCGTCGAAAACGCGGAAAATATCGATTCCTACATCCACGGCCTTGTCGACGAAGGCCCTCACCACATCATCCGCGTAATTCCGGTAGCCAACCAGATTCTGACCCCGAAGCAGCATGGAAAAAGGGGTCTTCTTGATATATCTTTTCAGGACCTTGGGCCTCTCCCAGGGATCTTCGCCGAGGAAGCGGTGCATCGTATCGAAAGTCGCGCCGCCCCACACTTCCATGGCCCAGAAGCCCACCTCATCCATCTTTTCCGCCATGGGGATCATGTCTTCCGTTCGCATTCTCGTTGCGTGAATGGACTGATGACCGTCGCGGAAGGTGTTATCCTGAATGCTCACCCTCTTCTTTTGAACATCCCTTGTTGCATTAATTTCCATAAAAACCTCCTTTCCTGAAACTGAAACCAAGCTTTTGCGACCAACTGACTCCAAAAACGCACAGGGGCGCTGTGGAGAGGAGTGTCATTTCGTATGCTTACTGTCGTGAACGATGCGACGGCCTGTTTACAGCGAAAAAGAACACAAGATCTCCCAAATGCAGGGGCAAGCCCCGCAGCATCATGATCATGATTATAAATGATTTACATAAACGGGGTTTGAAAAGATCCAGGGTCGGTACTTTCCGTAACACCTTACGGACACTTCAATCCGGTAGACACCAGGTTGACAGATTGAACATGAAGCGGATTGACCAATTTCCTCGTGAAATAGCGAACCGTCCTTCACGACGCGAATACAACTTGTAGCCGGTACCATTACGCTAAGTCGGGCGTTTTGGTCAAGTAAAAAGATGTCTCCCATGGTTGCTTCCCGTTCTTTCTCTTTCACGGTCAGGGTGAAGCCTTTGGATGGGCGGAAAGACTCCAGGGCGACATAGACGTTTCCCCGTTTCAGGGCGTCGATGAGCAGATGTTTATCCTGTGTTCCGTCGCCGGAGAAAGGCCTTTGGGTCAGGATGTGCGTTCTCAGAAAGCGGAAGGCCTTGCGAAAAGGGAATACGGGAAAGGTCAGGCCCATAAAACGCTTCAGCGTGTCGTGGTTGTCCGATTCGGCGATGCCGACGACATGCCTTGTCTGATTCAGGCAGTCCCATCGTTCGAGGGTGGCACGTGAAGGTCCGGAAAGGAAAAAACCGGGGAAAAGATAGCTGAGGAAAGCCCGGAAATAGCCGTCCAGGGAATTCTGCCAGTCCGTCATGAAATCCCAAATGCCGATTCCCGTGTAACCGTCGACATCCCAGTTCTGCCAGGGGTAGTGTTTCACGTGAAACAGATCCGTTCCCTCGTGATCCGGATGGGCGATAAAACAGATCCCGCCCGCCTGAAGCACGGCATGGATATAGGACTGCGGGTCGGTTTTCTCATCGTTCCGATCGATCGGAAAGGGTTTATCCGCATCGAAGGCAAGGAGATGATTGAACCTGGGGGAAATTTCCTGGCCTACAATGAGCAGAACCCTGCCATGCCAGCCCTCAAGGCCGTCGTTTCTCGCCTGCAGCGTCGAGTGGTCCGTCAGCATCAGAAAGTCGAGATGGTTGTCCCTGGCAGCCCGGATTATGGACGGCAAAGATCTTCGACCATCGAAGGAATAGTCCGAGTGAAAGTGAATAATCCCGGAATAGTCGAAATAAGACATGTTCACCGATTAAAGAAACGCCGCTTCATTCTCGCAGATCATTTTTTCAATTTCCTTCTGAAGCTCGGCGGGAAGTCCCTCCATTTTTACGTTGAGAAAGCCCCGCACGATGAGGGACGTCGCCTCCTGTTCCGTCAGGCCCCGCGCCATGAGGTATTCGATTTCCTCCTGGGAAATCTTTCCGACGGCGGCTTCATGGGACATTTCCACGCCGCTCACCCATCCGTCCAATTCCGGGATGGCATGAATCCGGCCTTCATCGGAAAGGATCAGGCCGCTGCACTCCAGGTGGGCTTTAATTCCGGCAACCTGTCCGGTCAGCAAACCCCGGGAAATAATTTTTCCCCCGGTCGTGATGGTTCTCGAGATGATTTCGGCCTTCGTTCCCGCAGCTTCCAGGGACACTTTCCCCCCCACATCCAGGACCGCGCCCTTGCTTGCCACCAGAATGGTATTCAGGCGGGCAACGGCATTTTCCCCTTTCAATCGCACGGAGGGGTCCATCTGTACGGACTTCGCCGGTTTGAGGCACACATAGTTGGACAGGTAGGTGCCATCTTCCTCCACCCAGACGGAGGTACGCGGCCGGACGATCACATCCTCCCCCCAGTTGTGCAGCATCGTGGACGTGACGACGGCCCCCTTTTCAACGAAAACCTCCGTCACACCGATATGGAGCCCTTTTTTTAGATGAGGCGCCGTTGTACAACCCGTGATGATATGAACCTCCGCACCTTCTTCGGCGATCACGAGATTATGGAGATTTTGGGAGATACCTTCTTCATTGAGATAAAGGCATGCCTGGACGGGAAAGCAGGCCTTCGTTCCCGCTTTTACGCGGAGAAAATAACCGTTGTGCAGGGCTATTTCCGCCTGGGCGGTATACTTGTCGGCGCCGACGTCAACGGCCTTCCACCAGTATTTTTCAAGACCGTCATATTTTTTCAGCGCTTCGGTAATGGGCATCAGCTCCACGCCCTCCTGCGCCACCGTGCAGTGCACCGGCGAGTGCCCTTTCAAAAAGAAACTGCCGGTCCGGTCTTCCTTGGCCACATCGATCCCGACTTCGAGAACATGGCCCTTTTCTTCCGTCGACAGCTGGGTAAGATTCGGATCCGCGTCGTAGTCCGGCACGTCTCTTCCAAATTCCGACAAATCGATATCCTCCCCGTACAGCGCTTTTTTGTCCAGGGCGGCTTTTGCTTTTTCCCTTATCTCTGACATCGTGCACACTCCTCGTAGCCGGTGCTCTGTATGGTTTCGAACATTTCCCGCGGATTTCCTTCGCAACGGATGGTGCCGTCCAGCATCAGATATCCGTTGTCCGCTTCCAGATAATTGAGAATAAGACCCGTGTGGGTGATCACGAGACCGGACTTGACGCGCTGCCGGCGCAGATTCTTTTGGAGAAGCCGCTTGATGCCCCTTCCGATGATCTTGATGTTTTCCAGATCCACCCCCGATTCGGGTTCATCCAGCAGGATCAGATCCGGATTCTGTACCGTCAGTTGCAGGAGCTCGGATTTCTTGATCTCTCCACCGGAAAATCCCAGGTTGACATCCCGGTCGAGAAAGGACGAAAAATCCAGGCCTTCCACAATTTTTTCCACGATTTCATCATCCGCATGAAAGGTCCTGATGAGATCCCGCGTCTTAAGACCCCGGATGGTGGGCGGCCGCTGGAAGGACATCCCGATTCCCATCTTGGCCCTTTCGTGAATGGGGGCATGGGTAATATCCTCTCCTTTGAAAAGGATCGTCCCTTCCTTCACCTTGTAACCGGAAAATCCCATGATGGCCATCAGCAGGGAGGTTTTTCCGCTTCCGTTTCTGCCGAAAAGGATATGGGTTTCTCCGTAGTCGATGGCAATATTGATGTTTTTCAGGACGGTCCGGTTGGACACTTCAATAGTCAAATCTCTGATTTCAAGTAACATTTTCCTTCTCCGGCAATTTTTATTGCGATCGGTTCATATCTTGGTGCAAACGCTCTGAGCGGGCAGGCGTCGCATTGCGGCACCTTGGTGCAGAAGGATTTGCCCAGTTCGACAAAAAGTGCGTGGTACTGATTATACAGGGCCGCATCCCGAGACAGGTGGTCCATGAAAAAACGCTGGAGCTCTCCATAAGTCATGTCTTCACGGATCAGCCGATGCCGCAGGAGAACACGCCGGGTGTAAGCGTCGATGACAAAGACAGGTTTTCCTCCCGCGTACAGAAGGATGCTGTCGGCGGTTTCCTCGCCGATTCCCCTGACCTGAAGCAGCTTTTTTCTCAGTATCCGGACATCCTCCTCAAACATTCGCTCCAGGCTGCCCTTATAATCCTTTTTGATGAAGAATAAAAGGTTTCTGAGCCTTTCCGTTTTTAGACGGAAGAAACCGGCGGGACGAATCAACTCTTCTATTCTCTCCGGAGCGGCCTGCAGAATTTTTTCAATCTGGATGAACTGCTGTTCCTTCAGATTACGGATGGCCTTCTCGACGTTGCGCCATGACGTGTTCTGCGTCAGGATCGCACCGATCATGATTTCCAGGGGCGATTCTCCCGGCCACCAGTGCAGGTCCCCGAAATGACGATTCATCCCCTCATACAAATCGGAAAGGATGGTGGCGGCCGAGATTGCCGAACGTCCTTCCTGTGTTCCCGGAATCATCTTCCGCTCTATTTAATGGCGACGAAAAAAGTCGCCTGTCCCCTTTTGATCAGGAACAGAATGCTGCTTTTGGCAGTTTTTTTCGATAGCTCCCGGACATATTCCTTCATGTTTCGGACGGGCACCCGGTTGATCTGGAGAATGATGTCCTGCGGCTGGATACCGACTTCATCGGCAGGACTTCCCGGATCGACATCGACTACGATAATTCCCTTGGTTTGCCTGATTCCCAGATATTTCGCTATTTCCGGCGTGATTTCCTGTACGCTCAGCCCCAGATCCGGCGTGCCGCCGGGTGACAGGGCGACTTCAGGCTGATCCCTTCGTTCCGCGACCACCACGTTGAAAGTCTTCTCCGAACCATCCCGAAGCACTTTCACCCTGACACGCTCTCCCACATGAAAAGAAGCGATCAGGATCAGCAGTTCATGAGTGTCCTTGATCTTTTTTCCATTGATTTCGGTGATGATGTCCCCTGTTTTCAAACCCGCTTTGTCCGCCGGGTCTCCGGGAAAGACTTCCGCCACGATGGCGCCGTTCCGGGTATTCAGCCTGAAAGATTTTGCCATGTCTTCCGTGATATCCTGAACGGAAATGCCCATCCAGCCCCGGGTGACTTTCCCCTTCGCCTTCAAATCGGGCAGCATGTTTTTGGCTATGCTGATGGGAATCGCGAAGCCGATTCCCTGGCCCTGGGCGACGATGGCGGTATTGATCCCGATGACTTTCCCTTCCATGTTGAACAAGGGTCCTCCGCTGTTGCCGGGGTTGATCGATGCATCCGTCTGGATAAAATTGTCGTAGGGACCCGCACCGATGACCCGTCCCTTTGCACTGACGATCCCTGCGGTCACCGTCTGTTCCAGACCGAAGGGATTGCCGATCGCTAAAACCCAGTCCCCCACCCTCAATTTTTCCGAATCGCCGATGTCCACGACGGGCAGGCTTTCCGAGGGCTTGATCTTGATCAGGGCGATGTCCGTTTTGGCGTCCTTGCCGATGATTTTGGCATCGTACTCCCGACCGTCCGACAACTTGACCTGAATCTTGTCCGACTGTTCGACAACATGGTTGTTCGTGAAGATATAGCCGTCGTGACTGATGATGAACCCGGACCCCAGGCTTTTTTGCTTGAACTCGCGCTGTGGAATGTCTCCGAAGAACTTTTCGAAGAAATCGTCTCCTCCGAAATAGCGGTTGAAAGGCGCCTGATCGCCGAAGGGCGAACGAAAGGCGCTGCCGCCGGCCCGGATGGTCTTGGTTGTGCTGATATTCACGACGGCGGGTTTCAATCTATCCACGATGTCGGCGAAGGAAAGGGGCGCTTTGGATGAATCCGTCACGGAAACGGCGTTTGCCATTTTGATATCCGATCCCGGCGACGTGAAAAAAGAACAACGCAGCACTTCGATGACGGATACGATAAACGAAGCCACCAGAAAGGCCAGAAGAAACATGAAAAACGTTTTGCGGTTTCGCTGCCCCGAAGCCATATGACACCTCCCTGTAATTCTGAAAAAAGACACGTATAAATTATGCGCGGCTTTTAGCATAATTAATTAAATATTACAAACAGCTGTTATGATCCGAGGCAAAGACAATATTTGCAGGTTTCCGTTGACGTATGCTATGAAATCCAGTGTGAAGGAAGGAGCGATGACTCCCCGGAGACGTCATGGTCGAACCGATCCAGTACATAGGCCGGAAAACCATCGGCATCTGTTCCGCATTTTCGGAAATGCTGGTTTTTTCCAGCCGGGTCCTGACGAGAGCGCTTAAGCGGAAGACCTACAACAGCGCCACGAAGATGGTTCTGATCAACCAGCTCTATTTTACCTCCGTCCAGGTCCTGCCGCTTTTCCTGCTTATCTCCGTGATTTTCGGGTCTCTTTTGGTGGGCAGCGTCTTTCAGGCGATCAAGAATCTCGGTCTGGCGGAGTACCTGGGTAAAATCCTGATGGGCTCGGTGGTGACCGAGTTATCTCCTTTTGTTACAGTTATGCTGATCACCTTAAGATCCAGTTCCGCCATTAACACTGAAATCGCCGTCATGAAGGTAAACAAGGAATTGAAAACCCTGGAAGCGTTTCAAATCGATGTGATCGATTACCTTTTTGTGCCGCGCGTTGTCAGCGGGATTCTGTCCGTCGTCTTTTTGAGCGCCTTGTTTTCGATTGCCGTTTTGTCCAGCGGTTTTCTGTTTCTGAATCTGGTTTTCGGCATGTCTGCGGATGTTTACGCGGGCGATCTTCTCAATTCCGCCTCTTTTTCGGATATTCTGATCACGCTCCTGAAATGCGTCACCTTCGGGTTTTTCATCACCCTGATTCCTATCCGCCAGGGGTTGACGGCTTCGGATGAACTGACGAGTATTCCCGTGTCCGTCTTGAAAGGGATGGTCAATGTCTTCATCGCCATGGTAATCATCGAGGTGCTCTCATTAATCATCAGATTCATATAAAATATTTTGATGACGAGGTGCAGCTGCAAAAGGCTCTGAGGGCTCTGCCGCAGGAGTGCCTGCAGCCTCTGGGCCTGGTTTCCATCGATATTCCCCTCATATCGAACCTGGATGTCTGGATGAATATCGCCCTGATCAGGCAATACCATGAAAATCAGCCGGCTCCGGAAGCCGCGGACATGGTGAGACGGCTGCTCAGGCGTTTTAACATGGAGTCCGTTTTCAACCGGCGCAATCCTCACTTGAGCGAAGAAGAGCGTTTCTGTGTCATGCTGCTGCGGGCGGTCATGGTTCCCCGGTCCGTCCTGATCATCGAAAGACCCTTTGAAATTCTCAGCTCCCACGGGGACAGCCGGTTTCTGCACATGGCCTTGAGCACGGTCAATGACCTGTTTACAAAGTGCTATATTTTTGATTATACTTGGCAAAAAAACAAATACGGACTTTTTGATGGATCGTAAAATTGAATTCAAAGTCGGTTTGTTCGTGGTTCTAACGACCCTGCTGATCGTCTCCTCGATCCTTTACGTGGCATACAAAAAAGGATTTTTTGAAAAGGTTCAAACCTATACCCTGTATTCGCAATCCGGGGAAGGGCTGACGGAAGGGATGCCCGTTCTTTTTGCAGGTTTCAAGATCGGCAGGGTAACCGGCCTGGAATTGAACGAGGAAGGATTTGTGATCGTCAAGGTCGATATTCCGGATCGCCATACCAAGTGGATCCGGCAGACGAGCAAGTTCACCCTGGTCAAGCCGGTTATCGGGACGGCCCGAATCAATGTTTACACGGATGACCTGTCGGCGCCCCCGCTGCTGTACGATTCGCTGTCCGAGATCGAAATCGTCGACGACATCAACGAGCTCATCAAAAAGGCCCGGCCTATTGTGGAAAAGATCAATCGGACCGTCGCCAACCTGGAAACAATTACGGGAAATCTGGCGGACCCCAGGGGGGATGTCAATAAAATCATTGAAAATACCGAAAAGATAACGGCCAACTTTTCGGAGAAGAAATCGATTGTCGAATTGGTTCTGGGAGAGGAAGAAAGTATCCGTGCCGTTCATGAGTCGGTCAGGCACCTGGAGCGCGTCCTGAAAAATACGGATGAGCAGCTCTACAGTCCCGGCGGGACGCTGCCTTTGGTCAACAACATCCTGAAAGACATTCTGGCAAAGCTTGAAAAACTGAATACGACCGTCGACAACATCAACCGGATCACGACGGACGCCTCCGATTCCACGAAGGATCTGAAGGTCCTGCGAAATGAAATCGATGCCACGGTTACGACCATCAAGAACCTGTCGCGGGAAATAGAAGGCATTTTGTCTTCCGGAAAGCAGAAAGAGATTAAGCTGCCATGATGAAGCGGAATCTTCTCCTGATACTGTGCCTGTTCGTTCTGGGTTGTTCGGCACCGCCGGTTCCCGACTGGACCTATGAGAGTTTCAATGCCCTGGAAAGTTATAAAAAGAGTATCCTTGAGGGGAAAACGGACTTGGCCGCCCTTTACTTTCGAAGGGCCGTCGAGGAAACCAAAAGGAGCGGCGATCTGAAGCTTCTGGGCCGGGTGTATCTGACCCGGATGGCCATGGAAACGGTCCTGCAGTTGCCCCTGTCGGAAAAGGAGTACCTGGCCGTTTCCGGTGTCCACAAAGATCCGGAAAACGAACAGTTCTATCGGCTGCTCCGGGGGGATCAGGACGAAATCGAAACGGACGCCCTCCCTTTGCCTTATCGCTCGTTTTACGCCGCCCTGGCGGGCGGAAATGAAGACGCCATTTCCGGCATCATCGATCGCATCGAAGATCCCGTCTCCCGTGTGATCGCCGTGGCGGTCTGTGACAAACGGAGGATCTGCGGGGAGCGGGGATACCGGTCGGCCGTCGATACGGCCTCCCGCCAGGGCTGGAAGGCCGTTCTGCTGGTTTATCTGCAGAAACTGGCCGATGACCAGGAATCCCGGGGGGAACAGGAACAGGCCGTTTTGACGAGGAAAAAACTCGATTTGCTGAAGGATGCGTTTTGAGGTATAGAGAATCCCATTCGTTCGGGGCCGGCGGCGACGGATCGTTACCACCCCGCTCCGGTAAAAGAAAAGGGATAATGACTGATTGCGCAAGGATGTTTCGATGATTCCCATTGTTTCCATTGTTGGAAGGTCCGATTCGGGGAAAACGACCCTGATCGAGAAGCTCATCCCCGAGTTGGTGAAGCGGGGCTACCGCGTCGCAACGATCAAGCACGATGTCCATGGTTTCGACATGGACCATGAAGGAAAGGACAGCTGGCGTCACAAGCACGCCGGAGCCAGAATGTCGATCATTTCCTCTCCCTGGAAAATCGGTATCGTCGAAGATGTGGACAGGGATCATGAACTGACGGAGCTTCGGGACCGCTATATCCACGACGTCGATCTGATTCTGTCCGAAGGGTATAAAAGGAATGTCCATCCTAAAATCGAGGTGTTCCGTTCCGTGATGAATCATGAGCTTCTCTGTACGCCTGAAGACAACTTGCTGGCCCTAGCCAGCGACCGCCATTTCGATTTGGGCGTTCCCTGTGTGGACATCAACGATGTCGGTGGGTTGGCCGAAATCATCGAACGCCGGATTCTCCGTCCGGACGCCTCCCCTGCAGGCAGGCGGTGAGACGCCGGGAAGCGGGTTTTCCTGTGAAAGAGGAACAGTACAGAAGCTGGGTTGAAGTCAACCTGGATCACTTTACCCAGAACTGGGATGAACTGCGGCGGCTGGTCGGCGCTTCGGTAAAAATTCTTCAAGTCGTCAAGGCCGATGCGTACGGCCATGGGGCCATCGAGATTTCCAACATGGCCCTGAAAAACGGTGCCGCCTGGCTGGGAGTGGCCAACGCCGACGAAGGTGTGCAGTTGCGCGTCAGCGGAATCACGGCCCCCATTCTGATTCTCAGTCCATCCATGGAATCGGAGATTCCGGAAATCATCAAGTATCGCCTGATTCCTTCCGTATCGGACATCCTTTTTGCGAAAATTCTTCAGAGGCGATACGAGGAGTCAGGCATTTCCGGTCCCATCCATATCGAGGTGGATACGGGGATGGGGCGCGGCGGCACCATGTACAAAGAGGCGCTGCGGGTGATTCGTGAAATTTCCCGGTGTCACAACCTGGTTCTGGAGGGAATTTTCACCCACTTGTCTTCCGGGGAACACGTCAATGACTACAGCCGGGAACAGGGAAAGCTGTTTCTGGATCTCCTGGAGGAACTCCGGCGGAAAGGGTTGACCTTTCCCCTGCGCCATATGGCCAACAGCGGCGGTATCCTGAATTATCCCGAATTCCATTTCGACCTGGTCCGTCCGGGCTTGATGACCTACGGTATCTATCCTTCGGAAGAGACTCACGGCCGGGCACGCCTGGAGCCGGTTATGAGCTTCAAATCCCGGGTGGCTCTGGTGAAGCGGTTTCCGAAGGGGTACAGCATCGGCTATGGACGCTCCTACATCACGGACCGGCCGACCCGGATTGCCAGCGTGCCCGTAGGTTACGGCGACGGCTACGGGGTGATTCTTTCCAACCAAGGCGAAGCCCTGATCCGCGGGAAAAGAGCACCCGTGATCGGCCGGATTTCCATGGATATGAGCACCATCGATGTTTCCCATATCCCCGATTGCGAAATCGGGGACGAAGTCACCTTCATGGGGAAAGACGGAAACGAGGAGATCACCGCCAACGACATCGCAGCCCGGGTCAACACCATCAGCTATGAAATCCTATGCATGCTGGGCAAGAGGGCGCCCCGCGTCTTTATCCACAAGGGAAAGACCGGGGCGGTTGAACCGCGGTTACGGCGGATCTACATCCCGGAAGAAGAGAAATCCCTCTCCCGGATCGATAACATCATTCGTCAGTGTTTCCAGGCCCGGGCGAAGAACGAAGAACTGGGAGATGCGATCTACTATGAAATGTTCGAAACCCTGTTCGGTAAAGGGGACCGGCAACTCGAATTACGGACGGATTTCCGTTATAATATCAGAATTGCCGAATTTACCGGGGAGGACAAACAGGCGGCTACGCAGGCGGATGATTTTTTCAAGGTGACGACCCGCATTGAATACTGCAAATCCATCCGAAGCGAGATCTTTTTCATCGGCTGTGCCCAGAACAACGAGCAGCTGGCCGCGCTCTTTCAGGATCCGCTGTGTGAATACCGCTGGCTCTTAAGCCGTGGCGACGGCCAGGTTATGGAAAGGGATTTCCATGTTGTCCGGGTAGCCATTGACGGAGAGACCGTCCCCCTGATCCGGTCCTCTCATACGGGAAGGGGCTACGAGCTCTGGTGCGGCGGCGAGGCCCTGAAAGACAAGGTCAACAGGCCGGTCAAACTGGAGATCGAGATCGTCACGAAGAAACCGAAAAACAGCAACACCTTCTCCGTCTACCTGATTTATCCCACCCGGGGACTGGATATTTCTTTCGATTACGCGGGAACGAAGTTACGGAACGTCCGGGAAGTGGCTTTTTTCGCCGGCAGGAATCCCTATCCCCAGGTAGTCAAGAAAAAGGGAAAATCCATCGAGCTGAAAGTCAACGATCAGGAATGGATTTTTCCGAACAGCGGCGTGACCTTCATCTGGGATCTTGAAAAAAAACCCTGAAAAGGTTAAGACCCCTGTACCGATTTCGGCGGATATCCGCATAAATCGGTAAAACAGCCGTTTTCAATATCGGAGCGCATAAACGCATGAAAAAAATAAAAGTGGGCATCATCATGGGGGGCATGTCTTCCGAACGCGAGGTTTCCCTGAACAGCGGAAGAAACGTGTACGACCATCTCGACGAAGAATTTTACGAGGGGCGCCCCATTTTTATGGATCACGCGGGGAAGCTGTGGCTGATTCCCTGGCAGTTGGTCTCGCAGAACACCACCGTCGATATCATGGACCGTCTCCATGAGGAAGCGAAATCCTTGAGGTATGAGGACCTGAGAGAGGAGATCGATTTCGCCTTCATCTGTCTCCACGGCAAGTACGGTGACGACGGCTGTATCCAGGGTCTCTTCGAACTGCTCCGCATCCCCTATACGGGACCGGGAGTCCTGGCTTCCGCACTGGGCATGGACAAGCACGCCCAGCTGTTCTTCCTGAAAGCGGCGGGTCTGGAAACGCCCGACAGCATGGTCATCCAAGAGGAGGACTGGAATGAAGACCCAAATGCCGTCCGGGAGGACATTCTGGCGCGATTTTCCCTTCCCTTCGTGATCAAGCCCACCCGGGAAGGTTCCAGTACGGGCGTCACCATCATCCGGACGATGGAGACGCTGGAGGAGGGTATGCAAAGCGCTCTTCAATGGGACACGTCGGTGCTTTTGGAAGAACATCTGGATGGGACGGAGTTTTCCTGTATCGTCCTGGAGGAAGAAGAGGGAATCCGGGCGCTCGAAGTCACGGAAATTCATCCCCAGAGCGAATTCTACACCTACGATGACAAGTATATGCCCGGCCGCTGCCGGAAATTCACCCCGCCGAAAAACATTCCGCCCGCCCTCGTGGAAAAGATCAAGGACGAGGCGGTCCGGGCGTTTCAGGCCTTGGGGTTTCGGTCCTATGGCCGGATGGACGGTTTTCTCCTGAAGGATGAACGCATCCTCATCACGGACCCCAATTCCTCGTCGGGTATGGCCCCCTCTTCGTTCTTTTTCGAACAGGCCGCCTGCGCCGGCATGTTGCCTTCCATGATCATCACGCTGCTGATCGAAAACGGGATGAGGATCCACGGCGCCAAGACAGGCCCCCTGTAACCGGGAAGTTCGCGGCACGGTTGAGGTTGAGAGGGGTTCGTCAAAATTTGGGAAGGTTATATCGAAAGGGTGCAAGACATCTTAATATCAGGAAACAGCAACGGGACATAAGAGTATGGATAAAATGAAAATCGGCATCATCCTGGGAGGGCTCTCGTCGGAGAAGGATATTTCGCTGGAGAGCGGCAGAAATATTTTCAGTAAAATCGACCGGAAAAAATACGAACCGATTTCCATCTTCATGGACAGCCGGGCCGCCCTGTGGGAAATTCCCCTGAAACTCCTTATGAGAAACAGCACCCGGGACATCGAAGACGATCTCCGGGAAGAGGCGAAACCGCTTCTGTACGAAGATCTGAAAGGCCGGATCGACCTGGCTTTTCTCGCCCTCCACGGAAAATACGGGGAGGACGGCTGCATGCAGGGGCTCCTCGAACTGCTGGACATTCCCTACACGGGATCGGGGGTCCTGGCCTCCGCGCTGGGCATGGATAAAGATTTCTGCCGGCGCTTTTTGGCCGCTTCCGGTATCGATGTTCCCAAGACCGTTTCCGTGCCCCGCCAGGACTGGGAGTCGCCCCGTCAGGCGGATACCCTGGAGCGGATCGAAGCCCGGATCGGATTCCCCTGCGTAATCAAGCCTTCCCGGGAAGGCTGCAGCACCGCCGTGACCAAGATCGTTTCCCGCGCCTCGGTCGGCCGGGCCCTGGAAAACGCCTTTGCCTGGGACAGCACCGCCCTGGTCGAGGAATTCCTGACGGGTGTCGAAGTCACCTGCGGTGTTCTGGAAGGCGAGAAACCTTTTCCCCTGGTCCCCTCCGAAACCATTCCGACGGACGCGGACAGCATCCTGTCCCTGGAGGATAAGTTTCTCTACGGCAAAGGGGAAAACAAGACCCCGGCCAGATTGCCGGAGGAAGTCCTGAAAAAGATTCAGGATACGGCCCTGGCGACGTTTCTTGCATTGAACCTCCGATGCTACGCCCGGATCGACATGTTTGTCCTGGCCGACGGACGGGTCGTCGTATTGGAACCCAATACCCTGCCCGGAATGACCCCCTCGACGGTCCTCTTCCATCAGGCCGCGGCCCTGGACATGACCCAGAGCGCCCTGATCGATCTCATCATTGCCGCAGCCGTGAAGGCGCACCGGACGAAGAGGGGTCCCCTGTAAGGCGTCGAAAGGCCCTGTCCTGTCCCGTGATTTGGCCGATCAACATCCCCGCTTCTTCCTCGGTCAATATCCTGCAATTCCGGATTGATAAAACATTTGACAAAGGCCGGTTGGTGAATATATTAGGTTCTGTTTGATAACGGGCCGTTGTCACGGCAGGAATCAGGTCAAGGGGTTATGGACAGGGATATCATGGATCGTTGCTTCAGTCCGGGCCAGATCTCTCATGCCGCCGGGTCGTTTTTTCATGCGGAAAAACTGGTATCCCGTTACTTTCGCATGACGCCGGATGCGATACGGTCGTGGCGATACGATGTCAAGACTCTGGCCGACCTGGAATCTCACGAGATAAACGACAACGTGTTTGCCCATCTGTGCAAGTACCGTTACAGGAAGGACGGGACGGACGCGGAGGACGGGTTCGACTTCTACCGAATCTGTCTGCAGGATAACCGGATCCTGGACGCCGTCGAGCGGGCCGGTTCTTTTATCAGGCTTTCTCCCCTGCTGCTTTACATTGCCGCCCATGAACTGGTTCATGTCGTCCGTTTCAACGGGGGCGAGGTTGATTTCGACATGGAGGAAGACCGGAAAGAAGCGGAGGAGGAAACCGTGAACGGCATTACCCAGGAAATCCTGAGGCCGGTGAACCATCCCCGTCTGGATCTGGTCCTGGAATGTTTCAGCAAGCGATATCAACTGGACGCCCTTTACCAGTAAGATTTTTTGAGGAGGTTGTTTTATCATGCCCATTTACGAATACAAATGCCAGCAGTGCGGGAAAGAATTTGAGGAGTTTCAAGGCATTACGGAGCCTGCCATCACCCAATGCCGTTTTTGCCGGGGACCCGTCAGTAAGCTTCTGTCCCTCTCGTCCTTCCACCTGAAGGGAAGCGGTTGGTATGTGACGGACTACGGAGGGAAAAAGCCCTCGACCCGGGAAAGCAAAAAGGAAAAAACGGAGAAAACCGCTTCCGCGGAGAAAGCGGGTCCATCCAAAACAGATACATAGAAGGGTTTCTTGATCAGAATCCGGCCTGAAGGGGTGATGCTTTCTCACCCCTTTTCTTTTTCTCCGGAAGAGCGGGACCGTTCTTTCTTCACCTCGAGGTTTTGCAGGAGGAACTGTTCCAGGCTTTCGTAGGAGAGATCTCCCGCCAGGACTTCCTTCAACTGGCCAAGTTGGATTTCTGCGCGGGCGGCGCTGCGATGTCCTCCGGCGCTTCCCAGGCGACCGAAGGTTCTTGAGGCGATGGCTCCGCAGTTCATCCGGTAGCCGTCACCCCGGAAGACGATGATCAGCCGGTCCTTGACTACCCCGGCCACCACGACGTAATAGATTTGGATGATCCGCAGCAGAAAATCCGCTACCTGCACGCAGACATCGGTATTTTCAACCGTTCCGAGAAAACAGAAGATCTTTTCGCGATGGCGGTGTTTGTGCCGGTAGGCGAACTCGAAATACTTCAGGTACCGTTCGGGGATCTGATTCATTTCGATGCGGCGGATCAGTTCCCGGTTGGCCCGGGCGAAGGTCAGGTAATAAGCACCGATATCTTCCAGGCGGACATCCCGTTCAAAATTGTTGGTGTCACTCCGGATGCCGTACAGAAGGGCCGTATAAAGAATTCTTGGAATCCGGACCCTCGCGGCCAGCAGGTAACCGGTCATGATGGTGGAGAGGGCGCCGTAACCCTTGCGGATATCTTCCAGCTCCGCGTGCCAGCCCGGTTTCCGGGGGTGATGGTCCAGAACGATCTGCGGATGGATATTTCCCAGGGCATTCCCGAAAAAGGACGGCTGGCTGTCTACCACGGCAATCAACCGGTATTCCGTGAGATCGGTTCTATCCAGAAGCTGGATGTCGATTCCCATCGACCGGGCGAACTCGAGATTCTGGTGACGGACAAAGGGCTGGGTTGCCACGAAGACGCATCTAACCAGTCCGGCTTTCTGATGGGCGAGTTCACGGAGGGCCATGGCGGAGGAAATCGCGTCGGGGTCCGGTGCCCCGTACATGAGAACCGCCAGGGAATCGTTTTCCCTGAGCATGGCGGCCAGCTTGACGACATTGAAAACAGTTTCTTCCGTGATGAGAAGAGATTCAACCCGCTTCATGGAGATTTCTCAAAGTCCCGGGCCTTCAGTTCACCCTCTTCAGGGGAAACCACTCCAAACACACGCTCTTTCTCAGCTTAACGTATTGCCTTTATCTTCAAGATCGATCACATGCTGCACGATCCTGGCAAAAGCCGCCGCCCCTTCCGTACCGCCGTGACGGCTGACGTAGGGTTCCCCCAGGTCGGAGGCTTCCACGATACTGGGATCGATCGGAATCCTGCCCAGGAAGGGCACGTCCATCTTCTTTGCCATCTCTTCCCCGCCGCCCTTTTTGAATAAATCGATCACGTTCCGGCAATGGGGACAGACGAGGCCGCTCATGTTTTCAACAACGCCCAGAACGGGAACCTTGATCCGCCGGCAGAAATTGATGGATTTCTTCACGTCGTTCAGAGCGAGATTCTGCGGTGTCGTCACAATGACGGCGCCGTCGCATTCCGGGATCATCTGCGCAATGGAAAGAGGCTCATCACCCGTTCCCGGGGGAAAATCGATCACCAGGTAATCCAGGTCTCCCCAGATCACGTCTTTCAAGAGCTGCTTGAGGAACCCGATTTTCATGGGGCCGCGCCAGATGACCGCCTCATCCTGGTCCCTGAGAAGAAAACCGACCGACATGACCTTGATTCCGGAGGAAAATTCGACGGGAATCAAGCCTTCCTCGCTTTGGTAAACCGGTTTGCCTTCGAGTTTCAGGAGAGTCGGAATACTCGGTCCGTGAAAATCCACGTCCAGCAGACCGACGGCCTTCCCCGCTTTCGACAGGGCGACGGCCAGGTTCGTGGCGACGGTGCTTTTTCCCACGCCTCCTTTTCCCGACATGACCAGGATCTTATGTTGGATCTTACCCATCCGGTCCTTCAGTTCTTCCTGTTCGAGAAATGCCTGGAATCCGCCTTCTCCCTGCTGTCCATGTGCGCTGCCGCATCCGCTGCACGATGATTTTTGTTCCTCTGCCATAAAACGTTCCTTTGTGTTTCTTTGATCGGACTATTCAAGCTCCTTCACTCCTGGTTCCGGACGAAAGAGCCAAAGAAAAAAGCCCCTCGTTGTCAAGACCGAGAGACTCTGATTTCTGGAGCCGATGCGCGGATTCGAACCGCGGACCTACTGATTACGAATCAGTTGCTCTACCGGCTGAGCTACATCGGCTTTCTCATTTTTTGCTCAACAGGAGACCCTCTCTTATCCGAACATTTCTGCCTTGTCAAGGAGTTTAACGAATCTTCAAGTCCTGATTAAATCTATGGAAAACAGAAAAAGGCGATTCTTTTTACCCATTCGGCTCCTTCTGCGGCTGATGCGGTTCGAACAGAGCATGCCGAGCCGCCGATTCTCCGGCGAGCCATCCCGTGGAAAAAGCGGCCTGCAGATTGTAACCGCCCGTATCCGCGTCGATGTCCATCACCTCGCCGCAGAAGTAAAGACCTGCAACTTTCAGGGACGCCATCGTTTTCGGATCGATTTCCTTGAGCGATATCCCCCCGGCCGTGACGATCGCCCGGGACAGGGGAAGGGGGCTTTTGATGGTGAATCTCAGTGATTTCATGGCCATGACGATTGCCGCCCGCTCCCGGGACGTGATCTGGCTTGCCGCCCGGTCCCCTTCCACCCCCGCCAGCCTGGTCAGGGGGTCCACCATCTTGTGGGGAACGAGATTCGCCATGATCCTGCGGAAGGTGCGTTTCCCGCTCGCGTTGAAATCCCTCTGCAACCTTTCGTGGAGCTGTTTCACATCCAGGGCCGGTTTCAGGTCAATGGACACGCTGACGGGTCCCTTCGCCAGGGCGTCGACAATGGAGAGGCTCATCAGGAGAGTGATCGGTCCTCCCAGACCGAAGTGGGTCATCATCATTTCTCCCTGCCGGCTTTCGATGACTGCGGAAGGACGTTTCCTCGACCGGATTCCCCGGCCCGTTTCAAAACCGGGGATCCGGGAGAGATCGATTTGATCGGAGGGACAGGCGAAGGCCGTCATCCTGACGTTTTTGAGGCTGACGCCCTGCATGGACGCCGCCAGATCCGTTTCCGCCACGATCAGGGGAACCAGGGCAGGCCGGAGCTTCACGATGGAATGCCCGAGGGGAGAAACCATCCGGTAACCGTCCCCGGTGGAGCCGGTCATCGGATAGGTCGCGCCGCCCGTCGCCAAAACGACGGACTTTGACGGAAAATAGCCCTCGCTGGTCTGCACTCCCGTCACGTGTCCTTTTCGCGTTTCGATACCCTCCACCCGGATTCCCGTGCGGAGCTCGACCTGGAATTTTTCCATGAAGAGGCACAGGGCAAAGACCACGTCTTCCGCACGATCGGATACGGGAAAGATGCGCCCGCCCCGTTCCACCTTTGTTTCCACACCGTAGGCGCTCAAAAGGTTCAGAAGATTTTCACGGGGAAAATGGTGAAAGGCCCGGTAAAGGAACGGACCGTTATCTCCGAACATGGCGATGAATCCCTTTAAATCTTTCACGTTGGAAAGATTGCAGCGTGTTTTCCCGCTCAGGAGAATCTTCTTTCCCGGTTGCTTCATCTTTTCGAGCAGGAGCACACGCGCCCCCGCTTCGGCGGCCCGCCCGGCGGCCATCATACCGCCCGCTCCGGCACCGATGACGATGACGTCATGGTCTTCCCTGGCTGTTTGTTCCGATTTTTTTTGGGGCATGTCTCTGCGGGTTCCCTTTTCTTGAGTAAATGCGGTCCATGTGTTAAGGCAACCAGGATTGTCTGGTTCGATCCATACCACAACGGGAGAAAAAGTGAACGGTGAATGTGCCCCGGTCCCTGGTCACGATGACCACCAGAATTTTCATCCAGGTCCGTCCCCTGGTACATCGGTATCTTGCGGAGTGGGCGGAGAAAGCCCGCAGGATTCCCGATCCTGAATTACGCCGGCAGGCCGTGGCAAGCATCCGTTCCAAAACCTTTCACTGCGAGGGAGGATCGATTTACGGGCTTCTGGCGCGGGATCATTACCGGGAGGCGATCCGGTTTATCGTGGCCTACCAGACCATCAGCGATTACCTGGATAATCTCTGTGACCGGAGCACTTCTCTTGACCCCGAGGATTTTCAGTTCCTCCATCAGGCCATGCGCCATGCCCTGTCCCCGTCGGAGGCCCCCATTTCCTATTACCGGCTCCACCCGGAGCAGGACGACGGCGGTTATCTCCTTGATCTGGTGAAAACCTGTCAGGAGGCCCTGGGCTCCCTGGATGCGTATCCCGTCATCGCCCCTGTTCTGCACGAACTGGCCGATGATTACTGCCGGCTGCAGGTTCACAAGCACGTCAGGCACGAGGAACGGCTGCCCCGCCTTATGGCCTGGTTTGCCGGGCGGCAGGCGACCCTGCCGGGCTTGGCCTGGTACGAATTTTCCGCCAGCGCAGGATCGACCCTGGGGATTTTCTGCCTCGTTTCCTATGCCTTCACCGGTGTCCTGACCGAAGGCCTGGTCTGCCGGATCAAGGAGGCGTACTTTCCCTGGGTGCAGGGTCTTCACATCCTGCTGGATTATTTTATCGACCAGCAGGAAGACCGGATGGAAGGGGATCTCAATTTCTGCGCCTGTTTCCCTTCCGAAACAATTCTCGCCCAGCGCCTCATCTACTTCTACGAGCGGTCCTTAACCGGCATCGCCGGTCTTCCCGACAGCCGGTTCCACCGGATGATCAACCAGGGGCTTCTGGGCATGTACTTTGCCGACCGGAAAGTCGGCCAGCAGCAGAACATGAGGCGGGTTGCCCGGAAAATGATCCATCTGGGCGGTGGTGTCGCCTGGTTTTTCTTCTTTCACTGCTGGGTTTACCGGCGCCTGCGTAGAAAGCCTTGAGGAAGAATACCCCGGCAACTGGGGAAAATTGGGCCATCTGTATGGTTCCTCAAGCCGTTCCTACCGAGAATTAAAATTTCAAGAGTCTGATTTCAAAGGATAAATCGCGGTCCTCCTCCGCTCTGAAGCAATGGCACACAAGCTGCTTTGAGATGGGAAAACTTTGATTGGGAGGTGTCATTGATGAAACGCGTAATGGTTTTGATGATCGGATTCGTTTTTTTATTTTCTTTAACGGCTATGGCTGTCGGACCGGTTTCCGCAACGACCGCAAATCCGGAGGCGGAAAAGGTGAAACTGGCCAAAAAGCAGAAGACCGGGACCGTTGTCAGTCTTTCCGATGTGATGATCAAGATTGAATTCACCAAGAAAGGCAAGAAAGACGCCATGACGTTTGCCCTGACCAAACCGGCGAAGGTTTCGGTCGGAGAAAAGGTAACCGTGTACTACACGGAAAAGGATGGAAAGAAGGAAGCATTCAAGGTCAAGGTCAAAAAACCTTCTGCGAAAAAATCGGGAAAGAGTAAAACCGTCTCGAAGAATTGACGGTTTCCATAAAACGGAAAAGGCACGGGATTTTGTTTCCCCCGTGCCTTTTTCGTTTTACAGAGGATGTGGAACCTCTTCAATAGTCCTTATCCAGCCAATAGCGGAGCATCTTGGTCCTCAATGTTTTTCGGTCGATTCCCAGAATTTGAGCCGCTTTGCTTTGGTTCCAGCCGTGTGTTTGCATCGTTTTCAGAATCTGCGTCCGTTCCGCTTCCTCCAGAAGCGTCAAAGACAGCGGTTCCGTACCTGGGCGGTTATGGAGCCGTTCCGGTAAATGCTCCGGCAGAATGACAGGGTATGGGCAAAGCAACTGGGTCTGCCGGAGGATGTTTTCCAGTTCCCGGACATTACCCGGCCAATCGTAGGCACAAAGCATCTCCATCGCTTCCGGGGAAACGTAGACGCCGTCCCGATGATTTTTCTGCAGGATGGACCGGATCAGTTGGGGAAGATCATCCTTGTGTTCCCGCAAAGGCGGCGTTACCAGGCGGACGACGAACCGGTACATGAGGTCGGCGCGGAATCGTTTTGCCTTGATTTCCTCGTCCAGGTTCCGGTTGGTTGAAGCGATGACCCGGACCGTCACCTGCCGGACCTGGTAACCTCCCAATCGCCTTACCTCGCCGTTCTGCATGAACCGCAGGAGCTTTCCCTGGAGGGAGGGAGCCATTTCCGTAATTTCATCCAGAAACAGGCTTCCATCCTCGGCCGTTTCCAGAAGTCCCGGATGGGCGCGGTCGGCTCCCGTGAAGGCTCCCTTCTCATAACCGAAAAGTTCGGATTCCAGGAGCGTTTCCGGAATGGCACCGCAATGGACGACCAGGAAGGGTTTTCCCCGGCGTGAACTAAGATGATGGAGGGCGTGGGCCGTCAGATCTTTCCCCGTTCCGCTTTCCCCTTCAATGAGAACACTGGCGTCCGCATCGGCCACGCGGGCAATCTGCTTGTAGAACGCCATCATGGTGTCGGAAGAGCCGATAAAACGCGCCGGTGCGCTTGTAGAGGGGGCGGATTCCGTGTTCTGCCGGCACATATCCCGTACGGTGAGGATTTTTGCCGCCAGGGCATGAATGGCACCAGGGGGAAAGGGCTTCTTGAGACAATCCCAAGCCCCCCATTTGACGGCTTCCATGGTTGTTTCGAGGTCTCCGGCGGTGCTGAGCAGTACCACCGGTGTTTGTGGAAGGATTTCGCGGATCTTTCTGAAAGAGGCCAGGCGGGTCATCCGGATATCCGCGATGAGCAGATCATACCGGTGCAGGCTCTCCGTAGGGGCCGCCGTTGGATCCATGAAGGTATCCACGACTGTTTCCGGCCCCCGGAGTGCGCTCTGCAAAAAACGACAGGACGGGTCATCGTCGATGACCAGAATGTACGCGACCACTTTTCTTCATCCCCCCGGGTGAATTCAAAGATGTCAGAAAATGCAAAATCGCGGGAAACGGAAATTACAACCCTTTCCGGGCGATGAAGGCCGCCAGATCGGCTACACGACAGGAGTAGCCCCATTCGTTGTCATACCAGGCGACCACCTTGACCATATTATCTTTCAATACCTGGGTAAACTCGATATCGACGATGGATGAGAGACTGTTTCCCTTGTAGTCCATGGACACCAAAGGAGTTTCCTCACAGCCCATGATTCCCTTCAATTCTCCTTCAGCGGCCTTCTTCAACGCGGCCCGCACCCCGTCGGTCGTGGTTTTGGTGTTGAGCTCGGCCACGAAATCAACGACGGAAACCGTCGGCGTCGGGACCCGGAGGGCATAACCGTCGAAACGGCCCTTTAGTTCCGGGATGACGAGCGACAGCGCCTTGGCCGCCCCCGTCGTCGTCGGGATGATGCTGAGCGCTGCAGCCCGGGCACGCCTCAGGTCCTTGTGCGGCAGGTCGAGGATGCGCTGATCGTTGGTGTAAGCGTGCACCGTGGTCATCATCCCCTTTTCGATGCCGAACGCCCGGTGAATGACCGAAACGGGAGGTGCAAGACAATTCGTTGTACAGGAGGCGTTGGAGAGGATGTGGTGCTTACCGGGATCGTAATCCTTTTCATTGACCCCCATGACCACCGTCAGATCCTCTTCCTTTGCCGGAGCGGAAATAATGACCTTCTTCGCTCCCCCCGCCAGATGGACCCCTGCCTTGGGGCCCGTTGTGAACAGTCCCGTGCTTTCGATGACAATATCCACGCCTTCATCCTTCCAGGGAATCTCGGCCGGATCCCGGAAGGCGAAGCTCTTGATTGGGCGGCCGTTGATGATCAGCGTATCCGGTGCCGTTGCGACGTCTCCGCAAAAGCGGCCGTAATTCGAATCATATTTAAAAAGATGGGCATTTGTCTTGACGTCGAAGAGGTCGTTGATGACAACCACTTCCAATTCCTGTGGATATTGTTCCAAAACAGCCTTTAATACCTGCCGTCCCACACGTCCGAAACCGTTAATGCCGATGCGTATCATAAAAAACCCTTCCTTTCCTTGCGTGAAATATGTATTGACACAACCCTTTTTACGGTCATTTTCCATACGGCGGACCAAATTCCCGATTTCAAAGAAAAAGAGCACTGAAACCCGCCTCTTCCGCGCTCAAGGGATAGCTTAAAAGCCCCTTCTTGTCAAAGGAAAAACCCCTTTTCCAATCGGGATGAGATTCAAATCATCCATTTTATGGTGAAATGAGCGGCTTCATGTTTCTGACAAGCCGGTTTTTCTCCGGGCAGACGCGATTTTTTCATTTCCCGGTTTCCACAGGGTTTTCTGATCGCTGCCGGAAGTGCCGGTTAATTTCTCCAGAGTGAACCCCCGGCTCTGAGGCTGTGTCGTAATACCCGATTGACGTTTGAGGTCATTCTGAACGAAGTGAAGAATCTAATCATAACAGGATGTTAAAAAACGAGATTCTTCGCCTGACGGCTCAGAATGACATTACGGCACAGTCTCTCTGCCGGAGGATACTTATTTATTCCGGGAATGACGGATCCAATTGATGAGAGATTTTTCCGGATGGAGAAAGTTCTTGACAATAGAACGATCGTTCTATTATAGAAAAGGCAAGCCACTGATGGGGGAAGAGAAGATGGACGAAAAACGGACAATCCAGGGTGTGTTTCGGGATATCGAGGCTTTTTTGCGGGAAAACCGGCGCATGCCTACCTACGGGGAGATGATGGAGGTCATGGGGGTCCGCTCGAAAAGCGTCGTCCATTTCTGGGTCGAAAAACTTCTGGCGTCGGGGCTTCTCGTCAAGGATGCGGGAGGCTTTCTGAAACCGGCCAGGAACCCCGCGGGAATTCCGTTGGTAGGGTCTGTCCAGGCGGGCCTTCCATGTTCCGCGGAGGAACAACGCCGCGATGTCATCTCCCTGGATGAATATCTGATCAACCGGCCCGATACATCCTTCATCCTGTCGGTTCAGGGAGACTCCATGATCGGGGAAGGCATCAAGGATGGGGATTGGGTCATCGTGGAGCAGGGCAGGGAGCCGCGAAACGGCGACATCATCCTGGCCGAGGTGGACGGGGAATGGACGATGAAGTATTTCCGTAAGGAAGGAAAAGAAGTCGTATTGGAGGCTGCAAACCCCCGATATGCCCCGATCCATCCCCGGCGGGAACTCCGGGTCGGCGGGGTTATCACCGCCGTGATCCGCAAATACCTGAAATAAAATAACGAATCGGAAAGAGGTATTCAATATGCATGCGCCATCCTGCTCGACCCTGAAAACGGTCATGGTCGTATCCGAGGCGGAAAACGATTTCATACGGAAATTCTCCTTTTCTCTGCGGCGTTTCCAATCCTTTATCGAAACGTCCGGCTGGGACCGGAAAATTGTTCGCCGGGAGAAATGGGTCAACCGTGTTTGCCGGCTGCTGATCGGCGTGTCGCTGCTTTACCTTTGTCCGATTCTTGCGAGGCTCATGGGATATTAGCGTCATCCTGTCCGTTTTTGTAAAAGTTGTCTTTCCAGGCAGCTCTTTCTTTGATGCGGCTCCCGAGCATCCGGGAAAGCGGCGTTTCCCCTCTGACATCGATCACTCGTTTTTTCCCGTTTTCAGCGACAGGATCGTGATTGTGACGCAGAGAAGAATGACGATGTTGAATAGCCAGATATGCCGGTAGGACCCGAAATGGTCATACATGTACCCCGCTAAGAAGGGTCCGAGTCCCCCCCCAAATCCAATGAAGAAGGTTACCAGACCGTAGACCGCCCCCAGGGCGTGGCGGCCGAAACGCTCGGCCAGCAGGATCGGTGTCATCGGGGCCAGGCAACCGTAGCCGAACCCGAAGACGATGGCGAAAAAATAGAGCATTTCGAGGGATTTCATGTTCAGCAGGAGGTACATCCCGAAGGACATGATCAAAAAACCCAGGGCGGCCGCATACTTGGGTTTCCTGATCCGGTCGCTCAGCCAGCCGAAGAAAAACTGTCCGAAAAACGCCGAGCAACTTACGGCGGCCAGGGAAGAAGCCGCCGCAACCTTGGTGATTCCATGGTCGAGGGCGTAGGGAACCTGGTGGATGAAAACGGACATGATCGCCAGATAGGACAGGCCGAAAGAAGCGGCCAGGATCCAGAACTGCGGATTTCTGATTACCACGCGCCGGGACAGCCGTTCGGGATGGCCGTCCGCTTTTTCCTCAGCGGGATCCCAGGCTTTCTGTTCGCCGTCGGGATACAGGCCGTAGGCCTCCGGGACGGTCTTTCGGAAAAACACGCGGGACAAAACGACCCCGATCAGAAAACTCATTACAGCCAGGGACAGGAACCCCATTTGCCATCCATAAATCTTCACAATGTAACCCGCCAGCGGTGTCAGGGCCATGGCCCCGCCGCTGATACCCGTGGCGGCAAGGCCGACGGCGGTGCCCCGTTTTTTATGAAACCATTTGGCCACCGAGGAGTTACAGACGACGACGCCCATGCCGGCGGAACCGATCCCGCAAAGAAGACCGTAGGCAAGGTAGAAGGTCAGGGGGTTCTGAACGAAAGCCGCCAGGAAAAGACTCAATGATACGATCAGGGCTCCGGCCGTAATGATGCGTCCCGGTGCGACCCGGTCCACCATCTTCCCCACGAAGATGGAGCAGAAGGAGTAAACGAGCATGTTGAGGGAAGCCCCCAGTGAAATCACGGACCTGGACCAGCCGTATTCCTCCGCCATGGGTTTGAGGAAGATCCCGAAGCTGTAACGGACGCCGTAGTTGACGGCCAGCACGAGAAAGGCCCCTAAAACGACATACCATCCCCAGAATATGTTTTTTTGACGATCTGCCATCTCTTTTAACGCAAAAAAGGCATCGGTCCGCCTTCCAATGGAAGAATCCGATCCGATGCCTGTCTGGACACATGACGTCCGGTCTGCGGTTAACGACCTGTGCCTACCAGTAACCTCTTTCCATGCAGTTTTTGATGAATTCGATGGACCGCCGATTTTCGCTTTGGAAATATTCGTAAAGCTGTTTACCCACATCGGGGTACAGGGGACAATCCTTGAGATTGTTCACCGGCACCCAGTCGATATCCAGGGAACGGGTGTTGTCGGCACGGACCTTCGGTGTCCCGTGGACCGATGTCGCCCAGAAGATGACATGCAGGGTCTGGGGGTGCCGTTTGTCTCCAGGGGCTTCTCCCAGCATGATGACGTCTCCCACCTCGACCTTGACGCCCAACTCCTCCTTCCACTCGTCTCTTATGGCATCATGAAAGGGCACGTCCTTGTCGACACCGCCTCCGGGAAGGGCAAACACTTCCTTTCCTCCGTAGACGTATTTCATGCACAGGATCTCACCAGACTGTTCATATACGGCGGAAACTCTGACTCTCATTTTCATTTCTCCTTGCTGAACCGTTTTGCTGAAGATCGGGCTTCAGCCTTGTGCCGGATCTTTCGGACCTGCCCCCTCACTTTCCCCGTTTTTCAATGGGAACGTAATCCCGCTCGTTCAAACCGATGTAGATCTGGCGGGGTCGATGGAGTTTCCAGTCGGGATCGTCGAGGCTTTCTTTCCACTGGCTGATCCAGCCGGGAAGACGCCCGATGGCGAACATGACGGTAAACATGTTGATGGGAATACCCATGGCCCGCAAAACGATGCCGCTGTAGAAATCGACGTTGGGATACAGCTTGTGATCGACAAAGTATGAATCCTTCAGGGCGATCTCTTCGAGTCGCTTTGCGATGTCCAGGAGAGGATCATTCAACTGCAGTTTCGAGAGCAGCCTGTGGACGATCTCTTCCATGATCTTGGCGCGGGGATCATAGCTCTTGTAAACCCGATGCCCGAACCCCATCAGGCGGAACTCGTCGTTTTTATCCTTGGCCCTGGCAATAAACGGTGCCACATCTCCTCCGCTGTTGTAGATCTCCTGGAGCATTTCGATGACCGCCTGGTTTGCGCCTCCATGCAAAGGGCCCCAGAGTGCGCTGATACCGGCGGAAATCGCCGCGTAAAGGTTGACCCGGGCGCTGCCGACCAAGCGTACCGCCGAGGTGGAACAGTTCTGCTCATGGTCCGCATGGAGAATCCAGAAAACGTTGAGCGCCCGAACTATATCCTCGTCGATCACATAGGGACGTACCGGGGAGTCGAACATCATCTTCAGAAAATTCGCGCAGTAACTCAACTGATGCGACGGATAGGTCACCTTGTGTCCCCGGGATATATTGTAGGACATGGCCGCCAGGGTCCGCAGTTTCGAGATGAGGCGGGCAAAGGTGATCGTGATGTTCTCCTCTTGACTTCGGTCTTTCAATGTCGGGTAAAAGGCCCGCATGGCCGTAACCATGGAGGACAGAATGCCCATTGGATGGGCCCGGCTCGGGTAGTGTTCGAAGAAGGCCCGCATATCCTCGTGGACAAGGGAGTGTTCGTTCAACATGGCGGAAAATTTGGACAGCTCTTCCGGTGTCGGCAGCTCTCCGTTAATGAGCAGATAGGCGGTCTCCACAAAACTGGAGTGTTCCGCCAACTGTTCGATGGGAATTCCCCGGTGACGCAGGATCCCCTTGTCTCCATCCATGAAGGTGATGGCACTCCGGCAGCTGCCCGTATTGACAAAGCCGGGATCCATGGTAATCAGCCCCGTATCCTTAAGCAGACGCGAAATGTCGATCGCCCTTTCTCCCTCCGTTCCGATAATGATTGGGAGTTCGTAGGTCTTCCCATCGACAATCAACAATGCTTTATCTCCCATTTCTTTCGCTTGTTTGCCTCCTGATTTTTGCATATTCACGTCCCCCCATAGCAAAAAATATTCACCTTGCCTATCGATTTTTAAACCTCTTTTAGGTAATTTTCATTAAAACTGCAGCGATATCGTACAATCCTCCTCAAGTCGCAGATCATGTGTCTCAGACTCGACTTTTTAATAGGTACCTGGTTTGACAGAAGAAATATTCAATGATATTTTACAGGAAAATTCTAAGCAATCCCGTTTTATCCGGCAAACCAAGGAAAGAGGAGCGAAGACCTTCCGAAAAGGGTTGTCGCAAGTTTCGATTTGCATAAGGAGGGCAATATGATCCGCGTTGTTGGTTTCAACGGAAGCGCCCGAAAAGGCGGCAATACATCCCTTTTGATCCGGCATGTTTTTGCGGAACTCGAAAACGAGGGAATCGGTACGGAACTGATCGAGCTGGCGGGCAAAAAGCTCCATGGTTGCCGCGCCTGCTACAAATGCCGGGACAACCAGGACCGCCGGTGCGCCGTCAGGGATGACGTCAATTTCTGTATCGAGAAGATGGAAGGCGCTCAGGGCATCATTCTCGGATCCCCCACTTATTTCACGGATGTTTCCGCGGAAATGAAAGCCCTCATCGACCGGGCGGGCATGGTGGCGAAGGTCAACGGCGACATCCTCCGGTTGAAGGTTGGCGCCGGAGTCGTTGCGGTACGGAGGGCCGGCGGCACCCATGTCTTTGATACCCTGAATCATTTCTTCTTCATCAGTCAGATGATCGTTCCCGGGTCGAGCTACTGGAACGTCGGCATCGGCCGGGAAAAGGGAGAAGTCCTCAACGACGACGAAGGCCTCCTGACCATGACGAACCTGGGGAAGAACATGGCCTATGTCCTGAAAAAGCTCTGCGCCTGATATGAATCAGACGACCCGGGAACCATTGCACATTTTTCCGCGGATTTCACTCCCGCAAGGATTTAGGCTGCCGGGACCCCAGGTGAACGGGATCGGGTTGAGCCTGTCGTTGCTTTTCCTGGTAATTATTTGCATTCCCCTGTCTCTTTCCGGAGCGGCCGGTGCAACGGAGCCGATCACGCTGAAAGAGGCCATCCGGATTGCTCTCCGGAGCAATCATGAAATCAGATCGATGGAAAGCGTTGTCCTGGCGGGGAAGGAAGATGTCGGCATCGCCATGAGCTATCTTTTGCCCGGACTCTTTTTCGAAGAGCGGGTTTTGCGGACGAACAATCCGACCTATGCCTTCATGGCCAAGCTGAACCAGGAGCGTTTCACCGCCCGGGACTTCGAACTGGATCGCCTCAATAACCCCGATGCGGTGACGGACTACCAGACGAGCCTGTCCTTCGAACAGCCCCTTTTTGCCCCAAAGGCCTATATCGGTTTCGGTCTCGCGAAAAAAGAGGCCGTCGCCAAAGAGGGGGATCTGAAGCGGAAGCGGGAAGAGATTGCCTTCCTGGTTGTCCGGGTCTACCTGGACATCCAGACGGCGACGGATTTTGTCCGGGTGGCGGACCGGGCCGCGGCAGACATCCGTGAACACCTCCGCCTGGCCGAGTTAAGATACCAAAACGGTCTCGGTCTCTATTCCGATGTCCTGCGCGCCTCGACATCCGTCACGGAGGCCGAGCAGAAACAGGTGACGGCCAGGAAAAACCTCGCCGTAGCCGAAAGAGCTCTGGGGCTTCTCCTGTCCATTCCCGGTGAAGTGGGAGCGGGAACGGACAGGCCGGAGATTCCCCTGCGCGAGCTTTCCCATTACACCGGGGCGGCGTCACAGCGGAAGGATATCCAGGCTCTGGAGATGCGCCGGGAAAGCGCCCGTGACCGGATCCGGCTGGCAGAGGCCGGTTATCTTCCCACTGTGGGTGTCGGGGGCACCTACCAGTGGAACGACCATGATCGGCTCTTCGGCACGGATGGGGAAAGCTGGCAAATGGCAGCCTTTTTGAAATGGGATCTTTTCAGTGGAGCAAGAACCGTTCATGAAAGGAGAAAAGCCAGGTATCTTGCCATGCAGGCCGAAGAAGCCCTGGCAGGCCGGAAAGAAGCCGTTCTTTTTGGGATACACGAGGCATACCTGTCCGTTGACGAGGCAAGAAAAAAAGCGGACCTGGCTGCCATTGCCCTGAAAACGGCGGAAGAGGGAACACGACTCATCCGGATTCGCTATGAGGGAGCCCTGTCTCCCCTGTTGGACCTCCTGGATGCCCAGACGGCTCTGAACCAGGCCCGGGCTGCCGCTGCGGCCGCCGAAAACGAATGGCTGACGGCGAAAGCCCGTCTCGGCTACGAAAGCGGCACGATCCTGGAAGATCTGAATGTGGAACCTTCCATTCCGTGACATTGCGATAAACAGCAACGCGACCGAGACCGGCAGGGCCAAAAAGATCTCAGGGAAAAGAGGAATGAATCGCATCAAAAAAGGAATGAGGTCTGCTTTTTATGCGGTTGCGGGTGATGAACTGATGTGAAATGCCCCATCCGGAGTGTTTACCTTGCCGCCCCATCTGGAGGATAGACCATGCAAAGATTCCGGTTGTTCTTGATATTGATCCTATTGTTGTTGCTTGCCGCCTGCCAGGAAGGTTCCTCGAAACCGGCATCGGCCCCGCCCCTTTTGACCGGTATTCCTGTTTCCCCGGTGGAGATGACATCCGTTCAAGAATACTATGAGACATCCGGAACGGTCATGGCCGGAACCGTCAGCGACATCGCAAGCCGGGTCATGGGAACCATTACGGCCCTCTACGTCAAGGAGGGTGACCGCGTCCGGGAGGGACAACTCCTTCTGACCATCGACGACCGGGATATGCTTCAACGCCTGAAGGTTGCCTATAAAGGGCTGGAAGCGGCGAAGGAGCAGCGGGATCTTATGGCGATCACGGCGGGACGGTATGAAAAACTCTATGCCGAAAAGGCTCTTACCCGTCAGGAAATGGACGAGATCGCCACCCGGCAGAAAGTTGCCCAGCTGGAATATGACAGGGCAAGGGCCATGGCCGAAGAGGCGCGGATCCTGTTCAGCTATGCCCGGATCACGGCCCCCATCGACGGTGTCATTACGGCGAAAAGAGTCGATGTCGGTGCGACGGCCGTTCCAGGCATGCCCCTGTTGATCCTGGAGAATCAGAATGCCTTCCAGGTGGAAATCCATGTCGACGAGGGGCTGGCGGGAAAGCTTGCCCCCGACATGCCTGTTACGATCATCATTGATGCCCTGGGATTGACGAAAGAAGGGAAGATCAAAAAGATCGTTCCCGCCGTCGATCCCCTGTCCCGTTCTTTTCTCGTCAAGGTCGACCTTGACGCTTCGGACCTGAGAACCGGCCTGTTCGCGCGGGTCCGGATTCCGACGGAAAAAAAGGACTGCCTGGTCGTTCCGGCGGCATCGATTGTCAGGAGAGGTCAGCTTACGGGTGTCTATGTCGTCGACACGCAGGATTTCGTTGCCTATCGCCTGATCCGGGCGGGAAAGATCTATGAACAGGGTGTGGAGGTGCTTTCAGGTCTGAAGCCGGGAGAGCGCGTCGTCACGGCGGAGGTGAACCGCGTGACCGACGGCGTCCGGATCAGGTAATGAGGGGCCTATGAATCGTCTCGGAATTTCGGGTAAAATCGCCGGTGCGTTCATCCAGTCGAAGCTGACGCCGCTGATCATCATTGCCTCCCTGATCCTCGGCCTGTTCGCCGTTATCGTAACCCCGCGTGAAGAAGAGCCCCAGATCGTCGTTCCCATGATCGATGTCATGGTTTCTTATCCCGGCGCCTCGGCCAAAGAAGTGGAAGAACGGGTCACCCGTCCCATGGAGAAATTCCTCTGGGAAATCAAGGGCGTCGAGTATGTTTATTCCATCATCCGGCCGGGAAGCAACCTGACCATTGTCCGCTTCTACGTCGGCGAGAACATGGAAGAGAGCCTCGTCAAGCTCTACAACAAGCTCATGTCCCACTATGACCTGATTCCCCCGGGTGTCTCCCCGCCCGTGGTGAAACCGAAGTCGATCGACGATGTTCCCGTTTTAACCCTGACCCTCTGGGATAAAAGTGACCTTTACACGGGCTACGATCTGCGCCGGCTCGCCGGCGAGCTCTGTACGGAAATCAAAAAGGACAGGGATGTCGCGGAATTCACCCTTATCGGGGGCCAGAGGCGACAGGTCCGGATCAATCTCGACCCGGCCCGGCTGAAGGCCTATCGGTTGTCGGCTCTCCAGATCATGGAGTCTCTTGGAAAGGCCAACTTCCTCCTTCCTTCGGGCCGCTTCTCTACCGGAAATAGCGAGATTGCCGTCGAGACCGGTGAATTCATCCATGACGCCTCCGAGCTTGGCCGGATCGTCGTCGGAGTGTACGATGCGCGCCCGATCTATCTCGATGCCGTCGCTTCAATCGTCGACGGTCCGGAGGAACCTCAGCATTATGTCTTCATGGGATTCGGCCCGGTAGCAGATGAAAAGGGCATCCAAAACGCCGGCCGTGGTCTGAAAGAGGCCGTGACCATTGCGATTGCGAAGAAAAAGGGGGCGAATGCCTCGGTCGTTGCCCGGGAAGCCCTCCGCAAGGTGGAGGCCCTGAAGGGAACGCTCATCCCAAGGGATGTGCAGGTTACGGTGACGAGAAATTACGGAGAAACGGCAAAGGACAAGTCCGACACCCTCCTGGAGCATATGCTGATCGCCACTTTTTCCGTCATTATCCTGATCGCCCTGTTCCTGGGCTGGCGGGAATCTCTGGTCGTGGCCGTTGCGGTTCCCGTGACGCTGGCCCTGACGCTTCTGGTCAACTATCTCCATGGTTATACCCTGAACCGGGTCACCCTGTTCGCCCTTATTTTTTCCATCGGAATCCTTGTGGACGACGCCATCGTCGTCGTGGAAAACATCCATCGCCATTTCAAACGTCAAGGATTCGGGATTCCCGTAGCCACGGCTGCCGTGGACGAAGTGGGGAATCCGACCATATTAGCCACTTTTACCGTCATCTCCGCCCTCCTGCCCATGGCCTTCGTTTCCGGGTTGATGGGTCCGTACATGCGCCCCATTCCGGTCGGGGCCTCGGCGGCGATGCTCTTCTCGCTTCTGGTCGCCTTCGTGGTCAGCCCATGGATGAGCCTCCGGGTCCTGAAACATGCCCGGCCGGAGAATCAGGACGTGGAGGGTAAGGGTGTCTTTTCCCTCTATGAGAAAATCCTCCGGCCCCTCATCGTGCACCCGGCGAAGCGCTACACGGCCCTGGGTGTCGTCGTCCTGCTGCTCGTCCTGGCCTTTCTGCTCATTCCTTTGAAGGCCGTCACGGTGAAGATGCTCCCCTTCGACAACAAGAGCGAACTCCAGGTCATCATCGATATGCCGGAAGGGAAGACCCTCGAGGAAACGGCGGCCCTGGCCCAGCAGATGGGAACCTGCCTTGCCCGGGTGCCGGAAGTGACCGATTACCAGATCTATGCCGGTACGTCCGGCCCCTACAACTTCAACGGTCTCGTCCGCCATTACTTCCTCCGGTCCGGGAGCAATGTCGCCGACATTCAGGTCAACTTTGTCGGCCGGACCGAACGGTCGGCCCAGAGCCATGATCTGGCCAAGCGCCTGCGGCCCGCGTTGAAACGTCTGGCCGATCCTTATGGAGCCCGGATCAAGATTGCCGAGATTCCCCCCGGTCCGCCCGTTTTGAGCACCCTGGTGGCGGAAATCTACGGTCCCGACGAAAACCGGCGCAACACCATCGCCAGGGACGTCCGGAATCTCTTTGAAAAAACCGCAGGCGTTGTGGATGTGGACTGGTATCTCGAGGACAACCAGAAAAAGCTCCGGATCGACGTCAATCGGGAGAAGGCGATACAGGACGGGATCTCAACGGAGGCGGTTTCCCGAAGCGTCCACATCGCCTTAAACGGGATGGGGGCGGGTCTGGCTCATTTCGAACGGGAAAAGGAACCGGTGGACATTTTTCTCCGCATGCCTTTGGCTGGGCGATCCGGTGTTGCGGGTCTCACGTCCATCTCTCTCCCCACGCCCCAGGGTGCCATGGTTCCCCTGGCGGAGCTCGTTTCTGTTCGCGAGGGTCTCGAGGACAGCACCATTTATCACAAAAACCTGAAAAACGTGACCTACGTGACGGGTGACGTTGCCGGAACGGAGGAAAGTCCCGTTTACGCCATTCTGAAAATGGGCGAAGCCCTGCAGCGCATGAAGCTCCCCGAGGGCTATGCACTGACCCAGTATTACGCGACTCAGCCTTGGATGGAGGAAACCTATTCCCTGAAGTGGGATGGGGAATGGCACATCACCTATGAAGTTTTCCGTGACCTGGGAGTTGCCTTCGGTGCTGTTTTGGTCCTGATCTACGTTCTCGTCGTCGCCTGGTTCCGGAATTTTCTGACGCCGCTTGTCATCATGGCCCCCATTCCGCTTACCCTCGTGGGTATCCTGCCCGGCCACTGGCTGTTCGGTGCCTTTTTCACGGCGACCTCCATGATCGGTTTCATCGCCCTGGCAGGGATTATCGTCCGGAATTCGATCCTTCTGGTTGATTTTATCGAAATGGACCGGCGCGAGGGAAGGACCCTCGAGGAGGCCCTGATCATGGCCGGGGCGGTCCGTTTCCGGCCCATCGTCCTGACGGCAGCAGCAGTGGTCGCCGGCTCCTTCGTCATGCTCTTCGACCCGATTTTCCAGGGTCTGGCCATTTCCATGATGTTCGGCGCCGTGGCGGCGACGGGCCTCACCCTGGTTGCCGTACCGCTTCTGTACTATGAATTTTTCCGGAGAAAGGGACCCTAAACCGTCAATCTGTGATATCTTACCGGGGTAATCCAACCCGAACCGTTCAAAAGGGGAAGAAAATGAACTTCAGGGGAAGCGGTATTTTAAATCATGTCACGTCCTTGCCGTCTCTTTACGGAACCGGGGATTTGGGACCCGCGGCGTACCGTTTCGTTGATTTTCTCGCCGAGGCCCGGCAGCGTTACTGGCAGGTCCTTCCCCTCAATCCCGTCCATGGCGCGTTCGGCTTTTCCCCCTACAGTTCCTCGTCGGCCTTCGCGGGAAACACGCTCCTCATCAGCCCGGAGCGCCTCACCGGGGAAGGATACCTCAAAACCGGGGAACTCCCCGATAAACTCCCTGCCGATCAGGCTGATTTTCACCGGGCCGGGCAAATCCGGCAAAAACTCTTTCTCAAAGTGTTTTCCTGTTTTCAGAAGGACGAAGATCATTATTTTTTCGATCGGTTTTGCCGGGAACAGGCGTTCTGGCTGGACGACTACGCCCTGTTCTGTGTACTGAAGAAGAGCTACGGCGGAAAACCGTGGCACCAATGGCCGTCCGAGACCCGGGATCGACGTCCCGGTGCTCTGGATAAAGCGCGGGCCATTTTTCACCGGGAAATGGAGGAGATCAAGATCCTGCAATTCCTGTTCTTCAACCAGTGGCATGCCCTGAAGAACTATGCCCGGGCGAAACAGATCCGCCTGATCGGCGACCTGCCCCTTTACGTCGCCCATGACAGCGCCGATGTCTGGGCTAACCCGGAATTGTTTTATCTCGGCGAGGACCGGAAGGCAGTCCTCGTTTCGGGAGCCCCGGGCGGAGGCTGGAACCCCATGGGACAGCGCTGGGGGCATCCCCTGTACCGGTGGGAGGTCATCCGGGATCAGGGTTACCGATGGTGGTTTGCCCGCCTGGAACACAACCTGTCCCTGTACGACCGGCTGCGGCTTGATCACTTCCAGGGTTTCTTCCGTTTCTGGGCGATTCCCGCTTCCGCGAAAACCGCCCTGGCGGGTCACTGGATGCCTGGTCCGGGGATCGATTTCTTCCGTAAAGCCGGACGCCGTTTGGCATGTATGCCCTTCATTGCCGAGGACCTGGGGGTGATCACGCCGGAGACCAGGGAAACGATGCGCCTTTTCCGGATACCCGGGACAAAGCCCCTGACATTCGCCTTCGACGAGGGCCTGGGCGAAAGTCCTTTCGCGCCCCACAACCTGGAGCGGGACAACGTCGTCTACACCGGAACCCACGACGCGAACCCGCTCAGAGGCTGGTACGAAACGGAAGCGTCACAGAATCAGAGACGACGCCTCAATCGGTATCTCGGCCGGAGACTCACGGTGGAAACGGTTGCTCCGGCCCTGATTCAACTGGCCATGATGACCGTCGCCGACACGGTGATCATTCCCCTGCAGGACGTCCTCGGTTTAGGGGCGGATGCCCGGATGAACCGTCCGGGCACCATGAAGGGAAACTGGATCTGGCGGTGCCGGGAGGATCAGCTCGTTCCGGGAACCGCAGCGAAACTTGCCGGATGGGCGGAGCTTTACGGCCGGACGTAAAGTCTAAAAATGGAAATGCTTATGGTGATCTTTGAGGGTGGTTTGTTTTTAGGTACTGGAATCGGAATCATTCAGAAATCAACAAAGAAAATAGGTAAATCATGCAACAGGAGGAGAAAATGATGTCTGCAAAAAATCTAAAAAAAACAGTGTGTATCATGATTGCCGGGATTTTTGCCCTGACCTTGTTCGGCTGTGCGACCGATCAGTATGAACAGCACAAGGGGGCTGTCATCGGAGGCGCGACCGGTGCCGCCGTGGGAGGTGTCATTGGGGGGGCCATCGGTGAGAGGACAGGTAACACCACGACGGGAGCCGTCATCGGTGGTGTTTTGGGGGCATTGGCCGGCGCGGCGATCGGCCATTATGCCTATGACCAGGTGAGAACCGAAGAAGCGGCGCGGGAACAGTACGGTTATCGCTACGATCAGGCCCAGACGACCCTGGTCCGCATCGAAAGCACCACCGCTTCCCCCGGCATCGTCAAAGCGGGTGATACGGTCAACCTGGCGGCGACGTACACCGTCCTGTCGCAGCAGGGGGCGACGATGAATGTCGTGGAGACCCGGGAGATCCGGTACAACGGGGAGCTGACCGGCAGGCCCCAGGTAACGGTGCAGCGGCAGGGCGGAACGTATACGTCCAAGATTCCCTTGACCCTGGCGGCAAACGCCAAACCGGGGAAGTACACGGTCCTGACCACCGTCCAGGTGGGTACGAACAGCGATGCCAGAGAGACGTCGTTCACGGTTAAATAAACGGCATCGTATCCCGGATCCAAAACAGCTGTTGGAGAGAAACCCTCTCCAACAGCCGTGAATAGTGAGTCCTTTTCCTCAGTTTCTTCCCTGAACCAATTCTCACGAATTTCTTGGCCGGTGAACCCCTGTCCGAATGTGCACCCAAACAATGCCCTGGAATTTCCTTGTACCCTGGCAGGGTATGACGAGACAGATTTTACAACGGGAAAAGCAGAGAGAAGATGATGACCATGCCGTTGAAGAAATAGAGAATACGGATATATTTCCCGTATTCGTCCATGACGACGGTATCGTCGGTCTTTCTTAGAAGCATCAGCAGCCTCAGGAAAATGGGGATGGAAAAAAGGCAGACAATGGCAACTCGATTTAAATGGCCCGTCCAGATCAAGACCATGATGCTGGTGTAAATGGCGCCCCAAAAAAAGATCAGCCCTCGGACGGCTCTTCCCCTGCCCAGGCGGACGGCGATCGTTTTCTTACCGGCGGCGCGGTCCGTTCGGATGTCGGGAATGCTCTGATAGTACAGAATGGCCGCCACCATCAAACCGACGGGCAGGGAAATGTAAAAGGGGAGCCAATCCAGGCGCCCTGAGATGACCCAGTATGTTCCGACGACCATGATAGGCCCCATGTTGATGCCGACGAAGACCTCACCCAGACCGTGATATCCGTATCGGATCGGCGGGGCGACATAGAAAAGACTGCTGAAAAAAGAGAAGAGGACGACGGGAAGCATCAGCCAGAGGTCGAGGGTGGTTATCAGATAAAAAGCGATGATGAAAGCAAGAAAATAAAGGAGGATAATCGCCCGTTTGAGGGCTACGGGCGAAATCTTTCCTTCCTGGATGACCCGGGAGCCTCCGATGGAAGGACCGTCGTCGGTACCCTGGATATAGTCGAAGTAATCGTTGGACAGGTTCGTAGCCAGATGTACCATGAGGGCGCCCATGGTGATGATGAAAAAACGCCAGGGATGACAGGGGCCGACCGATCCCGCGAGAATCCATCCGATAATCAGCGGGATGAGCGTGGCAATGAAAAAGGGGGGACGGCTGGCCTGAAACCATGCCTTGAGGGTGCCTTTGTTCATGGTCTGCGTTTTTCTCCCACGTGAAGGTAAATGGTCCCCATGGTCAGGGGATATTGCTTGATATTCTTCAAGCCAGCGTCGCGCATCAACCGGCCGAACTCGGCGGGTTGAGGAAAGTTCATGATTGAATCCCCGAGATAGCGGTACGCACCGGGGTTCCGGGTAAAAACAGCGGCGATCCGGGGCATGACCCACGTCAGATAAAGGCGGTAAAAACCCGCCCAGAAGGATTGTCTGGGAAAGTTCATTTCCAGGACCATGACCTGCCCCCCCGGGGTCGTCACACGGCACATTTCTTCCAGAGCCCTTTTGCGGTCCGGCATATTCCGGATGCCGAACGCAACGGCCACGACATCGACGGCGTTGTCGTGAAAGGGAATCTGCAGGGCGTCTCCCTGGAGAAATTGGATCCGGCCGGCCAGCCGGGCGGAATCCACTTTTTTAGCTCCGATCGCCATCATTTCCATGGCAAAGTCCAGACCGGTCACCTGAATGTCGGGATACGTCCGGGCGACGGCGAGTGCCAGATCCCCCGTTCCCGTGGCGATATCGAGAAAACGGCGGCTTTGGTGGAAACGCATCTTCTCCACGGTGAACTTTCGCCAATTCTTGTCCATGGAAAAGCTCATGAGATGATTAAGAAAATCGTAACGATCGGGAATGGTGCTGAAAATCTCTTCCACCATATCCCTGTGCTCGGTTCTGGAAAGGGTTGCAACCTTTGGATATTGTCTTTTTAATCGCTTTTCCATTGGACTGTTGCATTTCACGGATTTTTCCGAAACAATGGTTTCCCTGAAAGACAAGGGTTGGAAAACCAGGCGGCCGACTATATAAGAAATGCCGGTGAGGGTCAAGGAAATCCCCCCATCCTTCTCCTTGAAAGAAAAGAGGATTTTCGATATGAGGAAGGAAGAGGAAACCTTTTGCAAAAAAGGATGCTGAGATTGATATGTCCATAGGAATCGAAGTCCTGGTCATCCTGATCCTGATCATTGCCAACGGTGTTTTCGCCATGTCCGAAATGGCGATCATTGCGTCCAGGAAAGCAAGGCTCCAGCAGTGGATCAACGAGGGGCATCCGAAGGCGAAAAAGGCGATGGATCTGGCTCTGTCACCGGGGCACTTTCTTTCCACCGTCCAGGTGGGAATCACCCTGATCGGTATTCTGGCCGGAGCTTTCGGCGGGGCGACCGTTGCCGAAAAGTTCGCTCTTTACCTGAAACAATTTCCTTCGGTTGCGCCTTATGCGGCGACGGTTTCGCTTTCGCTGGTCGTGCTGGTGATCACCTATTTTTCTCTCATCATCGGGGAACTGGTTCCGAAACGATTGGCCCTGAATCATCCCGAACAGATTGCAACGCTGGTGGCGGGCCCCATGTCGGTCCTTGCCCGCCTTGCATCGCCGCTGGTGCACTTCATGAGTCTGTCGACCGAGGCGGTCATGCGCCTGCTGCACATCAAGCCGCCGTCGGGCCCGGCCATCACACCCGAAGAAATCAGGGTGCTCATGGATCAGGGTACCCGGATGGGCGTTTTCGAGGAGGCGGAACACGACCTGGTGGACAGCGTGTTCCGCCTGGGAGACAGGCGTGCCAGCGTTCTCATGACCCCCCGGTCCGAAATCACCTGGCTCGATGTGGATCGTTCCCTCGCTGTAAACTGGCAGCGAATCCTGGACAGCGGTTACAGCCAGTTTCCCGTGTGTCAGGGAACGCTGGAAAATATCCTGGGCGTCGTTTCCCTGAAAACCCTCTGTCTATACCTGGTGAAGGGCGAAACACCCGACTTGAAAACAAACCTGATCAAGCCCCTTTTCATCCACGAGGGGTTGACAACGCTCAAGGTGCTCGAATTGTTCAAACAATCCGGTAATCATATCGCCCTGGTGGTGGACGAATACGGCAGTATTCAGGGTATGGTCACGCTCCACGATGTCCTCGAAGCCATCGTCGGGGCCATGCCCTCCTTAGGCGAGGAAAGCGCCGAGGCCGCGGTCCGCCGGGAAGACGGCTCCTGGCTTCTGGACGGCATGCTTCCCGCGGATGAATTGAAAGAAATCTTTCACATCGTAAAACTTCCGGAAGAGGAGCGGGGGGACTATCAGACCCTGGGGGGGTTCGTCATGATGCACATGGGGAGAATTCCTTCTCCGGCGGACCATTTCGAATGGGAGGGGTTGCGCTTTGAAGTGGTGGACATGGACGGCCACCGGGTGGACAAGGTCCTCGTCACCCCCCTGCCTAAGGAGGACTAAATCCTCCTTTCCGTCATTGTCATTTCGAGCGATAGCGAGAAATCTTGGTTTCCATAAATGTCATTCCGAACGTATGTAAGGAATCTTGTTTTTCAGTGTAGGGGAAGGGCTTGCCCCTGCCCTTTGCATATGACGAATCTCATTGATGATTTATTGTTGACATTTCATTAACAACTGCTTAATATCCATTCCGCCAGCACGGGGGACGACCGCTAAGTTCTTATTAAATTCAGCAAACAGCCCAATGATAAAGAATTTAAGCCAGGATACTGAATATCTAATTCAGAGGATGAAAATGCTGGCATCGATTTTCAAATCGATAACCGCCGGTTTAGCGCTCCCATTATCGATTAAATACGGTATTGTGTGGCTCTTTGTCTTGTTGCCGCTTATCGTCGTATTCGTTGAACGTAATCCGTTTTTCCTACACAGCTGGTACTATTTTCTTCTAGTTCCCATAATAATGAATAGATTAACCGCTTCTTTACGTTCGGATGCATCATACTTATCAGGTGTTGCTGCAGCAGTTGCTGTTACATTTCTAGTGTACCGCCTTCTCTTCTGGTATTTTCCGAGTTGGGATATCGCCTTTGTCGTTGGACACATGTATTCCCTACCTGGGTTGCTGCTAGGTGCATGGGCTTTCAGTTATCTTAAGGTTCAAGGAGTGAAAGATTCTTTGCTTGCCTTCCTGTTTGGATTTTCCGGTGCCATTATCGGCTTTATCCTCAATCAGTTGTATCTTTGCAATACAGATATTTGGTGCGGTTGTCTTTCTTTTGGGAAATAGCTAAATCATCATTTTTATAAATAACTGTGCAGTCCCGGCAGGTAGTTGACACCCAGGTAGGTGAAGAGCACGGCGGCGAAACCGACCAGGGCCGTCGCGGCCAGGCGCCGTCCCCGCCAGCCCTGGACATATCGCCCATGGAGGAGCACGGCGTAGATGAGCCAGGTGATGAGGGACCAGGTCTCCTTCGGATCCCAGCTCCAGTAGGAGCCCCAGGCGTAATGCGCCCAGACGGAACCGGTGAAGATGCCCAGGGTGAGGAGGATAAAACCCAGGAGAACGCTCTTGTAGATCAGTTCTTCCAACATCTCCGGCGCGGGAATCAGGGACCGGATTCCGGATGTTCCCGCACCGCCTTTCCCGAAATCGCCGATCATGAAAAGAACGCCCGCGCCGAAGGCCGTCGTGAAGGCGGCGTATCCCATGAAGCATGTCAGGACGTGGCTCGTCAGCCAGTTGCTCTGGAGGGCCGGGATGAGGGGTTGGATGCGGGTGTTCATGTCCGGGGAAAGAGATGCGAAGGCCAGGGCCAGAAACGCCACCGGTACGATGAACAAACCGAGGATACGCGTCCGGGTTCGCCACTCCATCAACATGTAGGTAAGGATAATCGTCCAGGAGAAGAAGATCAGGGATTCGTAGAAGTTGGTCAGAGGCGGGTGGTTGTAGCCGACGGCATAGGCCGCTTTCCAACGCAGGAGCAGGGCCGCCGTGTGTGCGAGAAACCCGGCGGCCAGGGCAACCGTGCCGAGGAGGCCGATGAACGGTTTCCCGGTAAGCAGATGGATCAGGTAGGCGAGAAAGCCCCCCAGGTAGATGAAGGTGACGATACTCAGAATTTGGGTGTCGACCATCCCGTCCTCCTCAGTGGATTAAAGTTGTTGCCGTTCCGCAGCAGTCCCAGGCCATCTCAACCGCTTAATTCTTCAAATCCTTTTTTAATCTCGGTCAGTTCCTTCTGTAACCCCGCCGGGTCGCGCCGGCTGCTGCCGGAAATCCGGATGACCGTGCCCTGATCCGTCCTGCGGACCGCTACCCACACCTGGCGTCGAGGATAGAAAAAAACCATCATAAATCCGGTGATCATCAGAGTAGCGCCAAGGCCGACCCAGAACACGCCGGGTTCGCGCATCACCTGCAGGCCCGTGTAATAGCGGTTGTGCAGACCGTCCAGGGCAAAGACAAAGGGCTTGAAAGCGGCCGGATTCAGAACGGGCATGCCGTCGAACACGCCGGGATAGGTTTCCCGCAGCGATTCGATATGCTGGAAAATCCAGAACCGGAGGTCCCCGTCCGGGGTATGCACCCGGATTTTGGCCGCCGGACCCATGTTCATGAAATTCTCTTCGATCCGGATGACTTCGAAGGATGCGCCGCCGTCAGGCAGGGGGTAGGCGATCCCTTTCGTGGCCTCAACGGAAGTTTTCGCTTTGCCTTCTTGGGGTGACAGGATGGCGACTTGCGCGCTGGGAATGGCCCCGTAACTGGCCTGATAAAAGCGAAGTCCCCCAAAGGCGATGGGGTGATTCACCAGGACCGCGCCACGGTGAACGGGTTGCCCGCCGGCGAGAAAAGTCAGGTCGGAGCGGTACATTTTGGGGATCCCGGTATCGTAGCGGCTCAGAAAAAAGCGGTCGCAGCGAACGGTGAAGTCGAGCTTTTTAACACCCTTTTCTCTTGCGAGGTACAGGATGCGATCCGATTCCCCCTCCATAATGGTCATGGTTCCTTCGACACGGAAGCAGGCGTCCAGAACGACACCCAGGAGGATCAGGAGGATGCTGGCGTGAATCAGGTAAACACCGTAGGTGGACAGGAGCCCCTTTTGGCCGTGGAAAATGGTTTCGTCTTTCCGATCTTCCCGGGAGAAGGTTCGGGAAAATTTTTTCAGCACGGTTTCGCAATGGTTTATTTCTTCTGCGAGGGAATGATTTGAAACGAGATTGATCGCTTCACCCGCGGGCGGGTTCGGGACCTTTGGAGATTCGGAATGTTTTTTTGCCGACCGGGGCAAGGAAACGGATAAAAGACGGTACCAGGTGCAGAAAATCAGGTTCATGGCCAGGAAAAACGCCAGCATGACAAACCAGAAAGAATGAAATATATCGTAAAATTGAAGGGTTTTTAAAATTGAAAAAACAAGGGAATGGGAATCAGCTGCCGCTTCCGGGTGACCTTGCGGAAGAAGGGTTCCGATAACGGAGAACAAAGCAATGGCGATCAGAATGACAACCGTTGTTTTAACCGAACAGAAGACTTTCCGAATCTTTCCGAACAGGGTCCCGTCTCCTTTTACTGTGTGCTGTTCACGACAAAACGTTCTTTCTCCGGGACGGAGCAGGGCAATCACCCATCGATGATCAGAACCTTCGCCCCCGTCCCCTTTCCGTCTTTGACTTCACATAACGCCCTGTTGGCCTCTTTTAAGGAATATGCCTCGATTTTGGGCCGGATGTCAATTTCCGAGGCGATTTGGAGAAAATCTTCGATATCTCTCCGGGTTACGTTGGCGACGCTTTTGATTTCCTTTTCCAGCCAGAGCTGGGCCGGGTAGTTCAACGAGAGAAGACAGCTCTTGTCCCCCTCTTCTTTGCGGATCGCATTGATGACGAGCCGTCCCCCCCGCTCCAGGTTCTTCAGGGCTTCCGTAACCGGTTTCCAGACCGGTGTCGTATCGATGATCGCTTGCAGCTTTTCAGGAGAGGATGCCGTCGTGTCCCCGGACCACACCGCCCCGAGTTCCCTTGCGAAATCCCGTTCCTTCTCACTGCGGGCGAAAACAAAAATTCCGGAGTCTGGGTAAAGGAAGCGAACCATTTTCAAGACCAGATGGGCCGAAGCGCCGAATCCTGTCAAACCGAGATTCCGGCCGTTTTCAAGGTTCGTCAGGCGTAGCGACCGGTAGCCGATCGCCCCCGCACAGAGCAGGGGGGCCGCCTCTCCGTCGGAAAAGCATTCCGGAATGGCGTAAGCGGATTTTTCCGGGATCGCCGTGTATTCGGCATAACCGCCATGGGCGTCCCGTCCCGTGGCCTTGAAGGCGGTGCAGAGATTTTCCCGGCCGGTTTGACAAAAGAAACATTCACCGCAGGCGGAGTGTATCCATCCGACGCCGACGCGGTCCCCGGCCCGGAATTTCTTCGATCCTTTCCCCGGTTCCACGACGTGCCCCACGATCTGGTGGCCGAGAATCATCGGGAAACGGGACGGGGGCGTTCTGCCTTCGATCTCGTCTAGTTCGGTGTGGCACACTCCGCAGGCTGACACCTTGATTAGAATTTCACCGGTTCCGGGAACTGGAACGGGAAGATCCGCCGGTTCGAGGGGAGTCCGGTTTTTCCGAAACAAAGCGATTTTCTCGAGAATCATGGCGTTCATGTGCATCCACCTTTATTTACAGGGACATGAGAGATTCCCAACGCTGCCATTCGGTTCCTGTCGCCAGCCCCTCATTTTGAAGAATATCAACCATTTTTGCATCGTTGAAGCGCAGGTACGGGTTGATCCTGAACTCGTCGGCCAGGGTCGAGTAAACGTGATCGGGATCATAATCGGCCAGAAAACGGTTGAGATCAGCGTTGTCCGGTTCCAACTGCCTGGCGAAAAAAATGGAATCCCTGATATAGTCGTGGCCGGCATAGATCACCGTCTCTTTCGGCAAGGTCATGATTTTTTTGATGGATTGATAAAAAAGATCGATCCTTCCGGAAAAACAGTTTCCAATCGTGCCGTTGAACAGAGTGTCGCCGGTAATCAGAATGTTGTCGACGTGAAAGCAGAGGGAATCATCCGTATGGCCCGGGGTCGGATAAATGCGGATTGTTTCGTTTTCGAGGACAAGCCTGCCCTGCAGGGAAAGATCCCGGCATGAAACAAACCGTGCCTGGTAGCGGCTCAGAAGTGAATCGTTGCCGGAGGTGTGGTCGTAATGATGATGCGTATTGACGACGTACCGCAACCGAAGATGCTGCTTTTCCAGAAACAGGGCGATTTCATCGACGGCGCCGCCGTCGATGGCCGCGGCGGATTCCCGACCGTAAACCAGGTAAGCGAGATTGTCCGCAGAATAGCGAAACTGAGCGACATAAAGCATTCGCCAGAGGGTCCTTTCATGGAAAAAGGGTACCCAAACCCTATAGCACAGAGAGCGGGCAAAGGGAAGATGGAAGGGAAAAAGGATTCGGATAAAATATTTCTGGTCATTTTCGGGGAATTTATATATAAGTCGCAGAAATTGCTTGAATAAGACAGGATATGGACAACTAAGAGAATCGAGGTGTCATAAAAGAACAATGAGATTTGATATTGCAAAAGGCGGTAGCGGTTTAAGCTATGAAATCAGACGGATTGTTGCCGTAGCCAACAAACTGAAGGAATACGGGGTCGAGGTCATTTGGGAAAATATCGGGGACCCGGTGCAGAAAGGGGAAAAGATTCCCGATTGGATGAAAGAAGTTCTCTGCAAAGTTCTACATGAGGATTCATCTTATGCCTATTCGCCGACGCGGGGAATGAACGAAACCCGGGAGTTTCTGGTCGAGTGTGTTAACCGTCGTGGCGGCGTGCAGATCACCAGCGACGACATCCTGTTCTTCAACGGTTTGGGGGATGCGATCGCCCGGGCCTACAGCGCGATTCGCGTGGATGCCCGCATTATCATGCCGGAGCCGACCTATTCCACGCATTTCCTGGCGGAGGTGCTCCATGCCTCTTTCCCCCCGAATACGTACCGGATGAATCCTTATAACAAGTGGTCTCCCGATCTCAGGGAACTGGAGCAAAAGGTGAAAAGCCACAGTTCGATCGTGGGAATCCTGGTTATCAACCCCGATAATCCGACGGGCTTCGTTTATCCGGAGGAAACCCTCCGTCAGATCGTCGCCATCGCCAAGGAATACGATCTTTTCATCATTGTTGACGAAACGTACCGAAACATTATCTACAACGGGAAGAAATCGGTCCTTTTGTGCGATATCATCGGCGATGTGCCGGGCATCAGCATGAAAGGGATTTCCAAGGAATTTCCCTGGCCGGGTTCCCGGTGCGGCTGGATGGAAGTTTATAATGCCCACCGTGACGAAGTTTTTTGCCGTTATGTCAACGCCATCCTGACCCAGAAAATGTCCGAGGTCTGTTCGACGACCCTTCCGCAGGTCGCCATTCCCCGGATCTTCACCCACCCCGAGTACGACAAGTACCTGGAAACGCGGGTCCGCCATTATGAGAAACTGTCCAACATTGCCTACAATATTCTGAAAGATGTGCCCTTCCTGATTGTAAACCGTACAAACGGCGCCTTTTACATGACGGCGGTCTTCAATGAGTCGGTCCTCAACGACAAGCAGTTTCTGCCGATCGAACATCCCGAAATCAGACAGTATATCGAAGCTCTCGCGGATGACAAAATTTCGCTGGACAAGCGTTTTGTGTATTATCTTCTCGGTGCCACCGGCATCTGCGTCGTTCCCCTGACGTCCTTTTTTACCTCTGTTCCGGGATTCCGCATGACTTTGCTGGACAAAGATGTGGATAAATTTGAGTGGGTTGTTAAAACCATTGCCGAAAAAATCGTGCAGTATATCGAGTCGGCAAGATAACAGAGGGATCAATCCGGGTGTCGATTTAACAAGGTCTTTTGCGAGTGAAGTAAAACGTTCCCCTCGGCGAGTTAAATTTCTTTTGCCAACCGGGGAAAATAGATTTTTTGAATGGTTTTCCTCTTGACATGCCTGATGAGTATGGGGTAAATAAAACCTGAATCGGCTTCCCATCAGGGGGGCGCGGGGGGTATTGTCTGAAGCCTTTAATGATCGCCGTATGGATGCTGTACCGCTCAGGGGGAACCGTCAAAAGATGATTCACAAAGAAAGCGATCCGGGAAAAAGCAATCCGAAAAAAAACAAGCACTGTCCCATCCGGTTATTTTCAATCATGCTTTCTGGCAAAGCATGTCTGCCATATAGCAATAAACGTCAGATAGATTTCTCCTTAGATAAGACAACAAACACGAAAGCCGTTTCCTAACATTTTTGGAAAAGGCTTTTTTTGTTTATTGGCGAGGTCATATTGCAACGGGAGGAGGTGAACAGGGGTCGTTTGTTGGGGGGGGTGAGGTGTAGCCTATACAGGCTATGCCTGCGTTCCAAATTATCATCTATCATAACTTATTAGCATGGCCGAAATACCATAAGGAGGTTAAAGTATGAGCAGTCGTATTTTGCCAGAATTTGATCTACTGGTTCCTCAGAGCATTCCGGAAGCTGTAGAGATGCTGACGAAGTATCAGAGCAAGGCGGCGGTGATGGCTGGTGGTACCGATCTTCTGGTGTTGATGAAGGCGGGGCTGAAGTCGGAGTACGTCTTGTCGTTGGCGGAAGTTCCGGGGTTGGATTACGTGATTTACGATCCCGTCGCCGGTCTTCGGATCGGTGCGATGGCCACGTTGGCTCAGATCGTGGAGAGCGGGTCTGT
>Ga0302246_1000082_pt1 | contig 92522 bp, 94 predicted proteins | sample AAG_UR_Trp_MG_FD_193533 | JGI IMG/M metagenome (GOLD analysis project Ga0302246, IMG submission 193533) | Enriched activated sludge microbial communities from anaerobic digester in WTTP, New Holstein, Wisconsin, United States - AAG_UR_Trp | ecosystem: Engineered > Bioreactor > Anaerobic >... | reverse complement strand
TACCGCATGCGGTGTTCTTTGTACTGCCATGGGCTATACATAACACAAATCTCCCCTGCCTTCGGCAGGAAAACTTTTCATCCCCGTCCACAGGACGGGGTATTCAAGTTTTAAGATTTCATAAAAAACACCAGCGGGCGACGAGGACCGGGTACGGGGGCCGACATAGCGGTAACTGAGATTGGCAAAAGCGTTTTTATACTTGTAGCCGAGGCGGCCGCTCACCAGGTGGTGGGACATGCTTCTATTGACAGTGCCGTTATCCGTCGTGACATAAGAGTATTGTGCGCGATAGGTTAATCCTTCCAGAATTTCCCCGGAAATCCCGACTTCCGCCCCCTTGGTTCGTACATCGTCAACTCCGACATAGTTCACCTCTTCTCCGGTTGCGGGATCGATATAGAAAGAAACGGATTGAATACCTGGAGTGTACGGATCATCCCCCTTCGCACTGACCTTTTGATCCTTTGTGTCGTAGTAATAGATCGTGACCCACGGATTGAAAGATCGATGAATATTGGCAAGCAAACCGGCTTCATAACGGGATCGTTTCTCAGGAGGCAGGCGTGACCCATCGGCACTAACCTGGTAGCTGGCCAAGGAATTTTCCGAATAGGCATACCGACCCGTTAATGTCAAAAAAGAATTCAGTTTGTAGGAAGCACCCAAGGCATAGGTATAAGTCGGATCCGCCCATTCATGGGATTCCATACCTGTCACAGGGCTGTTGACATAGTATTTCCTGTCCGCCCGGATACCGGCATCTACCGTCAGTTTGTCATTGAACAGGCGATGTTCATCATGGGCAAATAGACTGTACATTCTTTCGTATCGCCCTTGTCCCGTACTGGGAGCGCTGCCGTCTGGACTCCGGTAGCTCAGGAACTGACCTCCCAGCTTGAGGGTGTTGTTTTTCCAGTTAATGACATGCCGGAGGCCAGCGCTGTGGTTATAGCTGTCCTGGTCTGTTTTTTTCGGCCTGTCCGTGGGTTTGGGCTTGAAACTGTACGTAACGCTTCGCACGTGATATTTGTTGTAGGCATACTGCAGTGTAGTGGTTTGTGTATTGTTCCATGGCTTGCTGAGGTTCACGGCAACCATTTCAGATTCGATCGGGTCGATCTTCCACTTGGCGTTGTCGAGAGTACCCACCGATGACCAATTACCGCCTTTCGGTATGAGGATTTCACCGCGCTGGAATTCCCTCATGCCGCGACTCGCGTATCCCAGCACATCGGCGCTGAAGGACAATGTCGTGTATCCGCCCCGGAAAAGCAGTGATTTGTTATCGCTTCCGTTGTACCATTCATCTTTATCTCCATCGTTCTTACCGTCGGTGGTGCTGTACGTTGCCGCAAGTCGATAATCAAAGTTGCCGATTTTGGCACCCTGGTAGAGATGTCCCTTTTGCGTATCAAAGGTACCGTAACTGGCGACCAGGCCGCCTTCCAATTTTGAGGCGCGCTTGGTTTTCATTACAACAAAACCTTGGTTGGATGAACCGGTTCCGGAACCAAAGTTTGTCAGAGGCCCCAAGAGCAGCGCCGTCGCATCACGCACAAAGGTCACAGACTCGATCGTATCCGTGGGAAAGGTGGCGAGAATTCTGTCTATTTGAGCTACATAGACACCGTCCAGGATCACACCATAACTCCCTGTTCCCCGCATATTGGAGAAATCCAGATGCTGCCGTCCCTGGAAGGTTACCTCCATACCGGGGATCTGTTCGAAGACGTCCCACAACGTCGCGGGGTGCAGCGCCTGGATCTCTTCCGCCGTGATGACCTCGGTCTGGAGTTGACTGCTCTCCGGCACTGCATAGGGGCTGGTTACCGGCTCGCGCAGCTTCTTGCCGGTCACGGTGACCTCTCCCAGGTCATAAGCATTCTGTTGGGATTGTTTTTTCGCCTTCTCCTCCGCAAAAACCGTCTGATACATGAAAATCACTCCGAGCATCAGCATGAACGACAATGCTCTCCTGCAAATACCTCCCATTACCTCGTTCCTCCTTCTAAAATAAAAATGTTTAACGGTTACCCGCCATCAACCTCCCTTCCCCCGGATTTCTCCCCTCCCTGAACCCCTATCCATGGGCTTCGGTATATAGAATCGTGCATAACGATAGGTAAAAAAATCCTCCCTCTCGTGTCACCAAAACCTATTTTGTAATATTTCCGGTAAATTCGCTCTGAGTACTCCTGGATGCACCCAACACGGAAACAAAGGCGGCCATAACGTCTCTTTCCCGGTGGGTCATGGTTCTATGTTTCAATAAGTCGCAGCACCTTCATCATCCGGACTTTGCTTCCCCCTCATTCCGGCGGCGTCCTGAGGTGGCAGGCCGTCCGCTCATGGTGGAGTTTCATCACCTCCGCAATGACGGACAGGGCGACCGCCCCCGGGTCCTTCCCTCCCAGATCGAGGCCGATGGGAGAAAATACGCGGGAATCTTTCTCGGGATGGAGCCCGCTTCTCTTCAGCCTTTTGTAGATCGCCGGAATCTTGTTTCTGGAACCGACCATCCCGATGTACACCGCCTTTGTTTTCAAGGCGTATTTCAGGCATTCCGCATCCATTTCATGACCCCGCGTAGCGATAATGATGTAGGTTCGTTCATTGATACCCTCCTTCTCTATCGCCGAAACGGGCTTGTCCGCATAAACCGCGGCGGCATGAGGAAACCGCTCGCGGTTGGCAAACTCCACACGGTCATCGGCCACGCTGTAAGGAATCCCCACACAGGACGCCACCTCGCCGATCTTTTTCGCCACATGGCCCGCCCCCATAATGAAGATCTTCAGTCTCGCACTGAAAACCTCGATAAAGGTTTCCACCCGGCCGGAACACGCCATTCCGTCATCGGAAGGTGGCAGGTCGAAAATCATCTTTTTGCTCCGCCCCAGCGAAAGAACGGAGAGTGCTTCCTGGATGCACAGCGCCTCCAGCCGCCCGCCGCCGACCGTGCCCACGATGGACCCATCCGGAAAGACAAGCATCCGGCTTCCGGCATCTCCCGGCGTGGAACCGTTGGTCTCGATAATGGTCACCAGGGCCACCTCTCGACCGGCCTGCAGAGACTCGACAATCGTTCTGTGAATACTTTCCGCATCGACCATAAACATCTCCTTCAAATATGGATTATTTTGAACATCCGGCCGTTACAACCGCATCTCGAACGACCCCGGATAACGTCCATACTCTCTTCAGAAAGGATCCATGGATTATCCCCCGGTATCCATCACAAGGTCAGGGGGAGGAACATGATTTCCTCTTCGTCCCCGGACACCATCATTCTGGTGTGCTTGCTGATGGCATGAGGAACGCAAACGCGGATGGAACCGTTCAACTTCACCACGGTCACTCTTGCCTGATAGAGATCGAAGAGGCTGTCGTTGTTGACGATGCTCTCCGTTTTGCCGTCTCCGATAATTGAGCCGTCTTTGATCATCACGGACCGATCCGACAGCCAGAAGGCGTGTTCCGGCGAGTGAGTCGATTTGATGAAGGTATAACCTTCATGAGAAAGGCTGATGATCTGTTCGAGAAGCCGCAGCTGGTTTCCGTAATCGAGGCCCGTCGCCGGCTCGTCCATCATGAATATTTCCGCCCCCTGGGTCATGGCCCGGGCGATCAGGGTCAATTGCCGCTCCCCGCCGCTGATTTCCGTGTAGGGCCGATCGGCCAGGTGCCGGATGGACAGCCTCTCCAGTTTTTCGTGCGCGATATCGAAGTCCTTGCCGCTGTAGGAAAAGAAAAAAGGCTTATGGGGCAGTCTCCCCATGAGAACGACGTCGATTACTTTATACGGAAACGATCCCCGGTGGATCTGGGGGACATAGGCGATCTGGCGCGCAATCTCCTTGGGGTTTGTCTGATGGATGTCCCGTCCTTTCAGGCGAATACTTCCTTCCAGAGGCTTCAACAGGCCAAGCAGGACTTTGAGCAGGGTGCTTTTACCGCTGCCGTTGGGGCCGAGAAGGGACACGATCTCACCCTTGCGGATCACCAGGTCGATGTCCTTCAGAATGGGTTTGGTATCATAGGAAAACCGGATGTTCCTGGCCTCGATCAAAGGTGTTTCGATCACTTTCACGCCCCCCACCCCCGGTTGGCCTTTCGCAGGACCAGGACGAAAAACGGAATCCCGACCAGGGACGTCACGATCCCGATGGGGATTTCCACGTTGAACAGGAGCCGCGACACATCATCGACCACGACCAGGTACGTCGCGCCGATCAGGATGCTGGCCGGGATCAGGATGCGGTTGTTCGGCCCGACGAGCATGCGGGCGATGTGGGGGATGATCAGGCCCACCCACTGGATCATGCCGGCGATCACCACCGTCAGGGCGCTCGCCATCGTGGCCAGAAAGATCATGAGCAACCTGATCCGCTGCACGGGAACACCCAGGGCCTTCGCTTCTTCATCCCCCATGCTGAGAACATTCAGATAACCGGACAGCGAGGTGATGGCAACCATGCTGATCGTCATGGGAACGGCCACGCAAAGAACGGTTTGGCCGTCTGCCAGGGAAAGGCCGCCCATCAGCCAGTAAACGATGGCGGGCAGCTTGTCGTAAGGATCCGCGCTGTATTTGACGATCGACAAAAGCGACGTGAACATCGCCCCGCTGATAACGCCGCCTAAAATCAAAAGCAGAATGGTGTTTCCCCGGTAAATCCTGGCGATCCCGATCGCAATCATGACGGCGGCAAAACCGAATAAGAACGTACAGATCTGGACGGCCAGCCAACTCTTGGCGACAATCATTCCCAATGCGGCGCCGAAAGAGGCCCCGGCTAAAACGCCGAGGAGCCCCGGAGAGACCAGGGGATTGACAAACATGGCCTGGAAGGCGGCGCCGGAAGCGGCCAGGGAGGCGCCGACAAGCATGGCGGCAATAATCCTCGGCAGGCGGATCGACAAAAGCAGGTTTTCCAGAAGGTCCGGGTCGAGAATCGTCGCCGGCCTCTGGTTGAAGATTTTCCCGACAAAAAACAGGCACGTGTCGCTTAAAGTCACGGGGTATTTTCCCAGGGTGAGGGAAACAACCGCCGTCAGCAAAAGCAAAACCAGCAGAAAAGAAAGGATGATCGACCTGCTCATTTACGGATGACCGCCTTCATCTCTCCGTACGGCACATCCACCCCCAGGAAGAGTTTGTAGAATGTCCTGGCTTCACGGACGATGTCAAGGGGATACCGCTCCGGGTAGAGGCAACCCATCAGCCACTGCAGGCCGAGAATCCTCATGAAGGAAGGAGGACGGTCAAACCAGTTGAAGGGCAGCCTGGGTACCAGGTAAACGCGCTTTTCCCTCACGGCCTTGACATGCTGCCACCTCGGATCGGAAAATACCTTGTCATAAAAAGTTTCCTCCTGGACCACGATGACATCGGGATCGTAGATGATGACCTGTTCCAGAGAGATCTTCTCCATACCGACATGACTGGCCGTATGGCATCGGTGCACATCCCGGTCTCCGGCCAGTTTGATCAACTCCACATGGATCGAGTCGTTGCATTCCGTCTTCAGGCCATCCGTTCCCTCGGCGTAATAGACCGACGGTCTTTTTTCCCACGGGGTTTGATCCACCACCGCCGCCACATTGTACAGAACTCCGCGGGTGTAACGGGCCAGCATCTTCCCCCGCTCTTCCCGGCCAAGCACCTTCCCCAGGAAAAGAAAAACATCCGGATAGGCCGCAAGGTTTTCCGCAACGGCATAAACGTAAGGGATATTGAGTTTGTTCAAAGTCTCCTCCGCTTTCTCGTTTATTGCCGCTTTGCCGGTGGTCCACAGGATGATCAGATCGGGCTTTTGCTTCAAAAGCACCTCCATGTTGGCGGTTTGCCCCTGGCCGAAGAGGCCGCCGATAACCGGCAAATGGTGGACACTCTTATCCAGGAATCTCTTGTCTTCCTCCTTCAGGGGAAAGATCAGACCCGCCATCAGTTTGGGGTCCATGGCATAGAGGATATAAGATCCATACGGCGAAGGGGCATAGACCTTCTTGATCACGGAGGGAAGCGTCACCTTCCTTCCGACCATGTCGACCACTTCACGAGCCGCCGCCCCGCTCACCGTAAACAGGCACACCAGTAACAATACGATTGTTAGCGTGAATATCTTTCTTGTCATCGCTTGCGTTTTCTCTCCCATATTCATATTTGTTGACACCGTAAAAACTCCGGTTTCCCTCCCCTCGCGGCTGTGTCGCAATGTCATTCTGAGCCGTCAGGCGAAGAATCCCGTTTTTTTGACATCCTGTCATGATTCAATTCTTCACGTAGTTGATCCTTGAGCGAAGCGAAGAATTCAGAATGACCTCAAACCTCAATCGGGGATTACGACACCGCCCCTCGCGGGAGGGGATTAAGCTGCGCATGGAGAAGATTTTACCCCGACAAAACATTCCGGCATTGTTCATCCGTCAATTCGATGCCCAGGAAGAGCCGGTAAAAAGCCTTCATTTCCACTATCATGTCGACGTGATAGAGATGGGGATAAAGACAGTTCATCACCCATTTTACGCCCAGATAGCGCATGTAGGACGGCGGCCGGTCAAACCAGTTGAAGGGCGCCTTGGGAATGATGAATACCCTGCCGTTTCTGACCGCCCGGACCCGCCGCCACCGGGGATCCGTCTTGATACGGTTGTAGAAATCCCTTTCCTGGATAAAAATGACCTCGGGATTATGGAGGAGAACCTTTTCCAGGGAAATTTTTTCCATGCCGAAACTCGATTTCGTCCGGCACCGATGGACGTTTTCCGCCCCGACCAGATTGATCAGTTCGGCATGCCGGGAAGTATGACACTCGGTATAAAGGCCGTCCGGACCCTCGGCATAGTAAACGGACACCCTCTTTCCCGGGGGAATCGCCCTGGTAACCGCTGCCACCTCCTTCAGGACGTTCTCTCCGTAAGCGGCCAGCTTTTTCGCCCGCTCTTCCCGGTTCGTGAGGCGACCCAGGAACTTCAGTCCCCTGCCGTATTCCTCGACCCGGTCACCCTCCATATAAACGAGGGGAATCCCCAGATTCTTCATGTCCGTCTCCATCTTCCTGTTGACCGCCGTATCCTGGGACATCCACATGATGACGACATCCGGCTTCACTTTCATGATCATCTCGATATTGGCAACCTGCCCCTGGCCGAAATATCCGCCCAGAACGGGAAGGGAATGGAGTCTTTTGGGCAGGAATTTCTTTTCCTGCTCTTTAAGGGGTGCGTTCAATCCCGCCAGTAGTGCCTGATCGAGGGCGTAAATCATGTAGGTCACCGGCGGTGAGGTGGCGTATATCTTCCGTATACGGTCCGGTACCGTCACCTTTCTCCCCGTCATGTCCGTGATCTCCCTCGCCTCCACGGCGCTCAGAGCCGACAGGAAGAGGAAAAGCACCGCAAAGACGAATGCCGCCGTTTTTCTTTCCATTCTTTTCATACCCGGCCGCACATCCCGCCTGATTCCCCTTTTTTTTGAATTCCCCGATCGAGACATACGTCCTCCTCCCCGGTCCGTCCGGTCGTTTCGGTGCCGGCGCTTCTCGAAACGACAACAACGGACTTCTCGCGAGGCCGTCAATTGCCGTTCGTCGAACCGTCAGTCACCAGATTCACAATATCGATCGGCCGCATATTATGCCTGCCGGCCAAATCTTTCAGGTAATCGTCCTTCGACGCAATGACGCCATGCGCCGCCAGTTTCTTTAAAACGTCATCGGGGTTCCGATTCAGCTCTTCGCAAACCTGATCGAGCCGCTTCCTTCCCCAACCGTGTGAACCCGATCCCGGCTTTCCTTGGGCAGGCATTCGGAAAAGTTTATAGATTGACGCGGGGCTGATTCCATTGCGCCCGGCGATGTCGATGATTTTGTCCTTTTCAGCGTCAAATGCCCATCCACGCCGATTCATCCTTTGGCGGAAATCTTCCGGGGGAATATCCAGCTGTTTACAGAATTCCGTTACGATCAGGTCTTCCGCATGAGGAATCGGCGGTTGCGCCTCCGCCTGGGCCGCCCAGTAGTTTTTAATATCGTTGTTCCACTTAATGACCGTCCTAAACGGTTCGATATTGTAAAGCGTCGCCAAGACGATCCATATCGAGAGCACCACGGCGGCAAAAATTTCGATCCTCAGGTTAAGCGCCGGCTCCATCTTTTTCTTGACGTACCGAAACAGGACCTTCCAGTTGTAATACAGGTGCAGAAAAGCGATGATGAAAAAGACCAGGGAAGAATTGATGTGCAAAGCCCCCCACATCTCCTTTTCGAGCCCCCAGAACGTCCAGTGGGTCCAGTTGGCTATTTTCCCCTGCGGGGGAAAATAGAGAACGATCCCGGAAACCAGGGAGATAAGGAAAGAAAAAAACAGCAGCAACGACGTAAATCCCTGGACTTTAAATTGGTTCATCTTCATTTCCCCCCTTTTTTTCGTCCTCTTCCATTCCTCTAAAGGGCTTTCTTCTTTTCCTCCTGCCTGGCCTTACGAATGTTTTTGTCCAATTCGCCGGGTTTAAGAGTTCCCCAGACAATCACCTTGTAAGGTCTGGGAGTGCCGAACAATTCCTCGTCGGATTGAACGGGAACTTCAAGAATGAGCGTCTTCAGATAACCGTGCAGCTTGTCCCACTCCTTCAGGGTAATTTTGTCACCCATCTTTTTTTCATTCAGAACGAAAAAATCCGTCGGAAACCGCTCCGGATTCAAACGGATTTCGACGGCATCACAGGTCGATTTTCGCAGCATGGTGAACACGAAACCGTCGCGGCTCTTTTCCATGCCCGCCGGCGGCACGGCCTTCTCCGCACCCCTGTCGCCCTTCATGAAAAGATCCAGAAAATCCCTCACGCCGCTCGCCGGAATCCGGGTCGTTACCATCAAATCGTCTCTTTGCGGTATTTCATGGGGGAAAAGAAGTTTGATGCCGTATTGAACCGCCCGGTAGGCGATGGCGATGCCGGCGCATTCATGCCCGTGAAATTGAAAGGCCCGGTCAAGCCCGATCAGATCTTCCTTTCCGTCAACCATGATTTTAATGGGCGGCGGGGTGGGAACCTTGACGGTGACCCCGTACTTCTGGTGGCACTCCAGGCAGCTGCCGGCAAAACCGAAGACGGGGAACATGAAAATCATGAAATATACAACCAGCGCTGAAAAAATTCTCTTCTTCACATCGTCTCTCCTTTTTTCAGGATGCATGGAAGCGGGGCCTCCATTTTTCTTTTGTAGCTGAAATAGGCGTACAGCAGCAGACCCGTAGCGATTGTGACCAAACCGTAAAACGACGTGACCGGCCTGCTCGTAATCGAAAAGAAGATAATCCAGAGATTGCCGGCGATGAACAGAACAGGCGTCACCGGATAGCCGAAAGTTTTACAGGGTCTTTCAATCATGGTCCTTGTAAACCGGAGCTTGACCATGCCGATCACGGTCAGCATGGCTGAAAATGACAGGGTAAAACCGATATAGAGCAAAAGGTTCTCGAACGATGCGGTCAGCACCATCAGAACGGAAACGGTCCCCTGGAAAAAAATGGAATAGGCGGGGGTCCGGCGAAGACTGCTCGTCTTTCCGAAAAGCTTGAAAAACATCCCATCCCGGGACATGGCATAATAGACCCTCGGCCCGGTCATGATCATCGCGCTCAACACCGACAGCAGCCCGATCGCGATAACACCGCCGAAATACCTGCCGACGGTATCCCCGAACAATGACATCGCCGATTGCGCCCCCACGTCAATCGCCCCCGTCATTTTTTCCGGGGAAAGGGTCTGAATGAAAACCATGTTCAACAGCAGGTAAAGACCCGTCACCGCTACGGCACCCGCACACAGGGCGACGGGAATGTTCCGGCCCGGTTTTTCAATCTCGCCGCCCAGGTAGGTGGCGGCGTTCCAGCCGCTGTAGGCAAAGGACACGAAGATCAGCGCGATGGCAAACGATTCCCCGAACAGGCTCTTCCCCGCCCCGCCGGCGACGAAATGCTGCACGGGCTCCCGGGAGACACAAAACCCGGCGGCAATGAAAAAGACCAGGAAGCCTATTTTAAACAGGGTCAATCCATTTTGAACCCTCGTGCCCAGGGCCAGGCTGTGGTAATGGATAAAAGAAAAAATCAGGATCATCAGCGAAGCGAGAACCGTTACGGGCGACAGTGTAAGGATCGGGAAGTCTCCCATTGAGACGATGAAGGCGGATGATTTTCCCATCCCGGGAATGACACACGAAGTATATGTCGCGAAGGCGATGGCCGCCGCCGCAATGGGCGCGGAAAATCCGACGATCAGGGAAATCCATCCCGACAGGAAGGCCACGCTCTTACCGAAACTTTCCCGGAGAAAAACGTATTCCCCCCCCGCCCTTGGAAACATCGCCCCCAGTTCCCCGTAGCACAGGGCGCCGGAAAGCGCGAAGATCCCCCCCACCAACCAACAAAGGAGCATGGTAAGCGGATCGCCGAGTTCCTTCATCACGAAGCCCGAGGTGGTGAAGATACCCGTACCCACCATGTTGGCGATCACCAGCAGCGTTGCCGAAGACAGGCCGACCTCGCGTTTGAGTTGGCTATGGTTGAAATGATTCTTCACGCCGATTCCTCATTTGCCGCATTTAAATTCTTTTAAGCGGCCGGACGGTTCCTTTTCCGCGTCGATACCATAGCGCTTGGTCAGGAAATCGCCGACGTAGAAAAGGTATAAGGACAACTTTTCTCCTTTGATTTTCTCCTCTATCGTGGCAAGAGTGCCTTGGATGATCCTTTCCTTGTCCCGGAATCCTGCGTTTGAAACGACGGCAACGGGCGTCTCGGAAGGGTAGTGCCCCTTCAATTTTCCAACGATACCCGGAACATCCTCGCGCATGGTAAAAAACACCATGGCTGCACGCGCTGCGGCCAGCTGTTCAACATCGGTGCCGTTGTTCAGAATGACGGAGCGGGTCTTTTCTCCCCAGGTCACGCCCTTCTTCAAAGCGGCGTTGGCCACATTGAAACTGCTGACGCCCGGCACAATCTCCGGATTCAGATCTTCGAAAACCTCCATGAACCACATATTCGGGCCGTAGATCGTCGGATCGCCGTAATCAAGAATGGACACGGTCTTCCCTTCCCCGACGGACTTGCGGATGATGCGGGAAATTTCCTTCACTTCCTCCAAGCCCTCCCGGCGATCGCCGTCGCTTCTCATAAAGGCTTTGTGAACCGAAAGAGTCCCCCTGTGAATTTCTTTTCCGTCAAGCAGACCGGGAAATTGTACGGCAACCCGATCCATACAGAAGATGACCGACGATTTTTGGATGGTGTTGAGTGCGCGAAGGGTGATGTTGTCCGGATCACCGGTACCCAGGCTGACCAGGTACAGCTGGGTTTCCGGTTTTTCCTGCGCAACGGCGACAGGAGAATAAACCGCCGGCATCACGGAAAAAAGAAACCATATGGCCAGGATGATCTTGATCTTCTTCAAGGTTTCACGGCCCATAAACCCAACGCATCGAGAACTCTCCTTTTTCTTCATGATCAACCTCCCTTGAATCGGCCTCACGTCCCTTCATCTCGCGTGATATGGCCGAAAGGCGCACCCGCCCGTTTGAATCCAGCTTACCGACGTCCCAACCACGACTTTTTACGAGGTCGTCATTTTTGCCGGCCCTGTAAAAAGTCGGCCAAGCCGGCATGCCGGACTTGGAGACGGTGTCGCAATGTCATTCCGAGGTGTGGTGTTTCGCTCAAGGATTACGGAACGTCTTATGAGTTTACCCGGCTTCGTCAAAATCCGTTTTCATGCAGCCGCCCTATTTCGCGATCTGTATCCACGACCCCTCATCCCCCCGAATCAGGGTGTAGGTTGAAATCCCGGCCCGGTTTAACGCCTCCCGGTAAAGTTCGCGATGATCGGCAAATCTCCCCTCTTTTCCGTCTTCCTGTCGCTCCGGATTCCTTTTTTCCATCTCCTCCCTGATCTTCCGGTACAACTTCCCCGTACCCATACCGCCGCCGACATAGGCCTTCCCCCCCGGCTTAAGAACGCGATGGATCTCGCTGAAAGCCCGGGATTTGTCCTCCCAGAAAAAGAGGGAGCCCCGGCTGATGACAAGATCCACAGAATTGTCTTCCCGTGGAATGTCATGCACGTCCCCCAGGATGGTACGGACACGATTCTGCAGGCCGGCTCCCACCACGTTCATGTAGGCGATCTCCAGCATCTCGGGAGATTTATCCATCAAATAAAACTCCAGGTCGGTCAGACCGGCGAGGGCGATTCCCAAGTATCCCCCGCCTGTCCCGATATCGAGGCACACCCCAGCGGTAATCCCCGTCCGGGCTCTGATCTGTCCGGCGATGACCGGATAAACCGGAGCGAATACCTCGCGGGCAACCCGATCGAACTCCCTGATATTCATATCCATTCTTTCACCCCAATCGCAAAAGTGACAAACCGCTTCCACGCCGCAGGCTAACCCTTGTCCCACCAGAGGACGGCCCAGCGGACGCGCCTGGCATAGTCGAGCATCCATCGCCCTCCCCGGCACAGAAGGTGCCTTTCCATGTACTCCAGGAAATGATCTTCTTCCTCCCGCGTCAAGTCCCGGAACATCCAGCGGACAGACTCCACGGCCTCTTCACGGGTATCGTAGATATCCTGAATCTTCTGATCGATGAAATCGACCTTGGCATAAATGCCCATCTGGTACAGGAGATTGTAGTTGTAAATATAATCCGGACCGACCTTGAGTTCCCGGCCTAAGGCGGTGTACGCGTTTCTGTCGTGGGGCCCGTCGCCGACGATCGTGACAATGTAAACCCGTTTACGCGCCGCTTGATCCAATTTCTCAATGCCGCCCTGAAGGTCCTCCACAACCAGCGACCGGGACGCAATGGCCACGTCATGAATCCCGATGCCTGCCTGCCGCCAGTCATCCTCCCAACGGGCACAGAGGGTCCGGATATTGCGGATGCCTCGCGCGGTGCACTGTTCACGCAGAATGGAAATCATCTTTTCGGAAAAATCGACGGCCGTGATGGATCCGACACGGTCGGACAGGGGAAGCGCAAGGGTTCCGCCGCCGCAGCCCATATCGAGAACACTCCAGTCCGGACGAGGTTTCATGATTTTGAGGAAATTCCGGGCATAATCGGTCCGGGCGACATGCTTCGCAAAGGAGGGGGCCCGGCCGTCCCAGAATTTCGGCTGGCGCGCCGGAGAATCGCCGTTCGTCCTCATTTCCCGCCAGGCCTGATTCCAATCCACCGATTTCGCTCCTAATAACGTTTGCATACCACCTCCCGATGGTTTCATCCCTTGCATCCCGATAAATTGAGGATCTATAAGGGGCGGTAATAATTTTCCCCCTCCGCACAGGGTTTGCAATAAAACTTCCCGTCTTTCTGCACGTGGCGAAGATCCATGACGCGTTCACCGCAAACGCAGCAGGTAACGATACGCAGGGGTTTCCCCGGCAGATGCTCCGGCCTGATCTCTACGGACACTTCACGGATGTCGAACAGTTCCTCGACCGGTCTTAAGGCCCATTCCTTCGTGTGAGGATCTTTCTCGATCATTTCCCGGGTTTTCTCCTGGCTCTTGTCGTCTTCCCGGTCGTTCATGGAGACCCTCACGGCTTTCCCCGTCTTCAGGTTGACGAAGGTCGCCGCCGTTTTTCCGTAGTCGAGAACCCTCAAAGTCCGTTTTCCGGGCTGGCACCCCGCCACGGCCAGCACGGCGTCGGCGGGACAGCGGTAGGTTTCGACGAAAGCCATGAAGTCTTTTTTATTTTTCCCCTTCGGATCTTCGATTCCGATTGCCTTGAGTCCGAGCAGGGTCATGCGGGTACCGATCGTAATTCCCGCACAGAGATCTCCGTGAAAATTTTTTGCATCCTCCAGGCGCTCTTCCAGGTCGAAATAGTCTTCCCCCATAATCATTCACTCCCTCCTTTTTTCATGATGCGTGTACTCGTTTCGTCTATGCCCTTTGATCCGGCGACGGTCCCCTGCCTCCGGAATGATCGCGGACATCGTTTACGATGTTGATTTTTTTGATGCAGCGGTTTCTGAAAAGCTGGTAGGCACCCATTCCTTCAGCCAGAAAATCGAGGGTCATGTCCGGCCTGTCGACCAGAACCGTACTGAGAACGGACACATTCCGGCGGAACAGGGCATCGGGAAGAAATCCCGCGGTCGGACCCGCGACAATGACATGCCTTGCCTTGCCGGTGTAACCGAGAAGCGTATCCATCGTTCCGTTGGCGACGGCGGCTCCCGTGATGACGGCGGTATCGCACAAGGACAGGGCTGATGCGGCTTCGGTGGACGGCACGAAATAACGCATTTCATCCGTCCGGAGACTTTCGATCTTCTGTTCGACGATCTGCAGTTCGACGTGATCCAGCGTCTTGAATCGATCGACAAAAGGGCGAATCGCCCCGACCATGCAGATTTTATGCATGGAAGCCGGATCGATCATATCCAGGGCGTCACAATCCTCCACGATGCAGTAGAGGTCGCGCGTCAGGAAAAGTGCGGACAGGGCATTTAAAACAACGATCCGGATCGTACGGAAAAACAGGTCTTCGTCAGGAACGGCCAGCAGTTCGGAAACCGGTGCGCCCTTGAAAAGCAACTCCCGGACGGAGGAGGGAGCAATTTGGAGACAACCGCTTTTTTTGTGAATTTCGGCGGTCGGCGTATAGGAAATACCGCACAATCCCGTGGAGAGCTTGACACCGGTAAAGAAAATTCCCATGACCAGCCGTTCCACCGTGATGCCATTCAACCGGTCCTCGTAGAGATCCTCCACCTTACGAACCGTTTCATCAAGAACCATGCCGACCTCCCCCTTCGAATTCCCCCGGGATCAGTTCCCCCCTGACGTTATGCCGTACCATACATATCGACGGTATATATGGATCGACATAACGAGTTGTCAAGCTTTTTTTTAAGGCGGGTTGCTTGTCGCCTGACGAAAGAATGTCCTCCTGAAAGGAGGGAACGGATAATCTTCTTGACAAGAACACGAAGGAAAAGGTAATAACCGTTTCGTTATGCAAACGATCGCATAGCGTAAGAAGGTTATCAACATTATAGGCTTATTCGATTACTTAACGATATTTGACGGGCGGCCCGGACAGGTCCTCCCTCGCTGGTTCGGAAGGAAACCATGGGTTGCAAGAAAACCAATTTCAAATCGGAAAGGAAGGGGAAAGATGAAATTTCGGACCATTAAACTGTTGTTGTGCGTGTTCTGTTTTGTATTTTTGACCGGGCCCGCCGCCCTTGCGGCTGACGTGAATCTGTCCGTGGCGGCCAGTCTCAGGGAGGCAGTCACGGAACTTTCAGCGGACTTCGCGAAGAAGAGCCCCGGCGTTTCGTTCCAGCGAAACTTCGGCGGTTCCGGAGCGCTGGCAAAGCAGATCGAGAACGGCGCGCCCTGCGATGTTTTCTTTTCGGCCAATGTGGAATGGATGGACTACCTGGAAGGAAAGCGCCTGATCGATGCATCCAACATTTCCACCCTCGCATTCAATGAGGTTGTTTTCGTGGGAAAACCCGGTTTGAAGGTGCACAGGCTGCAGGATGTGGTTAAGCTGGAGAAGATCGCCATCGGCAGTCCCAAAAGCGTTCCCGCCGGCCAATACGCCATGGAGGCCATCACAAAAGCGGGACTGGACAAGCAGCTTGAAAATAAACTCGTGATGGCAAAAGACGTCCGGGAATGCCTGATGTATGCCGAACGCGGCGAAGTCGACGGCGCGTTCGTCTACAAGACGGATGCGGAAATCATGGCCAAGGAAGTGAAGATTCTTTTCATCGTACCCCAGAACCTTTATCCTAGGGTAACCTATCCCGTGGCGCTGACCGTCACCGGCAGCAAGAAAGCCGAAGCGGTCGCTTTTTACGGGTTTCTGCAATCCGCCGAGGCGAGAAAGGTTCTTTCCAAATATGGTTTCGCAGTGAAGTAATTTTCTTATGCCTGGTTTCACCCCGACCGATTACTCGGCGATTCTGCTGTCAATCAAGGTGGCCACAACGGCCACCTTGATTTCCCTTCCCTTCGGCTTTACCGTCGCTTACCTCATGACCTTCCGGAAATTCCGGGGGAGGGTTGTTCTGGACGTTTTTGTCAATCTCCCCCTCACGTTACCACCCGTTGTGGTGGGGTACCTTCTCCTGCTGCTTTTGGGTCAGCAGGGATGGATCAGCAAAGTGCTGCTTCAACCTCTCGGTATCAAGCTGATTTTCACCTGGAAGGCAGCCGTCATTGCCACGGCGGTGGTCGGCTTTCCGCTGATGGTCAGGTCCATCCGGACGGGCATGGAAACCATCGATATCCGCCTCATCCAGGCCTCCCGGACCCTTGGGGCGGGCTGGTTCGACAATGTCATCACGATTATTCTGCCCCTTTCCATCCGGGGAATCATCGCCGGCTCCGTTCTCATGTTCGCCCGCGGGCTGGGTGAATTCGGAGCCACGATTATCGTCGCCGGCAACATTCCCGGCGTAACCCAGACGATTCCCCTGGCCATTTACGAATATGTCAGCTCTCCCAGGGGCGACGTTATGGCCATGGCGCTCTGCTGCGTGTCGATCACCATTTCCATCGCCGTGCTCATTTTCCACGAATGGCTCGGAAGGCAGATGATCAGGACGGACTGACATGGAAATGAGCATCAACGCATCCAAACAATTCGGTTCGTTCCGCCTGGAAGCGGATTTCACGGTAACGGGTCAGAGGATCGGTCTTTTCGGTCCCTCGGGAAGCGGCAAGTCCACGCTGGTAGGACTTGTCGTCGGACTGCACCAGCCCGATCACGGCATTGTTTCCCTGGACGGCGAGGCGATCTTCGACAGCCGGAAAGGATTGAACCTGCCGGTGGAACAGCGGCGGGTCGGCATGGTCTTTCAGCGCCCGCACCTCTTCCCGCATCTGAATGTCAAGCACAACCTCCTTTACGGCCACAGGCGCTGTGCCCCGGAGAACCGCAAGATCACCCTGGACAGTGTGGTCGGTGTTCTGCAGATCGAGCACCTGCTGAATCGCGGGGTAAGCAATCTTTCCGGTGGGGAAAGACAAAGGGTGTCGATCGGCCGGGCCGTCCTTTCCAACCCCAGGCTGCTCATCATGGATGAACCCTTATCAGGCCTCGACGACAGTCTCAAGTTCCAGATCATTCCCTTCCTTAAGAACGTCTGCGAGACATTTCAAATCCCCTATCTTTTCATCTCGCACTCCATGATTGAAATGAGAATTATGACCGACCAGGTGCTGAGTGTCGCCGACGGGCGCATCGCCGGGCAAATGACGGCGGAGGAATTGGCGCGGAGCCGCATGGGGGAAAGTCATGCAGGTTACATCAACCTCCTTAAATTGAAATACTCCCACCGTCTTGACGGTCTCCATGTCTACCACTGGGGGAATGCACACTTGTTCGCTTCCGGAAGCAGTGACCTGCCGGAGTCGCTTTTCGAACTTTCGTCCACGGATATCATTCTCTTTAAACGTCACCCGGAAGCGATCAGTGCGCGCAATCTCCTCCAATGCCGAGTCACCGATGTTTTTGAATCGGGTAACCGGCTCGGCATAGAGATGGAGTGCGGCGGGGAGAGGCTTATCGCCGAGGTTGTCAGGCAGGCTGCCGAGGATCTTGGTATAGAAAGGGGCATCAAGGTCTATGCCGCGATCAAGGCAACGGCTTTCAGGCGGCTGGGGTGATGCGGCTATCGCCTCCTGCATGTTTGCCGTCGGAGGAAGATGTATCGCACAGAGGACAACACGAGTCAGAAAAAAGTGACTGGGCCGTTCTCAACACCGCCGCCGGCCGGTCTTAAATAAAACCGACCCGGTTCACGGCTGCTTGAACAACATAGACCCGCTCGTTGTTGCCGCCGCTGTCTACGGGAACGATAAAGAAACCCTGCCGGCTGCGGTCGTACCCCATCGTCGATCCGACAAGTTGTTCGCCGTCCTGAAACACGACTTCTATCTTCCTCCCCTGGATTTTATCGGCCTCGGAAAATGTTCGACGCTCACGGTAAGCGGCATCCCCTTCGAAATCCTTCACGAAGAAGACGGCCTTGAGATCTTTCACCATGATCTTCACGGGTTCCCGCCCCACCGATTGATCGAATGGATGAAGATGAAAATGATCCTTGTTCGGGAGAAAATCCTGCGTGAAACCTTTCAAAACGTTACCGTCCACATAACGAACCACCACTTTTGCCGGACCCATGTTCCCCCCTCTTCCCGTTTGTTTCAGCAGTCGAATTAGAAATAATTTCTGAAGCTAATATCATATCTTCTGAAAATGACAAGCTTTAATCCCACCTAATCCTTCCTTTCGGTAACATTTATTAATGAGGCAACTGGATCCTGGAAACCCGTCCGCCCCGTTTCCCCGCCAGGGAAACAGGTTTCTTCCGGATGCTTTCACGCCGGTTTCTTCTCTCTGCTCCCGGCCGTTATTGGAAACGGCAGGTAGAAAACACGCCGAAACGGTCAACGGACCGGGACCTCCCGTCTTTGACATCCAGGTGCATCAGGTGCAGGTGGGTGACGGAACCCCTCCTGTAAGCGTTCAAACCCGTTCTCCCCACGGTGGCGATTCTGTCGCCCGGCTTCACGGCATCCCCGAGACGGACAAAGACCGCTTCGTTATGGGCATAATAGGTCAAAAAATGTTCCGCCGGGTTGTAGATCCAGATGTAACGGCCGCCCCGCAGGGAACTTCCTTTTTCCCACTTCGTTTCCACGGCGACGACGATCCCGCCGTCCATGGCAAGGACCTGGACGGCTTTGCCCGTGGCATCGTCCAGACCGTCACGATTTCGATCCCTGATGAACAGATCGTGAGCGGGATGGCCCGTATGGGCGTTCCCGTCGAAATAATCATATCCCCCCTCGACGTACCCGCTCCCCTTGTCCCCTCCGATTGCGGATGAGGGATAACCTTCCAGGGGAAACACACAACGACCGGATAATTCCGCAGCCAGGTCGTTTCTCCCGGCAAATTCCGCCAGTTCCTTCAAGACGGCTTTGAACCGGGCGGCCGCCTCGGTTTTATCGATCAGGCCGTCACGGATGGCCGTGTTCAGTTCATTGAATTTTCTGCAGGCCTCGCACGTCATCACGCTGTCCGGCCCTTCCCCTGCAGACACGGTTCCAGGAGGCGCTTGTTTGGTTTCGTCCTCTCCGCATGCATGGATTGCGAAGAAAACCAACCCGACAGACACGAGGAAAATTGTAATCATGTTTTTTGCGTTCATCGTTTATGTTCCCGCAGATTGTTGCCCGCTTCTCTTGTACTTGCCTGCCGGAGGCAATCCCTTTGCGGATCGCCTGCATCCTGTTCATCATTTATTATATGGATCCATTTCCCGCATCAACAATTTTCAATGCCTGCGTCTCCATATCCCATTCCAGATTCAGACGTCACGTTTACCGGCTGTTACCGGTTCAGTTGAAAATGGTTTTCCACATGATCAAAAGGCGAATAAAAAGGCGCAAGATATAACGATAAGGAATTGGACTCTTTCCGGGTGCTCGTATATGGATCGTCAAACAGGCACGGCATGGAGCTCTTATGCCAAAGAGAATAAAAAGAGGGATTTGCGGCATTTGTTCCGCCAACTGCGGGATCGAAGCGATTATGGAAAGATGAACGTGGGCGGCGGCATCCCCCTGCAGGGAAAGGGCTGGCGCGAAAGCAACGCCAATCGGGTCACGGATGACGGGCATCGCGACCCGATCCCGGGATTTCCCGTTTTCAAGGCGTTGCTTTGTGACGTCATAAGGGACGACCAATCTCAATAAGGATAAGGAGGTGTTATGTCAGGAAAGTACACGGAAATGTGGCGTTCCCTGGGTCTTAACCTGGAGGCGCATCAGGGTCTGCTGGCGGTTCTTTCGGACGCCTACAAGGGAATCTATCTCTCCCAGAAAAACCGTCCCGAAGGCATGAAGTACTTTGATCTCGTCATCTCCGAGGTCCATGGCCAGCGTATCGTCGAAATCGTCGAGGAAAAGATCAAGGGGAAACCGGTTTTCGGAACCTTCTGCATCTACGTGCCGGAGGAACTGATCCTGGCGGTGGACGGGGTCAGTATCGGTTTGTGCGCCGGCGCCGATGTCGGTGCGGAAGAGGCGGAAAAATACCTGCCCCGCAATACCTGCGCCCTCATCAAGGCCTTCATGGGATTCAAGCTGGCGGGACTGTGCCCCTATGTGGAATCGAGCGATCTCATCATCGGTGAAACCACCTGCGACGGCAAGAAGAAGGCCTATGAGATTCTCAACGAGATTACGGGCAAGGTCCACGTGATGGAAATGCCCCATATGAAATCGGAAGAGGGGAAAAGCCTCTGGATGAGCGAGGTGAAAAAACTGGCGGCAAAGCTGACGGAGGTGTCGGGAAAGGAAATCACCCTGGAAAAGCTGAACGAAGCGGCCGCGGTCGTCTGGGAAAAGCGCAGGGCGCTGCAGCGCCTGTCGGCACTCCGTGCTTTTGACCCGGTACCGATTTCCGGGCTGGATGCGCTCCTGATCAACCAGGTGTCCTTCTACGATAATCCTGTACGGTTCACCCAAATGGTGAACGCCCTGTGCGATGAACTGGAGGTACGTGTAAAAAAAGGCATGGGGGTCGTGCAAAAAAACACGCCCCGGATCGTGATTTCCGGATCCCCCATGGCGATTCCCAACTGGAAGCTCCACGCGATCATCGAAGGCAGCGGCGCCGTGGTGGTCGGCGAGGAATCCTGCGTGGGAGAGCGGAATTTCAAAACCCAGGCCGATCCTCAGTTTCCATCCGTCGAGCAGGGCTTGGAGGCGATTGCCGAACGCTACCTGACCATTAACTGCGCCTGCTTCACCCCCAATGAAGGACGACTGGACGACATTCAGGAAATGGCACAACGGCTTCATGCCAACGGGGTCATTCACTATGCCCTGCAGTTCTGTACGCCCTACATGGTGGAAGCCTACAAGGTCAAGGAGCGTCTCGGGAAAGAGGAGATTCCCTACCTCCGGATCGAAACGGACTACAGCATGGAAGATATGGGCCAGCTCAAGACGCGGGTCGAGGCGTTCATCGAGGTCATGAAGGACGGAATGGCCAGGTGAGATACGGCGGTATCGATATCGGGTCCCGTTACATCAAGTACGTGGTCCTGGAGGATACGGAACTGTCCGGGGTATACAAGCTGGAGACCGGTTACGATCCTCTGGGAACCTGTCGGGACCTGATGGACAAAACCCGGCCCGATCACATCCTGGCCACGGGTTATGGGCGGCACCTCCTGCAGACGCATCATGCGGTGGAAACGGTTACGGAGATCCGTGCCGTGGCTCAAGGCGCCCGTGAGGTGTTTCCTTCATGCCGGACGATCATCGATATAGGCGGGCAGGACACGAAGGTGGTTCAGCTTGATGAAAACGGTGTTGTCGCCCACTTTGAAATGAACGACCGCTGCGCCGCCGGGACCGGCAGGTTTCTGGAGATCATGGCCAAAACCCTCGGGTTCGATCTGACCGCTTTCGGCGACCACTGCCTGGGAAACGGAGATAACCTCACGATCAGCAGCCTCTGTACCGTTTTCGCCGAATCCGAAGTGATCAGCCTGATTGCCCGGGGAGCAGAGCGGGAGGCCATCGCCATGGCCATCCACCAGTCGATTGCCAACCGGGTTGTCAGTCTGGCGAAACGCGTCGGCGTAAAGGACGCGGTGGTATTTGCCGGCGGCTGCGCCCGGAACCGATGCTTGCGGAGCATTTTTGAGAAAAAGCTGCAGCAGCCGATTCTGGTCGCGGAAAACCCCGACATACTGAGCGCTTACGGGGCGGCGCTGATGGCCCGGCGGTAGAATCCGGACTCATCCACCCACAGCGCGTTACGGCACATGACACGTTTCGCCGCCGCCCGATTGAATGCACACTGCAATGTCTGCATGCACTGATCGAGGTTGTCGGATCGCCGCATCATAATGCTCAAAAAAAACTTCTTTCCCGTCTCGGGGGTAAATTCACCTGTAAACCATAATCACTCCGAAAATAGTGTTTTTCAGGGGTGACTAATTATCAATACAGACACATACGATAACTTGTGGGTGCGTTTTTTGTGACGGTTCATTGTTTATATCTATAAGACATATTCAGTGATTAAAATTATCAATTGGATATATTACACAAGACATCATACAGAATACAGCGTTTTGACCTCTGTTATAGAAGTATCAGGAAGATGAAGCATGAAATAACCTTCAGTAAACTTTAGACCGGTGAGTAAATGAAACAGACCCCATTATTTAAAAACCTTTTGGTTTGAAGCTTTTCCGGAGACCTTGTATGGGTCTCGGATGTATATTGCCCGCCCGCCTTCCTTCCATCGAACACTTAGACACCGTTTCTTCCCGTCGCGTTGGAAGCGGCGGGATATACTGAAATGATGTTGGTTCGTCTGTAACGAAACAATAGATTTTGGATCACTTTTACTTTTGGAAACAGCAGTTTGGAGTCGTGTTGCTGGGATCTTTTCGTTGCGCACATCCATTAACCAGGAAGACAGCTAAAGGATATCGCCGGATGTCAGATCCATGGTGATTCCGGCACGATTCGACCCGCAGACAGAGAATCTTTTGGTGCATGGCAAACCCGGCACGAACAGGTCCTCTTCCATGAATGGTTAAAACTACTTAATGTAATAATTATCAGGAAAGGAGTCCATCATTATGAATGTAAGCAGAACAGATCACTAGAAGATCGTTGTAATCAAATAATCGGTTGATGCCGGAAACGGCGGCTTAAATTTAATCTTGGGAAGTCATGCAGTAATAAATAATCCCATCAAGCAGTGAAAAAGGAGGGTCTATGAAAATTAGTAGGAGAGGTTTTTTAATAGGATCAGGGGCTACTTTATCCTCTCTTGGTCTGAATCTGGCACCCTTGCGCGCTTATGCCTCCGGTCTGACAAAAATGGACCGGCTCCGGACAGCTAAGCAGTCGACCACCATCTGCTGCTACTGTTCGGTCGGGTGCAGTCTGATTTGCAGCACCGATAAAATGACCGGGAAAATCTTCAACATCGAAGGGGATCCGGATCATCCAATCAATGAGGGGGCGCTTTGCGCCAAAGGCGCCGGAATTTTTGGTTTGACGGAGGTCAACGAGCACCGCCTGCGCAAGGTTCTTTACCGGGCACCGAAGAGTGACAAGTGGGAAGAGAAGGACTGGGACTGGAGCCTGAAACGGATCGCACGTCTGGTGAAGGATACCCGCGATGCCGATTTCAAGACCCATAACGACAAGGGGCAGTTGGTCAACAGGGTGGAAAGCATCGGCCATTACGGTTCCTCCAACATCAACAACGAGGAATGCTGGCTGCTTGCCGTTTCCTGCAGGGCCATGGGGCTCGTCTACATCGACCACCAGGCCCGGGTCTGCCACAGTCCGTCTGTGGCGGCCCTGGCGGAAGCGTACGGCCGCGGTTCGATGACAAACCATTACATTGACTTAAGAAACAGCGACTGCATTCTCATTATGGGCGGCAACACAGCGGAGAACCATCCGATTGCCTTCAAATGGATTCTGCGTGCCAAGGACCGGGGCGCCAAGATCATCCATGTCGATCCGCGCTATACCCGCACCTCGGCCCGTTGCGATTATCATGTGCCGCTCCGCTCGGGCACCGATATCGCCTTTCTCGGCGGGATGATCAAACACATTATCGACAACAACCTCATCCAGGAAGAGTATGTCAAGAACTACACGAATGCGCCTTTGATCGTAAGCAGCGGTTACGAATTCAAGGACGGTCTCTTTACGGGCTACGATCAGAAAACACGGAAATACAACAAGGATAACTGGACCATCGAAAAGGATGGTGCGGGGATCCCCATCCGCGACTATACGCTTCAGCACCCCCGTTGTGTTTATCAGATGCTGAAGAAGCACTACGACCGCTACACCCTTGAAAAAGTCTCGTCGATTACCGGCGTACCAAAGGAGACCCTGGTTAAGGTCTATGACCTGTACGGCGCCACCGGCGCCAGAGATAAAGCCGGGACCGAATGCTACGCCCTGGGTTGGACGCAGCATACAGTAGGCGTTCAGAACATCCGGGCCATGTCCATCGTACAGTTGCTTCTGGGAAACATAGGGATCTGCGGCGGCGGCATCAACGCCATGCGCGGCGAGCCAAATGTTCAGGGCTCTACCGACTTCGCTCTTCTTTACAACCTGCTGCCCGGCTACCTGAAGATGCCTTCCGCATCACTGGATACGCTGTCGAAATACATAGAAAAATACACGCCGCAATCAACCGATCCGCAATCGGCCAACTATTATCAGAACTATCCGAAATTCACGGTCAGTTTCCTGAAGTCCCTGTGGGGAGACAAGGCGACACCGGAAAACGGATTCGGCTATTCCTGGCTGCCCAAGATAGACGACGGGCAGCATTACTCCACCCTGCACCTTTTCGATCAAATGTATGCGGGGAAGGTCAAGGGTTTCTTCGCCTATGGTTCCAATGTGGCGGTCAGTTCTCCGAATACCTCCAAGGTTCGCGAGGGGCTGAAGAAGCTGAAGTGGATGGTCAACGTCAATATTTTCGACAACGAAACCGCCTGCTTCTGGAGGGGGCCCGGTGTCGACCCGAAGACGATCGATACGGAGGTGTTTCTCCTTCCGGCAGCAGCCATGATGGAAAAGGAAGGCAGCCAAAGCAATTCGGGACGCTGGGTACAGTGGCGATACAAGGCGGCCAATCCGCCGGAGGACGCGCTTTCCGATGGTGATATCACCATCCGGATCATGGATGCCGTACGCGAGCTCTACACCAAGGAGGGGGGGACCCATCCCGAAGCAATCCTGAACCTGAAATGGGATTACAAAGATGCGATGGGAAATTATGACGCGCTAAAAACGGCCAAACATATCAACGGTTACTTCGTGAAGGATATGGTCTTCGAGGACAAGGAAAAGGGAACGAAGGAAGTATTCAAGAAGGGCGATCTGGTGCCCACCTTCGGCAGGCTGACCGACGATGGATCGACTGTCAGCGGCTGTTGGTGCATGTCGGGGAGCTTCGACCAGAAGGGCGAAAACAAGATGGCGAAGCGCGGCAAGGACGATCCGACAGGTCTTGGCCTGTACCCCAACTGGTCCTGGGCCTGGCCGTTGAATCGCAGGATTCTCTACAACCGGGCATCCTGTGACCCCAACGGAAAACCCTACAACCCCAAGATGAAGCTCCTGGAATGGACCGGAGACAAGTGGGTCGGCGATGTCGCCGACGGCCCTTGGCCTCCCTCGGCGGATAAAGTCAAGGGGAAGCTCCCCTTCATCATGAAAACCGACGGTTTCGGTGCCCTGTTCGGACCGGGTCTGGCCGATGGTCCCTTCCCGGAACACTATGAACCTCTGGAAGGCCCCCTGGCAAAGAATCCCCTTTCGGGCCAGCGTATCAATCCGGCGATCAAAATATTCAACAGTGACTTGGATAAGGTCGCCAACGCCAATGGAAAGTTTCCCTATGTCTGCACCACCTACTCCTGCACGGAACACTGGTGTTCCGGATTCACCCGCTGGCAGCCGTGGCTCCTGGAGGCGATGCCCGAGGCCTATCTCGAAATAAGCGAGCAACTGGCCGGGAAACTGGGCATTAAAAACGGCGAACGAGTCAGGGTTTCTTCCATCCGCGGCAAGGCGGAATGTGTGGCCATGGTCACCAAACGTATGACACCCTTTGAGGTGGATGGCAAGGTGATCCATCAGGTCGGCATGCCGTGCAATTACGGCTGGCGGTTTCCGGAAGATACCAAGGATGATACGGTCAATTTTCTGACCCCTTCCGTGGGCGACGCCAATACCTTCTGCCCCGAGTACAAGGCATTCATGGTGAATATTAACAAGATATAGGAGATTAAACTATGAAAGGATTAGAACTGATCAAAGTAATCGATCTGTCTCGTTGTACCGCCTGTCGTGGCTGCCAGGTCGCCTGTAAGCAGTGGAACGAATTGCCTGGCTCAAAAACGAAACAATGGGGAAGCTATCAGAATCCGCCGGATCTGGAGTGGAACACGTGGACCCTGATTCGCTTCCAGGAATATGTAGATCAGAACGGCAAATTCAAGTGGATGTTCCGGAAAGACGGCTGCATGCACTGCACCGACGCGGCCTGTATGAAGGTCTGCCCCAGCGGGGCGCTTTACAGGACCGACTTCGGCTCGGTGGGAGTCCGCCCGGAACTTTGCATCGGCTGCAAGGAGTGCATCACGGCCTGTCCGTTCGATGTTCCCCGCTACGACGGGAAAACGGACAAGATTTACAAGTGCGATCTCTGTGAAGCTCGTCTGGCTGCCGGTAAGCCTCCCGCATGCGTTCTCTCCTGTCCGACGGGAGCGCTGCAGATCGGGCCCAAGGACGCCATGCTGAGGAAGGCTTACCAGCGGGCGAAGGAACTGGGCGGCGATGCGTCGGTCTACGGCGACAAGTTTGTCGACGGGACCCACGTGATCTACGTCCTGCCGGAGAAGGTGGACGCGTATGAGAAGCTTCCGGAGCACCCGAGCGTACCGCTGTCCATCATCGTCTGGAAGGATCTGTTGAAACCCCTGAGTCTCCTTGCCGCGGGCGGTGTCCTGGCAGGGTCGTTTCTCCATTACATCATTCACGGGCCGAAAACCCCGGATGAAGACAATCAATAAAGGAAGGGGTGAATCGATATGAAAAAAGGGATGATCAAAGCAACGGATGCGTTTGAACGTTTCGTACACTGGAGCCTGGCGCTTTCCTGCCTCCTTTTGTGCATCACCGGGTTGGGGATGATGTTCCACTCCTTCAACTTCATCGGAGACATGATGGGCGGGTTACGGTCTTTGAAGTATGTTCACAACTTTGCGGGGCTGTTTTTCGGTGTGGCGCTTTTCTTCACGATCCGGATGTGGTGGAAGGAAGCGGGCGTGTTTTCCTTTCCCGAAGATCTGGACTGGATCAAGGTTGTCGGCGGTTACCTGTGGCATGTGGACAAGGTGCCGGAGGTAGGGAAGTACAATCCGGGCCAGAAGGCGTTTTTCCTGGCGGTGGCCGGTTTCGGGGTCATCATGGTTCTGACGGGCCTGATCATGTGGTTTCCCCTGGCTTTCCCGGCGATGCTCGTTCGCTGGATGTTTGTCCTGCACGCGCTGGGTTTCGTGACGATCTTCGCATTTTTCTTTGTCCACCTCTACCTGGGGACGATCGGGTCTCCGGGCTCGGCGCCGGCGATGTTTTCGGGCTGGGTGACGCGGGCATGGGTGAAGAAGCAGCACCCCAAGTGGCTGAAGGAAATGGAGGAGCATGGAACGCTCGTGGTCTACGGTGAGGGGGAAAAACCCCACGGACACGAGTAGAGATAAATCGTTTTTCAAATTACGTGAAGCAGACCGCCGTTTATGGCTGGTCTGCTTCACCTTTTTCAAGGTGAGGATGCGTATTTTTGCGCTAACTTGCTGGGGATGGCTTTTTCTTGAGTCATGATAATCAGACGCTTTTGTCCAAATTAGATTTTGAAGGAGCCGTCAAGCTGCATCTTGTTTTGGATCATGACGGGTATCTTCCTTTTCAAAACAACAAAAACGCATCCAAATTAGCAATGATTTCAAAGGGCGATACCTTAAATCTGAGCTAATTTGGACAGCAGTGACTGGATATATTGATTTGCCTGAAGTATAGGATACCGGTCTGCACCGATAGAGAAGGAAGGATTTTCTGTAATTCATGATCGAGGGGCTGATTGAATAGGAGGCAGAGAAGCTGTCATCGAACCGGTAAGTTCTTCACGTGACTGCCGCCGCATAAGCCTCTACATACACCCACATTCTCCCGCCGCAGACATCGCCGTTACGGGTGCCGAGGTCATCCGTCAAATCGGCTTCCACAATCTCGCCTTTTCCCTCTTTCAGTAGACAGCGAAAAGCCGCGCTTCGTACCAGGTTTTCTCCACAACCGCCACCTATCGAACCGTACGTGGTGCCGTCGGCAAAAATGAGCATTTTGGCCCCGACCTGCCTGGGGGTCGATCCCTGAGTTTTGATAATGGTCGCCATGCAAACCGGAAGACCCTGATCACTCCATTCAACTAATTTCTCGTATATTTCCCGGTCCGTCATGTCGTAATCTCGATTTCCGTGCGAAGTCCACGTGTCCGTTCGGCACCTTTTTTCCTGACACAGACGATTTCGGCAAGAATAGAAGTGGCGATTTCCTCGGGGGATTCCGCACCGATGGGAAGGCCGATGGGAGTGAAAAGATCCTTTAACTTTCTTTTCCCGATGCCCTGCTGAAGAAGCATGTCCACGACGAACCGGACTCTTCGCCTGCTTCCGATGAGACCGATGTAGGCTGCATTGTTTTTCTTCGTTAGAATCTCATAGAGACATTCCGCATCGTGTTCATGCCCTCTGGTGATAACCACAACATAGGTGGAGGAATTGATGGGAATATTTTTGAGGGTAGGCACAAAATCTTCTGCAATAACTTCACAGCCGGGAAACCGTGACGGGTGAGCAAAGCCCGGACGATCATCGATGACAATGACATGAAAACCCAGTTCCGTGGCGAATTTAGCCAGAGGAACGGCGATATGGCCGGCGCCGCAGATGATGATCATCACATCCGACGTCAACACATCGAAAAAAATCCGAATTCCATCGGGAAAATTGAGAAGCTTTTTTCTCTTGTCTTTAAGCGCCTTGGATGCCTCCAACCGTACGGTCTCCCCGATTATGCTCTCCGACAATTTTCCGTCCATTTTTCCGTTGGAGTAGATGATGGTTTTCGATCCCTGAGGAATTTCGGGCACGGCAGAGTCAACAACCGTTGCCAGACAAAAACGCCCATCCCGGGCAAGCAATTTACCGATTTTTCTCTCAATTTCCAAAATATGCTCCTTAAACCTTCTTTAACGCTAAACACTGAACCCTGACAAAAGCATTGCATTCATTCTTAAAAGCTTCAGGCATCCACCAGCACGGGTGATCACGTTCAGGCCACCGTAATCCTGATCCAAGCGGAACAGATGCGACAAAGGCATGTCGAGGAGATTGCAGAGAATGACCCGATTCACGCCGGCATGGCCGACAATAAGGATATTCCCCCGCGAAGCCTTGATGAGTTTCAAATACTGCGGAATGACACGCACGATCAGGTCATTGAAACTTTCTCCTCCTGGAGGACGATAGTTGGCCGGATCAATCCCCCTCATCCGGTATTCTTCGGGAAATCGCCGGGAAACTTCTTCCACGGGCAGTCCGTCCCACTGTCCCAGGTTTATTTCTCTCAACGCTGCAAGCGGGCAGAGCAAATCCTCTCTCCCTGTGGAAACAATCCGGGCTGTTTCATAAGACCGTTTGAGATCACTGCAATAGATCCGCTGAAAGGAAATATCCTTCAATTCCCTGGATAAGCATAACGCCTGTTCCATTCCTGTCTTATTGAGCGGCAGGTCTATTTGCCCAATATAGCGTTTTACCGAATCCTGGCGGCAATCGGTATGCCGGAGAAGGTATAAAGTCGTCTCAGATGGATTGGACGGACTTTTTCGTGTCACATTCATCGATTGTCAGAATATCTTCAATGGAACAACCCAATATGGATTCCATGCGTTGCTGAATCTTCAGGGCGTTATGCAGGCGTCGGGCGACATTTACACTGATTTCAGGGTTATCGGCATAGAGTTCCACCGCCGTCCGGAATCGTTCTTGAATGGATACACGCTGCGCACCCCGAACCAATTTGTCCGCCAGATAGAGCACCTCCCTTTCCCGAATCGGTTCCCCTTCTTTGAATATAATATCCGTATGGGTGGCAACAACATCCGAAACTGCCTGATAGCCCCAGTTCCGGATCATCTCCGCTCCTTTTTCGGCATGATTTTCTGATTGACCTTTGGCGATATCATGCAGAAATCCGGCTGCTTTTAACAGCCGAAGATTCTGCCTGCATCCCGCCATGTTCAGTGCCTTTCCCAGTCTGACAGCCACGTCGGCCACCGCCTGTCCGTGACGTAATATTTTATCCCCGGCCTCCACGATAATGAGCAGGGCCTGGCATTCAGCTTCCGTTGGAATATCCAGATATTCCTCTTTCTTTTTCATAATCCAATAATCCTCGTACTGATCCATATCCAGAAGGATGTTCTCATCCGGCACATCCACGTCACAGGCACATCGCTCCCAGCCGGAAAGCACGGCCCGAAGTCCTCCGTCCCCCTGCCAATGGGTGATATCATCGACAAGACGGTGTGATATGAGGGGGGGATGCCCCCTTTCTTTCAAAAAACAGGGATAAACAATCTCTCCGCGACTCTGACGAAATGAACTCACCAGGGCATGAATGGTAGACGGCCTGATCAGGGAAATATCAACGGGGAGAATAAAGAAAGCTTCGTCATTATCCTCTATGGTTTGAACCGCGGCCTGGATCGAGGAAAACATGCCCTGCCGGTAGAAAGGATTTTCAATGGTACGGACACCGCACCGCACCAGAATCGGCTCCAGTTCCGAAGCACGATACCCCACCACGACGCGGATATCTTTTATCTCCGCCTCCCTGAAAAGCCTTATGGTTCGCTCCAATACCGCCTCTTTGCCTAAGGGCAACAAAGGCTTAAAGGCACCCATCCGCGAGGAAAAGCCCGCAGCGAGTACGAAGGCAACCAGATTATCGCTCATTCTTCTTGAAATATCAGTGTCTTTCGGTAATCACTACCAGCCACTTCAAACTCTCGGCATATTCCCAAAAGGATCTGCATCTTCACCATGACCCTTCATTTTCACGGGATTCCCGACTGCAAAAGGAATTGACCGGTGAGGCGGCTCAAAGAGACCTCACCGGTCGTCAAACTTAATAAGAAAGACCTTTCTCCTTGAGTGCCTTCAGGATTTTTTCCGGCGTAATCGGCGCTTCCAGGAACTGAATCCCCAAAGCGTTGTAAATGGCATTCGCCGTCGCCCCGATCGGATTGATGATCCCTTCTTCACCGCAGCTTTTGGCACCGTAAGGTCCAATCGGATCCGGCTGTTCCACCAGGATGATCTTCATCGGAGGCAGGTCCGAAGGCCCCAGCATTTTATAATCCGTAAAACTGCTGTTGAGGCAAAGGCCGTTCTTGTCGTAATAAGTCTCCTCTGTAAGCACATTGCCCAATCCATGCTGCGCACCGCCTTCCAGCTGACCTTCGACGTTGCTGGGATTGATGGCCCGCCCGATGTCATAAGCGTTTACAAACTCCAGAATTTTCACTTCTCCGGTTTCCGTATCGACTTCCACCTCGACAAAAACCGCCGAAAAAGGAGGCGAGTTGTGCGGTGGGAAGAAGCTCTCGTAACCCTGGATCTGGCCGGGAGTACCGACAGTCTTACCCGTGGCCGGATTGACAAAGTTGTATACACCTAAAGACGTGATCGTTTTAACATCGATGGCCTTAGCAGGGCTTCCCTTGACGAAGATCTTCTTGTCTTTCATCTCAAGATCTTCAACATTGCTTTCCAGGGCTGTCGCCGCCCTTTCGAAAAACTGTTTTGTTACCTTCTCACACGCAGCCTTTACGGCCAGCCCCCCCACATATAAGGTCCTGCTGGCATGGGCGCCGATGTCGAATCCCGCGGCATCGGAGTTACCCACCAGCATGTGGACGTCATCCATGGGAAATCCCAGGGTCTCCGCAGCGATTTGCTTCAGGGCGGTGTGTGCACCCGTACCCAGATCCGAACAGTTGCAAATCACTTCGGCGGTCGCATCTTCATTGACTTTAACCGTCACGGTGGTGTGTTCCAGCAGCATCGGCATGGCACCGCTGCAATGGTTCATGAGGGAGACACCAACACCACGTCGTTTTTTCCCCTTCTGGCCGGCATACTTCGCCCGTTTCTCTTTCCAGCCGATGGCCTCGGCACCTCGGGTCAAACATTCGTCAAGGGCGCATGAAGGATACTTGAACCCGATGCACCAGCCGTCATCGCCAACATTTTTGTGCCATTTCATCCGCCATTCCACCGGATCGATGCTCAACTGATTACAGGCCCGGTCGATCAACTGTTCCAGGGGGAAGTTGGTCTGCGGATTCCCGTAACCCCGATAGGCGCCGCAGGGCACCTGGTTCGTAAAGTAGGCTTCTCCCTTGTAATTACAGGCGCCGAATTTATACATGCCGCTCAACCATGCTCCGGTGGTGAAAGGCACCCCGGAAGCCTGGGTATAGTAGCCGCCCGTATAGGCCTCAAACCTGGCCTGGATAGCGACAGGCGTCCCGTCTTTTTTTAATCCTATTTTCATCCAGTACAGACCGGGATGACGGCTTTCCGAAGCAATCCAGTCTTCCTCGCGGAGCTGCTGCGTCTTGACATGATGTCCCGGCACGGCCATGGCCATGGCACAGGCCTGGGGCTCATTGATCATTCCCAACTTGCAGCCAAATCCTCCACCTACCGGGCTCTGATTGATCTTCACCCGACTCATGGGCAGATCGAAAAGCTTGGCCAGTTTCGGATGGACACACTTGGGCATCTGGGTCGAGGTCCAGCAGTTCAATCTTCCCTGTCTGTCGTAAAGGGCCACATAGGCGTGGGGTTCCATCTGGCACTGCTTCTGTTTCGGCACATAAAAGGTATCTTCCACGACCAGATCGGCATTCTTCATCTCCGCTTCCGCATCGCCCCAACCGTAGATATTATTCGGAAACATTTCAGCAGGCAGCTCAAAAGCCTTGTTACCCGGCTTCAAGGGTGTGAACTGAACGGCATCGGACTTCATCGACTCTTTCGCCGTCAGGTACACCGGCAGGGGCTCATATTCGACGATGACTTTCTCCGCCCCTCTTTCCGCCGCCTCTTCCGTCTTGGCGAGAATACCGCAAATGGCGTCACCCTGGTGCTTGACATGATCGGTAAAAATCGTCTGATCTTCAATATCACCCGCCATTTGGCCCGCCGGCTCGGAAACCATCAGATCCATAACGCCGGCATTATAAGTTTTCTGGGTCACATCCTTCGGACCAAACACTTTCACCACGCCGGGAACCTTCGCGGCTTCCGACAGATCCAGCTTCGTCACCTTCGCATGCGCATATTTCAGGCATCGGACGATCTTCCCGTAATACATACCGGGAAAATTCAGGTCCGCGGCATACATCGTCTGACCCAGGACTTTTTCTTTAGCATCAATCTTGGGTATTCTCTGACCAACAATAGAAAATTCGCTCATGAATATCCTCCTTTCCTTCCCTGCTTAACATGTGGAGGCCATCGCATCGCCGGCCTTCTGAATCGCCTGTACGATCTTCACATAACCCGTACATCGGCAGATATTCCCCTCCAACTCCCGGCGGATCTCTTCCTCCGTCGGATGCGGATTCTTCGCCAGGATACTGACGGACTTCATGACCATGCCGGGCGTGCAGTAACCACACTGGATCGCGCCTTCATTCACAAACGCCTCCTGGACCGGATGCAGCTTCCCTTCCTGCTCCAGCCCCGCGACCGTCGTGATCTTCGCTCCGTCCATGGTGGCCGCCAGAGAAAGACATGCCAGGATACTCTTCTTCCCGTCTATCAATACCGTACAGGCCCCGCATTCCCCGGTCCCGCAGCCGTACTTCGTGTCGGGCATCCCCAGATCCTCACGAAGAACCTGAAGCAGCGTCCGGTTCACCGCGACATTCAGGCTGTACGCTTCCCCATTGACATAGATCGTGATGGAACGTGTCTTCATCTTCATCTCCTTATCGTCTTCGTCTTGTACAATTCGCCTATGCGCAGGCCTTCTGAATGGTACGCTTCATCAAGATCCCCGATACCTCCTTGCGGTACCAGGCCGATGAACGGACATCGTCGATCGGCGTCACCTCGCCCTTCACCGCTTCCTCGACTTCCTTCAACACACTGTCCGTAATCTCCTTACCCTTCAAAATCTCTTCCGCCTTCTTCATGCGCACAGTCGTCGGAGCGACACACCCGATCGCAAGACGCGCCCCCTGACATACATTACCCGACATATTCAAACAGACGGCGGCGTTCAGCTTCGACAGGTCCTGATCCGCGCGGGTCATCCGCTTGAACGCCGATTTCCCCACGTTCGCGGGTATCCTGTACTCCACCGCGAACTCAAAAGCCTGACGGGCCGTTGTCCGATAGGCTACCCAGAAATGGTCAATATCCACTTCCCGCTTCCCGGCGGCCCCCTGTAATACGACCTTTCCCCCCAGGGCCAGCGCGGCGGCGCAGCAGTCTCCTGCCGGTGACGCCCGCAATATGTTGCCCACCACGGTCGCCCTGTTCCGCGTCTGCGGCGTCCCGTTCACCGCCGCCGACTCCCATAGCGCCGCGTAATTCTTCTTGATATCCGCATTGTCCGCTACCTGGGCCAGCGTGGCCATCGCCCCAATCCTCAGGCCGTCATTCGGATCGTAAATCACGTAATCCAGACCCGGGACTTCGGATAGACTGACGATATAGGGTACCTTCAACCCCGATTTCATCAGCACCAGAAGATCCGTGCCCCCCGCCATCACCGCCGCCTTGTCCTGATACTTCGTCAGCATCTCTACAGCTTCAGGAATGCTCTGTGGGACCAGTAGATCGAATTCCGGCAAAATACGACTGCTCATACAATAGCCTCCTTTAGTATTTTAGCCCTGTTAGTATTGCTCATTGTCATGTGGATAATAGCTGCTGTAAAAAGCTCCACCCCCCTTAAACGTAAGAATCCACCTCCTTTCCTCTTCAGATGCCGTCATCCCAAACGGGAAACACGCCTTGGCAATTTTTCGTATAAAAATTATTTTAGAGGATAAATCGTGAAATCTGAGGTACGATAATATTCCAATAATCAATTAATCAAATTCATAATAATTATAAAGCAATCAAATAGATTCCCCATATGCATGCATTCTATTTCTATGCTCTATGGAATAATTAGCATTATTAAATATATACATACAGATAAGCTTGGCATGATAAAATTTGATTGCATTTTACATCGAATTTTATTTAGTCTGTCTTTGCGGATAATCCCTAATGGAAGGACATTTTGTCATGAGTGAAAAAATCGAATCGGTAAGCAGTGTATTGAATTTCGAAAAAATCTTGCGGAACAAAGACAAAGTGGTCGTTCTTGTCTATGCTTCGTGGTGTCCTTTCTGTCAGACATTTCTGCCCATATTTAAGCGATACGCGGAGAGAAATCCTCAATATTTCCTGTTGCTGCAGGATGATCAGGAAAAGACGGCAACCAAGTACGCGGTTGATATCTATCCCACAGTCCTCTTTTTCGAGAACGGGATGATATCAGGAAGACTGAACGGCTTAAAAGGATCGGGATTACAGGAAGAGCAGTTCGTTCATTTCATCGATTTGTGTCGCATTTAGGAAGGCTTATATGTCAATCCTGAAAGAAACGGTTACAATCATGAATGAAAAACTAGAGTGGTACCCAAGCATTCACAAGGCCATGGCGGAAGCACAATGGACCGGAAAGCCGGTTTTTTTGTTTTTTTGCAGTGATGCCTGTTTTTACTGCAATCAGATGGACATGGTCGTCTACAAACAAAAAGCCCTTTCCGACCTTATTAGAAATGAATTTCTCGCGGTAAGGATCGGCACGGATACACCTGATGTTTTCCGTGCTTACAGAGTAAATAATGTCCCTGCATTCATCATCGCCGGAACGGATGGCTTTGAATACGAACGTTATTCGGGATTTATCGATGCCAATGGTCTGGCTGCATTTTGTCTCCTTGCCTTAGGGAAGAGCTACCATGATCGCAATGAAACGGACGCTGCGCAACAATACATGGAAAAACTTATTTCGACCTATCCGCAAAGTCTGTATGCCCCGGAAGGTCTTTTTTTGCATGGTTTATATCGCTATATGACTTCTCAGAATCCTATGGATCTAAAAAAATCTTTTCTAAAGATCGCAAAAATTTATCCTGACAGCATTTGGGTAAGACGATCCCTGGTCCTGTATTTCCATCCCTCCGCCGTCAAGGACTGGGAGGATTACCGCAAACGTCGCCTCGATTACTGGGAAAGCAAGGACGCTTTCCTGAAAGCCTACGCCACATACTATAATGGGCCTTCCAGGCATCAACTAAAAGACCTGTAAGACACAGCACCTTTTGAATGGCCTTTTTTCACTATTTCCAGGCTTTCATCAGAAAATCATGCTTGCCGACCGAATTCTTTTCAGATTTTGCCGGGTGATCACCAGGGCGTCCGTACCACTCCCGTCGATGGAATCCGCCGTCGCCGCTTTTTTCCTGACACAGTCGATTGCCAACCGGGTTGTCAGTCTGGCGAAACGCGTCGGCGTAAAGGACGCGGTGGTATTTGCCGGCGGCTGCGCCCGGAACCGATGCTTGCGGAGCATTTTTGAGAAAAAGCTGCAGCAGCCGATTCTGGTCGCGGAAAACCCCGACATACTGAGCGCTTACGGGGCGGCGCTGATGGCCCGGCGGTAGAATCCGGACTCGGCCACCCGCTAGGGTATTACGGCGCATGACACGTTCCGCCGCCGCCGGATTGAATGCACACTGCAATGTCTGCATGCTCAAAAAGAACTTCTTTCCCGTCTCGGGGGCAAATTCACCAATATTCGGAAAATCCCGCAAATTTCATCCCGGGGCAGTCAAAAAGAGCAAAATGCATGGATTTTCTCTCTATTCTCAGATAATGATGTAGACCAGCATATGAGACGCGAACAAGATGCAACAAGGAAAAATCAGAAAGGAGCCGGATCATGAAAAAGATGTCGATTAAGAACAATGTTTCCTGGGTAGGGAAAATCGATTGGGAACTCAGAAGATTTCACGGAAACGAGTATTCAACACATCGAGGTTCGACGTACAATTCATACCTGATCAAAGAAAACAAGGTGGCTTTGATTGATACGGTCTGGGGTCCCTTCGCCAGGGAGTACGTCGACAATCTTTCCGCGGTGATCCCGCTCGATCAAATCGACTACGTTATCGCCAACCATGGGGAAACCGACCACAGCGGAGCCCTCCCCGAGCTGATGCGCCGCATCCCCGACAAACCCGTCTACTGTACGGCAAACGGCGTAAAATCGTTGAAGGGACAGTATCATCAAAACTGGAACTTCCAGGTCGTCAAGACGGGCGATCAACTGGATCTGGGAGGCAAGAAACTGATCTTTGTCGAAGCGCCGATGCTGCACTGGCCGGACAGCATGTTCTGTTATCTGACCGGGGACAATATCCTTTTCAGCAACGATGCCTTCGGTCAGCATTATGCGTCGGAGTATCTGTACAATGACCTGGTGGACCAGGAAGAACTGATGGCCGAGTGCATCAAATATTATGCGAATATCCTGACGCCCTTCAGTCCTCTGGTGGGCAAGAAGATCAAGGAGGTCCTCGCCTTGAATCTACCCGTCGATATAATCTGTACAAGCCACGGCGTGATCTGGCGGAGCAATCCAACCCGGATCGTGGAAAAATACCTCGAATGGGCGGCCAATTACAAGGAGAACCAGATCACCATTCTTTATGATACCATGTGGGAGGGAACCAGGATCATGGCGGAACATATCGCCCACGGCATCAAATCCTCCGATCAGGATGTCAATGTCAAGCTGTTCAACGTCTCCAAGTCGGACAAGAACGACGTAATCACGGAAGTATTCAAGTCCAAAGGCATCGTGGTCGGGTCCCCCACCATCAACAGGGGCATCCTCACGGCAGTGGCCTCGATTCTCGAAGAAATCAAGGGGCTCCGGTTCGGCGGCAAGAAAGCGGCCGTCTTCGGCAGCTACGGATGGAGCGGAGAATCCACAAAAATTCTGTCGGAACACCTGGAGCAGTCCGGATTCCAGATGGTGGGCGACGGGTTGAGGGTTCTCTGGAATCCGGATGAAGAAGGGATCCGGCAGTGTTTTGAATTCGGACAGAAATTAAGCGAGCAACTGGCCTGATCCCACGTCATGCCCCTGCCCGGATTCAAACCGCCTCGGTTTGATCCGGGCATACGACTGTTCTCCATCTTCTTTCGGCGGCCTAAACCGCCAGGTAATCGACGAGATTCCCTTCATCGCATAAATCGAAAACCGGAATCGACCTCGTTCCGATCCTGCGGAATCTCTTTTTCGATGAATTTCGGCAAACAGACGGCATTCATTTCTCCAGAACCAGTTTATATCCCGTTCCTTCGTCCTGGATCTCTTTTACGCTCCAGCCCTTATTCTTCGCCAAACGCGCCACATTTTCCATGGATGTGTCGGTATCGACCAGGACTTCGATCACTCCCTTACCCAGTGCTTCGATCCGGTTCAACGTCATCATGACCGGCTGGGGACATGAAAGTCCCCTGGCGTCTACAACAGCGCTCATTTTTCCCTCCTCTATGCGGATTTATGCCTCATGGTGAAACCGATAAACAGACAAACAATCAATCCCACGATCACCGCCGCCGCACCATGGGGACCGATACCGGCCGGAGAACTGGCCAAGCCGAAATTATGGGATATGGCCGCGCCGACAATCATGCCGACGACAAAAACCGCGGCATCTCCGTCTCCCTCGCCGCTCAGGAAAAGCTGTCGTCCGGGGCATCCCCCCGCCAGGGCAAAAGCAAGTCCGGCCAGCGTCATGCCGGCAAAGTTCCAAACGTGGAGATTGTGAGCAATGGGCTGATTCTGGAAACCCGGGTGGAATTGCCCGAGGAAAAAATTAGAGAGAAAGGCAAAAACCAGAAGCGCGGCAAAGCCGCCGAACAGGTGCGTCTGGCGGAAAAGAATCAGGTCCCGGATCGCCCCCATCGTACAGAAGCGACTCTGCTGGGCCAGAATACCGATAACAAGTCCGGCGGCAAGGGAGATCCAAAGCGGTGCAGACATGGAGCCGGGCCCTTTGAGGCTATAGAAAAGAATCCCGCTTTTCGGCTCCCCGGGGATGTGCGGATTCAGAAAAATGAAAGCCAGGAAACCCAGCATGATGATCGGCATCATAAGACCGACGGAGGGATAGGTGGATTGGGAACGGCCGAGATTGTATCCCCCTTTCAGGAACAGCGTCCCGATCCAGATGCCTGCCGCCAAGCCGGCAAGACCGAGGATAGCGTTCCAATCACCTCCCGCCAGCCGAAGGACGGCACGCCAGGGACACCCGAGGAAGACCAGGGCCCCGATCATGGCGAAGACACCCAGGACAAAGCGGGCGATGGGGGCGGAACCCGCCCGGGGGCGGAACTCCCGGAAAAGCAGGGCGGACAGGAACGAGCCCAGTACGAACCCGATAATCTCGGGTCTTAAATACTGAACCACTTCCGCGCGATGCAGACCTAAGGCGCCGGCGATATCGCGTTCAAAACATGCGACGCAGATTCCCATGTTGGGCGGGTTGCCGAACTTCTGTAAAAGCGTGGCCAAAACTCCGATCAGGGCACCGACGGCAATAATCCCCCACCTCGAAGCAAAAACGTTTTTTAACTTCATCATACTGCCCCTCCTTCATCGTTCATTAATGGATTTAAAAAAATAAAGCAGACCAGCACCTTGATTTTCCTTTGACAGACGTAGCTTTTCTTCCCTACAGAATTTTGCGGGGACAATCCAATAGATTGATAGAATAAACCTTTTATCATGATAGATTTAAACTATGCGAATGCCGTGGTTGGGTCACGATGATAATCATGGACAAGAAGGCGATTTTGTGATCAGTGGAAAATAATGACAATCGCACACGTGAAAATCGAATGGTATTCCAGCCTTGACAAGGCATCGGCAGAGGCACGACGGTCCGGGAAACCGGTCCTTCTCTTTTTTTGCAGCGAAACCTGTTTTTTCTGTAATCAGATGGACATGGCCGTCTATGCACGGCAAGACGTGATCGACCTGGTTCAATCCGAATTTGTTCCGTTGTACATCACCCCCGGTATGCCGGAGATTTTTCGCACCTACACCGTCGGGGAAGTACCCCTGCTGATCGTGGCGGAAGAAAACGGCACGGAATACGAACGATCCGTGGGTTTCCTGGATGCACAGGAACTGATGGCCTTTTGCCTGCTTGCTCTGGTCAAGTTTTATTACGACCGCGATAAGGCGGAGATTGCGAAACGCCATGCGGAAAGACTGATCAAGGACTTTCCATACGGCCGTCGTATACCGGAAGGCGTTTTTTGGCAGGGTGTAACCCGTTACCAGGTCACCCATGACCGGCGGCACTTCAGGGAAGCATTCGAAACGCTCGCCGGAAACCACCCTGACAGCATCTGGACCGTTCGCGCACGTATCTTTTACTGTTATCCCACCTCCTTCATCGAATGGAAAAACAACCGCAAAAATCGCTTGGATTACTGGAAAAGCCGGGATGCCTTCCTAAAAAGCTTCGCCGGATATTTCTTCGGACCTTCAGTCGGCCAGTTCAGCGGCAGCCGGGAGATCGAGGGGGGAAATAAGGACTGAGCCTGCCGTCGCCGCTTTTTCCGCGGACGACCTGGAAAAAGCGGCGGTGCGGCTTCGTTTACTTGTTCAGCGGGATAACCTCCTTCTCCACCCACAGGGGAGACTGTTCCCGGGCCTCGTCGTAGGGAATTCTGCCGTGAAGGATCATGGCCTTGAAATCATCGAACATGTAAATGCCTAAAAACAGATGCACGGGCAGAAAAATGGTCAGCAGGATGCCGAAAACCGTGTGGAGCGTTCCCATCAACGCGACGGTCTCCCGGGGGGTGTTATGGGGAAAGGCCCATAAAATCCAGCCGGTCCCGACAAGAAGGGTTCCGCCGATCAGAACGCAGATCCCGAAAAGTTTTTGGCCGGAATTGTATTTGCCCATCGGCGGTACGGGTACCTTCTTTCTCAGCAGAAGTTTCTGCGGATAACCGCCGAGAACGGCAAACCATTTGACGTCGTTCACGGAAATCGTGAACACCCGCTTCACGAAGAGAACGACCCGTTCGAAGCCGATGAGAAAGAAGGCGACGGCATCCAGGGTCAGGAGAACGCCCGCCAGGACATGGATCTGCATGGTCAGATTCATGCTTTCCCCGGAAAACAGCTTGAAGTAGAGAATCAACCCCGTTACGGCAAGGGGCAGGAAACTGACGATGAGGAGATAATGAAATATCCTCACACTCATGGGGTGCTTCAAGATCATTTTTTCGCTGCACATGACTTATCCTCCTATCCCGCAAGACCATGGGTCCGGTTGATGTATTTCGTATGGAGCAACGCTTCCGATAATTCTCCCAGGGGTTTTCCTCCGAAATCCCGGTAATATCCGGCCACAGCGCGATTGGCATGACTGACCCGGATTTTAGCCTTCTCATCGTCCCGGTACAGCCCCTTCGTCCGGGCCAGGATATAACGACTCCGATTCGAAACCAGTGACCTGACCCACAAGGACGGCAGCACCATCAGGGCAACGATAAGACCGCCGATCGTCATGAACTGTCTGCGCGTGACATTGAAGGGATTTTCCACGTAGTCGTATTGCTTGTTTTCCATCAGTCGTCTCCTTTCTATTTCCAAGCAAACCAAGGCAGGGCAGCCGAAAGCCAAGACGAACCGCCGCCGTCTATCGGCTGGCCGCCGCCGTTGATGCAGCCGCCGGGACAGTTCATGACCTCGATGAAATGATAGGGGGAACGGCCCGCGAGGACTTCTTCGAGCAGGGCGGTGATGTTTTCCGCAATGCCATGGACCACCGCCACCCGGATCGTGACGTCCTTGTCGTACTTCCGGTCTCTCAGGGTGACGGAGGCGCTCTTGACGCCTTTCAAACCCCGGACGGCCTTGAACTCGAGAGGTTTCAGCTCGCTGCCCGTCATCACCGCATGGGCCGTCCGCAGGGCCGCTTCCATGACACCGCCGGTATTGCCGAAAATGGTGCCGGCCCCCGTGTATTCGGCAAAGAGCGTTCCGCCTTCGACATCCTTTTCCGCCGCCAGATCGATGTTCATCTTCTTGAAAAGCCGTGCCAGGTCACGCGTCGTCAGAACTGTGTCCACATCCGGATAAGGCGTTGCGGAACCCGCCTCGCCTTCCCGCCTGTGATATTCGTATGCGCTCCTGAATTCGGGCCGCGAGGCCTCCAGCTTTTTCGCCGTGCAGGGCATGATGCCGACGGTGTAAACCTTCCCGGCAGGCTTTCCCCACACTTTCGTCCCGTAAGTCTTGGCTACGGCGCCCGCCATCTGCTGCGGAGACTTGGCGGTGGAGAGATGGGGAATCAAGGAAGGATAGCGGGTTTCCACCAACCTGACCCAGGCGGGGCAGCATGACGTAAACTGCGGCAGGGGACCGATCTCCCCGCCATGTTCGCCCGCTTCACCGAAGACCGCGTGCCGGGCACGCACGATGAATTCCGTTCCCTCTTCCATGATGGTCAGGTCGGCGGCGAAATTGTTGTCGAAAATCTCGAAACCCGCCCTTTTCATCGCCCCGTAAAGCTTTCCCGTCACCAGGGAGCCGGCAGGCAGGCCGAAATCCTCGCCGATGGCCACACGGACCGCCGGAGCGATAATCCCGACCACGGTGACGGTTCCATCGTTGAGCTTCTTCATGACGTCATCCACCGTATCCGAGGTCTCGTACGGGGCGCCGAAGGGACAGTTGATCAGGCACTGTCCGCAGCTGAGGCAACGGTCCGCGTCGATTGAGTGAGCGGAGCCGAACAGGCCCCGAATCGCCCCCGTGGGGCAGTGCCGTTTGCAGGCGTCGCATCCCTTGCAAAGAGACTCGTTAATGGCAATGACGCCTGGAATCTCCCCTTTCTGGTACGTTTTCACTGCTGCATTCACTTTCCTTACCTCCTCAGTGAGAAATATGGATTCATTGGCAGCGGCGGAAGATCCGTTCCCGCAGTGCCAATCGACCGCTTATTGATTCAGGGTCCCGCCGAAGACTTCGCTGCGGCGCGGCAAATATCGGTGTTTTCCCCTTACCTTCAGGAAACAGGGATTTCTTCGCAAACGAACCGCACGGGAATTCTTCAAGATGTGAAAATATCCATGGGGCGAGCATCAAAGCCGGATATCCGAAATCCAGGCAAGCGATTCGGAACATCCTCAGAAATCTCTTTTTCAAAAGGTGAAACGGATCGAGGAAACACGGCTTCCTTTTTGTTCCGCCGCATTTCACACGACGGAGCAAGAAGGGATCTGTTACAGTCTGTAATGGGAAAGAATTGATGCAACGTTTTCTGCGTTATATATTCGCGAGCATAGCGATTGTCAAGGATTATTTCTCGATCATCGGCGAATTGCGCCGGCATGCCCCAGGGGAAAAAGGGTTGCACGGCGTCCGGTCTTCCGCTTTTTTGATTCACCGATGAATCCCGGTTAACAATCATACGGATTTGTGATTTATATGCTTCACGAATCAACCATTTTCGACTGAAAGGCTGTGTCGCAATACCTGATTTATATTCACGGTCATTCCAAGCGAAACAAAAAGTTTAATCATTACGGTATATTGAAATGACAAGATTCTTCGGATGGCACCTCGGAATGGCATTGCAACACAGCCTTTGGCCGGGAGTATCCTGAAAATGACGGCCCGTTATTCTGCCATAAAGGGAAAAGCCCTTTTGCTTCTTCTGTTTCTGTGGCTTTTGTGGTTCATGAACTTCAGCGCCAGAACGATCTTTTCCCCCCTCATGCCCCTGATAGAAGACGAATTCGCCATCCGTCACGCCCGGGCGAGCAGTTTTTTCGTCTTCAACGCCCTGGGTTACGGAATCGCCCTCTTTTTCTCCGGGATATTTGCCGGCCGCTGCGGCTACAAACGGTCGATCCTGTTTTCTCTCATCCTGGCCAGCGGCACCTTCTTCCTGATTCCCCTTGTGAAGAGCTTCGCCTTTCTGTGCGTTCTTTCGCTTGCCCTGGGGCTGGCTTCGGGAATCTACCTTCCCTCGATCATTCCCCTGATTACCCATTATTACAATCCACGGTCATGGGGAAAAGCCATCGCGATCCATGATTCAGCCGCTTCCGTCAGCATCTTCGCCGTCCCTTTCATTGCCCTCTTTCTTTTGAATTTTTTCGACTGGCGGCAGATATTCAACGTCTTCGGCGGAGTTTCGATTCTCTGTATCCTCGTTTTCACCCTCTCCGTCACGGAGTTGAAAACCAGCCCTCCCACAGGCCGGGTCCACGATCATCTTTTCCGGCGGCGTTCCCTGTGGATCATCGCCCTGCTCTGGATCATCGCCTCGGGAAACAATCTCGGCGTTTATTTCATCCTCCCCCTTTACCTGATCAAGGAACTGCACCTGGACAGCGTTTACGCCAACGAGATATTCGGCTTCTCTCGGATCGGGGGTGTTTTCGTGGCAATCGCGGCAGGCTTTATCGTTGACCGGTTCAGCCTAAAAAAAACGATGCGGATCCTGGTCCTTTTGACGGGGATCCTGACCCTTTTCCTAACTTTCACGCACGGGCGGTTCCTCGAAATATCCCTGTTTCTCCAGGCCGCGATGGGGTTCGGATTCTTTCCCGTAGGCCTGGTCACCATATCGAGAATATTCCCGGAAGAGCAGCGCAGCCAGGCGACGGGCTACATCATCACCCTGGGAGTCGTTTTCGGCCTGGGAATTATTCCGTACCTTCTCGGCATAGCCGGGGATTCCCCCGGTTTCCGATATGGGATCGCCGCCCTCGGCATTCTCGCCATCCTGTCGGGCGGCCTGGTATATCAAATCAGGGAAATTGAATAAGGAGCGGTCAAACGCCGATGTCCAGGATCATCTTCAGCAATTCCCCTTCGGCCTCGCCATGGACCCGGAAACCGCAATGTTCGAAGAGTTCGCGTATATGCGTGTTCTCGCGCAGGATGAAGGCTTCGAACGTCCGGACACCGGCCTCACGGGCAATATTCGCGAGATGCTTCAGCAGGACCGTCCCGATTCCCAGCGCCTGGTACCGGTCCACGACAACAAGGGCGAATTCCGCCACGGGGGCGGCCGGCTCCTGGTTGATCAGGATGTAGCGGGCAACGCCGACGATTCTTTCCGGTTCCAGTTCCGGAAGGGTCGCCACAAGAGACACGTGATGGACGAAATCCACTTCGGTGAGGTAAGCCAGTTCGGCCTCCGGCAGGCCTCTTTTGTAAACGAGAAATCGGGAATGCACCGAGTCCCCGCTCAGCTGGCGGAACGCGCCCGCCAAAGCGGCCTTGTCATCAGGCCGTATGCTTCTTATCTGCAGCAGGAAGCCGCCCGGCAGACGGAGTGTCTTTTGATAGTTCCGCGCACTCTCCGGGACCATGGGCGGCGGTGGATCCGTGTGTCCGGCCATAAGGCTGACGACGCTCCCGACGGGGGAAAATGATGGAGGCGGGGCGCATCGCGGCAACCCGTCCCTGGACAACCTTGAAGGCTAGAACACGATCGTATCCGTGTGGGAAAAACCCTTCGTATAATCAAGAAAATATCCCGTTGCCGGTTCGATCCTGACAAAGATCAAATCCGGGTTCGGCGGAAAATCGGCTACGAAGGGGAATTTCGCCATATAAAACCGTTCAGCCTGTTCGATCGAATCGGGATCGGAAAGGATGGTCGCAACCCCTTCGATCTTCACTCCCTGAATCGTCATCCAATCCCGGTAATCCTCATCCACCGTATAGGCCACATGGGGGTTTTTACGGATATGCTCGATCTTTTTCGAACCGCCGAACGTGGCAAAATAGACGATGGCGCCGTTCGACGCGTACTCAAGCGTACGGACCGCGGGCATGCCTTCGGGTGAAACCGTGGCCAGCGTCATGATATTGTGTGAACTCAGATAATCGGCAATTCGCCTCTTCATTTCCAGCGCATCCATGTCTCTTCCTCCTGCTGTTGAATCGTTCAATCAGTTTGACCGGTCCACGATATCCCCGCATGATCCGCCAAATCTCTCCTTCTTTTCTTTCCGTATCCGGTTCCGGCTGCACCTCCGGACCGGCATCACCCTGAGAGAGAAAAATAGCAGCGGGACAACGCGTTGTCAACAAACATAAATATCCGGTTTTGATGCCCTTGCGGAAAGTCAGAAAACCCCTCCCGCAGGGAACTGTCGTGTCATGTCCCAAACCACCATCGATGACGTCATGCCGGCGCAGGCCGGTACCAATCGCTTTCTGTCAATACGGGATTCCGTGCCGCCTTCCCCTTGCACGGAATGGCAAACATAATCATGCCACAGTCTCCTGGAGCATCCGCCGTTGTTCCATTTTTTTATAAGAGGTTCTCTTGACATAATGCGGACCATTTCCTATACTCCTTTTTCGAAGCAGGCAGCTTTATCTCCCTTTAAAAGATCATCGGAACAGCAAGCAGATACAGGAAACCACATTTGAGTAACCATCATAGGAGGTTCCCTAAGGCATGCAGAAACGGATCAACGAGCTCCTGTCCCGGGGCGAAACATTCTGTCTGGCAACGGTCATTGAATCCCCCCTGGCCGCCCTGCCCTCCGGATCAAAAACCATCATTTTGAGAAACGGCGAGATGGAAGGGCCTCTTGCGGAAACGGATTGGAAAGAAGGGATCCGTTCCCAGGCGTTCCTGGCCTTCAGGGACAGGAAAAAGAAGCTGCTTGAGTACCATGGGGGGATGAAAATCTTTTTCGACATCCTCATGTCCGACATCAAGCTCCTGATCTGCGGAGCGGGTCATATCGCCGTACCCCTGGCCCGGTTCGCCCGTGACGTGGGTTTTTATGTCATCGTCGTCGACGATCGTCCCGATTTCGCCCACCCGTCGAGATTCCCGGAATGCGAAGTCATCGCCGAGGATTTTATCCCGGCCCTTCGCCGGATCCCCGTCAGTTCCACCACATTCTGCGTCGTCATCACCCGGGGCCATGAACATGACGCAGAGTGCCTTCAGGAAATCCTCGGCAAAAAAAGCGATGCCGCCTATGTCGGTTTGATCGGCAGTTCCAGGCGGGTACGTTTCGTTGTCGAGATGCTTTCCAGGCAGGGAATCCGCAAAGACCGCCTCGACAATCTATTCACACCCATCGGCCTGCCCATCGGGGCTGAATCTCCCGAAGAAATCGCCGTTTCCATCCTGGGCGAAATGGTTTGCGTACGGAAAAAAGGACCGGAGCAGGCGCGGCTGCTCCGCCGGGCCGTAGGAGTGGGATTATGACCGATCGAGAAATTTTCGAGAAACTGGAAGAAGTGAGGGAAAAGGGGACGCCCGTTTGCCTGGCCACAATCATTGAAACCATGGGATCGACCCCCCGGGAAGTGGGAGCCAAGATGCTCATCTTCACCGACGGTTCGACATTCGGTTCCATCGGAGGCGGCTGCGGGGAAAACCAGGTCCGGAGCACCGCCTTCCGCTGCCTCCTGACGGAGAAAAAACCGGAAGTCATCGAAGTCGATCTGACGGACGATCTCGGCACCAAGGGCGGCGATGTCTGCGGCGGAAGGATGAAGATTTTCGTCGAACCTCATCTTTGACGAATCCGCGAGAAGCCCGGTTTTGTCATTCTGAAGAACCTCTGCGGGGGAAAACCCGGCCAGCGCTGCCCAGGACATGCGTGATTTTGTGCCTGTAGAGCGCAACCAGGGCATCCCGTCCCGGTCCCAGGTATTTTCTCGGATCGAACTCTTCGGGTTTTTCAAAAAGCACTTTTCGGATCGCCGCCGTCAATGCCAGGCGCCCGTCCGAATCGATGTTGATCTTGCAGACGGAGGATTGCGCCGCCCGGCGCAGCTGTTCTTCGGGAACGCCCGCCGTGTCTTCCAGTTTCCCCCCGTAACGGTTGATTTCGGCGACAATCTCCTGCGGAATCGAAGACGCCCCGTGCAGCACAATGGGAAAATCCGGGATTTTTCGCTCGATTTCTTCCAGGATGTCGAACCGGAGCGGCGGGATTTCCTCCCCTTTCCCGACTTTGAACTTGTACGCTCCGTGCGAGGTACCGATGGATATGGCCAGGGAATCGACACCGGTCCGGCCGACGAAGTCCTCCACCTCTTCGGAACGGGTGTAATGGCTGCGGGCTGCGGCCACCTCGTCCTCGATGCCCCCCAACACCCCCAGTTCTCCCTCGACCGTCACATCGTGTTCGTGTGCATAGGCAACCACCTGCCTGGTCAGTTGAACGTTGTCTTCGTAGGCAAGGCCGCTCCCGTCGATCATGACGGAAGAGAAACCCGTCTCGATGCAGGAACGGGCCAGGTCGAATGAATCGCCGTGATCCAGGTGCAGAACAATGGGAATGGCGCATCCCATCTCACGGGCCATCTCAACCGCTCCCTTCGCCAGGTACCGCAGCAGCGTCCGGTTTGCGTACTGCCGGGCTCCTTTGGAAACCTGCAGGATCACGGGCGACCGCGTTTCGACGGAGGCGGTGATGATGGCCTGCAACTGCTCAAGATTGTTGAAATTGAATGCCGGTATGGCGTATCGTCCCTCCATGGCGCGGCGAAAAATTTCTCTCGTGTTGACGAGTCCCAGATCCCGGTAGTGAACCATTGCATCCTCCCTTTTTTATCCCCGATCGTCCCCGTAAACATCACCGGCTTCCGGCAAAAGCGGCCGACAACCGTCATGCCCCCGATTCAAACGCCTTTTCTTTCGTCAATTCATCCATCTCCGTACATACCATTTAAATATCGCGTACATGGAGACTTTTTTGCGTTCGCCTGCACCGCCGGAAGAACCCCCTTACCTGTTCGGCACCGGCAATGAACAACAAGGCCGGCAACGAAGAAATAACTAAAATAATTTCACAAGATAGTTGAGTTTCGCATGCACATCATTTAAGATGGCCATAATGGAAAAAACGAATGACAACCGGGTCGTTTTCATATATGGAGTGGCCGATCGTCGGCGCTTCCATATGCAACCCGTCCCGGGTAAAAAGAAATGATGTCGTCATGCGCAAAGTAACCATCGATAAACTCGAGCCGGGGATGATTCTGGCAAAGCCTCTCCTTCGGGGAACCATGGTGATTCTCGGCGAAGGGACCCAATTGACGGGAACCTGGATATCCCGGATCGGGGATATGGAAATCGACCACCTTTTCATCGAAGGCCACCCTGAACAAGCCATACCGAAGGAAGAAGCCCTGGCACAACTGGATGTCCGTTTCAAGCATGTGCAAGATCTGCCTTACATGAGTTCCCTGAAGAAAATCGTTAAAGAACATATCGAAGGCTTGTATGGCGGATAAAATCGATCTCCAGAAAATGCGGGCGAAAGTGGAGGGCATCAATACTCTGCCCACCCTGCCGTCCACTCTTCGACAGATTTCCGTCATGCTCGAAAAACCGCGGCTGACAATGGACGAAATCGCCCGGTTCATAACGAACGACCCCGCCCTGACCACGAAAGTGCTGAAAATGGTCAATTCCGCCGCTTACGGATTCCCCGGCCGGATTTCATCGGTTTCCCATGCCATTATGCTCCTGGGGCTGAACGTGATCCGGGGCTTGCTCCTGGGCATTTCCGTCTTCGAACTGATGCAGAAGAATATGGCTGGCCTCTGGGAACACTCCCTGTCCTGCGCCGTCTCGGCGCGCTGCATCGCACAGCAGAAAAAAATGAAGGAACCGGAGGAGGTTTCCATCTGCGCCCTGCTCCACGACATCGGCAAGGCCATCGTGATGCTTCAGTATCCCGCGGAGTATGAACAAATCCTTGGCAAAGCTGAAAAGCTGGGCATCAGCCTCTATGATGCGGAAAAAAAATTGCTGGCAGCCACCCATGCCGAAGTCGGACTCTGGCTTGCCCAGAAATGGCGATTTCCCCCCAATCTCGTGGAAGCGATCGGTTTCCATCACCAGCCGCAATCGGCCAGGCAGGCCCCGTTGGAAACGTCCATCGTTCATGTTTCGGACATTCTGGTCCGGGCGAGAGGCGTGGGTTTTGCCGGAGACTATTTCGTTCCTGCGGTTCACCCGGCGGCATGGGACATGCTGCGACTATCCGACGAGGAAATCAGAACCGTCCTCATCCAGGTTGAGGATTCCGTATCCTCCGGAGAAGAAAACTGATGTCATCCTCCATCCTTATCATCTCCGGCTCCCAAACGACGGTGGCCACCCTGAAGAAGAACCTGGCCGGGCTGGGGCTGGGGAACGTGGAGGCCTTCCATCACTTCAGCGCCACTTTCGACACGATATACAACGAAATTCCACTGATCATGATCGTGGATGTGTTCGAGGAAAAAGAAACGGTGTCCCTGTTGAATTCATTCAAGGAGGATCCCCTTTTTACGGGCGTTCCCGTTCTCGCGATTGTGGATGATGTTCACATCCCGGTCAACTGGGAAGCGATTCACGCCGACGATTATATCCGCCGTCCGTTCATCGATGCGGATATTGCCATGAAGGTGCAACTCGGCATTCTTCGTTCCCACCGTATCGTCGAGGTAAACCCCTTGACGCGGCTTCCGGGGAATATCGCCATCAACCGCCGGATTCAGAACCGGATCAACAGCCAACAACCCTTCGCCCTGGCCTATGCCGACCTGGATAATTTCAAGCCGTTCAACGACAAGTATGGATTCACCCGGGGTGACGAAGTCCTCAAAATAACGGGGCGTCTCATCCTGAACATCGTCAAGGGGAAATGCTCCCAGGACAGTTTCGTCGGTCATATCGGAGGAGACGATTTTGTCTTTATTACGGACCCGCCAAGCATGGAGGACGTATGCCGCGATCTGATCGATGCCTTCGATCGAATCATTCCCACTTTTTACGACCCGGCCGACCGGAAGGCCGGCTTCATCCAATCCCATGACCGCGAAGGCCACACAAAAACTTTTCCTTTCCTGACCATCACAATCGGCGTCGTGAACGCCACGGGTTTACCTTTTTCCCACTACGGGGAGGTCACTGAAATCGCCTCCGAGATGAAGCGGTATGCAAAAAGAACCCCCGCCAGCTGTTACAGCGTAAACCGCCGTTCCTTCCGGACGCAAAAAAATACGGAAGGACCGTGGACCCGTAATACCTGACTCCTTGCCCGGCCGCCCCTGGACAACCGCTCTATTTCCGCTCCGGTTCCTGCAGGCGGGTATTTCCTAGAATTCCACGAGGGACCGGCCGTTTGTCCTGAGCCACAATTTGTGTCGATCATAGTCGGGGCAGAATTGCCGGATGAGGGACCAGAAACGGGGAGAGTGGTTCAATTCCCTCAGATGTCCCAGTTCGTGGATGATCACGGAATCGATCACCTCCGGAGGGGCCATCATCAACCGCCAGCTCAGGGAGATCCTCTTTCCGGCGGTGCAGGAACCAAAGCGGGAACGTGCGGACGAAACACGAATGCTTGACGGAGCGACACCCATGACCGCGCTGTGAAAAGCCACCCGGACGGGAAAGTAATGCCTTGCCTGCTCCGCATACCATCTCTTGAAGAGCTCTTTCCCCACCAAAGCATTCCGGCAAAGAAGATGAAATGCATCGCCGGTCCACGTCAGGGCGTCTTTTTGACCTCCGTCATTCTCCACTGTGGAAAGGGAATAGGAGACTCCGAGATACAAGGCACGCTCTCCCGAAGTGAGCGATCCTGACGGAGTCTTTTCGGCCCGTGCCGTCAACTCGGCCTTTTTCCGGTTAAGCCACGCCCTTCTGGATTCGACGAAAACATCTATTTCCTCTGCAGACACACCATAAGGTGATCTGACCACCACCTCCCCCGTCCGGGTCAGGACAAGGGAAAGGGTCCTCTTCCGTTTTCGGCTGCGGATCAAGGTATATTCCCGGTTCATGCCGTCCAACTCCCCAAATGAACTGATCCGTGTTTTTTCATGAAAATACCCCGCAGGTCAAGGGATATGGTAACCGGCACCACGTTCGCAGTATTTTCTCTTCGGAAACCCTCCACCACCCGGAAAATCATCTTTTATATTGACACGAAAACGATCCTCCGGCATAGAATTCCAGTTTGAAAGCGGGGTGTCTTGCAGGCTATCCCAAGCCCCGCAAATCATTACAGAGGAGGCCGTCATGGCAAAAGCATCCGCAAGGCATATCCTGGTCAAATCCGAAACAGAATGCGAGAATCTGAAGAAACAGATCGAAGAAGGCGCCGATTTCGCAGAAATCGCCAGAAAACATTCTCTTTGCCCTTCGGGCCGTCAGGGAGGGGATCTGGGCGAATTCAGCCAGGGCCGGATGGTCGAGGAGTTCGACCGGGTGGTCTTCAAAGAAGCGCTCGGCAAAGTGCACGGTCCCATTAAAACCGATTTCGGCTACCACCTGATCGAAATCACCAGCCGGACGGAATAGGAAAACCGCGGGTCCGGCTGTTCTGCCGTTCCCGGAGCTCCGTTTTACTCGTACCTCAAGGCGTCGATAGGGTTCAGGAGAGAAGCCTTGTAGGCCGGGTAAAACCCGAAAAATATCCCGACAAGGGCCGAAAAACCGAAGGCGAGAAGAATCGACAGGGGCGAAACGACCGTCGTCCAGCCGGCAAGGGCGCTCAGGATCGTCGCCCCCCCGATCCCCAGGACAATTCCGATGACGCCCCCCATCAGCGACAGCGTCAGGGCCTCGATGATGAACTGGAGGCGGATATCCCAGGTTTTTGCCCCGACCGCCATCCGAATGCCGATCTCCCGGGTTCGTTCCGTGACGGAAACCAGCATGATGTTCATGATGCCGATTCCGCCGACCAGAAGAGAAACCGAGGCGATGGCGCCAAGCAGGAGGGTCATGACCCGGGCGGACTGCTCGGCCATCTGCATCATATCGGCGAGGTTTCTCACCTGGAAATCATTGTCCTCCCTGGGACCGATGCGATGCCGCTGTCTTAGGAGATTATTGAGTTCGGTCTCGACGGCGTTCAGATCCTCGGCGTTTCGAACCTTGACCATGATGTTCCTCACCATGCCGGGAAAGGCCGTACCGAATATCTTTTTCTGCGCCGTTGTAACGGGAATGTAGATGATATCGTCCTGATCCTGTCCCTGCATGGACTGGCCCTTTTCCGCCAGAACACCGATCACCGTGAACGGCAGTTTCTTGATCCGGATAACCTGCCCGACGGGGTTTGCTGAACCGAACAGGTTCGTCACCACGGTTTGCCCTAAAACGGCGACCTTGGTGGCACTGCGCACATCCTGTTCCGTAAAGCCACGCCCCGCGATCAGCGACAAGTCCCGGACAACGAAGATACCCGGCGTGGAGCCGTAAACGCCCGTCGACCAGTTCTGGTTTCCATAAACCACCTGGGCGGCGCCGCTCAGGACAGGGGCCACTTCCTGGACTTTCGGGATCTCCCGCAGGACGGCATCGGCATCGTCTTTGGTCAGGGTCGGCTGGGATCCCAGGCCCATCCGGAGCCCCCCCGAGGTCGTGCTGCCCGGAAGAACCAGCAGAAGGTTCGTCCCCATGCTGGAAAGCTGTTCCTTTATCTTTTCACTGGCCCCCGTTCCGACGGCCAGCATGGCAATGACGGATCCCACACCGATGATAATGCCCAGCATGGTGAGGCCGGAACGCATCTTGTTGATGCGGATTGCCCTTAAAGATATTTTCAACGTGTCGGGAATGTTGATCATTACGCCGCCCCGTCTTCTCTTTTCTGTTTTTCCGGAATATTGGGTTCATCGCTGACGATGCGTCCATCCAGAAAATGGATGATCCGGCGGCTGAAGGCGGCGATATCGTATTCATGCGTCACCAGGACAATGGTGATGTGATCGTCCCGGTTCAACCGGACCATCAGTTCCATGATTTCAATGCTGTTTTTCGTGTCGAGATTTCCCGTCGGTTCATCGGCCAGGATCAGGGGAGCGTCGTTCACCAGGGCCCGGGCGATGGCCACCCGTTGCTGCTGTCCCCCCGAAAGCTGGTTCGGATGATGATGTTCCCTTCCCGCCAGTCCCAGTCTTTTCAAGGCTTCCAGGGCTTTCTTCTTCCGTTCGGCCTGGGGCATGCTCCGGTAGAACATGGGCAACTCCACGTTTTCGAGGGCCGAAGTCCGGGGAAGCAGATTGAACCCCTGGAAGACGAAACCGATCTTCTCGTTGCGGATCGCCGCCAGTTCATCCCGGTTCAACCGGCCGGTCTCTATCCCCCCGAGAAAGTACTGCCCCCGTGTCGGCTGATCCAGGCAACCGATGATGTTCATGAACGTCGATTTACCCGAACCCGACGGTCCCATGATGGCCACGAATTCACCCGGTTCAATCCTGGCGGTAACGCCATCCAGGGCATGCACCGGCGCTTCGCCCACATCGTATATTTTATAGAGATCCTTCGTTTCGATCAGAGCCATTTTATCTGATAACCCCCGGCATGGGAGGCGCCTTCGCGTTCTTCTTGCCGTTATTCGTGGACTCGACGATCACCGCAGCACCTTCCCTCACCTCACCGGAAACCAGTTCCGTATAGCTCCCGTCGCTGATGCCGGTCTTGACCTCGATCCGTTCGGGTTCTCCATCTTTCAACATCCAGAGTCCGGTCCCTTTCAATCTCCTGAGATTTTCCTCTTTCCCCGCCGGTTTGAACCTCAGAGCGGCATTGGGCACCCGAAGAACGCGTTCTTTCTTCTCCAGAATGATGGATACATTGGCCGTCATCCCCGGCTTCAGTTTCAGGTCGGGATTCTCCACCTTGACCACCACATCGTAGGTCACGACATTCTGAACCGTGATGGGAGCGTTACGGATGACAAAAACCTTTCCAACAAAAGTGTCGTCGGGGTAGGCATCGACGGTGAACTCCACGGGCTGGTCGACTCTGATCTTCCCGATGTCCGCTTCGTCGACATTCGTGTCGATCTGCATTTTCGTCAGATCCTGGGCGATGTTGAAAAGAGTGGGGGTCTGAAAGCTCGCCGCCACGGTCTGACCGACGTCAACATTTCTGGAGATGACGATGCCGTCGACAGGGGAAACGATTCTTGTATACCGGAGATTGTTCTCCGCGTAGTCAAGAGAAGCTTTCGTCTGCTGGACCTGGGCTTTCGCGGCGGATACCTGCGCCCGGGCGGCCTGTTCGTTCGTCTCCGCCGTGTCCAGTTCGCTTTTCGCGATGTAGTTTTTCTGATACAGGGTCTTGTTCCGGTCCAGGGTGCGTTGCGCATCCAGAAGGGCCGCCTGGGCTTTCTCCACATTGGCCCGGGCCGCGGAAAGGTTCGCCCGGGCCTGATCCACCTGGGCCTGGAAAGTGGCGGGATCGATCTGCGCAAGGATCTGATCTTTTTTAACGGGCGAGTTGAAATCGACGTACAGGGTTTTGATCGTCCCGGAAACCTGCGTTCCCACCAGAACCGTCACAAGGGCGTTCACGGTCCCCGTGGCCGTCACCGTCGCCCGGATATCCCCGCGGCTGACCGTCTCCGTCCGGTATCCCGGTTGCTTTTCTCCGTTCCTGAAAAAGAAAAAGGCCCCTATCAGCAAAATAACGACTACCACGATTACACAGATATTGATTTTCTTTTTCATATTCATAGGTTTCCTATCGCCGCTTCGGTAAACTGGATTATTTCATGCCCATCGCGTTTTCGAGGTCGGCCTGGGCGCTCTTGTAATCGGCCAGGGCCGAAATACGCGATACCTTCGCATTTCTCAGGGCCTGCAGGGCATCGGTCACTTCAATCGGGTTGCCTACGCCGGAGGTGTACCGGCCTTCGGCCAATTCCCGGTTTTCTTCCGCCTGCCGGACGACCACTTCCGCCGTCTCAATACGGCCGGCCGCTTCCTGGAGATTGGAGAGAGCCTGTTCGACTTCCAGGCGAACCCGCTGCTTCAGGGACTCCACCTCGGCGGAAAAGACTTCGATATTTTCCTTGGCCTCGAAGATCTGGTTTTCGACAAGGAAACCGCTGAAAATGGGAATGTTCAAACTGCCGCCCACATTCCAGCCTTCTCCAAGAGGGAAATCGCTGCCGCCGTAGCCGTATGACGCGCTGCCCGTCAGAGTCGGGTAGTGACCGGTCCTGGCCAGATCCAGGTTCTGCCGGGCGGCCTCTTCCCGCAGGACCAGCGACCTCAGGTCGGGACGGTTTTCATAGGCTGCCGCCAGCGCCTTCTCCAGAGAGATATCCGTTTTTTCGAAGAAGAGATTGTCCTCCAGGGAATATTCCGGTGCGCCAGGCATACCCATGGCATTATTGAGATTGACGCGGGCAATGCGAACGGCATTTTCGGCTCTGGTCAGTTCTAATCGGGCATTGCTCAAATCGACTTCGGCCTTCGTCACGTCGAATTTCGGTTTCAGCCCGACCTCGAAGAACCCCCTGGCCTGGTTCAGATGCTGCTGAAACTGCGCCACGGATTCCTCGGCGACACGCCGCTTTTCGAGGGTCTGGAGAACACCGTAATAAGCCTGCTTCACGTCCAGGACGATCAAACTACGCACATCTTCCAGATCCTCCCGGGATGAATCCCGGTTCAACCCGGCAATCCGGACACGGGCCGACGTCCTTCCGAAATCGTAGATGTTCTGGTTCAAGCTGACCTTGCCCGCATATTGATCGACGGAAGACGTCCCCGTCGACCGGCCGCTCCTTGAAACATAGGGCCGGCTTCGATCGTAGCCGGTCTGAAAATTCACCTGGGGATAATAATCCGACCGGGCCTGGCCGATCCGGCTGTCGCCGATCCGGACGGTATGGAACGCCGCCGTCAAGTCCGGGTGTTTTTTCAGGGCGATTTCAATGCATTGCCGAAGATTCAGAGACATACCCGGACTGATCCTGTCCTGCTCCCCGAGGACCGACAGGGGTGCCAGCAGACAGATCATCACGATGATCAAGGAAAGGATTTTCTTCATTCAGCTATGTTCTTCCTCGTGCCGTTTATCCTGAAGTAAAAAAATCAAGTCATTCCTCTTCCCGCAAGGTCAGCGAACCCAAACAGAACGCCCGATCCGGTGCCGATAAAACAGGCTTTCACAGATACCTTCTAAAGAGGAAAAAAGCAAAAACAAACAAGGTCGTCCGGACGGAAAACGATTTTTTTATCCCTTCAGAGCAATACATGTGCCATTTTTCCACGAAGTATGCATGTAACCGAATAGACTGACTTTCATCCGTATTTTTTCATCAAGCGCCATCCGGGCATCCCGGCGGGAGATTGCATACAATCTATCCGCAATCCACCGCCCGTGTATACATATTATACAGAAGAATCATCGCGTCTCTTCATCCATTGACTTTCCCTGTTGAGAAAAAACGGCGCGCCATGTAAGATGCCGCCATCTTCAATGGCTTGTAAGATTCCTCCCTTGACGGGGAGGGACTCGACTTTCTACGGATTTATCATCTTTGCAAGGTTTTCGAACTTGAGAAAACGGGCAACGGACCGGTGGAATTCTCCATCGCCTGCGGCCTTTAACAACTTGATTGGGGAGGATTGAAACATGCGGGGGAAACCCTTTGAAATCATTATAGACAGCCATGTGCACTGGGGCCCGTCGGTTTCCATGGGCATGGAAGTAACGACCCAGATGATCCTTCGTGAGCAGAAGGAGTCGGGAGTAACCCACGTCATTATCCTGCCCTTTCCTTCGACGGCCATCCTCAGCAACGACATCAATGTCCAGCTTCTGGACGAAACCCGGAAAATCAGCCATTTCATTCCCTATTTCTACATCCGGGAAAATTTTTCTCCTATTCCGCCGGCATACTATGGAGGCAAGTGGCACTGGATGAGGGGCTGGCAGGACACGGAATCCAACTACGACGTGCTCGAAGATCCCGATTTACCCGAACTGGTCGAAAAACTGGAAAGCTCGGGGAAACCGATCATCTTCGAAGAAGAATTGGATTTCACGCTGCAGTTCGTCGACCGTTTCCCGGAATTGAAATTGATCATTCCCCATCTTGGCATGCTCGGCGGCAATCCCCTGGACTTTCTGAAACGACTGAAAAACAAGGATCATGTTCATTTTGATACGGCCCTGGGACAGCAGAGCACGATCATGGAATTTGTCAGAACCGTCGGTCCGGAACGCGTGATTTTCGGATCCGACATCCCCTTCGGATCCATGGAAAACGAACTTTCCAAGGTCCTGACCCTGTCTTTGAGTGATGACGACAAAGAGCGCATCCTGTTCAGAAACATCCTGGATCTGACGGGTTACCGTATCTGAGGGATCGTTGTAACGGGGGGCGCAACCCCTTGACAGGCCCCCTCTTCAACATTATATTAGAACTAAAAGAGCTGCGATGCGCGTTAAAAGTCATGTCACCGGAGACGAATGAAAAAAGAACCGCAGGATCTTAGTGGTGATGGCCACCCCAAAAGGATCAAGTTTTAAACAACGTGACTCCAGCTTACAGGCAAAACGGCATCAGCAGCTCTTGTTATAGCCTCCCCCGAAAGAATCCGGATTCTTTCGGGGGTTTTCTTTCTGATTCGATTCCCTGAATCATTCCAAGTTCTGCAGAGGCTTCCTGGTTTCCGCCGAGCGTCCTTCCCCGGCCATCGATGCGCATCCGCCCCCCCGGGCCACCATCGCCGCTGCCGGATCATGAACGCATTTGCCGTTTTCAATCCGGTATCAGCCGGCAATCTCCACCAGGGTGAGCTCGAAAATCAGGTCTTTCCCCGCCAGGGGATGATTGGCATCAAGAGTCACCTGGTCTCCCGTGACATCCGTGACCATGACCTGAACCAGCATGCCGTCGTCCCTTTTGAGCTGCAGAATCTGTCCAACGGCAGGGGTAAGGTTTTCCGGAAACTGTTTGCTGTTGAAGACCGCGACCATGTCTTCCCGGCGAGGGCCATAAGCCTGCTCGCAGGAAATTTTTACGGATTTTTCTTCTCCCGGAACCATTCCGATTACGGCATCCTCAAACCCCGCGATGACACGCCCTTCACCGATTGTAAATTCAAGAGGATCTCTCCCTTGAGACGTATCGAAGACCTTGCCGTTTTCGAAGGATCCCCTGTAGTGTACTTTCACACAATCGCCCTGCTTGGCTTGATTCATTTTGCACTCCTTTGGTTTTATCACCGGGATCGGTTTACATGTCGAGGCAGGGTCCGGCGAATTCCCCTTTCTCCGTTGCCTGTTTTGGGCGGTGAAACTGCCTTCACCAAATTTCTTCCATAAAAATCACGTCTCTGTCAGCGTAGCCCGGAAAAACGCATTTCGCCTTTTTATCCGCCTTTAACGACAGGTGCACCGAAGGAGAAAGCCGCCGAAAGCACCAGTCCCGCCTCAGGCAGGGCGAAAGCCCTGAAATCGACCATTCAACCCCACTTTCTCGTCAGAGTGCTTCATTCAAAGGAATGGAATTTAAAAGGGAGGAACATGAATCGTAATATTCTCTTGATTTGTATGGTGGAGCTGGCGAGGATCGAACTCGCGACCTCTTGAATGCCATTCAAGCGCTCTCCCAGCTGAGCTACAACCCCACATTGGAATATCACAAGCGATGAATCGTGAGAAAACTTTTTTTGTTGCTTCGAAGAACACCTTCAAGGAAGAACCTCTTTTCATATCGGGGTCTTCACCATTCGTTCGGAGTAACAGACGGAACAAAAACCGGCTTTCTACGAGGCCATCACAAGCAGCCTGATGAGGCAGACCCTTTAGCATGGCCCTTTCGCCGTTGTCAATACATTTTTCTTGACATTTCCCCTTGCCCCGCTATAATCGCCTGCCGTGCCGGAGTGGTGAAACTGGTAGACGCAGGGGACTCAAAATCCCCCTATCCTTGCGGTAGTGTGGGTTCGATTCCCACCTCCGGCACCAAAAGAAAACAAGGACTTACAAGATTAGGAACCTGAGTAAGTCCTTTTTGTTTTCTGATAAATGGTTATCTTGTCCCGCTGCTGTCCCGCTTATTTATTTTCTTCGTCAAAAACATTCACCAAGGTATGCTGAAGATCTTAGTAGATGAAGACCACCAGTAAACTGGTGGTCCTGCAGGTGCCCGATTTTCTGATGATGAACGAACGGATGAATCTGGTTTTCACAGGAAACGATGTCTGATACAGTGTGGTCCACGGCGTTAAATCTGCGAAACTTGAGATGATACCGTAAACCTGCCGGATAAAAGTATTTGGAAAGTCGCCTAAATGAAGAATTGCAAGAAGCTTGACAAGGATGTTTTAGCCACCTCGACGGATGTGATTCTGGAAAGTATTTCAGATGGCGTTTTTACCGTAAATGCCGATTGGTGCATCACCTCATTCAACCGGGCGGCCGAAGAAATTACGGGTGTATCGCGTGTTGAGGCGATGGGCCGAAGATGTTCCGATGTATTCCGTTCCAGCATGTGCGGGGCGGATTGTGCGTTGCAGAAGACGTTGAAGACCGGCAAACCCATTATCGGGAAAGCCGGGTACATCATCAATGCCGAAGGAAATCGGATTCCCGTCAGTGTTTCCACTGCGGTTCTTAAAAACCAAGCCGGTCAGGTGATCGGTGGTGCAGAAACTTTTCGTGATATGAGTGAACTGGAAACGCTGCGTAGTGAACTGGAGGGCCGTTTTCGATTGGGGGACCTGGTCAGTCGCAGTCCACTGATGCAACGGGTGTTTGAAGTCTTACCCGCCGTTGCCGCCAGTACCAGCACCGTTCTTATCCTGGGTGAAACCGGAACAGGAAAGGAACTGATCGCCCGTACGATCCATCTATTGAGCCCCCGCAAAAATGGTCCTTTTATTGCCGTCAACTGCGGGGCCCTGCCGGATACACTTCTGGAATCGGAACTTTTCGGGTACAAGGCCGGGGCGTTCACCGGTGCTTCCAAAGACAAACCGGGACGATTTGCCTTGGCTCGGCGGGGAACCCTTTTCCTGGACGAGATCGGAGAAGTCAGTTCCGCCATTCAGATAAGGCTGCTTCGGGTGCTCCAGGAACGAACCTTCGAGCCCCTTGGCGCAACCCGTTCGGAAACGACGGATATGAGGGTGATTGTTGCGACCAACAAGGATCTGGCGGAACAGATGCGCCGCGGGATATTCCGGGAGGATCTTTACTACCGCATTAATGTGGTTCGGGTAGAACTGCCGCCGCTCCGGCGTCGCAAAGAAGACATCCCCCTGTTGGTTTCCCAGTTCATCGAACGATTCAACCGGCTTCAGCACAAGAACATCAAAGGCGTCTCGGGTGAAGCCCTTTCCCTGCTCATGGCGCACGATTGGCCGGGAAATGTGCGGGAGCTGGAAAATATCGTTGAGAGGGCATTCATCCTGTGCAACAAAGGTTTGATTGAAGCGGTTCATTTTCCTGAAGAATTGACCGCGTATCGTTTGAAGAATACCCCCTCTTCAAACATGCAAATTTCCCGTGATTTGCTCGAATCTCAGTTTATTCGCGACGCTTTGCAAAAGGCGGACTACCACCGCGAAGCGGCGGCCAGGGAGTTGGGGATTCACAAAACGACTCTTTTGCGCAGAATGAAAAAACTGGGGATTCCAATACCTGAACGGGACGGACGCTCCGCTCGTAAAACGTAGCATCATCGCTTTTGTCATCACCTCATATCGTAGCAGAATAGCTATGACAGCATTGCCGTTCCTACGCATAGGATCAACAACTATCTCTTAAATATCAATATCTTATCCGCATTCCTTGCCCAATTTATCATTTTGGCATGATAAAAGCACCATCTCAATAAGAAAGCTGATGAGGATCAGGAAATGACGAAAGCGGCCTTTGCTGTTTGGGAAAGCCGGATTGCGCCGGTTTTTGACGTGGTGCGCAGAATCCATCTTGTGGAAGTGGAAGCCGGCAAGATAATCCGGGAATCTGAGGAAACGATCGAGGGCGTGTTGCCGGTGCAGAAGGTCATTGGTTTGAGGGAACTGGGTGTGGATACGCTGATCTGCGGGTCAATTTCCAGGTTCTTTCATGAAATGGTCACCGCAAGCGGCATACAGGTTGTTTCTTTTATTACCGGGGAGCTTCGTGAGGTCGTTCAGGCATGGCTTTCCGGAACACTGGGTGCGGATGTTTTCATTATGCCCGGCTACTGTAGGCGGGGCCGTCGACACCCTGTGGCAATGGGGGGGTGCAAGGAGGGTATAATCATGAACGGAAAAAGAGGCGGAGGAATGGGACAGAGAGGCGGACGTGGCCAGGGCCGTGGCGGACAAACGGCCGGACGCAGGGGGGGTATGTTGGCCGCCGGAGCCGGAGGGTTTTGTGTCTGTCCCCAATGCGGAAAGCGGGAACCGCATCAACAAGGTGTTCCGTGTTTTGAACGTAAATGCCCGGATTGCGGGACAAATATGATCAGAGAGAGAACAGGTAATGCCTGAGAAGGGAGGGAAAAGTTATGCCAAGAGGAGATGGAACCGGACCGATGAGAATGGGTACGATGACCGGGCGGGGAATGGGCTTTTGTGCCGGATATGACCGGCCGGGATACACAGGTTCAATTGGCGGAGGGATAGGTTTTGGCCGTGGTTGCAGGTTAGGCTACGGCGGGCGCGGTTGGCGACGGGGATTTGATACCTCGGGACTTCCAGGCTGGAAGCGTTTCGGTCCTTATAATATGCCTTACAGCTATACGGCACCCTACCCGCAAACGGATCCTGAAATGCAGAAACAGGCGCTTAAGAGCCAATCCGATCTTCTGCAGGCCGAGTTGGACCAGATCAGGAAAAGGCTGGAAGAAATCGACGCCACCAAAGGCAGTTGAGATGCCGTAGAGGAATAACGGTAAAAAATGCTTTCGCAAACTGAAGGTCTTTGCTGCTTTGAAACCGGGTTCTCTGTTTGCCTTTGGAAACCCGGTTTCCTCAATCAATCCGGCTGGCATTCTGATATGCGGTGGTCCTCGGAAAAGAATTTGCAAGCCTTTTGTTTGACTTTAATGGAAAGGAGAAGAGGAGTGAAAGTAGCTTTTACAACATCGGGCGATCATTTTGATGCATCCTTGGACAGCCGGTTTGGCAGGGCGCCGAAATTTCTGATTTATGACATGGATAGTGAGACATTCGAGATCATTGACAACAAGCAGAATTTGAACGCCGCTCAGGGGGCTGGTATTCAGTCGGCGGAGACGGTTGCCCGATCGGGGGCAAAGGCACTGGTCACAGGCCATTGCGGTCCAAATGCTTTTCGTGTGCTGAGTGCCGCCGGTATCAGGATTTTTCATTCGGATGCGAAGACCGTTGCGGCTGCACTTGAAGAATACCGCAGAGGATTGCTTCCGGTGGTTGATGGGGCCGATCAGGAGGGACACTGGATATAGGATATAATCAGGGTGGTCGGCATGGAAAAATCGAAGGGGAATTAGACGTATGTTTGAAATACGTTATAGGGGGGCTTGTCCGACGGTTTTGGAAATAATTGCCCTGTGAGCAGAGAAAGGAGAGTTAAGTGCGAAGAGTTATTGTGGTCGGTGGTTCTGCCGCCGGGCCAAAGGCTGCGGCGAAAGCGCGACGTTTGGATGAAGAGGCGGAAATCATCCTGATTCAAAAAGATCCGGATCTTTCGATGGCCTCATGCGGATTTCCATATTACGTCGGCGGATTTTTTGACGATCGGAATATGCTGTTAGCCACCCCGACCGGAATTGTCCGTGATCCGATTTTCTATATGAACGCGAAGAAAATTGTTGCCCGCGTTCAAACGGAAGCCGTGGCCATCGACCGTGATCGGAAAATTGTTTTCTGCAAAGACTTGACTACGGGAGAAACGGAAGGACTGCCTTATGATTCCTTAATTCTTGCAACCGGATCGGTTCCCAACATGCCGAAGGTTCCAGGAACCGCTCTCCAGGGAATTACGACACTCCAGAAAATGAAGGATGCGGATTACCTAAGGAAAGTAAGGGATGAGAAAAAAATCAAAAAAGCCGTTGTCATCGGCGGCGGCTTGATCGGTATCGAGACCTGCGAAGCCCTTCAACTGGCGGGCATTGACATTACGATCATCGAAATGCTGCCGCAACTTCTGGCCTTCCTTGATTGGGAATTGGCCAAATTGGTGGAAAATCATGTCCGAAGCAACGGGGTTAACGTGATCACGGACAACGGCGTTTCGGCTTTCTTGGGTCAGAACGGAAAATTAGCAGGGGTTAAGCTGACCAACGGCACGGAGTTGCCCTGCGAACTGGCGGTCGTGGCGGTCGGTATCCGGCCCAATGTAAAACTCGCGGCAGATGCAGGTCTTGCCGTCGGCGAAGCGGGTGGAATTCAGGTCAATGAATATCTGCAAACAACCGACCCGCATATTTACGCCGCCGGAGACTGTATCGAAGTCAACAATCGGATTACCGGCCTAAAAGTACATGCGCCCTACGGCGATTTGGCGAATCTTCAGGGCCGTATTGCCGGAGAAAACGCAGTTTTGGGAAATGCCGTCAAATTTCCGGGAACGATCCAAACCGGAATCTGCAAAATTTTTGAATACGCCGCCGGAATAACGGGTTTGACGGAGCAGTCGGCTCATCAGGCCGGCTTTGACATTTTGACGGTGACCAATTCAAGTCCGGATAAACCGGGATTCATGAATGGTAAGCTGCTCGTTACAAAGCTCGTCGTGGAAAGGCAGAACGGGCGTGTCCTCGGTGCTCAGTGCATCGGGCCGGGTGATGTAGCCAAACAGATTGCACAGTGGGCCACGGCAATTTTGGGAAAACTCTCCGTGGATGATTTAATCAATGCAGACCTGCCTTATGCACCGCCTTTCTCCCTGGCGATCGATCATTTTATCGCAACGGCGCACCTGATGCAGAACAAGACGAAAAACCGCCTGAAAGGGATCGGTGCCGTAGAGGTAAAGGATAAGATTACCGCCGGATTGCCCCTTTTCATGCTGGATGTCCGCGATGCGGAAGAATATGAGATGATGCGTTTGGGTGTCGGAGAAAAACTGATTCCTATTGGGACATTGCGCAAAAGACTCGGCGAGCTTCCGGCGGATAAAAAGATGGAAATCGTCTGTTATTGCAAAATATCCTTGAGAGGATATGAAGCGGCCTTGATTCTGGAGGCAAACGGCTGGGAAAATGTCCGGGTCATGGAGGGCGGTATCATGGCTTGGCCGTATTCTCGAGAAAAATAGATCCGTTTTGCGGTTAAAGTAATCTGCAGGCCGGGTGGCGTAAGAGGATGACCCGGTTCAGGATACCAGGCTGACCCGGCGGGCAGGAACCATTACGGAAACGGTTCGCTGATGGAAAAGATAACGGTTTTGGATAAAACCTTACAAGGTTGAGGGTTGGAGGAGGAGTCGGATGATTCTCGCGGTTGCTTCCGGAAAAGGAGGAACCGGCAAAACGACGGTTTCACTGAATCTGGCACGGGTGATGGGTGCCGATGTTCAGCTTTTGGATTGTGATGTCGAAGAACCGAATGCCCACCTGTTTCTCAAGGACTGTATTCCAGAAGAAGAGGAAGAGGTTGCGATTCGGATTCCACAAGTAGACACCCTGCGGTGCGACGGTTGCGGTGAGTGTGGTCGCTTCTGCGAATATCACGCCATTGTTTCTTTCGGCACGGCACCTCTGTTGTTTCCGGAGATTTGTCACGGTTGCGGTGGATGCATGAAAGTCTGTCCCCGAAAGGCCATTTGCGAAGTCGGTAAGCGTATCGGAGTCGTGACGGTCATGAAATCGGGTCATATCCGGCTGGTTCAGGGGTGTCTGGATGTCGGGGTGGCCATGGCCCCGCCGCTCATCCGAGGTGTAAAATTACGTTTGGAAACAGATAAACCGGCTATTCTGGATGCGCCTCCGGGAACGTCCTGCCCGGTGATTGCGACTATCCGCGATACGGATGGAGTGGTTCTGGTGACGGAACCCACGCCTTTCGGATTGCACGATCTGAAGCTCGCCGTTGAGATGGTGCGCGTGATCGGAATCCCTTGCGGCGTGATCGTGAACCGGATGGGGGCTGGAGATGACCGGATTCATCTTTACTGTGCGGAAGAGAAAATCCCGATCCTGCTTGAAATTCCCGAGGATCGGAGAATTGCGGAAGCCTATTCAAGAGGGGAGTTGCTTGTAGAGGCTCTGCCGGAATATCGGAACCTCTTCGAAAATTTGTTGCAGAAAATCAGGAATCTGACGGGGGTGAGGAAAGGTACGGATCATGCCGACTTATGAATACGAATGTGGAACATGCGGCCTGAAATTTGAGCGATGGCAGGGTATCAATGACGCGTCGCCTGTGGTCTGTCCGGACTGTTCCGGGAAAGTCAAAAGGCTGGTAAGCGGGGGGATAGGCTTTATCCTGAAGCGTTCAGGCGGCAACAGCGAATTAAACGGGAAGGGCGGCGATTGTCTCCTCGAACAAACGGGCAGGACCTGTTGCGGGCGGAATGAACGGTGCGGAAAAGCGTCCTGTGAAGGTGAAACATGAATTCGAGAAAACTTCATCACGTCTATGGACCTGTCCTGTCACGGCGACTGGGCAGGTCCCTGGGAATCGACCCCGTTCAGTTCAAGGTTTGCACGTACGATTGCGTTTACTGCCAGCTTGGCAGAACCACGAACAAAACCATGGACCGACAGGAGTATGTACCGGTTAAAGGAGAAACTCATGAGGATATTTCATTCGAACGGATGGTTCAAGGTCTTGTCGATTTTACACAATCTTTTCCCGGAAAAGTCTGGCTTGAAGTGCTGTTGTTGGCCGGGGGACGATCTTTTTATACCCATACCCGCTCTGGAAATGGAGAAGGGAAATCATGACCACCGAAGATGATCGTCTCTTTAAAGAGAACCGGAATACGGCGGAACGCTATGTCGAGTCCTGCCGCAAGGACTTCTGGCGGAAGGTGTTCCAGGTGGAACTGGATTACCTTGTTGAACATCTGGAGGAAAGCCGTGATGTCTTGAGCGTCGGTTGCGGCCCGGCGATGATCGAAGGAGAACTCGCCAACAGGGGTTTCCGGGTAACCGGTCTCGATGTTTCCCGGGAAGCCTTGGACTACGCCCCAGCACAGGTCCGCACGGTTACGGCGAGAATCGAGGATGTCCCTTTACCCGGTTCCTCTTTCGACGCCGTTATTTACGTGGTATCCTTACAGTTTATCGAAAACTATCGGAAAGCTCTGAAAAAAACGTTCTCGGTTTTGCGGCCCGGCGGCAGGATCATTGTCATGCTGCTCAACCCGCAATCGAACTTTTTCCGGGAGAAAAACCGTGATCATGATTCTTACGTTCGCAGGATCAGGCATACCGATTTACAGGAGATCGAGCAGGCTGTGTCTGAAAAGTTTCAAATCCGTGCGGAGTATTTCATGGGGGTCCGGGAGGGGGAACTGTTTGAAAGTCAGGACCCGGGTTGGGCAGCTCTGTACGTACTGACGGGGATGAAACCTGTTGGAAAGTAGAAAAAAGGCGGAAAAATGAAAGAATTTGTCGTGATCAGCGGTAAGGGAGGGACAGGTAAGACGAGCCTGACGGCGTCGTTTGCCTGTTTGGCCGATCGGCCGGTCATTGCCGATTGTGATGTCGATGCCGCCGATCTGCACCTCGTTCTGCAGCCTCACGTAAAGGAACGCCATGAGTTTCAAAGCGGTCATGAAGCGGTTATCCGCCAGGAGGTTTGCATCGGCTGCGGTATTTGTGCCGAGGATTGCCGGTTCGAAGCGGTCAAAACGACCCGTCCCCCCGAACAAGGGCCGGTTTTTACGATCGATTCGTTCTCCTGCGAGGGTTGCGGTGTTTGTGTCCGGTTTTGTCCGGTACAGGCCATTGATTTTCCTGAACGGCTCTGTGGTGAGTGGATGGTTTCCAAAACCCGTTGTGGACCGATGGTTCATGCACGGCTGGGAGTTGCCGCCGAGAATTCCGGCAAGCTGGTTTCCACGGTTCGCCGTGAAGCGTTGCGTGTCGCCCAGTCGGGTGAGCATCATCTGATCCTTATCGACGGTCCTCCCGGGATTGGTTGTCCGGTGATTGCATCGGTAACCGGGGCAAGCCAGATGCTGATCGTGACGGAACCCACTTTGACCGGGGAACATGATCTGGAAAGGGTCCTCTCCCTGGCACGCCATTTCGGGATTCCTTCGGCCGTTTGCGTGAACAAGTGGGATGTCAATCCCGACATGGCGGAGAGAATCGAAAAACGAGCCATCCGGTCGGGTTCCCGCGTTGCCGGGCGAATTCGTTATGACCCTTCCGTAACGCTTGCCCAGATACGAGGCCGGACCGTAGTGGAAACGGATGCTCCCAGTGCCCAGGATATCCGGAATGTCTGGGATTCCTTAAAACTGTAGGAGGGGAAAAGGACTGATTCCCTGTCGGGTCATTCGCGATTGAGGATCATCGTGAGATCCTGCAAAAAATCAGAAACTGTTGCAGAAACGGAATACGAAACTTAAAAAACTTAACTCAGGAGAACAAGAAATGAAGATTGCGATTCCCTTGGCGGACGGTAAATTGTGTGCGCATTTTGGACACTGTGAACAATTTGCACTCCTTGATGTTGATCTTGAAGGCAAAAAAATACTGAGCCGCGATGATATCGGGGCACCCCCTCATCAACCGGGCCTCTTACCCCCCTGGTTGGCGGAGCGCGGTGCAAATGTGATCATCGCCGGTGGTATGGGGCAGCGGGCTCAGGAATTGTTTGCCGGGCAGGGTATTCAGGTACTGGTAGGCGCTCCGTCGGAAACACCGGAACAATTGGTGTCTGATTATCTTACCGGTTCGCTCCGGACGGGAGTCAATGTGTGTGATCATTGACCTCCACCTGTGCACAATTCTTCGATCGGACGAAACGGCGGTGAGGAGTTCATGCCGAGAACTGGGCAGCGGCCATGCGTGCCTTCGTACTCGGCATTAATTTTAAAAAAACAGGATTGCGGGCTTGACAAAGGGAGAAGCATCAATGGATGGGGAAGATTTGGAAAAAGCGGCGAAGATAGTCAGGAATATGCTGGAGGGGGAAATCAGAGAAAAATATTCCGATGAGGTGCTGAAGAATTGGCTGGAGCCGTATTTTATGGGGGAAATAGAAAGACCGGAAGGCTATGGGAAATTGACCGGCAGTTGCGGGGATGAAATGGCGTTCTTCCTTCGGGTGAGGGATGAAAAGATCATGGATGTCAAGTTTTCCACAGGTGGATGCATTACCTCCATTGCGGCGGGCAACACGGGTGCGAAGCTCATTTCAGGGAAGACAATCGAGGAGGCGCTCATGTTGACACCTTCCGATATTCTGACGGTTTTGAACGGACTGCCGCCGGAAGATGAACATTGCGCTCAGTTGGCGACGGATGTCATTAAAGAGGCGATCAGGGATTATTTTTTAACCAAGCGTGAACCGTGGCGAAAGGATTACTGAAATGAATCTTGCCCTCGAGGGGGCCCTCGAGGGGTCAAATCTTTAACCTTGATAATTGGAACGGGGTGGCCGGAAACGGGATGCGGCCGCTTCATGATTCCCGCCTCCGCACCCCCTTCCGCCTCGTCCCGCCTCATGCCTGAGGCCGGTCACCGCGTGCCTTCCGAAAGATAATATTTCATACTTCATCAATCAAAATGCAGATTTCTGATCCAGAATGTGGTACATATGCCGGAATCTTCTGAAAAAGGAAACGGCGGACCGGTTCCGTCATCATCGGCTTGATCATAAAGACGCATATGGGTAAAAAACAAACCGGGATAGGCAGGGCATTTTTGCTTTCCGTCACCTGCATCGTCATGACATCAACGCTGATCTGCGGCTGCGGTCATCTTCACGAGGGGTTTCAGCTCAAGTCTTCCTTCAAAGAGGCGAATGAATATTTCAGCCAGGGGAGCTACATCACGTCCCTGGATAAATACAAGCAGATCCTGGGGAAGTATCCCGCGGCGGGAGACAGGGTTCTTTTCGAGATGGGCGTTATCTACGGTCATCCGGACAACTGGCGGAAAGATTACCGGAAATCCCTGGAATGCTTTCAACAGCTCATCAGGGTTTACCCGGAGAGCGAATACCGCCGGGCAGGCGAGGCCATGATAGCCCATATCGATCGCGTCACGATCAAGGAAAAGACGATTACGGACCAGCAGACAGAGATCGAAACCCTCAAAGGCGAGATCAGACGCCAGGGGGATGAAATCGCTTCGCTGCATAAAAAAATCGAAGCCCTCGAACAGGAGATCAGAAATAAAGTTTATCCCATCCAGGACGGACCGGCGGACAGGGTTGTGATCGAAAAGAAAAAGCGAAGGCTGTCGCTGATGTCGAACGGCCGGATATTAAGGCAGTACAGGATAGCCCTGGGGGGAAACCCGGACGGCCCCAAAGAAAAACGGGGCGACAACAAAACTCCGGAGGGAATTTACGCCATCGATTCGAGGAACCGGGACAGCCGGTATCACCTCTCGCTTCACATTTCCTATCCGAACGGGAAAGACATGAAACGGGCGAAGGAACTCGGGGTTTCTCCGGGGGGAAACGTCATGATCCACGGTATCCAGAACGGCCTTTCAAAGGTCGGCGAATTTCACACGATGTACGACTGGACGAAAGGCTGTATCGCCGTCACCGATGAAGAAATAGAGGAAATCGACGAATTAGTGCCGGACGGCACGATTGTCGAGATAAGACCCTAAAAGACCGAATTATTTGAACCATGCATCGAATCATTGACTTGGCCATCCCACTCCACAGGCTTCGCCTTCTTGTTGTTCCGTTTATATTCATCCTGACTCTCCATGGATGCGCCGGAATCAGATCCGTCGAGGTTATCCCCCCGCCCCTTCCAACCCGGCCGGCGGAAACGATCAAACAAAACGAGTTTTTCATCGGGAAAGAAGACGACGCCATCGGCCGTCCGGCTGTTATCCGGCTTGAGAAGGGGGATACGTTACCCGATATCGCCAGGCACTTCAGCCTGGGAATTCATGAAATCAGCCTGGCAAATCCCGGGGTCGATATCTGGGTGCCCGAAGCCGGTACGCGGATCATGCTGCCCCTGCACTTCATTCTGCCGGACGCCCCCAGGAAAGGCATCGTGATCAACCTGGCCGCGATGAGACTCTTTTATTTCAAGGAAAATAAAAAGTCCCTGACCGTTTCGACCTACCCGGTGGGCATCGGTACCATAGAGCGGCCTACACCGATAGGTCAGGCGTATGTGAAACGCAAGGTATTCCGTCCTACCTGGTATGTACCCGCCTCCATTGCGGAACGTCACCGGGAAAAAGGAGATCCCCTGCCCTCAAAAGTTCCGCCGGGCCCCCTCAATCCCCTGGGGGAATACGCTCTTTACCTGAGCAGGTCGAGTTACCTGATCCATGGAACGAATAAGCCGTCCAGCATCGGCCTTAAGGCAACCAACGGCTGCATCAGGCTCTACCCGGAAGACATCCGGGAACTGTACGAAAAGACCCCCGTGAATACGCCCGTTCACATCATCAGCCAGCCATATCTCATCGGTCAGATCAACGGCGTGGTTTACCTGGAAGTTCATGCCCCCGTGGAAGAACAGCGCGTCGCCGATTTGAGAAAACTCTTTGCCAGGCTGAAAAATATCGAAAAGAAAACGAAGCGCAAGATCGACTGGGGTCAAGTCGACAAAACGCTGGCCGAGGTGCGGGGCATTCCCGTTCCGATCCTCGAACTCCGTGAAAAAATCGAAAAAGGAAACGAGAATATCGTAGAAGTCCGGCATCCGGGTAAATTGTACGGCAGTCCCGAAATGCCGCAACTGAGCGTGGAGGCGTGGTATATCCTGGCGGCCGAACATCGTGACGCAACGGATGCCGCGAGGATGGCCGCCATCATCAGCCACCAGGGACCGCCGATCCCCGCAAGGGTCCTGGCAAAGCGTGACCGCTACCGGGTCATTGCGGGCCCATTCGGCGATATGCAAACGGCGGAGGACACCGCCAGACGCTTGAAAATTGATCTGGAAGTAGACGGGATTCTGATCGAACCCGGCAACAACAGATAGCGGTTCGGTTTTTATGTGCAAAAACCCTGAACAGAAAGGAGGTGACAAGAGAATGAAGAAGAGTTTTCTGGTGATTTCATCCCTGATTGTTTTCGCACTCGCCCTGGCAGGTTGTGCGACAACCGCCGACCTTGAAAAAGTTCGGGCGCAGGAGAGGGAGATCAATGCAAAAGCGGATCAGGCATTACAGGCATCGCAGGATGCCAATGCGAATGCATTGAAGGCAGCAGAAACCGCAGCACGTGCCGAGAGTGCATTGAAGGCAGCGGAAGAAAGAGCCAAGGCGGCGGAAGAAAGGGCGGCGGCGGCCGAAGAAAGGGCAAACAAGGCTGAGGCGGCTTTCGAAAAATCCATGAGGAAGTAATTCATTCCCGAGGGAAGCCATTCCCGATGCCGCGAGTTCCACAAAAGAACTGGCATGGTTTTTTAAACCGGCCAGTTTTTTTGTGCTTCCCCCGACCGACATCGGCACCGCACCCGCATTTTGCACCAAGATATTCTTGACATACAAGCCCGAAATTCCTAGACTCCCCCCCGCACAAAAAGCAGATTTTCATGAGACAGGTCACTTATACGTCAGAATCCGCATGTTGTATGCGGTGCAAAACAATAAAATAATCAGGAGAAACCCCCGAAATGCCCATTACAGAAATTCTTTCCCGCAACGCCGCCCTGTACGGTGAAGATATCAGTCTGGTCGAAATCAATCCCGAAATCAAAGAAGTCAAGGCAAGCTGGAAGGATTACGAGCTTGTGGAAACCAATCCCGAAAAGAGGTACCGGCGGGAGATGACATGGCGCGAATTCGACGACAAAGCCAATCGCCTGGCTAACTTCCTGCTGGAAAGGGGCCTGCAGAAAAATCACAAGGTCGCAATTTTACTCATGAACTGCCTGGAGTGGCTGCCGATCTATTTCGGCGTCCTGAAAACCGGCGCCATTGCGGTGCCGCTTAATTACCGCTACACGGAAGAGGAAATCAAATACTGCCTCGAACTGGCGGAATGCGACGTTTTGATCTTCGGCCCGGAATTTACGGAGCGAATCGATGCGATCCGCGGACAGATTCCGGACATCAAGATCCGGCTGTATCTGGGGATGGACTGCCCCGCATTCGCCGAAAGCTATTATGCGCTCACGGCGTGCTGTTCATCCGTTCCCCCTCAAATAGCGCTTTCCGATGACGATGACGCCGCCATCTATTTTTCGTCCGGCACCACCGGCTTTCCCAAAGCGATTCTCCACACGCACCGCAGCCTGGTGTTCTCCTGCGAAGTGGAAATGGACCATCACAAGCAGACGCGCGACGACAATTTCCTCTGCATCCCGCCGCTTTACCATACCGGTGCGAAAATGCACTGGTTCGGCAGCTTCCTGGCCGGCAGCAAGGCCGTCCTGCTGCGCGGCGTCAAACCGGAATGGATCGTAAAGGCGGTATCGGAGGAGCAGATCACGATCGTGTGGCTCCTGGTTCCGTGGGCGCAGGACATCCTGGACGCCATCGAGCGCGGTGATATCAGGTTGGAGGAATACAGGCTCGATCAGTGGAGGCTGATGCACATCGGCGCGCAGCCGGTGCCGCCCAGCCTGATCAAACGCTGGAAAAAATATTTCCCGAACCACGATTACGACACCAATTACGGCCTGTCGGAATCCATCGGACCCGGTTGCGTCCATCTCGGCATTGAAAACATCCATAAAGTCGGCGCCATCGGAAAGGCCGGTTACAACTGGGAAGTGCGGATCTCAGATGAAAACGGCCGCACCGTGAAGCAGGGCGAGGTGGGCGAGCTCTGCGTCAAAGGTCCCGGCGTGATGAAATGCTATTACAACAATCCGGAAGCCACCGGCGAAATCCTCAAAGGCGGCTGGCTCTATACGGGCGACATGGCAAAAATGGACGAAGACGGCTTCATCTACCTGGTCGACCGCAAAAAGGACGTCGTCATCAGCGGCGGCGAGAACATTTACCCGGTGCAGATCGAAGATTTTTTACGAACACACGACGCGATCAAGGATGTGGCGGTGATCGGCCTGCCCGACCAGCGCCTGGGCGAAATCGTCGCGGCGATCGTTGAATTGAAACCGGGTTTTTCCAGCTCCGAAGAGGAAGTGGCGCAGTTCTGCACCGCCCTGCCTCGTTACAAGCGGCCGCGCAGGATTTTCTTTGAAAACGTGCCGCGGAATCCCACCGGCAAAATCGAGAAGCCAAAGCTCCGTGAAAAGTACTGCGGCGGCAGTCTTGTCGAGGCGCAAACCGCGGATCATTAAGAGGGAATATCGGAAGGCCCTTCTCCTTCCTGATGCCCTCGCAAAAAGTCTAAAATTCCCTCCCCCTTGGAGGCTGTGTCGTAATTCGCAATATACTGTGCGGTGTCATTCTGAGCGAAGCGAAGAATCTCGTCATCCCGGCATGTTCCTGGCAAGAAATTCTTCGGCCGACGCCTCAGACATACGACACAGTCTCTTGACGGGGGAGGTTGCACACACAACACACCGGGTTTTCCCTTTTTCAGGATTCCGTCTCCGCCGGGCGCCGGGGAATAATCAGCCACATGAGCAGGTAGGCGAGAACGCCGAAGCCGAAGGAAAACAGGACGGCCAGGATGAATATGACCCGGACGAGTGTCGGATCCTTGTCGAAGTACTCACCGATCCCTCCGCACACGCCGCCCAACTTTTTATCCTCATCCGAAAGATACAGTTTTTTCATTTCATTGCCCCCCAGCTTCAGATCATAGGCAGATAACGCCTTCGATCGCCCTGATACGGTTATAAATTTCAATGACTTCCTTACTGGAAGAAACGTTTTTACGAATCGTCACGCTGACATATTTCCCAGTTTTCGACGGCCGGCGGGTATATTCCTCCCCGGGAAACAGCGCCAGAACCTCGTCCAGCATCTGCACGGGCATGATGAACTTGAAGGGGAAGGAACAGGGCCAGCGATAGTTCTCATCCAGCAGGTCTTCAAATTGCGTTTGTTTTTCCGTCACGTAAAAAAACTCCCCGGTCATCCATCCGATTCCCCGGCCCCGTTTCACCCGGATCACACGTGATTGCGCAACTGCAGTTCCAGGGGATGGGGCTCCAGGTAGGTCTGTTCCCTCAGGTAAGGCTGATCGTATTTCCTCACGTAATGCTTGAGCAGGGTCAGCGGAACCAGAAGGGGGACCAGGTTCGCCTGATACTGCCCGATCACCTCCAGCAATTCCCCCTTTTCCCAGGACGAGAGCTCTTTTTTAAAATAGCCCATCATGTGCATCAGGACATTGGCGTTCTTCCTGGGCGTCGCCTTCATTTTCATGGCCGCCGCCAGGAGACTCCCGTACCGGCGGATCAATTCACGACCGGCCATGTTCTTCCCTCCGGCCACGAGGCGGCCCATTTCCCGGTAGTGACGTGTACTATGGGATAAGATGAGCAGCTTGTTCTGCGTATGGAACATCAACACGGCCCCGATACGCGGGGTTTCCCGGCGGATCAGGCTGCTCCACCGGTAAAAGGTAAAGACCCGCTCGATGAAATTCTCCCGCAATACCGGATCATGAAGACGTCCCTCGTCCTCGACGGGGACATCCGGGAAATGATCCATGAAGGCCCGGGCAAACAGACCCGTCCCGTTTTTCACCCCGCCGCCTTTTTCGTCGTACACTTTCACCCGTTCCATGCCGCTCGAGGGGGAACCGCTCTTGAAGATAAAACCGCAGAGACCCTCTTCTTCGAGTTCCCTGACCCGCTTCGACGCCCATGCCGCCATCCTGCCCGTCAGATCCACTTTCGTGCGGGTGGTCATCAATTTCGGCGACTCCGCGTCTCCGACCAGGCGCATCGCCTCCCGTGGAACCCCGAAGCCGCATTCCACCTCCGGGCAGACGGGGACGAAATCGACATGGCGCCCCAGCGTATCCCTCAGGTAATGATCCAGCTTGTGCCCGCCGTCATAGCGGACCGGCATCCCCAGCAGGCAGGTGCTGATCCCCAATCGCAGTTTCTCCATGGCGCAATCTTACCAGAAAAAGAACGAATCACAAGGCATCTTGTCATCCCGGCTCCGTTTCCGGATCCGGTCGGACCAGTAACCGGAAATCGCTTTGGCAATGGAGACAAAAGCTTCGCCCAGACCATCGATCAGGCCCAGAACGGCCATGTTGGCCCCCAGACAGGTCGTTACGAAAAGAGGCCAGACGGGGTAGATCATATCCGATCCGAAATCGTTGAGGAAAGAAGCCCAAGCGAAGACGCGGATGGTTTTCCTGGTTTCTGCGTTTTCCATCATAATCGAGGAAGTGGGGGTACTCCTGCGGTTTCACGAAATGAACAACGAAGCCGGTGAGATGACGTGAAATGCGGTGTTCGCCGCGGTCGGAGCTACGTTCCGGAGAGAATCTGCGCCATCATTTTTTTCGTCCGTTCAATGGTTTTCTCGTAATTGAGGCTGCTGCGCTGGACGTAATAATGTTTCTCGACACCCTGGGCAATCCGGGCTTTTTCCTTCAGAAACGCGGCCAGTTTCTCCGTCGAGTTGAAATACCGGATAAACAGCTCGCTCCAGTTATTCTGCATGATGACCCGGTAGTTGATTTTCACCTTCGATTCCCGGTTCGACTCGAAATCCACCACGACCAGCAACCGGATGATCCGCTCCGGCTGAAGGAAATTCTGAAAATCAATGGCACTGATGTTGTAAAAACCGAAAACCTCCCGTATTGTCCGGGCCAGGTTGATGATCTCCTGAATGGTGACGGGAGTGGGATTCGGCAGCATCCGGACGCTCCCCGCCTGGAAAAGGTCGTTCCAGACCACGTAGGCGATACAGAACGCAACATCGGCGCTGTCCACAATGACCGCCGTATCCGTATCGTGCGCCGCCGTAACGCGCCATTTCCGCGCCTCGTACCTGAAAGTCAGATCGGGAATGTTCAAACTGTCGACGGGCTTGTGCACGACCAGGATCTTGCCCTCCTTCCTGGCCAGGCTAGAAGCGAGCTTTCGCCCGATGATGGTCAGATCATGGGGGGCGACCAGGCCGTGCACATTCTTGGCGATGGCCGAAATATCCTTGTACAGCTCCAACAGAAGGGAGGTGATCTTCGTGCCGAATTCCTGCTGGGCGTGAAAACTCCAGGATTCAAAGAGGTTGAGCTCATACAGTTCTTCCCGGTCAATCCTGTATTTCCGGAACAACTCCGCCGCCAGTTCCTCCTTGATGGTCAGCTTGCTCGACATGAGTTTGATTTGATATCGCAGGTAAAAACATCTCTTCAGAAATTCAAAATCCGGATGGCCTTCCTGTTCAAAGTAACCCAATACCGCATCCAGGGTAAACATACTGGGATCGATGAACGCCTTGCCGTCACCCCCGGACAGAATCAGGTCGCGGAAACGGTGGCAGAACAAGGCCTCCCGCGGCTGCTCCAGTTGAACCGCCAGAAGAAGCATCTTGATGATGGATTTCAGGGGATGGGTGAGGGCCTTGTTGAACTGCCAGAGGGCGGCCCCGAAATATTCGCTCTTCTCGATGGCTTCGAGGTCCCCCAGGTCCACGCAATCGTCCTGGGCAAACTGGGGATCCAGATACTCCGCCAGGGCCTCTTGGTAGGTCTGCGGCTCCTCGGGGTTGAAATAGACCCACCAGAAGGGCACTTTCCCGCAGACGACGATGGTGGTGCGATAGAATTCCTCCTTGAGAACGCTTCGCTGCGTGGTCCCGCAGCTCTCCTCGTCCACGTTTCCGAAATTGCATTCCCGGATATCACGGATATCGCTGATAAAAAAATAGACGGGCATTTTGAGAGTCGTATCGAGCCAATCCTTGATCAGGCTCACCTTCTGGGCGAGGCGGTCAAACTGGCCGTCGCTGTACTCTGCCCGGTCGATGCAGATCCACAGATCACAGTCCGAATGGGGGGTCTGGCTGATCGTGCCGAGACTTCCGATGGTGTAAATTCCTTTAATTTCAAGGTATTCGGTTGAATACCGGATCATCGATCCCTGTTCGTAGCACTTGAACCGTTTTTTGAAAGACGTTTCCCGTTTCTTAATCTCCCTGTTCTGTTCAATGCCAAAAACCCGGAAAGGGATTGTAAGGTCGGGGATGTAGCCGGGGAAATCGGGATGGTTGACACTTAAAAGCCAGGGCACAATAAACAGGATGACCTCGCTTTCCCTGGGGGCAAGGTTCTGAAAAATATCCTTTCTGAACTGATTGTAGGCAAAAAACACCTTTTTGTTCTGGATCAGTGTTTTCGGCAATGGCATCAAAGAAACTCCCGCAAACAAATTGCAAATGGGCGAACCCGTAAAAAGTCCTGTCACTCCCGAAAGCTTAAACAGCGAAGAATCTCTCGCAATATCAGATCCCTTGCGGGTTTTATCCTTGAACGCAACGCAGGGACCAGAATGACATCTGGAGCGTTTCCGCTTTTTTCGAGAACATTAAAATCGTGGCAATGTATAACGGCATCGTTTTAAAGTCAATCCGTCCATGCCGGGGCGGAACACCCACCTTAGAACATTCATAATTAAATTCAATAAGTTGGATTTGTCACGCAAAGAGAAGAACATAGAAAGTGCGCACAAGAACCCAGGCCAGAATCAACACGGTCAGCAGGAGGGAGAAAAATCCAAGGGCGCGATGAACGCCGTTTTCCGTTCTCCTTTCGTCGTATCCCACCAGGTACCCGGTCAGCAGACCCGAGAGCAGTCCCCCGCCATGAGCCCAATTGTTGATCCCCGGGATCAGGAGACCGAACAGGATCAGGCCGATGGTCCATCCCATGGCCTGCCGGTAAATAAGATCACCGAAGAATCCACCCCGGCTTTTTCCGTAATAGAGAATCGCCCCGATGAGGCCGCAGATACTTGCCGAGGCACCGATGGTAAAGGGGATGCCCGCCAGGTAGGACAGGAAAAAGCCGCCGATCCCGGTTACGGTGTAAAGCAGAATAAAGCGGTACAGACCGTAGGTCGAAAGAACGAAGGGTCCCAACTGCATCAGGGCCATCATGTTGAAGAAAATGTGAAGGATCCCCCCGTGGAGATAGGAAGCGGAAACGAGGGTCCACCAGCCGCCGTAGGTATCGATCGGCCAGGTTCCCGTCGCCCCCATGATCAAAAGACTCCTGTCCGAGGGAGACAGAAGCGTAAGCGGATTCATCGATACCCCCAGCGATGCGGGGTTGATCAACAGGGACAGGATAAACAGAACCGCGTTGACGGATACGATGACCTTGATCAGATCCATGGAATAGAGGGAAGAAAGACCGCTTTGCAGGATTCTCCGGGCGCCGGGCCGGCGGAGTCCGCAGTAGGGACACTCGGATTCATCGGCGCTGATAAATTTCCGGCAGCGGGGGCATAAAATGCCGCGTGTTCCGGTCGAACTCAAAAAAATCTCCCTTTTCAGCTAAAAATATCTCATCATCACGGGGATGGCCACAAAAGTCCCCAGGGACGTCGTCATGTTGACGAAAGCAACGATGATCAAAATCCTGGTGATCTTGTTGCGGAAGAAGCCCCGGACACTCGTGATGTCTTCCGTCAGATTCAGGAAATCCTTCACCTGGGGCTTACGGATCGTCGCTTCCGTCAATCCCGCCACCCAACCCGTAGCGATCAGGGGATGGAGGGTCGCAATGGGTGCCGAAACAGCGGAGGCAAGGATCGTCAGGGGATGGGACAAAAGAACCAGGGCCCCCACAGCCGCGCAGCTCGCCGTGATCATGGACCAGGACAGGATCATGTTGATACTGGCGCGCCCTCCCGAGAAATAAAAGCCGGCGAGGAACAAGGAGATTATCGCCAGAGAAAAAATCCACCCGGCGGCCCGGGCAACAACGCCCTTGGGGGGAATCCGGTTCAGACCGTCCATGTCGACGTCCTGTCCCAGATACGCCTGGATTCCCGGGACATGGCCCGCGCCGACGACGGCGACGATCTTTTTACCCTCGGCTTCCCCGATCATCCGGGCCAGAAACTGGTCCCTCTCGTCGATCAGGGTGCTTTTCAGGGCGGGCAGCCTTTCTCCCAGAGATTTCAGCGCGATTTCCAGAACATCCTGTTCCTTGAGCTTCTCAATATCCTCTTCCGTGATTTCGTCGCTGACGAAAAGGGACATGAGCATTTCCGGAAGAACCCTGACCTTGCTCCAGAATCCCATTTTTCTCCAGGCCCGCAGCAGGGTCACCCGAATCGACCGGTCCGCGAGAACGAGCCTGGCCCCGGTCTCCTCCGATAAGAACACCGCCCGGCGCATCTCCTCGCCCGGCTGAATCCGGAATTTCTGGGCCATCTTTTTCTGGAATGAAGCCATGAGCAACTGGGCCAGAAGCAGGGATGTCCGCTTGTCACGAACGACCTTCATGATGTCCATCTCGTGCCAGCGGTCCTGTTGCCGGATCGCATCCAGGCGGTCCTGGCACAGCTCCACGCAGACCGTATCGGGCTTTTCCTCCCGGATCGTCCGTTCCACCAGATCGGCGCTCTCCCGGGACACATGGGCCGTTCCCACGAGAAGAATCTCCTTGTTTTGGAACAGGAGCCTGATTATGTTCTTATCGGTCACTTAAAATCCTTTTCGGCCCTTTTTCATCTTTCCCGTGATCCGGAAGTAAGATAGGATGACCCCGGATACAAAATGCAGGGGGTAAGCAAAAAGTCCCTTTTATGCAGCGGATAGTTATCAACATTCCCCGGGTTTGTAAAGAGAAATGGCGGATCCGGAAATAAGGAACAAACGGTTGCATCGTATCGCGAGGAGACAGGATTGAAAGCAGGGGATATCTCGGAAATCAGGATTGAAGACGTCGCCTTCGGCGGCGACGGAATCGGCCGGCTGGACGACATGGCCGTCTTCGTGCCCTACACGGTGGACGGAGACGTGGTCCGGGTCGAAACGACGGAAGTCCGGAAGCGCTATGCCAGGGGCGTCCTGAAAGAGATTCTCATGCCGTCCCCCTACCGGGAACGCCCCTGTTGCGCCGATTACACCTTTTGCGGCGGGTGCCGCTACCAGCACATCACCTACGAACACCAGCTCGTTCTGAAGGAAAAACAGGTCATGGATACCTTCCAGCGGATCGGCAAATTCAGCGATCCGCCGCTGCTGCCTGTCCTTGCCTCGCCGCACTGCTGCCATTATCGGATAAAGGCGGATTTTCACGTGTCATTCCGGAGAGGAAGAAGGCCTGTCATGGGGTTCATGTCCGGTGCGAGTAACCGGGTCGTGGAAATCAAACGATGTGAAATCGTGGACGAGCGTATCAACCGCCTTTACGGTGAATTGAGAGGTGCACTCAAAAGCGGAAAGTGCCCCTGTACCGGCGATCGCATAACCCTCTGGGCGATCGGCGGCCATGAAAAGGACCTTGACCCGGCAGCGGCGCCTTTTATTTCCAGAATGGTTAAAGACAAGTTGATGACGGTGCCCCATGATGGTTTCTTCCAGGCAAATCAGTACCTTATCGAAGAAATGGTCGATCGGGTTGTGGCCGCCGCAGGCCTGGCGGGAGGAGAAATCGTCATCGACGGTTTCTGCGGTTCCGGTCTGTTCAGCCTTTTTCTCGCCCCCCTGGCCGGAACACTCCATGGAATAGAGGGAAACGGCCGGGCCATCCGGGCGGCAGGGGAAAACCTGGAGCGTCACGGATGCCGCAACGTCTCCTTGTTTCAGGGTGATGTGGGCGAAGTTTTGGAAAAGATCTTTTCAGGCATCCCGAATACCGTGGACGTTCTCGTCATCGACCCTCCACGGACCGGCTGCGGGGAAAAACTGCTGGAACAGATCATCCGCCTGCAACCCCGAAGAATCGTCTATGTCTCCTGCAACCCCGCAACCCAGGCCAGGGATATCCGCCTTCTCTGTGACGGCGGTTTCCGGCTGGAATCCCTCCAACCCCTGGACATGTTTCCCCAGACGGCCCATATCGAGGTCATCGCCCTTCTCTTCAGCCAGACATCGCCATAGTCCTTGACAGCACCCGGAAGATATAATAGGAGACATTTGGATTGATTCCGGGATCATGTCTCGGGCGTTGTCGTGCAATGTCAGAGGGTACGGGAATTTTTGCTGAATTGGAAACCGTACGCACAGCCGATTCAGAGGGGCATCGAAAAGGAGAACTGGAATGCTGGAAAAATTAGGACATTACGACTGGGTGCAGGCCAGGAATGACGCTTTCGGAACGTATTTCTTCGATCAGAATTTCATGGCCATTGATGGGAAAAGAGTCAGCGTCTCGATCAAGACCGTCTTTACGGAGCGGGGGAAAAAGGAGCGGTTGAATTACATGGATATCTCTCCCCTCGAACTGACCCGCCTGGCGGAATCCCTCGACTACGAAATCAACATCTTCGTCCTCGAATGCGACCAGCGCATGTTCACCCACCCGGAATTCGCGGGTTACGACAAAGACGGAAACATTCTCTACCATATGTCCAATAACTTTTACCCCATCGAACAGGGAAGCATCCTTGAAGAGGTTCTGAACAAGGTTAACGAAAACCGGAGTAAAAGCAAGGCAGACAACAAGAAATTGAATTGATCCGGCCGGCGCCGTGAGAAAAAAGTTTCGGGCTGGAAAATCCCGCTTCAGCGGCAGGCAGCTCCGATCACTTTCATCGATTGGACGGCAGGACACCGCCGGAAGGAGCTTCAGTATGAATTACCTTATCGTTTACGCCCATTTCAATCCATCCAGTTTCAACCGCGCGCTTCTCGACATCCTGACCGGTACCCTGGGCGCGTCGCACAACGTCAAGGTGCGTGACCTGTATGACATGCACTTCAACCCCGTGCTGACCGATGCGGATGTTAAAGCCCTCGAACAAGGCACCCCCCCGACGGATATCCAGGCGGAACAGGAACTTATCCGCTGGGCCGATGCGATGGTCTTCGTTTACCCCGTCTGGTGGTCCGGCATGCCCGCTATCCTGAAAGGCTACATCGATCGGGTTTTTTCCTTCGGTTTTGCCTACACGGCCGATGAGGCCGGTCCCAAGGGCCTCCTGAAAAACAAGCAGGTCTATATCGTCAACACGACGGGGGCCGACGAAGAGACCAACATCGAGGACGGCGTGTTCCAGAGCATGCATAACCTGACGGATGTCGGGATCTTCCAGTTCTGCGGCATGGAACTGACCGGTCATAATTATTTCACCGCCGTCCCCTACATAACGGAAGATGAGCGGCGGGTGATGCTTTCCAAATTCAGGAGCGCCATCGAGCGCATGGCCGTGAAATAACGGTGGAAACAGGGGAAGTAGTCGGAGCCTTCGCCCTCTACACGATGCTCGTGGCCCTGTTCACATCGCCCGTCATCGAAGCCGTGAAAAACATGGTCAGCTGAGAATGACACGATTTCACCGTCTCCGCAGTCATCAAGCCGAGACAGCTTAAAGCAGACAAACGCGGAATCCTGACGGAGCCGCCCGGATCATGCCGGACGACTCCTTTTTCAACGATTTTCCCATCCGTTCCATTTTTCACTCATTCGTCCTTCCCCTTGCGGCATTCAATCCCCTTCGACTCGGGTTTCCCTTTCCGTGGCGCATCCCCCGGGAGGCTGTGTCGTAATACCCGATTGACGTTTGAGGTCATTCTGAACGAAGTGAAGAATCTAATCATAACAGAATGTTAAAAAAACGAGATTCTTCGCCTGACGGCTCAGAATGACATTACGACACAGCCTCCCGGCCGGAAGACATTGTTGATTTTTACGGATCCACCATTCTTCAAAGGGCCGACAAGTCGTTGCGGAAACCGGGAAAACGCGGAAAAATCCCTTTGACACGTTTTTCTTCAAATTGTATACTAAGTTGTAATTTTTTTTATCGCGTCAAACTGTCATGTCCATTCTAATACAATGTTTCTTCCTCAACCGGGTTAAGCTGAAAAAGAGTTTTAATCGTTCTGAACATCGTTCCTTCTAGCACCTGATTTATACGCAGTTGCATTCAAGAAAATGACAAATCGGCCTCCACAGGTCACACAGGGGTCCCCGTCAGCGGGGTGAAGGGAAAAGCCGACGCGATGAATCGATTGAAGGCAACCGTATAGATACACCATCACATGGGGGTAATGTCGCATGAACAGCAAAAAAGAACACCCGTGTCAGCAGGTATCCATTTCAGAAGATTCCTATACCATCATCGAAAAAGAACAACTCGCCAAGCGGACGATCTGCAAAATGATCATCGAGGCCCCGCTCATCGCCCGAAAGGCCCGGGCCGGTCAGTTCATCATCCTGAGGGTCAATGAGACGGGGGAGCGCGTTCCCATGACCATCACGGAAAAGGATCCGGCGAAAGGAACCATCACGATTTACTTCCAGGTCGTGGGGAAAACAACGGCCCTGATGAGAAACATGAAGGTGGGAGAACGGTTCAAGGATGTGGTCGGCCCCCTGGGACAACCCGATGAAATCGAAAAAATCGGCAAGGTGGTCATGGTGGGCGGCGGGACGGGAACCGCCGTGCTGTACCACATCACCCAGGCCTACCGGGCGCTGGACAACTACCTCGTGGGCATCATCGGCGCCCGCGACAAGGATCTGATCATCCTGCAAAAGGAAATGGGAGCCCTTTGCGACGAGCTGATCGTCACCACCGACGACGGCAGTTCCGGTCAGAAGGGTCTCGTAACCGAAGCCCTGAACAACTATTTAAAAACGTCTCACGACGTCAGGCTGGTCTGGGCGATCGGTCCGCTCGCCATGATGAAGGCCGTTTCCGCGATCACGCGCCCTTTCCAGATCAAAACCATGGTCAGCCTCAACCCCATCATGGTGGACGGGACGGGCATGTGCGGCTGTTGCCGGGTAACGGTAGGCGGTAAAATCCGTTTCGCCTGCGTCGACGGCCCCAGTTTCAACGGCCATCTCGTCGACTACGACGAACTCCTTAAGAGAAAAGGCATGTACCTGAACCAGGAGAGGGAGTCCCTTCTTTTCTCCGTCCGATAAGGTTTCCGAACATTACTTTCATCCAATAAGGGGATTCAATCATGGAGCAAAAAACTCAGGCCGAAAAAATAAACCGCCAGAAGATGCCCGAACAGAACGTTTCGTCGCGTATCCGCAATTTCGATGAAGTGCCCCTCGGATACGATCCACAAACGGCCCAGCGTGAAGCCTCCCGCTGCATCATGTGCAAGAACCCGAAATGCGTGGAGGGGTGTCCCGTCGAAATCGACATTCCCGCCTTTGTCAAATTGATCAAAGAGGGAAAGTTCCTGGAGGCCATCTACAAGATTAAAGAGAAAAACGCCCTGCCCGCCGTCTGCGGCCGGGTCTGCCCCCAGGAAGACCAATGTGAAAAAATGTGCCTGCTGGGTCTGAAAGGGGAACCCGTCGGAATCGGAAATCTCGAACGATTTGCCGCCGATTACGAATACACCCAGCCGCTGGCCGAGGTCAAAAAACCGACCAGTCCGACGGGACACAAGGCCGCCGTCGTCGGCTCCGGCCCCTCGGGATTGACCGTTGCCGCCGACCTGGCCCTCCTGGGGCATGAGGTGACGATTTTCGAAGCCCTCCATGAACCCGGGGGGGTCCTGATCTACGGCATTCCCGAATTCCGCCTGCCCAAGGCCATCGTCAAACGGGAAATCGATTACCTCAAATCCCTCGGAGTGAAGGTCTTCAACAACATGATCATCGGCAAGATCTTCACGGTCGACGAACTTTTTGACCGGGGATTCGAAGCGGTCTATCTGGGTGTCGGCGCGGGACTTCCCGTTTTCATGGGAATTCCCGGGGAGAACCTGAACGGCATTCTCTCGGCCAACGAATTTCTTTCCCGTGTCAATCTCATGAAGGGTTATGAATTTCCCGATACGGATACGCCCGTCTACGTGGGAAATCACGTTGCCGTCATCGGCGGCGGCAATGTCGCCATGGACTGCGCGAGAACGTCCCTGCGACTCGGCGCAAAGCGGGTAACCGTTTTGTACCGGCGGTCCCGGCGGGAAATGCCCGCCCGTCTGGACGAGGTGATCCGGGCGGAAGAAGAGGGTATCATCTTCCATTACCTGACCAACCCCATCCGGTACCTGTCCAACGAACAGAACTGGGTCAAGGCAATCGAGTGTACCCGGATGGAACTGGCTGAACCGGATGAGTCAGGACGGAGAAACGTGATCCCGATTGCCGGATCGGAACAGACGATCGAATTCGATACCGTTCTGGTCGCCGTCGGTGCCGGGGCCAATCCCGTTCTATCCTCGACGACACCCGACCTGAAGCTGAATTCCAGAGGATACTACATCGCCGATCCCGTAACCGGCCTGACTTCGAAACCGCGTGTTTTCGCCGGCGGAGACATCGTGACCGGTTCGGCGACGGTCATCTCGGCCATGGGGGCGGGAAGGCGCTCCGCCCAGGCAATCCATAAGATGTTGATGGGGATACAGGACACACCGACAACGGACTGACCAAATCAGGAAAGGAGAATGTCATGAAAAGACAACTTTCTGGAAAATCAACTCAAAAGGCGGCACATCCGAATCCCGCTACGCCCGGAACTGAGCAGCGGGCAGAAAAGGATAAGAAAATTATTGAAACGGGCACTTTTCTGCCATGTTTTTGTCCCCTGTGTTCCGAATCCCTGAACGAAAACGATCAGGTCGTCCTGGAGGTCTCGCGGCCGACGGGCGAGCGGGGAACGATCCGGCTCAGTCCCTACCTGAATGTTTTCGAGTGCTCGAGCACCATCTACATTCCAGAGGGAGAAGAAGTCGAGGGACTCTACTGCCCCCACTGCCGGCAGTCATTGAAGGAGGAATCAAAACAGTGCGACGAATGCGGCTCGGCCATCGCCAGGGTGATGATCCGCCCGTTTCAAAAGGACACCGATTTCTACATCTGCCTGAAAAAGAACTGCCACTGGCATGGGATAGGACCCGAGGCCCAGCAGGAAATGGAACTGGGAATCAGCGGGTTCAAGGATCCCAAGGACCAGCGGGAACTGGTCAGAACGGGCACAAAGCTGCAATGCTTCTGTCCGAGCTGCAACGCGGACCTCGTCCAGGGGGATGACCTGAACATGGTCATCAAAAACAAGGAAGGCTTCATCGCCCCCCTGAAACTCAGCCCCTATTTAAACGTCTTTACCAGTGAATGCTCCCTTTTCATTCCCCCCGGGGAAGAGGTGGAGGATATGATTTGCCCGAAATGCGGGAGCAGTTTCTGGCTGGATGACAAATACTGTGAGCTTTGCGGATCAAAGGCGGCGCAACTTAAGGTCAAGGTCAGTTCCTTCGACGTTGATTTCTATGTCTGCATGAGAAAACAGTGTCATTGGCACGGCCTGAGCGAAAAGGATTGCCGTATGATCATCCTGGATGATAGTTCTGAATGGTGAAAAATTAAACATAAAGGGAGTCAAAGACGCTATGAGCAGTAAAAACATGTTGGACGACCGGGAGCGGCTGCTGCACATCATCGAAAAGAACGCCTCCGTCTTCAAGTATGAAATGACGAAGAAGCATCTGTCCGAAGACCAGATCGAGCTGATCTACCCGATCATCATTCAGTTCATGGAAAAAGTGTACCGCGAATTCTGCACGGTACCCAAAAAGAAGACCTGATCCCGGAACGACCGCTCCACTGATCACCGGCACGGCCCCTTCCGTTCGATTTTCATCGAACGGAAGGGGAGTGCCGTTTCATGCCCGGTCATTTCCGGCTACCCGCCCCCCTTGAATCAAACATCGAATCGATTCATTCAATCCTTTTAATTTTTCATTCAACGGATCCCGTCCCCGGAGGGGAAAAAGAATCCCTTTTGCACACCATCCCGATATTTATCCTTTATTATTGAATACTTACAACTGACGAAACCAAGGAGGGCGATCTGGCACGATCATTTCATATACAAAGACAAAAAAAGCGACAAACCAAAAAGGGAGGACATCGATCATGAAAAAGACAATCCAGACTTTAATCGTTGCGGCATTCGTCGTCCTGACCACGGCAACCTTCGGCTTCGCCGAATACGCGGCGGCGGGTGCATCCAACTTCCCCTACTTCCAGCTCGGCGCCCTCATCGTCGGCGGACTGATCATCATTTCCCTCAAGTACAAGTACCAGAAAATGTACACCGGGGAAGTGGTCGGAGCCTTCGCCCTCTACACGGTGCTCGTGGCCCTGTTCACATCGCCCGTCATCGAAGCCGTCAAAAACATGGTCAGCTAGGGTTGGAGAAAGATTTTTCAGTTAAACCGTTCATGACAAACCGGTTCCCCTTCGGGCTTGAACGCCCGGAGGGTGAAATCAGAAACGACCGGGAAAGCTTCCGGGAAAGGAGGGGAGTGACATGTTAGCGCAACAACACAGCCAACGAAGCCAGTATTCGGCCTTCTCTTCCATCATGATGCTGAGCGCCTGGGGGTTCATCATCGTGATTTCCTCTTTCCTCTTCCTGTACCTCGGTTACAAGCTGGACGAATATTGGGGAACGGCTCCCAACTTCATGTTCGGCCTGTTCTTCCTCGCCCTGTTCACCTGCATCGCCAGGCTCTTCCGCGAAGCCTGGCTCAAAAGAAAAAAGGTCTGACGACCCCGAATAAAGGCCTCTCCCGTCAGGCAGACAAGGAGGGGGGGCCTGTTCGGTATCGATTCGAATCGTCCCTCGCTTCTAATCGCGTCCTGTTCCCGGAGCCGTTCCTCACACCTGACTTCTCCCTTTCGAAATCGGTCCTTACAGCTTTTTCAGCCTGTTCCGGAAATCTTTCGCACTGCGTGACAGCCGGCGCGACGGCCCTTTCTTCTTGGTGCCTTTCCATGATCTTTCATCCGTATCGGCCGCTTCTCCGGAAACCGCTGTCGGCTCCCCCGCATGAAACCGGGTTACGACTTCTTCGAATTCCGGCGAGGAAACCACCGTGGCGCCACGGCGAACCGCATAGTCCGCCACATCCCGATCGGACGTGACGACAAGCGTCTCCTCTCCCCTGCCCTTGCTCACCATCTCTTTGATCACGTCGTCGGCCTTCTTTCCCCGGCGGGAATAAATGACATCGATCCCGGCCTGCCGGTCCCTTTCTTCCAGAGGACCCCCGCCATCCCAGGCGTCAAAGACAACGGTAATGGCATGACGCCTCCCTTTTTTATACGGGGTCAGAAAGCGGATCAAGGCGTTTCTCCCCTCCTCCAGACTCCGTCTGTCAAGGGATCTCAGCTGATCCGACTGACGTATCAGATTGTAACCGTCGATAACGATATGCATGATTTTCCCCGTTAACATAACTCCAATGATTTTTTTTAATCTAAACGGTCGGTCCCTTTGAAGCAAGCAGGAAAAAAGTTTCGATAATCCGGGGACATCATACTGGTTTTCTGATTTATTCGTAGCTTTTTTTGGGGGGGGATTGCCCATGGCTCGCATGGCAAGAGTTGTTGCGGCAGATTATCCGCATCACATAACGAGGTAAACGTCGTCAGGACATCTTCTTCTGTACCGACGATTATCGTTACTATATTGCGCTCTTGTCAGAATGGTGCGGGAAATGCGGCCAGCGGGAAAACAGACTTATCGCTCTTCAAATGTGCGTTCAGGAACCATTCTCACGCAAGCCCCCGCTTCAGAAACCTTTTCTCAGGCCGGAGGGGAAGACGCGGCAGCCCTGCTTAATCCGGGGAAATCATCCAGAGATTTTTGGGAAGAACGGCCCCCGGACCTTGTAAATCCGCCCCTTCTGGGCCCGAATGATCTTTTCCCGATTTGCCTGGATTTACGGTTGCCGATTTTGTGGGAAGGAGCGGACGGATCCGGCCATAGAAATCCACCGGCACCATCGGCACCGGCATATTTCAGCGCATCTCCCAGGACTCTCTTGAGGATGCCCAGGATGGTGATATCCTTGATGGTAATAAAATTATAGGCATCCCCCGTTTTGGACGCCCGGCCGGTCCGGCCGATGCGATGCGTGTAGGCATCCATCGTGTCGGGCATATCGTAATTGATCACGTGGGACACACGGGTTACGTCAATGCCGCGGGCCGCGATATCCGTCGCCACCATGATCTTTGTCAGGCCGTCACGAAATCCGTTTAAAGTCCTCTGACGCTCTTTCTGCTGCATGTTCCCATGAAGGGCAACGGCATCATAGCCGCCTTTGACCAGTTGCAGGGAAAGGCTTTCCGCCTCCCGTTTCGTCCGGGTGAAGACCAGCACGGATTCCATCTCGGTTTCGCTTAAAATATCCTTCAGCAATGCCGTCTTACTGGTCGACTGCACGGCGTAACAGGTATGGGATACCGTTTTCGCCGGAGCGATTTCGCCGATCTGGAGCCGGACGGGATTAACCAGAATTTCACCGGCCAGGCTGGAAATCTCTCTCGGCATGGTCGCCGCGAAAAGAAGATTCTGACGCTGTTGCGGCAAATGACTCAGGATCTTCCGGATATCGGGAAGGAACCCCATGTCGAACATGCGGTCCGCTTCATCCAGGATGAGGATCTCTATGGCGGACAGATCGATGGTCCCCCTGCCGATATGGTCCAGAAGACGGCCGGGACAGGCCGTCACGATATCGATCTTCCCCCGGAGGCGATTGATCTGATTGCGAATGCTGACACCGCCGTAAACGGCGGCACCGGCAAGTTTCGTCTTCCGCCCCAGTTGAACGATGTCCTTGTTGATCTGCTCCGCCAGTTCCCGGGTCGGCGCGATAATGAGTGCACGGAGACGCCCTCTTGGCCCTTCCAGGAGGCGCTGGAGCATCGGCAGGACAAAGGCCGCCGTTTTCCCCGTTCCGGTTTGGGCCAAGCCCATCACGTCATGCCCCTCCATGATCGGGGGGATGGATTGAACCTGGATGGGAGTCGGTTCGACGTATCCCGCCGCATTAATACCCGTCATAATTTTTTCATTTAAATCAAAATCACTGAATTTCATTCTTCTTTCTTTCTACATTTCCTAATCACATAATGAAGTCGCAAAAAATCAAAAATTCCCGTCCCTCTTGACGGGGGAGGGCCAGGATGGAAGTGTTCAATGCCTGCATCACCGGCGTTATTTTCCCATTCTCTCCCATCCCCTCCGGAGACTGTGTCATCATTGCAAAAATGGTCATTTCGAGCGAATGCGAGAAATCTTGACAGGCTGAAATAACTTAACTTAAAGATTTCTTCCTGCGGTCGAAATGACAAAATACCAATTTCGGCACAGCCTCCCGCCAGGGGGAAAAACAGACCTTTTACTGCGTCTTCAACACCATAACCGTAAAACAAAAAAGCCCTCGGGATTTAAAAAAAACCCCAGGGCTTATCTGATGCTCGGTGGATTTCAAATTCAACAACATTTCCAAGTAGTCCTACATGAATCCCGCCGTTCTGTCAACGTTTTTATCCCGTTGATCAAACTCCGGTCGCAAATGTGCAAAGACGGACTTTATCAACAGCCGCAGGCAGGACCGCATTTTTCTCCCGGCTTCAGCGCCGATGTAATCTTCAGGCCGGCCCCTCTTTTTGAAGCAGCAAAGTCCACGAGGATCGGCCTGGCCTTCTCAAACAGATCCTTATGGATCACATAAGTGATCCCCCTGTCATGAAGAATCACGTCCCTATTGCGGGGCTCGTCCAAAGCAATGCCCAATCCCGGGCCGCCTCAACCCGCCTTCATTAAGATTCTGACGGCGTGGGACCATTTATGCTGGCGAATATAAGCGGCGATCAGTTCACTTGCCGACTCCGTTACATCAAACATGGGCCTTTTTTCTCCATGGGCATTCAACAGTTTTCTTGCGGGTCAGGATCGTCCGGTCTTCTCAGCCATCCGCGTTATGTTACACGCAAACAGCTATCGGGCGGTATTCATGACCATCAATTTCACTTCTTCCTTGAACAGGACCTGCATTCTTGTCTCCGACATCACTTTCTCGACAAAACCGAGACCAAAGACCGGATGCAGAATGACTTCGTCTGACCTGTATGTGTCTTTCATTTGATACGTCCTGATGAGAACATCGGGTTGCATATCACGACTTTTGACTTCCCACAGCAGGGCAGCTTCATTAACCGTTTTTTTTCGCCCTGTAGAAGACGATCTCACGCGCCCCGATGACGTGGAACGCGCTGCTTTGACTGCGGTCTTTTTTCCCGGGACTCCCTTTCTGTATTTATGCTGGGAACCGCAGGTTTTGCATTCGACTTTACTGACGACGCCGTCCACTTCGGACAGGACAACATGGGTCAGCAGAAGCTTACACTTCGTACAATAGGCATCAATATTTTTCCCGACTAATGACACGTAAATCTCCTTATCTACCTGTTTTTATCAGAACTCCGGATGATTACACACGGAGAGAAATCATGGAACGGACATTGCCGTCTATGTATTTTAATCAGGCAAAGAAAATGGATTTCAAAAAGTCCTTCAGGTGAGCCTTTTCATCGCCGACACTTTTTTGCTTGCCTAAAAACCCCGTATACGAATAACCAACCACCGGGCGTATCGCGTATGCTTTACCTGCCTTTCGAAGCGCGGGAAGGCGCATGGTCATGACACCCTTTAAGAAAATCAACCGCAGTATACCCCATTTTGCAGGGAAACCCACTTTTAAAAGCACGGATGTAACCCGAAACCGGAGTATACAGCATAACATGCTGAACATACAAAGAATTTTATCATAATCTTTCTTTCCCTTCACTGCTGTCCAAAATAGCTTAGATTTAAGGTATCGCCCTTTGAAATCATTGGTAATTTGGATACGTTTTTATTGTTTTGAAAACCAGGTTTCATTTTCACGTTTCTCCTGCTGTCCCAATTACA
>Ga0302246_1000081_pt1 | contig 92540 bp, 88 predicted proteins | sample AAG_UR_Trp_MG_FD_193533 | JGI IMG/M metagenome (GOLD analysis project Ga0302246, IMG submission 193533) | Enriched activated sludge microbial communities from anaerobic digester in WTTP, New Holstein, Wisconsin, United States - AAG_UR_Trp | ecosystem: Engineered > Bioreactor > Anaerobic >... | reverse complement strand
CGAACTCCGAGATACGCCAGCTGATCCGGTCGCGGAACGCGGTCCAGCCGATGGCGGAGAAGGGCACGGAGCCGAAAGTTTACTACATATCGTAAGCCGGGGCGGGTTCATAACACAACTGGGAAAGAAGAGGTCCAATTTCCCCAGACCAACTTTACCATAATCGGCCGGCAGGGCGTTGATCTGGTGTCATCCTTACCCCTTAGGTCGTCGTGTTTCTGCTGCTGATAAGTTCGCTGTGTTACCTCCAATAAACGGGATAGCCGGTTTGCCGACAACTGGGGCGGTTTACTTATCTGCGTCGTGCGCGAGATAAACCGTCTTGATCCATTGTACTTGCCCGGAGCTTCATCGTTTCAGCGGTTTTCATAGCGTAATCCAACAATTCAACGATAAATAATCAAATGATAACGAAATGTTAACGACATTATAGGGACGGCTGCATGATGATTCCTTTCGGAATATGAGTATGTTTTCTTGTCATATTTGCTGTTAATATGTGTTATGTATCTAAATTAAGTGGAAATGGTGGTTTTATGGTTCGTTAGAATTTCGACTTCGACCAGGAAAGGAGAAATTGTATGGAATTCAGCGACGTCGTCAGGGGAAGAAGAAGCGTCCGGCGGTTCAAACCGGACCCGGTTCCCAGGGAAAAGCTGGAAAAAATCCTGGAAAACGCCCAGTGGGCGATTTCCGCCATGAACCGCCAGGATTGGTATTTCGTTGTCCTCCAGGGACAGCAGAAGGAAGGATTGTTGCGAATTTTCGCCGAGGCCTTCGAAGAGATGAAGCCGATGCTGGAGAAGGCCTTTGCCGGGAAGACCGATTTTATCGACGGGGTGAGGAAGTTCTTTTCCACCTACGGCGGGGCGCCGGTGATCATTCTGGCCTACGCGGGTACGCGACCCACGGGAGAAAGCGATCCCATGAGCACGGCGGCGGCGGTGCAGATCCTGCTGCTATCCGCCTATGAAGCCGGCCTGGGTGCCGTCTGGACCGACGGGATCCTTTTCCGGGAGAAGGAAATCAACCGGTATGTCGGCCTCGAGGGCAAGAAACTCGTTTGTGCCGTTCCCATCGGCGTTCCCGATGAAACACCGAGGACGCCTCCCCGCCGGGAAGGGCGTGTCAAGTGGATGGGGTTCGACTGATGCCTGGCTGTCCGTTTCGCCGGGGATTCCCGGACCGTCGGAACGGCGGCAAAATTTTTACCGGAGATACTCCGGAATCTGTACGGCGATCACTTCCCCGGTGGCGCAGGTTTGACCTTTCGAAGACAGGGTGACGTCGACGATGATCCTACGTCCCCTCATCTCCCTGACCTTGCCGCGAAGCTCCATGGGCGCGTCGATGGGGGTCGGACGCAGATAATCCACGTGAAGGGATGCCGTGACATACCTTAAATGCGGTTCGGTTCCCATGTCGCGGCCCGCCGCCCGGTAGGCGGCGGCCGCTGCCGTACCGGTGCCGTGGCAATCGATCACCGACGCGATGATGCCGCCGTATACGTAACCCGCCATGGCCGTTTGATGGGGCTGGGGGACGAAGCGGCAAACGGATTCATCTCCATCCCAGTAACTTTTGATCTGCAGGCCCTTTGGGTTCAGGCGGCCACAGCCGAAACAGATGCTGTGGGCGTCCTCGTAGCAATCCTGAAAAGCTTTTTCATCCATCTCCAATCCCGAATGATATGTTCTCAAATGAAGAGGTTCTTCGGCTGACGCTTCAGAACGACATTGCGACACAGCCTCGAAGCTCGGCGTGACAGCCCGGTCCGCTTTTTACGAGGCCATCATCCTTCCCCGGCCCCGTTTCCCGGCGGAATATTATCTACAATCACGCCGATTCTCAAGCCTTCTCGGAAAAGCCGGTATAAGTCGTGGCCGAGAATCGCGAATTTGATCCGGTCAGGCAGCCGATTCCAGAATATAATCCAACACTTCGTTCAGGTTTGGGAAAAGGCGGAATCCGTTCCCGTCATAGTCCCTGTTCCAGGGAAAAATCAGCCCCGCTCCCAGCGCTCCACATTCCACGGCTTTCTGGAGGGTCCGCGGCGCATCATCGACAACGACGTCGGCGCGGTTGAAGAGAACGGTTTTGTCCAGAGAGAGGTGCAGGTCATCGTAGGGGAGACGGTGCCGCTTAAGCCAGCGTTCCGTCGGTTGCCTCGTTGCCGGAATGCGGTGACTGGCCAGGATGACGCGGAAATCGTGCTCCTTGAGTGACCGGAGAAAGGATTTCGATTCGGGGTACGGCCGATACCGGTCGTTGTCCTGTCCGCAGTGAATGGTGGTGATGACGGTGAAGAAATCCGCTTCCGAACAGTATCCTTCCCAGATATCGAAAGCCGACCACTGGTCAGGCGCCGGAAAATCTCCGTTGATCTTTTTCAACTCCCGGTAGAGAACGTCGCTGAACTGCCAGAGGGTATTGTCAATATCGATAACGGCGGTTTTATTCATTTACTTACTGAGTCCGGCCATTTTGCGGCGGTGCCTTCAACGGTCGTGGCGCCAGGGCATATCCTTGTATTCCAAGTAATTATTCAGGGCCTGGCGCAGGGTTTCGACCGTGTGTTCCGCGCAGTGGAGGCTTTCTTCCGGAAGTCCGCCTAAAACGTCAAGGATGTCCTGCCCCGTGATCGTCATGGCTTCGCCGACGGTTTTCCCCATGGCCAGCTCCGCCCCCGAATTTCCCGCTGCAATGGCATTGATGCATCCGTCCGTCTGGAAACGCACATCGGTGATCTGGTCGTCCCGAACCATGAGGGAAAATTCCATCTGGTCGCCGCAATCCCGCTTGATACAGGCAAATCCGTCCGGGCGGTCGATTTTTCCCATCCGCGTGGGTTGGAGCCAGCAACGGATGACCTGTTCCGAATACTTGTCCCGCATTTCTTCCGATAGGGCATCCTGAACCGCGTTGATCAACTGATTCATCTTTTCATCGTTCATTTCACCGGCCTTTACGAAACAGAGATTCTCAGGGTTCCACCCCGTCCCAGAATGTCGTGGAGGTGGACGTATCCCTGGATGACGCGGTCCTGATCGACGACGACCAGGGTGGTGATTTCATCCCGCTGCATGAATTCAATCGTTTCGGCAATGAAGGTGTCTGCCGATATGGTTTTCGGATTGGGTGACATGTGGCGGTCAACGCTCGTATCGGCGAACTCCCGGCCGCTTCTGACCAGCCTGCGGACGTCGCCGTCCGTTAGAATGCCTCGCAGCCGGTTTTTTTCGTCCGCGACGAGGACAAATCCCTTGTTCTTGTCGTCTATGGCCTCGACGGCCTCGATGAAAGGTGTTCCCACGGTAACGCAGGGGATGTCTTTTCCCCGGATCATCACATCCCTGACTCTGGCCCGCAGGCGTGCGCCCAGGTTTCCGCCGGGATGAAAACGGTAGAAGTCCCGCTCGTTGAAATTTCGTTTTCCGACGAGGGCGATCGCCAGGGCGTCTCCCATGGCCAGCGAGGCCGTGGAACTGGAGGTAGGCGCGAGATTGAAAGGACAGGCCTCTCTTTCCACGCCGACATCGATGACCACATCGCTGCAACGGCCCAGGGTGGAATCCGAACGGCCCGTCAAAGCGATCAGGGGAACGCCGATACGGCGGATACTCTCGATGAGCAGATTCAGCTCGCTTGTTTCGCCGCTGTTGGAAATGGCGATCATGACGTCGTCTTTCGTCACGATTCCAAGATCGCCGTGCAGTCCTTCCACGGGGTGAAGGAAAATAGCGGGTGTTCCCGTGCTCGTCATGGTGGCCACGATTTTCTTCCCGATCAGACCGGATTTCCCGATGCCGGTGACAATGACCCGGCCCTTCGACCGGTAAATCAGGTCGACCGCCCGCGAGAAGTTGTGGTTAAGCTTCGGTATAAGCTGGGCGATACTTTCCGCCTCGATTCGCAGCACTTCCCTGGCCTGCCGGACCGGTTCCTCTTCGTTGTTCTCAAGTTGATGGGGCATATGTTATCAGTACGCTTTCATTTCAGGTATTTGAGGCTGTCCCGAAACGGGACAAACCACGTCCGGCGCAAACTACCAAAAAAAAGCCGGCAACTCAAGTGCGTTTTTCACCGAGGCAAAAAAGTTTTGACAGGCCATTTTTTTTTATATAAGCATGGAAAGGTTTTTTTAATTGTCATCCCGTGTCAAAAAATTTGTACCCCATGACAGAATGGCAGAACTTCCGAATAACCAAAAGGAGGGACTTCATGAAGCATCGGCGGACGTTCATATGGATAGGGTTATTGGTTCTTTCCCTGATCATTGGAATCCAGACGCAGGCCTTTTCAGCCCAGCAGCACCGGGTTAAAAAAGGCGATACATTATTTGGAATAGCGAAGAAATACGGAGTTTCCGTTGAATCTCTCAAGCGGGCCAACCGTCTGCAAAGCAGTGCCCTGCAACTGAAGCAAACCCTGGTCATTCCGGCGGATAAATCGAAAAGCGATCGGAATCGGAAAGTTGCTTCCTCTTCCAAGGGAAAGAAAAAAAAGGTCTCGTATTATACGGTGCGGAAGGGTGACACCCTGTCAGGGATCGCAAGGGCGAAGGGTGTTTCCGTGTCCGAACTGAAGGCCCTGAATCACCTTCGCGGCTCCTCCCTTAAGGTGGGCCGGAAATTGGTCGTGGCGAAAGGGGCGGTCGCGGAACACAAGGCGGTCCGTGAGCAGCCTGAAATTGTTCCGGAACCGGTGGCGGCGGATGTCATGTCCCTGGAAGAGGACCTCGCGCCCATGACGGACCAGGAGTGGGAGGAGATTGAAAAAGACCGGGCTACGGACCACGAGTTTCTGGGAAAATGGAAAAGTGCAAAGGAAAGGCGGCTTCTGGTCAAGGTGGCCCTGGGATTTATCGGAGCACCCTACCGCACGGGCGGCGATACCGTAAAAGGCCTTGATTCCTCCGGCTTTGTGCAGAAAATATACGAAATATTCGACGTGAACCTGCCGAGGACCGCCTTGGAGCAGTCCCGCCTGGGGAAAAGGGTGGACCGGCCGGATCTGCAGGAAGGGGACCTCGTTTTTTTTCGGGACCGTCATTCGGCCGGTGTCGTCGGAATTTATATCGGCGGCAATAAGTTTGTTCATGCCGCGCCGGGTGGAAACCGGGAAGTCAGGATCGGATACCTGAACGAGCCGGGTTTCGAAAAGTATTTTATCAAGGGCGTCCGGCTGAAAGTTCTGGAAAGCGGGGTTTAACTGCGGGATATTAAACGTTTCCGGATAAAGACGATTCATGAAAACGGCAAGGGACAGAACTCTGTCCCTTTTTTATCACTGTAGGCCGGGAGTGATAGGGGATTCGGGTGGTCCATTCATTGGGGAGTGAAATAACGATTTGAAATGAGGGCGATTTTTTTATCCGATGCGCATCTTCGGCGGGAGACGGCGGAGAATTATCGTTTCCTGCTGCAGTTTTTCGATGAGCTGAAAAAGGGCATCGGAAACCGGGTGAAAGGAAAAGGGCCGTGCTCGGCATCGCCGCCGGTACGGGAGACAAAGCCGATCGACGCCCTTTACCTGATGGGGGATTTCTTCGATTTCTGGTTCGCCAAGGGGGATCGCTATTATCCCGGATTTGACAGCGTTATCCGGTCCATCAGGGAAATGAAGGAACTGGGGGTTGAGATTCATATCTTCGAAGGGAATCATGATTTTTTCCTCGGCGATTTTTTTTCGGGCCACCTGGGAATCAAGGTATACCGGGACGATGCGTCGATCGATTTGGATGGTCATCGAATCTACGTCGCCCATGGGGACCTGGTGGACCGCTCCAACCGGGGTTATCTGCTGCTGCGCAAATTTCTCCGGAGCCGCCTTGTGTATGCCCTTCAGGGGATTCTCCCTTCCGCTCTGCTCTGGCGGATTTCCCTGGTCAGTTCCGACGCGAGCAAGGCCATGTGGGCGGAGTCGGGGAAAAACCTGACGGACAAGATGTGCCGGTTTGCCCTTGATGCCGGCGCCCAGGGTTATGACGGGGTGATTCTGGGCCACAGCCACCAGCCCCTGCTGTGGGAATTTTCTATTTCGGGGGAACGAAAAGCATTGGTTACCTTGGGTGATTGGCTTTCACATCGTTCTTACCTGGATTACACGGATGGACGGTTCTCTTTGAAGTACTATAAAAACAATATGTTACGTGATGAAACGGAAAATTGCGATTTCTCGTTTGAATGCGCAAAAGAGTCATAAAAAATATAGACAACCGTTTATCGTTGTGCTAAGCAGCGATATCATTTTTCAGAACAGATTACTGACGGTCTTGTAAAAAGTCCTGCTTTTCATTCCAAGGAACGCTAGCAGCGAAGAATATCTTGCGATATTAAATGCTTCGCAGAATTTATCCCTGAGTGCATGAAGGACACAGGGTGATGTCTGGCTTGTTTTTTGATTTTTACGGGAACATCAGGGTTGATTTGATCAAAACTTGCGACGATGGGATACGGTTAGATGAAAAAAGCAGCGAAAGTGGATGCGGGAGAGACGATTGTGAAAGAAATCGAGACACTCGGGGACGTTTATGTGCCCAAAAGAATGTTTTTTACCAAGGGAGTGGGGAACCACAAGGAAGAGCTTCATTCCTTTGAATTGGCTCTCCGTGATGCGGGGATAGAGAAGTTCAATCTCGTTCAGGTGTCGAGCATCATGCCCCCGGGGTGCAAGATCGTATCCAAGACGGCCGGCTTGAAATGGATCAAGCCCGGTTCCATCGTCTATTGCGTTATGAGCCGCTGCTGCAGCAACGAACCGCGGCGCCTGCTCGCAGCCTCCATCGGTTGCGCCATTCCGGCGGACAAGAGAACCTACGGTTATATCAGCGAGCACCATTCCTATGGACAAACGGAGCGGCAGGCCGGGGACTATGCTGAAGACCTTGCGGCGGCCATGCTGGCGTCCACGCTGGGTATTGATTTCAACATTGACGAAAGCTGGGACGAAAAGAAGGAAATATTCAAGATCAGCGGTAAAATCGTGGGTACGCGCAATATCACCCAGTCCAGTATCGTCAAGCCGAATGTCTATACGACGGTCGTTGCTGCTGCGGTATTTGTCTTTTAGACCCTGCGGCGTGCCGTTTGTGTCTTTGCGAAATTCCCGGGTCCATCCGGAATTCCCGGATGGACCCGGGGTTGTGATCTGAAAGAAGCGGATATCCACGAAAATCAGGATAGGTTTACCGCACGCCCCCAACCCGGATTGCCTGTAACCTTGCCGTCTTTCATGACTACTTTGCCCCTCACCATGGTCATGACCGGCCAGCCTTTCAATTCCCAGCCTTCGTAAGGGGAGAAATCACAGTAAGACGGGGACATGTTGCCGGAAACCCTCTGCTTTTTATCGATATCGACGATGATCAAATCCGCGTCCGATCCCGGGTTCAAAGATCCTTTCTGCGGGTAAATCCCGAATAATTTTGCGGGATTGTAACACAGGTAATTTGCAATCTGATTGAGCGACATACGGCCCTTGTGGTAACCCTCGGAAAGCATCATCGGCAGCATCGTCGGCATTTCCTGCCAAGACGGCAACATCTTGACAATTTTACCGTCGCCCACGTGTTCCTTTTCATTCATGCAGGCCGAATCGGTCGCTACTGTATTGAACTCATTATTTTTTATCCCTTCCCACAACCTTGCCATATCCTCAGGAGTTTTATAGGCGGGCGTGGTTTTGGCGAGCCAAGGTTTCTTGCACATCTTCCCTTCCTGGTCAATATTCAAATACCTCGGACCCGTTTCCAGATACACCGGATGCCCCTGATTTCTGAATTTATTGGCAATATCCAGTACTTTCCCGCATCCGACATGCACGATATAAAGGGGGACCCCCACTTCCCTGGACATTCTGCAAGCCGTATCGGCATCAACCGCTTCGGTAATGGGAGGACGGCTTTTATTGAAATCAGAGAAGGTGTTATTGGAATATCTCTTGCCGAATAATTTCATCAACTCATAATTTTCCGCATGCACCATGGCCATGCCGCCGATGTCCCTGATGCACTCCATTCCTCGATAAAGATAGGGGAGGTCGATCCCCACGATGCCCACTCTCCGCATTTCATCGCCCTTGTAAGCCATGAAAAACTTGTGATTTTTTAATCCACGGTCGGCACATTTTTTGATGTCTTCCAAGTGAGTTTCCGTCATGCAAGTACCGTGAAAGCCGATATCAACGGTGGACAGCCTCTTCACGGCATCAATATAGTAGTCTATTCTCGATGCCATAGAACCCGTGGGCGAACCCAAGCCCTCCAGCATGTAGTGGTAAAATGTGGTTACCCCTCCCGCAGCTGCCGCGGCGCTCTCCGATTTCAGATCATCTTCAAATGGCCGAAAGGCACCCACATGCGTGTGAACATCGATGATGCCGGGCATGACATAATTGCCTTTCGCATCGATGATCTCCCCGGCATTAGGACCAATTTTCTCCGATGTTAAAAAAGCGATCTTCTGATTTTCAACGGCAATCGACACTCCGTCGATAATTCCGTCCGGTGCAATCAGTTTTGCATTGGTGATAAAAGTCTTTTTACTGCCTGCGTGGGCGGATTGCACACCACTGAAACCGGTACCGGCAAGCACGGAACCCGCTATCGCTGCCCCGGCCAAAGATGCCTTGACAAAATTACGTCTGCCCTGATCCAAAGCTTCGACCTTTTCGCTCATGCATTGACCTCCTTTAAGTTGGTTTATTGGTGAAACGCGGCCCGGAACAATCAACTTATCCCCCCGGTACATCATGTGATAACAATCTAAACGGCGAAATCATCCAAGACAATACTAGTATAATACTGGTTTATTGCCTTGCCATACCGGTATTCTATTTCATAATAGAGATTATACGGTATGAATGCCCGGGATGATATCCGTGTCGTGCCTGTATTGAACGTGATCGGCCAGGATTGGAAGGCCTGGGTTGTTTCCGCGAAATTCCGTCTTCGAGATTGTCATGATTCGGGAAAAATACAACCTCCAAATCCCGGCAAATATTCCTTGACAATCGCTATGTATAAAAATATATAGCGCGGATGAAATAACGGAAACGACAAGAACCTCCTTCCCTGTCCAGACATGAATGCGAGGATTTGTATTCCCCGCAGGTTTCGCGGAGCCATGATCGGTTCGGATCACGGGTTGTTTTGCAGGATGCCGCCGGGCGGGAAAATCACGCGTAGACTTTTCGTAACCGTACTATTGGAGGCTGTGCAAGATGATTGCTGGAAAAGTCTTTAAGATGGCCTTGAAAAATGGCATGGGCGAAAGCCTGTGCCGGGATCTTACGGATGCCCTCGACAGGACCCGGAGCGTCGCCCTTTTTCAGACCGCCTCTTTGGTCCGGGACCGCGTATTCGGCCGGGAAATCCACTGTATGGCGACGGTCGGTCCCATCCTCCCCTGCAAGCTCAAACCTCACTGCCGTTACTGCAGCTTTTGGCGGATGCCCGTGCTCGATGAGGATGCCGTTGTCGATGGGGTCAGGATTATGGAGCAACGGGGGATGAAGCGGGTGCTCTTGGTCGGAGGGGCCTGCACGGAGGGCTATGACCGGGAGATGACGGATATCGTGAAGGCGGTGAAAAAGCGGACGACCCTTGATCTCGAGCTCAATATTGGCGCCTCCTTGTCGCAGGAAACGGTGAGACGTCTTAAGGATACCGGTGTCGCGGGCATAACCGCTTCGCTGGAAACCGTCAACCGGGGAGTCTTTATGCAGGCGAAGCCCGGTGACTGTTTCGAGCGCCGGAAGAGATTCCTGGAAATCTGCGACCGGGAAGGATTTGAAGTGCGGAGCGTCGTGATGGCGGGATGCGGCGAGAGCGAAGAAGACCGGATCCATCACCTGGTCTACCTGCGTGGAATCAAAAATTTACGCTATCTCATGATATCCCGGTTCACCCCCCAACCCCGAAGCCCCTGGGGCGGACTTCCCGGCTGTTCTTCCCTGGACTGGGCGAGAACGATCGCCCTTGCGCGGCTGATTTTGCCCCATGTTCATATTGTCATGGGGGGTGGAACCCGGACCGAGGATCTTTCCCTCTGGTATCCGACGGGAGGAGGGAACCAGGTGTTCGGCATGGGGACGATGTCCGGCGGATCGCCCATGAAGCACCCTTCCGAGCTGGCTATACCGGTAAACGAGCGGGTTTCCGTGGTGGATCGCTTGCCCGTCGTTGGACCGTTGATGGAGGCCTTCGGTTGCCGGATCAGTTTTGAAGATCGGATGCCGGATGAAACCGGCGAGAGGATACGGAAAGGGTACCTGGGAAATTAAACCGATGTGACGAGGAGGGAACAATGGAATCCATAGGCTATTTACCGGGCGATATTCTGAGGGAAACCGCGCAGGAAATCTGCAGAGCCCTTGGAGAGGATCTGGAAAGTCTGTCCGTGGAAAAAACCGTGATCGGTCTTTTCTTTACGGGGGTCAAATTGAATAACGGCGTGGGAGGCGTGTGTTTTACGCCGATCAAAACCATCCCGGAGGCCGTGTGCTGCCCGAGTTCGGCACGCGCGATGCCTGCGTCGGGCAAGCTGAAAGACCGCAAGGTGAAGCAGTTTCTGGATGACATGTTCGCGGATAACCCGCTTAAGCGGACCATGGGCATTGCGGTGATGAACGCGCTTTCCACGGTGTGCTGGCAGAAAAGGCCGCCTGAGTCGTACGAGATCAAGATAGGCGTGGACGCCCTCGACGAAGTGACGATTCCCGAAGAGGGGTTCGTGGTCGTGGTGGGAGCGCTGGTTCCGGCCATAAAGGCCCTGAAGCAGCGGGGCAAGCCGTTCGGCATCCTGGAGTTGGATCCGTTGACGCTGAAAAAGGATGAACTGGAATTTTTCGTTCCTTTCCAACAGGCATCTGCCGCAGTTCCGAAAGCGGATCTCGTGATCGTCACGGGAACGACGCTGATCAACGACACCCTGGAAGAGCTTCTCCGGTTGAGAAAGCCCCAAGCGCGGGTCGTTGTACTGGGACCGACGGTGAGCATGCTTCCGGATGCCTTTTTCAGCAGGGGAGTCGATGTCCTGGGGGGCATCATGGTCACGGACGCCGACCGGCTTCTCGATTTGATTGCCGAAGCGGGTTCCGGTTACCACTTTTTCGGTAAAGGGGCCGAACGGGTTGTGATTCAGGCCGTCAGTTCATAAAAAAACGCCCGGGGGGCTTATTGTGAGAAAGATTTGTGGGGTGTGTCGTTTCCAGCACCCTGAAAACTCCCTGGATCATTGCCGGCTGGTGGATCGAAGAGGCGGGAGGGCGGAGCGTCACCGCCTGAATCTCCAGAAGCGGCAATGTCCGCTATTCCCACGAACAGGTTCTGTTGTGGAACCCGGATATCATGATCGTATCCGGACAGGAACAGATAAACATGGCTTATCGCGATAGAAGGCTGATGAAGACCAAGGCCGTATTGAACAAAAAGGTATATGCCATCCCGGTCGGCGCTCATCCGTGGAGTCACAGAACCGCCGAGCAGCCCTTGACCGTTTTATGGGCGGCCAAAACATTTTCCCCCGACCGGTTTAAGCGCGTGAGCATCGAATATGAGGTGCGAAGCTTCCAGCGCCGTTTTTTTGACCATGAACTATTTGACATGGATCATGATAAACCCTCACTTCGATAAGCAAAGAGGGAAGCATCTATTTTAATTAGACAATTCATTTAAATAAACTGTTCGGGAGATTAATAATGATGAAGGTTCGTGGCGTATTTCGGTGTTCGGCATGGGTTGTTTTCATGGTTTGCTGCCTGCCTCTTTCGAGTTGGGGCGGACAGGAAGGGAAAGAAGTGACCTTGGATGAAGTCGTTGTATCCGGCGAGAAGGCGTCTTTAACCTCCAAGCAGGGATTTACCGCGGCCGAACGTAAAACGACCACCCACGACGTTATTTTCGATCAGGAGACCGTCAAGAGTTCCACATCCCAGACGGTGAGCGAATTCCTGGCTCAGCAGGGTGTCACCGTAACCCAGCCTCCCACACAATACGATGTGGCCGGCGTCAATATTCGCGGCATAGGCACAACTGCCGCACATAACAGTACCAATGAGTCCAATGCCCGGTTGTTATTTTTCATCAACGGCAAACGTTCGGGAACGGCGAATGTGAACCAGTTGCCCATGAGCATCGTTGAACGCATCGAGATTATCCGTGGTCCGGGAATGTATCAATACGCCGCTACCACGGCGGCAGGCGTGGTTAACATCACCACAAAACGGGGCGGTCCCAACCGGTTTTCCGGTTCCATCGAGGGAGGTATGGGCAGTTATGACACCTATGCCGGTGCCGTGACAGCGAGCGGCCAGGTGAACCAGTTCGATTATATTGTGGGGTATGGTTACCAAACCGTTCAGGATGATTATAAAGACGGTCACAACGATACGGTGTCCAATTCTGAAACCGAGGACATAAACACGATTAACGCAAATATCGGCTATACTTTTTCTGATCGGCATCGCTTTGGCTTTGAGTATTATTATCGTGACGTGAATGACGCCTATAGGCCTCAATATGTGGACGAACTGAGCGGTGACGTGATTGCTCCGGGTATTGCCCAACGCGAAATCCGGATGGTGTATTTAACCTATGAAGGTGCCACCAGGGACAACCGGTTCAATTGGAATGCGAGTTATGGCAACACCAGTGATGAATGGCAAAGCAGAACCAATTTCAAACCAGGTACTTCACCCACCGGTCAGGACGTCAATGCCGATCAGTTCAAATTCGGCATAAACTATTTCGGAAATTTGCTTGATCTTTCCGGCGGTGTTGATTATGTGCGATACGTTACGTATAATTCCGGTTCTCCCAATGCGTATTATCCTCTCGGCTCTCCCTTACACAGAACACACACCACACAGTATTACGGCAGTTACTTGGTGGGCACACTCAAGCTTTTGGAAAACCGTTTAAATGTCTCCGGGGGCTTGCGTTATGACCATGCCTATGTAGAGGATGATTGCCTCGGTGACGAACCTTATTTCAATGATCGTCGCGGTACTTATTATCAAGAATTCAAGGACCGCGGAACCAGGCCCCACCACCGCCATTTCGACGATGTTTCGCCTGCGGTGGGTGTCAGTTATCTGCCTTTGGATTGGCTGAAACTTCGGGCCAACTATACCCGCAGCGTTTATCAACCATCCGGAAGAACTTTGTTTTCCAGCGATATTTCAGAAGGTTTTGGGGCTTCCGGTGACCCACGCATGAAAACGGAGAAAGGTCAGTCTTACGAGGCCGGCTTCGACGTCAATCTGAATCATATCCGTTTTTCCGCCACTTATTTTTATAACAAACTGGAAGACCCCATCGTCTATCGCGTGTTGCACCATCCCGGAGCCAAGGGAGCGAACCCGCAAAACGCGCAGGAACAGCGCTTTCGGGGTATTGAAGTGGGCGCCAATGTGAACTTGGCCCCCGCTCTGGGATATACAAGCTTCGAACTGCGCCCATTCGTGAATTTGACCTATATGACTTTGAGAGAAGAACTGGTGATGCCTAAAAGTTTCAATGGGTGGGCGGGGCATTGGATGCCGGCCAGAGGTGTGCCGAGGCTCAGCATGAATTACGGCGTCCGGTTCCATCACTTCGCTTGGAAATTTGCCGCGAACCTTAATTTCAACTATTTCGGCGAAGCCGAAAGCATGGGTGCCGCCACCAAGATTCACCCGAGTCTGTATGAAGAATACGGCGATTTCACCATTGCCAATTTATCCATGACGAAGGGACTTTGGGCGTTTTCAAATAAAAGCAACGTAACGTTGAAGCTGTATATCAACAATATTTTCGACGAAACGTATTCCTATAGTTACCGGCCGTCTTACTACAATCAAGGCCGTAATTTTTACGCCGGGCTGGTTTATAACTTTTAAATAGCGTCGCGCTGTATAAACGTGTGCGACATGATTAAGCTCTGTGCAGAACAGCCTATCTTGTTGGCGAGGATGAAAGGTTAATCCCGACATGATCAAAATTGCAATTTACGGCAAAGGCGGCATCGGTAAATCGACGACCGCTTCAAATCTTGCGGGAGCGCTTTCTCAGATGGGGATGACCGTCCTTCAGATCGGTTGTGATCCGAAATCCGATTCCACGAAAATGCTCATGAACGGCATGAAAATACCGACGGTGCTGGATCTCATCCGCGGCAAGGGCGAAGAAGTCGAAATTACCGACATCGTGTTCAAAGGCTACGGCGGAATACTCTGCGTGGAAGCGGGAGGTCCGCTCCCTGGCATGGGGTGTGCCGGGCGCGGTATCATTACCGCTTTTGAAAAGCTCGAGGAACTCGATGCATATGATCTGTATCGTCCTGATGTCGTCCTTTACGACGTGCTGGGGGACGTCGTATGCGGCGGCTTTGCCATGCCCCTTCGCGGCGAATACGCCGACATCGTTTTTATTGTCACGTCCGGTGAGATGATGTCCATGTACGCCGCATCGAACATTGCCGCGGCCCTTGCCAATTTCCGCGTCCGCGGTTATGCCCGATACGGCGGGCTCATCCTCAATCGGCGCAATGTTGAAAACGAATTGGAACTGGTTGAAAAGCTTGCCACGGAAACGGGCGGCGTCATTGTGGGCGATATTCCCCGGTTGCCTGACATTCAACGTGGTGAGCGGCAGAACAAGACCGTCATGGAAGCCTTTCCCGATTCGTTCGCCGCGGATTGTTACAGAAATCTGGCCGCCGGCTTGCTGGAGGCGTGTCATGGCGGCTGAAATTCCCAGGAAAAAGCTTGCCTATTATGCGCCCGTGCGGGACCGCAAGCACACGGTGCTGCGTGTACCCCAAAGCCACAGCCTTCACATCTGCCCGTCGGCATGCAGCAGGCGGAACGTCATCAACGCTATTCGATACGGAGACAGGCGGAATATATCATGCCTGCACATTACCGAGGCGGACATCGTATCGGGGCACTATGAGAACATCATCGGCGACGCGATTGCCGATTTGCTTGAAGTGCTGATGCCGCAACCCCGCATATTCCTGCTTTATTTCAAATGCATCGATGATTTTCTCGGTACGGACGAAAGCGCGCTCCTGCAGAGGTTGAGAACGCGTTTCACGGATATTGAATTTGCCTGCTGCCACATCGACCCCGTGGCCCTGGACGGAAGAATCATGCCCGGCATGCTGATTCAAAGCCGCATGTACAGCTTCCTTAAAAAAAGCGATGTGCGTGACAACGGCATGAACCTGATCGGCAGTTTTGTCCATCTTGATCCTGAATGTGAACTACACGCCCTGCTCAAATCCTTCCACATCGGGCCCATACGCATGCTCTTTGAATGTGTCACTTACGAAGATTATCAGCAGATGGCCCAAAGCCGCTTTACCATGATTCTTTCCGAGATGGGCAAACTTGCGGCGCAGGAAATCGAGAAGAAAACGGGGATCCCCTATTGCTATTGTCCCACTGCTTTTGATCCTGACGCAATTGTGGAAAATTACCGTGCAATCTCCGGCTTGGTGGGCAAGGCGTGTCCTGATTTCGGGGAAGAACGTGAGAGGGCGTTCAAAGAAATCGCCCTGACACGAAAAATCGTGGGCCCCATGCCCATCATCGTGGATTCTGCGGCGGCGACACGCGTCTTCGCCCTTGCAAGGATGCTGGTTCTGAACGGATTCAATGTGTGCCTGATATTTGCCTCGCGCATATTCGACGGCGAGCGGGCCGACTTCGAATGGCTGAAAAAGAACCGTCCCGAACTGCGGATCGAGCATACCGACAGTTACGAGAACATTCTGGGCTGCGGCATAGATGCCGAAAGCCTGACCTTAGGCTACGAATGCGCAAGTGTGCTGCGTTCGGACCATTACGTCGATTTATGGCATGACGAGGGCTTTTACGGTTTTCACGGTTTGCACAAGCTGATGCGCATGATGCGCGAAGCCGTGGCGGTAAAAGCAAACTGGAAAAACCTGAACATACCGGGAAAATTCTGAAAAGGAGTGGAAGCATGGGACATCTGGCGATTTATCTGCCTCCGTTTTCAAGCGATTATGCCGGAACCTGTTCGGCGCTTTTTGATTTCGACAGCCTCATAACCATCAACGATGCGCATTGCTGCACCCATAACTATGTATTTTATGACGAACCGCGCTGGAGCAAAGCAACCAAAACCACACTGTGTACGGAACTGCGCACCATGGATGCCGTTTTCGGAAACGACGAAATGGTTGTTTCCAAAGTCGTGGAGGCCGCAAGGACTCTGAAACCCGACTTTATTTCGGTGCTCGGCAGTCCCGTACCGGCGGTAATCGGTATGGACATGCAGGGAATCGCAAAGGAAATAGAAGCCTTGAGCGGTATCGTTACGTTTGGGTTCAATACGACCGGTTTCAGTTATTATGACAAAGGCATTTCGGACGCTGCGCTTGCACTGGTTAAAAAATATGTTGAACCGACGGACGAACGTATCCCAAACGGTGTCAATATCCTCGGCCTGACACCGATCGATTATGCATTCGCCGACAACGGCGCATCCCTGCGCCGGATGCTGGAAAGCGGCGGTTTTAACGTCATCGGCAGCTTTTTCATGGGGGCCTCTCTCAGCCAGGTCCGCTCTGCGGGCAAGGCCGCCGTTAACCTTGTCGTGTCGGGAAGCGGGTTAAACGTGGCCGGATTATTACGGCGCCGTTTCAAAACGCCTTATGTGGCCGCCTCCCCCATGGGCAGCAGGCATGGAGAACATGTGCTGGCGCGTCTGCGCAAGGCCGCGGCAGGCATGGAAAATGATTCCATTCCGGCGACGAACGGACAGGGCCGTGCATTGCTGATTGTGGGCGACCAGGTGATGACCTCGTCTTTGCGTGAGGCCCTGCGTCTGGCAGGGGTGGTCGGCAAAATTGATGTCGCCGGCTTTTTCGGCATGGCGGATGAATTGAAAGAGGCCGGCGACGTACACTTTGAATCCGAAAAGCAACTGATAACCCTTCTGAAAAGCGGCATTTATGACACGCTTATCGGCGATCCGCTCATCCATGATATTCCCGCGGCAAAGCGGCTTTTATTTTTTGCTTTACCGCACCCGGCCATTTCCAGCCGTCTCTTTTGGAATAAGCAACCCCTTTATGCGACATCCGCCTTTGACGGCTTCATTCAAAAAATAGCGGCGGAATGTTCCGGGGTTTCGCCGATGGAATAACCAGGAATGCCGAGAGGATCAACGATCATTTTGTCAGAGGAGGCGCCTATGTTAAAAAAATGTATCAGATGCTTCTTGCCGGCTGCAGGGCTTCTTTTAATGCTCTTCGCCTGCGGTGATGTCACGACTCCGCAGGCCGCCGAGAATGCAAACAAAACGATTACCCTGATAGACCACGCCGGCAAGGAAGTAACGATTCCCGCCCAACCCAGGCGCGTGGTCATCGATCAGGTGCCGCTCATCGCCACGTATGTCATGTTCCATGGCGGTTCGGCTCCGTATATCGTCGGACTTTCGGGAAATGTTCTGGCCGCTGTTTCCCAAACGGCACTCGTCGATATCGCCCCGGAAATCAAGAGTGTCAGCACGGCACATTATACCAACGGGGAACTCAATGTTGAGCAACTACTCAACCTCAAGCCGGATGTTGTGTTTTTCAGTGCAGGGAATACCGCGCGCGGCGAACTTTTTGCCAAAGCAGGGATTCCCGCCGTGGGTTTTTCTACGAACGGGGATCCGACCACGCTTTATGCCGACTGGCTGAGGCTTCTTGAAAAGGTCTTCCGGCAACCCGGTAAAATGAACGGTATGATCAAGTACGGCGACAAGCTCATTGCCGATGTCGCAAAAAGGGCCTCATCCGTGCCCGATAAACGCCGTAAAAAGATGATGATCCTTTTCAATTACAACAACGGTGAATTGCGCGTATCCGGATCCAGGAAACATTTCGGATATCACTGGCTCAGAACGGTGAATGTGCTCAATGCCGCAGAGAGCGTGCAAGGAGTTACAGCCGTAAATCTGGAACAGGTATACGGCTGGCAGCCGGAACTCATCGTGATGCCCGGCAATGGGCAGTGTTCGATAACCCCGTCCGAAGTCATCGAGAATACCGTTGAAGGGGCGGACTTCAGTCCCCTCCGTGCCGTTGGAGACGGTAAGGTTTATTCAAGCGAGCTGGGTTTGTGGTCCTGGTACACACCCAATCCCGACGCGCCGCTGGTTGTGCTGTGGCTTGCAAAGCTCGCTTATCCGGATCTCTTTGCGGATATGGATCTGAAAAAGAAGACCTTTGAATATTACCACATGTTTTATCACTATGATCTGACGGCTGCGCAGATCGATGCCGTTTACCGGGGAGTTCTTCCGAATGGATGAGTTCATTCAAATCAACGGCAGATTGCGTCCGCTTGTGATGATCGCACTCATCGCCACATTGTTTGTGACAACCATTGTCTGTCTGACCATGGGGCGTTATCCGCTGTTGTTTGGCGACGTGCTGCATGGCTTTTATTCCCGCATCGCCGGCCATACCATTGACGCGACCACGTATTCGGTGCTTTTCAATCTTCGCCTGCCCAGAACCGTGCTGGCTATGGTGCTCGGTGCGGGCCTTGCCTGCGCCGGGGCGGCGTTTCAGAGTTTGTTCGCCAACCCCCTGGCAACGCCGGACACACTCGGCGTTACGGCGGGGGCTTCTGTCGGTGCCGTATTGGCGCTTCTGGCGGACGGCGGCATGTTCACTGTACAGATGACGGCGCTTATATTCGGCATTGCCTCCGTTATGATGACCGTATCGTTTGCACGCATCCGCGGCAGAAGCTCCATATTGATGCTTGTGCTGTCGGGCGTAATCATTTCATCCGTGTTCAACGCGATCATATCCATCATAAAATATACGTGCGATCCCATCAACAAGCTTCCACAAATCACCTACTGGCTTATGGGCAGTCTCAGCGGCGCTTCTTACAAATCTCTTGCCTTTGGCATGCCGTTCATTGTGGCGGGTGTGGCCATTATCACCGCGCTCAGGTGGCGGCTCAATATCCTGACCTTGAGTGAAGACGAAGCGCATGCCGCCGGCATAAACGTGCAGCGTACACGCATAGCCATCGTCATTGCATCGACGATGGTGACGGCCTCGTGCGTTTCAATGTGCGGACAGGTCGGCTGGGTTGGCCTGCTGGTGCCGCATTGCGCGCGCATGATCTGTGGAAGCAACAACCGCTTTGTCATACCGTTGAGCATCATCCTGGGCGGCATTTTTGTGGTGATCATCGATACGCTTGCAAGAACTCTGACCGCCTCGGAAATCCCCGTATCCGTGCTTACCGCTGTATTCGGCGCACCTTTTTTTATTTTACTGCTCAGAAAAACCGGGGGCAACTGGGAATGAAATTTGAAGTACGGAACGGCTGCTTCGCGTATAAGGGCGGCAGGGAAATACTCAAGAACATATCGTTTACCGTGGAAGGGGGCAAATTGCTTGCCATCCTCGGCGCCAACGGCATCGGCAAAACCACCCTGCTCAAATGCATGATGGGTTTGTTGCGTTGGACCTGCGGCCGGAGTCTTATAGATGGCAAGGACATTTCGGGGCTCCCGCCTCAAAAAATCTGGCAGAAAATAGCTTACATACCGCAGGCCAAACTGTCAAAATTCGCTTTTACGGGACTTGAAATGGCATTGATGGGCCGCAGTGCGCATCTCGGCGCATTTGAACAGCCTAAAGACAAGGATATCGCCGTTGCTGAAAATGCGCTCGAGGAAATAGGTGTAAGCCATCTCCGCAACAAACGATGCAACCAGATGAGCGGCGGGGAGTTGCAGATGGTGTTTATCGCCCGTGCGCTGGCCGTGGAGCCCAGGCTTATGATACTGGATGAACCGGAATCGGGTCTTGATTTCAGAAACCAGCTTATCATCCTTGAACTGCTGGATCGTCTCGTGCACGAAAAAAAACTCTCCGCGGTAATCAATACGCATTATCCCGCACATGCAATGAAAATCGCCGACCACACCCTGATGCTGGCTAAGCAGGGTCGTTATTTTTACGGCCGCACAGGAGACATCATCAACATCGACAACATGCGCTCAGCTTTTGATGTGAATGTCCTGGTCAATTCCGTGGAAATCGAGGGGCGTCAATATGACGACATTATCCCCATGTCCGTTGTGTGGCCTGCCTCGGATTCGGTTCGATGAGATGGCTGAACTTCATGACAAGCAGGGCCAAGCCCCTTCATTTATAGGAATGTCAGCACTTGAACGGAAAGGCCGCAGAGGATGGGAACATGGATGGCATGCCCAAGGGATACCAATACAACATCATGTCACGCAAGGAACGAGAAGGATTCATGTAAAAACGCGCGAGGCTGGTAAAAAGCAAGGAGGATATTTTCTTAATTATCGTTATATACAATCAAATATTACGCAATTTGAGAAAGAGTGACGATTGCGAAGTAGGCAATCAATGAAATCATTAAGTTTATTTCGAGGTAATTTTTAGAGGAACCTACAAATAAATAAATTGATCGGGGGATATGGAGATGACGAATTTTTGTAGAGTGTGTTGGGGTACATTATGGATTTACTTAATGGTTTTTAGCCTGCCTCAGTGCGGCTGTTGTGAGAATCCCAAGGGAAGCGTCACATTGGGCGAGGTGGTGGTCGAAGAGCGGCAGGAAAAAAGGATTATGGAAGTCAAGACCACTCAACCGAATACGGAAACGACAATCAATAAAGAAGGTATCCGGATTTTCGGCGGAGCAGGACAGATCAGTCCCTTCAAGGCTGTTGAAATTCTGCCTTCGACGAATTTTCAAAGCGCCGACGCATATGGTCTGACCAATAACCAGAGCATACGCGTAAGAGGACAAACACGCGTTGCTTCCACCATCGAAGGCCTGAGTCTCATGAATTACGGTTTGAATCCGGGGCCTTCGGACCAGTGGCTTTTTGACATGGAGAATCTGGCCAATATTTCTCTCTACCGGGGTGCGGTGAACGTCGAAAAAAGTTTCAGCCCATACAACACGGGTGGTTCCGTGGATCGTACCATCCTGAGGCCCCGCGATACCCTGGGATTGACTTTTGGTGAGAGTTACGGCTCCTATGATTTCAATAAAGTATTCGTTCGGTTCGACAGCGGTCTTTTTCCGACGGGAACCAAACTGTTCGCATCTTACTCCAATACCCAAGCCGACAAATGGAAGGGAGAGGGTGATTTCGACGCCGAAATTTTCTCCTTCGGAATTGTCCAGAATTTTTCGCCGAATGTCAGAATCGAGCTTTTCGGTACGCACAGTGAGCCGGAAACATACGCCTACCGATCCCTCACGTATTCCCAGGCACGTGATTTATCCACGTATAAAAAGCATGACTACAATCGCGAGCTCACCGGAATAGGCGCTAAGGATGTTTATTACTACGACTACAACCGCGATACCTTCAAGAGTGACGCTTACTTTTCCAATATCGAAATCAAGATTCCGGGAAACGGTAAGGTAACACTGCAACCTTATTTCATAAAAGAAAGGGGACACAGCCTGGCAGGAACACGGTTCAAGGGCGGTCCTGCCGTGCAGCGATGGGATATCATTCATGAAAATTACGGTTTGTCGGCCCGTTATGATGTTTCGCTCATGGGAACGGATGTTGCGCTCGGTTATTGGTATGCCAATCAGGAGCCGCCCGGTCCCCCGACAGCGCGCAAAATGTACCGTGCCGTCGGCAAGACTTTGGTTTATGACGGTTGGGCGATGCTGGCCGACCCGGTCGATCATCACCAGTGGCATACCCCTTTCGTGACGGTCGGCAGGCAAGCCGGTCCCTTTTATGTGAAAGGGGGACTTCGCTACGTATATGAAAAATTTCCTTCCCTGGATTTTTATGACGCCACGGGCATTCCCAATGTTTCGTACAGGCGTGCGCTGAGATACGCCGCCAAAGATCCCGCGGGGTGCGTAAGCAGCCGAACGTTGGACGAATGGCTTCCGAATGTCGGCGTGAATTACGAGGTTTCCAAACGTCTCAATGCCTACTTCGATTACGGCCGGAATTTCGGCCGGCCGGCATTCGATGTCTGGAACGCATACGGCAACAATAAACCGGTTTTTGACGCCAGAGGCGTTCCTGCCCAATACCTGTGGGATAACATAAAAGCCGAAATCTCCGATCATTTCGACCTTGGCATGCGATATGACGCGGACAGGTGGAATATTTCCGGGACGCTTTTTTACGCTCTCCACAACGACAAGGGGGTCAGTGTGGCGGATCCGTACCTGGGCGGGATCAAGTATACGCAAAATATCGCGGATGCAACCTCTTACGGCGCAGAACTGGAGGTGACCATGCATCTGGCGGATCAATGGGATATTTTCGCCACCGCGTCATACAACAAGTTCGAGTTCGATGATGACATCAAAACAAGCCCTACCGCCGTAACCCGGGCCGAAGGCAATCAAGTTCCCGATGTGCCGAAGTTACAGGCGAGATTCGGGGCGACGTACCGCATCGGCGGTTTTTCACTGTCCCCGATTGTGCGTTACACGGGGAAACGTTACGGCGACGTTGAAAACCGGGATAGGGTTTCTCCCCATACCGTTGTCGATGCGGATATGCGCTATACGAAGGAAAATATCTGGGGTTTCAAGAGCCTGTCCGCCGGGATCAGTTTATACAATCTTTTCGATACCGACTACATCAGCGTGATCAGTGTTTCCGACGATACCCGGCAGGGCAGTGCTTCCTATTACGCGGCTGCGCCTTTCACCGCTGTGGGACGCATTGAGCTGCGGTTTTAGAGTAAAAGACCGCAAATGGTTTCCAAAAATGAAACCGTTCCAGCGATGAGATTTGCCGTGGTCCAATGAACGGTTTCCCGGACGGGATGTGAAAAATGGGTTTCTGAGTGATGACCGGAACATCCCGGTTGTGGTGAGTCGATTACGATGGAAAGGAGAGTATGATTCGCTTGAAGATGAAACGCATTTTAGCCGGATGGCTGTTTTTCCTTGCCGTGTTCCTTGTCGCTGCACCAACCGGGGCGAGGGAAATCAAGGATATGGCGGGACGGCAGGTAACCGTTCCCGAACTTGTCAAAAAGGTCTATGCGAACGCGCCTCCTCCGTCTTACCTGATTTATGCCATCGATCCGGGACTTCTTGCCGGGCTCAATGCTCCGATAAAAGAACAGCAAAAGCCATACTTGAGGAACGGCGTCGCCGAGTTGCCGTTGATCGGGTGCGCCTTTGGCCAAGGTCATACCGTCAATGTGGAGACACTGTTGAAAATAAGACCCGACGTGGTGGTGATCTGGAAGTGGCGGCAGATAGAATCCCCTGAAAACCGGAAGTTGGAGAGAATCATGAAGAATGGGGGAGTTCCCCTGGTTCATGTAAATCTCGACCATCTTGCGGATTACCCGGATGCCTTGTCTTTTCTGGGAAAATTGTCGGGAAGGGAGGAGAGGACCTCAATGTTGAGCAGGTATGGCAGGAATGTTCTCTTGGAAGCCCGGAAATTTGTTGCCGGAATTCCGCCGGGGAAAAGGGTCAAAGTCTATTATGCGCAGGGGGCGGACGGACTGACCACCGAATGCGCCGATTCCATCCATGCCGAACTGATCGTCCTCGCCGGAGGGCGGAATGTTTGCCGGTGCGGGCAGAAAAGTGTCGGAGGGATGGAAAAGATTACGCTCGAACAGGTCATGATCTACAATCCGGAGGTCATTATTACACCGGAAGAATCTTTTTACCGGAGTGTTTTCAACGACTCCCGCTGGCAACGCATCAAAGCGGTCAGGGAAAATCGCGTTTACTTGACTCCCGACGCTCCATTTAACTGGTTCGACCGTCCCCCTTCTTTTATGCGGTTCCTGGGATTGAAATGGCTCATGAGTATCCTTTACCCGAATGAATGCAGCGTCAACCTTGTCAGCGCAACCAGAGAGTTCTTCAAGTTGTTTTTAAGCGCCGAGGTTTCGGATGAGCAAATAAACCACATCCTGAACCGGTAGAGAAAACAGGTTTTCATGGTCGTGAAAGCGGTTTCCCATGAAGACAAAGAGGGCGTCTTTTAACGTGTGAAATCATTATAAGGAGGTGTCGTAAATGGAGGAAGTGTATGGAGGGATCGAGTTCGAAGAAGGCATGGATAGGTCAAAGCATCTGAATTTCCTGAGTTATAACCCATGCATGTTCAAGAATACCTACAAAGAAGGTCTTGAAAGCGTGCTGAATTCCTACCGTATAAAAACCGGCAGGAATTTCAGCGTTTTGGGTCCCATGGGATGCGGAGAATGCACCGAGGACTTGTATGCCGGAATCTGGAAAGTCTCCCATATTGATGATTTTCCGGATGCCGTCACATCCATGGGATTCAGCGATTTTTTCCGGAAAGGATTCATCGAACGCTTCGTACAAAGAGGATGCTTCCAAAACGTATGGGAGGGGCCGGTGAACAAGCCATTCGAAGAAGCCGGTTTGATCGATCCCGATGGCTGGTACACCGTGTACTCTGTCATACCGTTTGTCATGCTTGTCGATATGAAGAAGCTCGGAGATCTCCCCATGCCGAAACGATGGTGCGATCTGCTGGCACCGCAATTCAAGGGCAACGTGATTCTTTGCGGTTCTCGGGATCAGATATCCGATGCGCCTCTGCTTTACTTTTATAAAGAGCACGGTGAAGAGGGGATCGGGATGCTTGCCGCCAATGTCAAGGATATGATGTCTCCGGCGGAAAGCGCAAAAACGGCCGGATCATCCAATCCGGGCGGCGCTGCCGTCTACGTCCTGCCCTGGATTTTTGCCCGGTCCTGTCCCCGGACCGAAATGGTTTCCGTCGTCTGGCCTGAGGACGGTGCGCTTGTGAATCCCGTTTATCTGCTGGTAAAGAAGGCCAAGATCAAAGAAGTGTCACCGGTCATCGATTACACCCTGGGTGTGGAACTTGGTCGGCAGAGTGCTCAATCCTGCTTTCCCGTCATCAATCCCCAGGTTGACAACGGACTGCCGCAAGGCGCTTCCTTCAAATGGCTGGGTTGGGACTACATAAAAACTTATGACACGGTGGAATTGAAAGAGCTTACCCAGACGATCTTCTTCTCGGCATGGAACAAGGCTCATGGAAAGGACGAAAAATGATCAGGCTCATCACCGTTTCCGGTCCTCCTTCCTCGGGAAAAACCTCGGTCGTGTTGAGGGCGATCGATTACTTGAAAACGAAAAGGTTGAAAGCGGGCGTTGTCAAATTTGATTGCATGAGGACCTACGACGATCTCGTTTACGAGAAAAATCATATTCCGGTGAAGGTTGGGCTTTCGGGAAGCCTCTGCCCGGACCACTTCTTTATCAGCAATATCGAGGAATGCGTGCAGTGGGGTACGCGTCAGGGACTCGATCTTTTAATTATTGAAAGTGCCGGTTTGTGTAACCGTTGCGCTCCGCACATCAAGGGTTCTTTGGCCGTGTGCGTCATAGACAACCTTTCCGGCGTGAACACGCCGAAGAAAATCGGACCCATGCTGAGACTTGCGGATGTGGTGGCCATTACGAAGGGAGACATTGTTTCTCAGGCGGAGCGGGAAGTTTTCATATTCAAGGTCAAACAGGCGAATCCGAAGGCCGCTGTCATGAGTATCAACGGTGTGACAGGCCAGGGTGTGTATGATCTGGGGATGCTGCTTGAAAACGCCGAAAATCTGGAGAACCTCGAGGGAGGGCGACTTCGTTTTTCCATGCCTACGGCCACCTGTTCGTACTGCCTGGGAGAAACGCGGATCGGACAGGAACACCAGAGAGGTTATGTCCGGAAAATGAATTGGTGAGGAAAGGAAAAAGAGGAAAATCATGCAAGATAATGTGACCATTATTCCCATCGATACGCTTCAACGTGCTCATCCTTATGCGAAGGAGTTTTTCCTGGCCATGGGATTGAAAGAAGTGATCGGACATCTGACGGCGCAGCAGATCATATCCGGCCTTAACGATGATTTTATTGAAGGTTGCGGTCTCGGACGGACACAGATGCTGCAGCATTTCATCGAATTTATTCATAAGATGAACGATCTCAGGACGGCTCCGGGGCCGGAGGCACAGTCGCTTACGATTATCGGCGGTAGCGACAAAAGCGGTCGTCGAGAAAACGTGAACATGACAATCGAATCGGGCGAAATTGTTTGTGTCGTCGGTCTTACGGGATCCGGCAAGAGCAGGCTCCTGGCCGATATTGAATGTCTGGCGCAGGGCGATACGCCCACGGGTCGGCGGATTCTCATCAACGGTGTGGTCCCCGACCACGAAAAACGCTTTGCCATCGAGCACAAGCTTGTCGCACAGCTCTCCCAGAATATGAATTTTGTTGTGGATGTGAGCGTTTCCGAATTTATTGCCATGCACGCGGAAAGCAGACTGAACGACGACGTGGAAAAAACGACGGAAAGGATCATCACCTGTGCCAATGAACTGGCAGGGGAACCATTTGATTTGAACACGCCGGTGACGCAGCTTTCCGGAGGTCAGTCGAGAGCGCTCATGATCGCCGATACGGCATTGCTGAGCCCATTGCCGATCGTGGTGATTGATGAGATCGAAAACGCCGGCGTGGATCGGAGAAAGGCTCTTAATCTTCTCGTGAAGGAAGAAAAAATAGTCCTTATGTCCACCCATGACCCTCTTTTGGCGCTTATGGGAGGGCGCCGAATCGTCATTAGAAACGGCGGGATCAGCGCGGTCATCAAAACCAGCGACCGTGAGCAGAATACCCTTGAGGAACTCTACCGGATAGATCGATGTCTGATGGGGTTAAGAGATCGAATACGGACGGGCGGAGTGATTGATTTCGATATGAAGGAATATTTTGGTTTTAACGGCTATATTATCGGCGAAAACGCATGTTGTTGATGGGCATTCCGGAGCAGTTGCGGATGCGCGAAGAATGCCCTGAAGGGTCGTTGCAGGAAATATTTGTCGTGCCTGAGAGAAGGGCTTGGAAAAAAGAAAACTTCTTATAATAAGCGTTCCATTTTTTGTTGGTTTGGTGGTGGACATGGAGGAATGCCATGGAAATGAACGTTACGGAATTTGATAAAGTCGCCAGAGAGGTATTTGCTCCGGCCTATGTGGTTTTTGCAGAACAGATCAAAGAAGAAACGGGCGTTACAAACGGAATTTGTCTCGATGTTGGTTCGGGTGGCGGCTATCTCAGCCTCGCCCTTGCAAAAACAACCCATCTCGACATGATTCTTCTCGATCAATCAAAGGAAATGCGGGATATCGCGGAGACGAATATCCGTGAGGCCGGGCTTCAAAAACGGCTCCGCACAATCCTGGCCGATGTTCACCGGATTCCTCTCGACGACTGTTCGGTCGATATGGTCGTCAGCAGGGGTTCTGTTTTTTTCTGGGAAGACCTGCCCCGCGCCTTTAATGAAATATACCGTGTTCTTTCTCCCGGCGGAGTGACGTTTATCGGCGGCGGATTCGGTTCGGTTGATTTGAAAAAGCGGATTGATGAAATGATGGAAAAGCGGAACAAGGGCTGGTGTGATTACACAAGGGGAAGAATGGATGTGAATAAGATGGAAAAATTCCACAGGGCGCTGGTTTGTGCGGGAGTCCCTTATGAAATCAGACAAATCGAAGCCGGGTTCGGCATCATGATCAGGAAATAGGACGCACGAATGAATCATAAGTCGGTTCGGGCTCCGGGAAAGTGAGGACGGATCGCCGAATGTAAAGGGCCTCCACCGGGATGAGCTTGACTCGGGATGGTGCAGGCCGGAAGACCTGTTGTCTCCGGCGCGGTTCGGGCAAGGGTGCCGTGAACCGGGTCATAATGGGGGCGATGAGGTGTTTGGCCGCTTCACGTTCGAGAGCCTGGGCAAGAATTGTTAAACCCGGCTTTTCAGCTTGGCAATCTGGCCGTCGTGAAGCCGGGACAGGGTGATCAGGGCCGCAGCTGCCCCGCATAAGGCCATGAACATGTCCCATTGGGTGTCCCAGTTGTCTCCCTGGGTTCCCAGGAACGCATCCGCTCCCTGGCCTAACATGACGGCGGCAAGCCACTCGATGAGTTCGTAGGCGGCGCTGACGGCCAGGCAGATACAGACCACGATAAAAGCGAGCATTTTCCCGCCGTTGACAAATTTCCCCCGCAGCAGGATTTCCCGGGCGATGATCGCCGGTACGAACCCCTGGGCGAAATGACCGATCCGGTCGTAGTGATTCCGGGTGAAGTGGAACAGGTCCTGCAGCCAGAACCCGAGGGGTACTTTCGAATAGGTGTAATTGCCGCCGGTCACCAGGATGAGGCAGTGGAGAAAAATAAGGAAGTAAAGGAGATGCGTCAGGGGATACTTCCTGTAGGTCAGGATGAGAACGGGCAGGGCGATGATCACCGGCAGAACCTCCATGAACCAGGTCAGGCGATTGTAAGGCGAGATGCCCGTGTAGAAGAGACAAGCCGAAGCCAGAACCAGAAGCGTTCCCACGTAGAAATCTTTTCTCATCGTTTCCTCCCCGTTGCAGGATGATTTCTCGGAACATCGTTATGTCCGCAAACCGGAGAAGGACATCATCCCTCATCGTTTCTCCGGATGGAGTCGGGTACCAGGTCGATGACGGTGATCTCCGGTGGGGCCAGGACGCGGATGGGCGGTCCCCAGGTTCCCGTTCCGCGGCTGACATAAAGCCGAAATCCGCCTGGAAGCGTGTAGCCGCCGCTGTGATAGGGGAAAAAGAGGCGGGTGAGAAAACCGAACGGGAAGATCTGCCCTTTATGGGTATGCCCCGAAAGCTGGAGATCCGCGATTCGAGTCACCTTTTCATCGATCAGCGGCCGGTGCTTCAGGAAAAGCGTAAAGCGTCTTTCAGGAAGGGTTCGGGCCGGGGTTGTGACGGTCCCTTCCCGGACCGGATGCCTCCAAAACCCCTTTTGGTCATCGACGCCGGTCAGGGAAAGCCAGCGGTTCACGTCCACCCGTTCGCCCTGCAGAACGGTGAAGCCGGACCATTTAAGCCATTCTACCGCCCGTTCCAAGCCGACGTAGAATTCATGGTTTCCCGTGACGGCGTACTTACCGAAGGGCGGATTGATTTGACGGAAAGGGGCCAGCTGCGGGGAGAAAGAATCCGGCTGGCCGTCGATCAGATCACCCGTGCAGACCAGGAGGTCGGGTTCCGCTTTCAGGATGGATGAAATGATCCGGTCGATCCGGCTGGTCCGGGTGGTGATGCCCAGGTGGACGTCCGAAATCTGGACGATCCGGAACCGGTCTGTCTCCAAGGGAATCTTTGCCGAGGGGATCACGAGGCGTTCGGTCTTGATGTTCTGGGCTTCATACATTCCGTAAATACAGATCGACAGGGCCAGGCAGTTGGAAAGAAGGAAAACCGCCGCGGAAGAAAGGGCGGGGATCCGGATCCGGTTTCCCGGGAGAAAACCCGCCAGAAAGGCCAGGCCGTTGTAGAAATCGGCTGCCAGGGCCAGGCAGAAAAACAGGAGCAGAAAACCCATCCAGAAGTAAACCGTGCGGGCGAAAAAGCGGGTGAAACCATCCTGGCGCCAGGCTTCCATGACATGAACCAGGATGGGGGACAGGGACATCAAAATAAGAAAAAGGGCCAGGATAAGAAGCAGCCAGGGTGTGACGGGAGTGAAGGCGCTTCTGAATTTGAAGAAGAAGTAAAGATGGATACTTCCGTATACGGTGAAGAAAGTTAACAGGAAAAGACTCATGGATCTCACCCGACGGCGCCGGTCTTTTTTCGTGTTCCCTTCACGGGGTGGAAGATGTTTTTTTACGAAAAGCCCCTGCCGCGCACGCCGGAGGGCGCGTCGGCGGGGGACGGATTCTTTACAGAATTTCCACCAGGTTGATGTCGAACGTCAGATCCTGTCCCGCCAGGGGGTGATTCATATCGAAGGTAATCTCCGTATCCGTGAATGAAAGAATCTTGGCATGGTGCACCCGGCCGTCCCTTTCCCGAATCTGGAATTGCTCACCGATGACGGGCTCGAAATCCTGGGGCATCTGGGACCTCTCCTCCACCGAGGTGAAGTTTTCGATATGGGGTCCATAGGCTTCCGGAATCACGATACTTTTCCATTCTCCGACTTCCATGCCGATGATCGCCTTTTCGAACCCGGGGATCACCCGTCCCTCTCCCAGGATAAATTGAATCGGTTCGCCCATGAGGGTTGTCATGAAGATGGAGCCGTCTTCGAGCTTTCCCGTGTAATTGACACGAACCTTGTCTCCCTTTTTTGCGGTCGCCATGATGGAGTCCTTTCTGCACCCTATTCGGGCGGATGATTTTATCCCAAACCCGATCGGTCAACGGTGAGACGGTTCCGGGAGAAATATTGATATTCGTTTCAGCCTGTCCTTGTCAAGAAATAAAAAAATTCGTATGACAAAGTGCCGCGGCTTTTATATGCCGCCCGTGACGAAAGGCGTCTTCGCGGTTTTTCAGGTAATGGCCGCGATTCTTTACCTCGATGGAAAAAAGCATCCGGTCTTGCGAAATTGATTGACTCACTATATATAAGACATTTTATAGTAATCTCGTGAAAAGTCGAAACCCGTTCCGTTTTTCATTCTGGGTCTTTCGCTGTACTGGAGGGTAAGCCCAACCGGAATCAGATGTCGAAAAGATTCTTCGTTGACGGCGTTTCTTGGAAGGATAGAGCAGGACTTTTTACGAGTCCGCCCTCCTGTGGAGATAAAGAAGACTTGCCTGCAGGAACGGATGTCCGGGGGAGAGGACAATGCGTTTATGCTTGATGTGTCGATATTGAAAGAATACCTCCTTCCTCTTTCCATGGTTTTCGGCGGATTTTTCCTGGGCGTTGTTCTGGAAAAGATCGTTCAGTGGGTGCTCAAGCGCGCTATCCGCGAAACCAAGTGGGAGATGCGCAGAAATATCGGCCATGCCCTTCGTGGGCCGTTGATGCTCATCTGCATCCTGATCGGTGTTTACGGGGCCGTTCATACCACCACCCTGGACCGGCAGGCCGTCACTGTTGCCCACAAAGCACTGCTCGTTCTGGCCATCCTCATCGTCACGGTTGTTCTGATGAGAATGGCCGTCAGCCTGGTTGAATTATACAGCCGCCGGGTCGGAGGAGTCTTTGTTTCGACGAGTATTTTCATTCACCTGACGCGTTTCATCGTTTTTCTTATCGGCGTGCTGATGGCCCTGCAATCCCTGGGCATCTCGATCGCCCCGGTTCTGACGGCCCTTGGAGTAGGCGGTCTCGCCGTTGCCCTTGCCCTCCAGGACACCCTTTCCAACTTTTTTTCCGGGATTCACGTCATCGCGTCAAAGCAGGTTCGCCCCGGGGATTATGTGAAACTCAACACGGGGGAGGAAGGGTATGTAAGCGATATCACCTGGCGGTATACCACCGTGCAGGCTACTTCGAACAACATGATTATTGTGCCGAACTCGAAACTCGCGTCGGCGATTGTGACGAACTACTCCTTTCCGGAGAAGGAATTGTTCGTGGCCGTGCCCGTTATGGTTGCGTACGGCAGCGATCTCGATACGGTCGAGAGGATTGCCGTCGATGTGGCGACGGATGTGCGCGATCAAACGGCGGGTGGTATCCGTTCTTTTCCGCCCGCCGTCAGGTTTCAGAAATTGGAAGGATTCGGTGTGTCCTTCAACGTGGTTTTCAAGGTGGAGGAATTTAACGATCAGTTTGCCGTCAGGCATGAATTTATCAGGAGATTTCATCGGCGGGCCTGCGATGAGGGAATTGCCTTTGTCGTTTTGCCCAGGGATGGGTCGTCCTGAGCCGCTCTGCGCTGTTTCTCGGATGGTAGAGGGAGAACGGGTTTATTTAAGGAAAGTTGACGAGGATTGATGAGCAGGAAAAAGGAAAACAAAGATCATTTAACCCATGGACCGGACGAAAAAATCGCCGGGAGGAATGCAGCGGCCGGCCAGGCCGAAAATAAGCGAAAAGTGGAATCGAAGAGAAAAAATCAGCGGGACTTTCCGGCTGTTTCATGGCCGGCTTTGACGGCGGCCCTGGAGCGGGTGAGCGATCTCGTCGTCATGGCTGATTCAGCACTTGTTGTGACCTATTGCAGCCTTTCCTTTTACGCCGTTTCGGGTTACGAACCCGAAGAAACACGGAATCGATCCCTGGATCGCCTATTGGAACCGGAATCTTTCGACCTGGTCCGGCGTTTTCTGTCGAAAGAAGAGGACCCCGTTCATCCCGTTGAACTGAATTTGCATGCCCGTGACGGCCGCACCATCTTCCTGGAAACGAAGCTGTCCGTGCTCCGTAACACAGAAGACGTTCCGTCGGGCGTTCTGCTCGTGGCGAAGGAGATCACGGACTACAGCAGGGTGGAAACCTCGTTAAAGCTGTTCGAGCACAGGTATCAGGAACTTTTCGAATCTTCCAATGACGCCATCATGATCCTCGACAAGGAGGGATTTTTTGATTGTAACCAGAAAACCCTCGAAGTTTTTTCCTGTCCCAGTAAAGAAAGTTTCATCACGTTCCATCCGTCCGATCTGTCTCCGCCCCTGCAACCGAACGGCGATACTTCCGTCGAGGCCTCGAACCGGATGATCGATCTTGCCATGGAAACGGGAAGCCATGCCTTTACCTGGGAACACCGTCGCTTGAATGGTGAATTGTTCCCGGCGGAGGTAAGCATGAGCCGTCTTGCCCTGGATGGCCGGTGGGTCATCCAGGCGGTTGTGCGCGACGTGACCGACCGCATTCGGGCCGAAGAGGAGACGCGGAACGCGGAACGCCGTTTCGCCGACATTATCAACTTCCTGCCCGATCCGACTTTCGCCGTCGATCTGGAAGGGCGGGTCATCGCCTGGAACCGGGCCATGGAGAAGTTGACCGGCGTACCGGGCAAAGACATGATGGGGAAGGGCGATTATGAATATGCCCTGCCTTTTTATAAAAAACGCCGTCCCCTGATCATCGATATTCTGCTGAAGAATAAGCCGGAGGAAGCCAAGAAATATCGGAAGGTTCACTGGGAAGAGGGTGCGCTTTATTATGAAAATGACGGTGCCATCGAAGTCGGCGGCAGGAAGCGATACCTGTGGTCGAAGGCGAGCCTCATCTATGATTTCAGCGACCGGGTCGTCGGGGCCATCCAGACGGTTCGCGATATCACGGACCGCAGGGAAATGGATTTGACCGTCATGGAATCGGAGAAGAAGTTCCGTACTCTTTTCGAATCTTCCCACGACGCCATCATGATGCTGGATAAGAAGTCATTCTTCGATTGCAACGAGAAAGCGCTTGAAATTTACGGATTCCGGTCCAAGGAAGAGTTCGTCAAGTATCATCCCGGGGAGGTATCGCCGGCCTTTCAGCCGGACGGGGAGGCCTCCGTCGAAAAGGCGAACCGGATGATCGATCTTGCCCTGGAAAACGGCAGCCATGCCTTCACCTGGATTCACAAGAAAGTGGACGGGACCCTCTTCCCCGCGGAAATCCTGCTGAGCCGCTTTGAACTCGGCGGCAGGTCCGTGGTCCAGGCGGTCGTCCGCGATATTACGGAACGGGTCCAATCCGAACTGGCCCTGAAGCGGAGCAAGGAGGAGCTCGAAGTGAAATCCGCCTATCTGGAAGAGGCGAACACGGCCCTCAAAGTCCTGCTGCGCCGGAGGGAAGAGGACAAGGCGGCCCTGGAAGAGGATGTCCTGGCGAACGTGAGGAGCCTGATTCTACCCTACATAGACAGGCTGAAACACGGATTGACCGGGACGGATCAGCAGGCCTACCTGCAGGTTCTGGAGGCCAACCTCAACAACATCATTTCGCCCTTCCTCCGGAATATCACCCTGGCCCACTTCAACCTGACGGGCCGGGAGATCCAGATCGCCAATCTGGTCAAGGAGGGACGGACGAACAAGGAAATGTCGGAGATGCTCAACCTCTCCATCCGGTCCGTTGAATTTCACCGGGACAATATCCGGAAGAAGATGAAACTGGACCACCGGAAGGCCAACCTCCGGGTCTTTCTCCTGTCGCTGTCGTAAAGTGGCGAACGAAAGCTTGAGCGCCCGTTTCCGTTCAACGGGCGGTATGCGGCAGGGGCCGTTTTACGCCTGGAACCACTTTTTCATCCGGGGCTGTTCGTCATTCAGCCAGAGCTCGGAGCGGCGGATGGAGAGAAACAGGGCGAAGAGATCGTCCAGGGTCGTGATAACCCGTTCGATCAGGTAGATCCGTTCGAGGCTCCTGCCTTCCAGGTCTTGTTCGTCGGCCATCTCGACCGTCTCCGGCAGTTTCACGGACTGGAAACCGTACGTGTCGGCCTTGAAGGTGAATTCCCAGGTGTCCGCGTCGATCCGCAGGCGGATACGCCCTTCCTTGATCTTCTTTCCCTGGCGCAGGGCTTCTTTCCCCTCCTTCAGATCCGTGTTGGCCCCGTGGCAGATGACCGTTTCGGAGTTGATTCCGTCTCCCGACTCCAGGACCAGGCGGCGGAGAAAAACCACCTCGATGTCCCCCCGTCCGGGAAGTTCGATGAAGCCGCCGCGCTCTTCCGATTTGAACCACAGCCAGGTCAGGAATTCCCGGCCGATCGTTTCGGGGTCGGCAAGAAAGGCGGATTCGTTCTGATCGCCCTGTGTTGCTCCGGGTATCTGGATGTTGTCCCAGGGAACGAGCGGAACGGGAATGAATCCGAAGGATTCCTTGAATATTTCCAGGAAATCCAGGCAGGCGGTTTCCGAGAGGGACGTGAAGAGAAGCCATTTCCCCGAGACGGACCAGCAGACCTCGTAAAATGAGGGGACGGGAAGGGTCTTCTGAAGAAGCGAAAGCTGCACGCGATCCCGGATCTCCTTTTTCTGCTCCCGGTAAAGGCGTTCTTTCCCCGTTTCCTGGAGATATTTCTTTTCCGCCGCCATGGCTTCGACTTTCAGCAATGACGCCGGGACGGCCTTGCGGTCCACCCGGAGGGCAAACAGGAGGAAATCCCCTTTCACGTGCCGGGCATAGCCGAAAGTCGTGTCGAGAATGTCTTCCATTCCGGTCCAGCCCGTGATTTTGAGCCGTTCCGATGTTTCCAGTCCTGAAAAAGAAAAGCGGCTCAGGCGTTCGTGAACAAAATCCAGAAAACGCTCCGGCGGATCTTCCCTTACGGCATACCTGGAAAAAGTGAGCGAGCCTTTGAGAATTCCCATATTCAATCTCCCTTGATTGCGAAGTTACGTCGATGTCTCTACGATTTTCCCGGGGTGACTCCGGTGCGGTGCGGCACCTTTACCAGGGGCGGAGAAGGCTTGACGGATGTGCCCCGGGCCATCCCCAATGCCTCTTTCAAAAGCTCGGCGGCTTCCCGGTTTCGTTTCCCGGGTGTTTTCGCCCCCATGACGACGATGATATAGCGCTGTTGTCCCTTCCTGGCCGTGACGATCGTATGGTAACCCGACACCCAGGTGAAACCCGTTTTCAGTCCGTCCACTTCGGGGTACTTTCCCAGGAGCCGGTTACGGTTTGGCTGGGTGATGTTGTGGTAGGAATAGGATTGCCGGGAATGCAGCAGGGTGAGGGCCCAGGGGAAACGCCGGATATAATCCGCGGCCAGGATGGCCATGTCCCGTGCCGTCGTGATTTCTCCTTTGGCCGGCAGTCCGTGGGGATTGACAAAGACGCTGTTTCTCATGCCCAGTTCCCGTGCCTGCCGGTTCATCCTGTCGACAAAGCGAGGAACGTCTCCACAGACATGTTCCGCCAGGGCAACCGCCGCATCGTTGGCGGAGACGATGGCCATCCCCTTCATCAGTTCTTCCAGGGCGACTTCCGTTCCCGGCTCCAGAAACATCTGCGATCCTCCTGTCTGCCAGGCCTTCCTGCTGATTTTAACGCGATCGTGCAGGCGGATTTCTCTCCGCTGAAGCGAGTCCATGATAATGTAAAGGGACAGGACCTTCGTCAGGGATGCCGGCGGTATGGGCTGATCGATATTTTTCGCCTTGATGATGGTCCCTGTTGTGGCATTGACGACGAAATACGATTTGACGTCCGGTTCGCCGGCTTTCTTTGCGTGGACCGCACCGGCGGCGATCAATAAAAAGGCGAAGGAAAGGAAAAAAACAACGTATCTGCGCATAGATCCTGATCCGAGGTTCCGATAGACTTCAGCCGCATGCCGGCTGAGCGGAAAAAGGACGGAAAAACAAATAAGCCATTCCATAACACCTGTCAAGAAATCTTCGTTTCGCCGGATGCGATGTGAAAGATTCTGAACGGTTACGAACGGATCCCGCCGGGACGGGGTGTGTTTCCCGAACGCTTTGTGATTGCAATAAATCAGGATTGGGCATAAAAGCAGATATTACGAAAGGACGGAAAGACATGGCAGGCGTATTTGAAATTCATATCAAAACACACTTTGCGGCGGCTCACACGTTGGCCGGTTATCCCGGCGACTGTGCCCGCCTTCACGGTCACAACTGGAACGTAGAATTGTTTGTGCGATGTAAAGAGTTGGACAATATCGGTATCGGCATCGATTTCCGGGTTGTCAAAGAAAAGACGGCCCGGATTTTAGAAGGTCTCGATCATCGTAATCTCAATGATTTAAGCATGTTCAGGGGGGTGAACCCGACGTCGGAGAATGTTGCCCGCTACCTTTTCGGAGCCCTTGCCCGTGAGTTGAACAATGACCGGGTTTGGATCTCGAAGGTGAAGGTGTCCGAAACGGAGGATGCCGGGGCGTTTTACTGGGAGGAATAGGGTGCCTGTTGTTGTCAATGAAATTTTCCACAGTCTTCAGGGCGAGTCGTCCCATGCGGGACGTCCCTGCGTTTTTGTCCGCCTGACGGGCTGCAATCTCCGCTGTACCTATTGCGACACGAGGTATGCCTACGACGAAGGAAAAGAAATGGACATCGGCGAGATTGTGGATCGCCTGTCCGCTTATTCCTGCCGCCTCGTGGAAGTCACGGGCGGCGAGCCGCTGATTCAGGAGGGCACCCCCGCCCTGGTCCGGGCCTTGCTGGAGCGAAATTATGAAGTGTTGCTGGAGACCAACGGCAGCCGGAATATCGATGCCGTGGATCCCAGGTGTGCCCGGATCGTCGACGTCAAGTGCCCCTCCAGCGGGGAAGAGGGGAAAAACGATTTCGAGAATCTCACGCGGCTGACTTCACGGGACGAGGTAAAGTTTGTCATCCAGGACCGGCTGGATTATGATTACGCGGTTGAGGTTCTTTCACGGCATGAGAAGGCCCGTTCGGGATGCCGGCCGCCGCTTTTTTCGCCCGTCTTCGGGAGAATGGAGCCGGCTGTGCTGGCGCAATGGATCCTCTCCGACGGATTGCCTGTCCGGATGCAGCTTCAACTGCACAAAGTCGTCTGGGGCCCTGATCGGAGGGGCGTTTAGAGGAATGGCATGATGGAAGAAAAGAAAGCGGTTGTTCTGCTGAGCGGCGGTCTTGACTCGACGACGCTGCTGGCCATGGCCCGGCAGGAAGGATTTGTCCTGTACGGCCTGACTTTTCGTTACGGTCAGCGCCACCTGCATGAGCTTGAGGCGGCAAGGCGTGTGGCCGATTATTTCCAGGTGCGGGAGCATCGGGTCGTGGACATCGATCTGCGCGCCTTCGGGGGTTCCGCCCTGACGGCCGATATTGAAGTTCCCAAGGGGAAGGGGACCGCCGGTTCCGCGGAGATTCCCGTGACCTACGTTCCCGCGAGAAACACGATTTTCCTGAGTTATGCCCTGGCCTGGGCGGAAGTGCTCGGCTGCGGCGATATCTTCATCGGGGTGAATGCCGTCGATTACAGCGGCTATCCCGATTGCCGTCCCGAATTTGTCGCGGCGTTCGAGAAGCTGGCGAATCTGGCGGTCAAGGCTGCGGTGGAAGGAAAAATAACCGTTTCGATCCGGGCGCCGCTGATGTTTTTATCCAAGGGCGAGATCATCCGGGCCGGCCTGAAACTGGGCGTTGACTACGGCCTGACCCACACCTGTTACGACCCGGTTCCCGGCGGTCTGGCATGCGGGCGCTGCGACAGCTGCCTCCTGCGCAAAAAGGGTTTTGACGAGGCGGGCCTGACCGATCCGATTGCCTACGCACCCCTGCCGGGAACGTGAATATCATTAACCGTGCAGCAGCTACTTGATCATGATTTGTTCTGATGCCTGAGTTCCTGTCAACATTCTTTTAACCTTGAGCCTGTATTTTTTTCTTTCGTTAAGCAGCCGTATCGTTCCAGGCCGTATTCGAAGAAGAAAGGAGGTGAACGGAATGGGGACCCTGAAAAAGAGCACCTTGAGTGAGCGTTCCAAGCGGAAAGAAGTTGAATTCTTGGAAATGATGCGGTCCGTTGAAGCGGGTGCACAATGTCTCAAGTGAAAGGGTTGAAAGAGCAAATAATTGCCGGTTCGGCAATTCAGAACCTTGAATTTTTCATTCAATGGCATCTTACGGAGCGCTGCAATCTTTCCTGCCGTCATTGTTACCAGGGCGGGAAAAGGACTCCCGAAATGACCGTTGGTGAATTGAAGCGGGAAATCGACGGAGCCGCGGAGATGTTTGCGGCCTGGAAAGATGAAGGCATCTCCGTTGTCCCGTCGATCCATTTTACGGGGGGGGAACCCTTCCTTTTCAGGGACCTGTGGGAAGGGATCGCCCACGCCAGGCAGCGGGGTTTCGACGCCGCCCTGATGAGCAACGGCATCCTGATCACGGATGAAGACGCCGGAAAAACACGGGCATGGGATGTCTTCGACGTCCAGATCAGCCTGGAGGGACCGGCACCGGTTCACGACCGGATACGGGGCCCGGGCAGTTTCCGGGGAGCCCTCCGGGGGGCGAAGCGCCTTATTGCCGCGGGAACCAGGGTCAGTGCCAACGTGACGCTTTCCCGCGTCAATATAAGAAATGTCAAGGAAACGATCGGCATCGCCAAAGATACGGGATTCAACAGCATCGGTTTTTCCCGGATCGTGCCCTGCGGAAGAGGCCGGGAACTCCTCGATTTTCTCCTGGCCCCCGAGGAAGTCCGGGACGCCTATGAACAGGCATTCGGCCTGTCCGATGCTGGTTTTTCCGTCGTTTCGGGAGATCCCCTGGCGGGGGTCGTCAGAGGAGTGCGTCCCCCTGCGGATTGCCGTCTTACCTTGTCCGGATGCAGCGCCGGATTTTCGGGCGTCACCATCACAAGTGACGGCACCGTCATGGCCTGCCGGAGAATCGGCCTGAAGGCGGGAAACCTGAGAAAAAAGAGCCTCCGGGAAATATGGGCGACGTCGCCGCTCCTGTGGAAGTTGAGACGGCGGGAAAGCTATCGGGGGAAATGCGGGACCTGCGATCTGTGGCCGACTTGCCGGGGATGCAGGGCCGTCTCCTATGCGTTTTCGTCTGCCCGGGGGAAGGCGGATCTTTTTGCCGACGATCCTCAGTGCTGGCTGCATGGGAGAGGCCAGGACGGACCGTCGGGAAGACATCCTGGGAAGCATTCTAATCCCCCATAGACACTCACGAATTATTATGATAGGAAACGCAGAAATTCTCACAGCAGGATCGCCATGGGCATAAAACGAATCGGGATCGTCGCCAACATCGAAAAAGAACAATCCGCAGAATACACCATCGTACTCCGGGACTGGCTTTTGGACCGGGGACTCAAAGTTTACCTGGAGAAGCACATTGCCCGGAAGGTAGGGGCGCCCGACGGCATGGACCGCAGGCACCTTGCCTCGGAGGTCGATCTCATCGTCGTTTTCGGGGGAGACGGCACGATTCTGCGGCTTGCCCATTTCATCCGCGGGATCGAAATACCCATCGTGGGCATCAACATGGGCGGATTCGGATATCTGACGGAGGTCAACCTGAGCGAGATGTGCAGTGCCATCGAGAGGATTCTGACGGGTAACTTCGAGATGGAGAAGCGGATGATGCTCGACGTGTCGATCAAGGGTCAGGAAACCGAAATCGAGGAGCAGGCCGTGCTCAACGACGTGGTCATCGGGCGGGGAAACCTCAGCCGGATGGTGGAATTGGAGGCTTTCGTGAACGGCGCCTTTCTGACGACGTTCAAAGCCGACGGGATCATCGTCTCGACGCCGACCGGTTCGACCGCCTACTCCCTGTCCGCCGGCGGACCGATTGTCTTTCCCAAGATGGCCTGCATGGTGCTCAGCCCGCTGTGTCCGCACATGCTGACCAATCGGCCGATTATCCTGCCTGCCGGCGTGATTGTAACCGTGAAGCTGCTCACGAAAGAGCCGGGGGTGACGGTGATCCTGGACGGCCAGATTTCCTATGATCTGAAGACGGGCGATACGGTGACCATCGCCCGTTCTCCCTATGTGACGAATTTGATTTCCTCCCCGCTTCGGGATTACTGGGAGATCCTGCGCACGAAACTGGGATGGGGGAGACTGCCGGAGGGACCGACGAACATCAAGCCATGCTGACCGATCTCAGGATCAAGAATTTCGCCATCATTGCAGAGCTGCAAATGTCTTTCGAGGCGGGATTGACCGTCCTGACCGGTGAAACCGGTGCGGGCAAGTCCATCGTCCTGGGCGCTCTCGGCCTGATTCAGGGAAACCGGGCGACTCCCGATCTGATCCGCACCGGCGAGGAAGAGGCCGTCGTCGAGGCGGTCTTTGATGTCGAAGGCCGGGACCAGGTGCGGGAAAAACTCCGCGAGATGGGTTTTGACGACGGGGAGGACCTCTCCCTCAAACGGATCGTTTCCCGCGCCGGCAAAAACCGCGTTTTCATCAACGGCACCCCTTCGACCCTGGGGATGCTCACGGCGATCAGCGAATCCCTGATCAACATCTGCGGCCAGCGGGAGCACCAGGTTCTTTTAAATCCGGACAATCACATCGATATGCTGGACGGTTTCGGTCTGCTTCTCCCTTTGAGGGCAGAGTACGAGCAGCTCTATGAGCGGTACCTGGCTCTCCGGGAGCAGCGACGGGAAATGGAAGCGCGTGCGCGAAACCGGGTCGAGCGTGCCGATTTCCTTGATTTCCAATTGAACGAGATCGACCAGGCGGCTTTCCGGGAGGGAGAGGAAGAGGTCTTGCTGGAAGAGAAGAAGTTTCTGGACAATATCCAGAAATTGACGGTGCACGCGGATGCCGCCTACGACGATCTTTACGGCCGGGAGCGGTCCGTTCTCGAGATGCTCCGGTCGGTGCAATCCGAGATCAGGGAGATCAACGAAATAGACGGTCAGTTCAAGGTGGCCTCCGGGGACCTGGACGCCCTGTATTACCACCTGGAAGAAACGGCTTTTTCTCTGAGAGATTACCGGAAAACGCTGGCGGCTGATCCCCAGCGCCTGGAAGCCGTCGAGGACCGCCTCGAGATGCTGCAGAAGCTGAAACGGAAATATGGGAAAACGATCACCGAGATCCTTGATCGGAGAGAGGGGATTGCGGCTGAACTCGCTGACCTGTCGAAACTGAGTGAAAATATCGACGAGTTGAACGGAGCGATCGGCAAATGTACCCGGGAACTCGAAGAAAAGGCTCAGACCCTGTCGGAAGCCCGGCGGACAGCGGCCGGCCGGATGGAGCAGATGATGGGGGAGGAACTCGGGGCACTGAAAATGGCCGCGGCGGCCTTCCAGGTAAAATTTGAAGATAGCCCGGGTAACGGGCATTCGCTTGGCGCGAAGGGATGGGACCAGGTAGAGTTCTACCTGTCCACGAATACGGGTGAAGCCCTGAAACCCCTGATCCGCATCGCTTCGGGGGGGGAGCTTTCCCGGATCATTCTGGCGATGAAGAGAATCCTCATGCAGACGGACCCGGTGGGGACGATGATATTCGATGAGGTGGACAGCGGCGTGGGAGGCAGAACGGCGGGGCGCATCGGCGAGAAACTGCGGGATCTGGCCTTTCGGCATCAGATATTGTGCATTACCCATCTGCCTCAGATCGCCTGCTTCGGAGATCATCATTTCCGTATTTCCAAGGCGATCACCGACGGCCGGACCCATGTCCGCCTCGATGTCCTGTCGGAAGAGGAACGAATCGATGAAATCACCCACATGATGGGGGGAGAGAATTTCGTGGAAATGACCAGAAAATACGCGGGGGAATTCAAGCGCTCGCCGGGCAGGAAACGACCGGAGCCCCAGGTATAGGGAATGTGCCGCAAGGTTGTTCGGAAGGGGATCATGAAAAAGAATCTTTTGTTGGCCGTTGTTCTGTGTTTTCTTTTGACACCCATTGTCGCATCCGGTATAGAACCCGCGGCGGGCGTCAAGGTGACGACCCTGCTGAAGACACCGGAAAGCTGGAACGGGGTCCCGATCGTTTATCCGCAGGGAACGGCGGAATTGACGGGATTGCTGGTGGAGATCGCTCCCGGAGGGGAAACCGGCTGGCATTCCCATGCGGTCCCTTCCTTTGCGTTTGTCCTGGAGGGTATCCTCGAGATCGGTCTAAACGACGGGAGAACAAAACGCATCCAGGCGGGGGAAGCCCTGGCCGAGGTGGTCGACACGCTGCATAACGGACGGAATGTCGGAGATCGGCCGGTAAAAATCGTTGTCTTCTATGCCGGGGTCGAGGGTATGGAACGCTGATTTTGAAAAGGGTTCCACCGCATTCACCTTCCTGCTCCGGAGAAGGGGAACAACGCCCGATTCATCTTCGCCCTCTTGTGGTGCTTGTGGATAATCGCCGTGAAGAATCCGGTCATGAAAGATTCTTTTTCCGGGCAGCGGGGGGATTCAATAAAAGAGGAAGTACGGATCCATGTTGAGGAAAGCACGAATCGGTGATGTCAAGGCCATTCACCGCATGATCAATCTGTCCTCCCAGAAGGGGGAAATGCTGCCCCGGTCCCTGATGGATATCTATGGCAACCTGCGGGATTTCTTCGTATTTTACGATAAGGATGAGCGTTCCGTGATCGGTGTCTGCGCCATGAGCATCATCTGGGAGAACCTGGCGGAAATCCGGTCCCTTTACGTGGAGGAGGAACATCGCCGCCAGGGAATCGCCAAGCGGCTCGTGGAGGCGTGCATCTCCGAAGCCATCACGCTGGAGCTGTTCCGCGTCTTTACCTTGACCTATCAGAAGGAGTTCTTCGGGCGCCTCGGGTTTCACGAGGTCGAGCGTTCGACCTTGTCGGAAAAAATCTGGTCCGATTGTTTCCGGTGTTCGAAGTACCCCGATTTCTGCGATGAAACGGCGATGATTCTCGAACTATGAAGATTCCGGGATTTTCCTGTTTTTATGCCCTGATTCTCCTTTTCCTCCTTTCCGGCTGCACTTCCTTCCCCGTCATGAGGGAAGAGGTGGAAAAGTCCGTTGTTTCACCGCCGGCAAAACCCCGGGCCGATACGCCTGCGGCAGAACCGGTGCCGGTGTTGAAAGACACCGGGATCACCTATCCCCTGCATCCGGTCGACAAAAAACAGGTGTCCTTCATCGGCGACGACCTGGACGCGGAATCTCTTGTCCTTGCCGTGAGCCGCAGCCTGGAGTATTACGACCGCCTTCCGCCGGGCCGGCAGTACCGTATCGGCGATACCCTCTACAGCGTTCGGGAGTTGAAGGAATCTCTCCTTCTGTTTTTGAATATCTGTTTGAACAGCGCCTCCGACGAGGAGCGGGATGTCGGAATCCGGGAGAACTTCGACATCTATCGGCCCGACGGCAATGGGGAAGGAGGGCAGGTTGTTTTCACGGGGTACTACGAACCGGTTCTCAGGGGATCCCCTACGAAGACGGAACGGTTTCGCTATCCCATCTACCGGGTTCCGGATGATGCCGTCGTGGTTTACCTCGGGAAATTCTCGTCGAAATACAAGGGGGAAAGGCTTGTAGGCCGGGTGGAAAAAGGGGAACTCGTGCCGTACCCGACACGGGAGGAAATCGACGGTAAGGGGTATCTCGAGGGGAAGGGCCTGGAGATCGTCTGGGTGGACGATCCGGTGGAATTGTTCTTCCTCCACATCCAGGGGTCGGGAAGGATTGTCCTGCCGGACGGGAAAGAGATGCGGGTCAATTATGCCCAGTCCAACGGCCGGGCCTTCAGGGGCGCGTCGTCCTGCCTCCTGGAAAAAGGCCGGATTAATTCTTCCCAAACGTCTCATCAGAACGTGAAGAAATACCTGCAGGAGCATCCGGAAGAGCTCGACGATATCCTTTACCGCAACGATAGTTATGTTTTCTTCCGCACCGTGGATGTGGGACCGGTCGGGGCCCTGGAAGTTCCCCTGACGGGAGGTAGAACCGTCGCCGCGGACCCCGCGGTTTTCCCGAAGGGTGGCCTCGTTTTTATCAACGCCCGGAAACCCGTTCTGGATGAAGCGGGGAATGCCCGGTCCTGGGAACCCTTTTCCCGGTTTGTCCTGTTTCAGGATACGGGGGGAATGATCAAGGGGCCCGGCCGGATCGATCTTTTCTGCGGGTCCGGTGACGGTGCGGAACGGATCGCGGGGAGCATCAAGGAAAAAGGGTCTTTGTATTTTCTCGTCAAGAAAAAGAATCCCTGAGGACGGCGAAGTCCGTTTTTCTCTCAACCATCCAATTCAGCCTCGAATAGACAATGGTTTCATTCACGGTCGCGCGTCGGTCCGTGCGCTTGGAGGAACCGGCGGGCAATAGGTGGCCTCGCGTTCGTCGTTCATTCCGGTAGGATGATCCGTTTTGAGAAGGGTCAGCCACACGCGGACATTATCCATGATGATGATCAGCACCAGAATAATGATCGCGATGCTCAGCGAGGCGTTCAGCACCTGGCCCTTGCCCAGATAGGTCTGTATGTTCATGAGGCCGGCGGCGAAAGTCGTGACGGTGATCAGGACGCATGGGATCAGGGTGATGAGGGCATAGATCTTCTTTCTGCCGATCCGGAGAAGGATGGTGGTGCCGATGGCCAGGGCCAGGGCGGAAAGGGTCTGGTTCGTGGCGCCGAACATGGGCCAGATGGACGAGATATCGCCGGTATAGAGCAGATAGCCCCAGGCGAACGAAACGAGAGCGCTGGTTGCGATTGCACCGGGCGCCCAATCTTTTCTCCCCAGGGGTCTGTAGACATAACCGAGAATGTCCTGGAGGATATAGCGGGCCACCCGGGTTCCCGCGTCGATGGTGGTCAGGATGAAAAGCGCTTCGAACATGATGATGAACTGGAACCAGTATTTCATGGTGTGCCGGAGTTCCTCGCTGATGCTGGCAAAGATATGGGACATGCCGACGGCCAGGGAAATGGCGCCGCCGGGGCGGTGGGAGACATCCAGGCCGACCAGCTGGCTCAGGACGGGCAGGTCGACGATCTTCATGTTCAGTTTTTGAAAGGCCTCGGCGGAGGTGTTGATCGCGAAATAATCCCCCGGGATCAGGGTGACGGCGGCCAGAAGGGACATGACGGCGACGAAGGCTTCCGTCAGCATGGCGCCGTAGCTGATCATGGGAATTTCCGTTTCGTGCTCCACCATTTTCGGCGTCGTGCCCGAGCCGATGAGGGCATGGAAGCCGGAAATGGCACCGCAGGCGATGGTGATGAACACGTAGGGCCACCAGGGACCGGGAATGATCGGGCCGCCGCCCGACATGAAGACCGTCGTGAAGGGCATCTTGATCGTCGGATTGACGAAGAGGAGCCCGATCGCCAGGGCGACGATGACGCCGATCTTCATGAAGGTGCTGAGATAGTCTCTCGGTGCCAGCAGCAGCCATACGGGGACGGCGGCGGCACAGAAGCCGTAGATCGGCAGCAGGATGGACATCTGTTCTTTATTGAAGGTGAACCAGGAGGCGATGCCCGAGTCCGCGATATAAGGACCGAAAAAGACCGCCGCGCAAACCATGATAATGCCGGCGATGGAGCCGGAAAGGATGGCCCCGGGTTTGATCCGGAACATGTATAGGCCGATGATCATGGCGATGGGAATCGTCATGGCGATGGAAAAGACGCCCCAGGGATTGTTGAACAGGGAATTGACGACGGCCACGGCCAGGCCGGCCAGGGCGACGATGCAGATAAAGAGAATCACGACGGCGGTGACGCCGCCCGTGATCCGGCCGACATCTTTCTCGGCGATGACGGACAGCGATTGGCCCCGGTGGCGGTAAGAGGCAAACAGGACGATCATGTCATGGACGCACCCGGCGAAGACGGAACCCAGAAGAATCCAGAAGAAACCGGGTCCCCATCCGTACTGGGCGGCCAGAACGGGGCCGATCATGGGACCGGCACCGGCGATTGCCGCGAAGTGGTGTCCGAAGACGACCCATTTGTTGGTGGGAATGTAATTCTGGCCGTCGTTGCATAAAACGGACGGGGCGATGTTACGGTCGTCCAGCATGAGAACCTTCGTCGCGATAAATGCGGCGTAGAAACGATAAGCCAAGGCAAACACGCATAAACTGCCGATCAATAAATACAGTGCACTCATGAAAGATTTCCCCCCTTATGATTCGGGTTGATTCAAATTGACGGTCCCGTAAAAAGTCGAAAATTCCCTCCCGCCAGGAGACCGTTTCGTAATGTCATTCCGAGGCGTCAGCCGAAGAATCTCTTGACAGGAACATGCGGGATGATGAGATTCTTCGCTTCGCTCAGAATGACACCGCACAGTATATTGCGAATTATGACACAGCCTCCAGGGGAGGAAAAAACAGGTTTTTACGGCTTCACCCGGATCGAGGTGATAAGGATCATCGATACGAAAAACCCATCCGGGACCGGTTTTTCCGTTCGTGTTTCAAGCACCCCGGATAAAGGTTTCAATGGCCTGCATGTACGCGTTCGGATCCACGAGTAAAAGATCGTTGTGGCCGGCACGGGGAATATAAAGGGAGGATTTGTTCTTCGCCCCGGAAAGGGAATACAGGGTTCTCCCCTCTTCTATCGGGATGATTTCATCCCATTCGCCGTGGATAATGAGGGTGGACAGGGCGACTTCGCGGATTTTGAGATCGTTTCCGAACCCGACCGGTTCGGGGTGATCTTGGAGCAGGTGGGTCATGCCGATTCTTCTGAGTTGATTCTTTGCCGTGGCGAAGCCGCTTTCCACGATCAGGCCCTTCAACTTTCCCTGAAAATGACGAGCGGCTTCCAGGGCCGGGGCACTTCCCAGGGATCGTCCCATGACGAAGAGAGAGCCCGTGTAACCGTGATCGCCGAGGAAGGCGAGAAAGCCGGAAAAGAGGGTGCGGGCGTCTCCGATCATGGCGCCGCAGCTCGGACGGCCGCCGCTCATGCCGTATCCCCGGTAATCCGTCACAAAGAGATTCAGGCTGAGTTCCCGGTACAGCGGCGCCACGTCGTCGTAATCCGGCGCCGTCTCGCCGTTTCCATGAAAATACAGGATATTCGGAGCGTCCCTTTGACAGGGATGGAAACGGCAGCCGATCGACACCCCCGGTTCCACCTCGATGAAATGGTTCGTTGCCTTGGACCGGTCCATGTCCCGGAAAAATTCACGGCGCGGAAAAAAAAGGCGTTGAACGATATCCGGCCGGTCATAAAGCTGCAGCCCCTTTTCGAAATCGGTCATCCCTCCTCCTGTGTCATCGGCATCTGGTTCATCGGTTTGCTGACCTTCATGTAACGGATCGTGCCATACCATATTATCCGCCATGGGTTCAAGAGCGTGTTTACTGCGGAAAGCAATGAACCGACCGCGAAAAGGAAAGATAAGGAGATAAATTAATTGACAAACAGGTGCGACTGTCGCTAAAGGAACCCCAGAGACGAAAGCGGAACGCACTCTGTAAAAAGTCCGTGTCAGTCGGAATGGACGCGATCACCGATTTCAGCGATCACGAAAAACTGTCGGTTTCCCGTCGGGCCGGGTGAAACTCTTACGAAGGACCGTTCCCATGGCAAGAAAAAAACGTAAAACGGAGTCTACATGCTGGATTTAGAATCATCCCCGATGGTCGGCAGGGGCCTGCACCGGGCGTGTTATGTCCATCCCCGGAACGGAAATCTCTGCGTCAAGGTCCTTTTCCCTCTCGAATCCAGGGAGCCCCTGATCGAGGCGGAGCGGGAAACCAGCTATTACCGGGTTCTCAAAAAGAGGGGCGTACCCTGGACCATGTTGCCGGAATTCCATGGAGAAGTCGAGACGACACGGGGGAAGGGGTACATTTTCGATTTGATCCGGGATGAAGACGGGAGCGTTTCGAAAACCCTCCGGGATTATCTGTCTTCGCCCCGGCAAGCGGAGCGTTATGCCGATGCGCTGTCGGCGGCCTTCGATCTGCTGAGAGACTATCTGCTCCAGTGGAAAATCATCACCATGACCATCAAGGCCAAAAACATCCTCTACCAGAGGATCAGCGAAACCGAAGGGAGGCTGATTATCGTGGACAACATCGGCAATTCCGATTTCATTCCCATCTGCGATCATGTCGGTTTCCTTGCCGAAAGAAAAATTCGCCGTAAATGGCGGCGTTTCGAGGACCTGCTGCTCGAAGAGTACCCGCAAAGCGACTTTGTACGGAAAAAATTCCGCCGTTGAACCTCGTGAACGGTTGCACGGGCGGAATTTTTCAGGTATCGCCTTCCGTTCCGGCAAGATGGAGCATCACGGCAGTCGAAATGTGACATTTCAACCCATGAACATGTTTTCCCCCTAACATAAACCCCGCCGGGTGTCAAATTTGCCCCGTTAAATATTTTTTCACAGGGGATATTCAAATTTTCTTGATTGTAGAATCCCTTTGTGGTAGCGATACAACAACGTATGTTGTTTCAAGAAACTTTCCTTTCGCCAGTTCGCAAAGATCGTCTCTTAAGATTTTAGGTACTATGCGGTCCGATTGTAGTTTAAGATTAAAAATTTTGTCGAAGAACAAAAAGTGCGGCCAGATGCAATTTACTGGAAAGGAGCGTTGTTTTCAGATTGATTGCTGGACATCATTAAAACCAATGAAAGGGGGCATGTAGGGATGACAAAGGCAGATCTGGTATCAGTCATGGCGGAGGAAACAGGAATTACCAAAGCCGCAGCGGCGGACGCCCTGGAAGTGTTCATGGCGACGGTAGCTCAGGAGCTGAAGAAAAACGGGAAGTTCGGTCTGGTCGGGTTTGGTTCGTTCAGCGTTGTAAAGAGAAAGGCGAGAACCGGAATTAACCCGCAGACTAAGAAATCGATCAAAATTCCCGCGAAGAGGGTCGTCAAGTTCAGGCCTGGGAAGCAATTATCCGATAAGGTGAAATAAAAAACGCGGGTTGGAAAAAGCCTCCGGTGATGAATGACCGGAGGCTTTTTTTATGGCTGTGACGGACAGGCGCTTTCGCAGAGCATGGGCGCTTGTCAGCGGGTCCCGTTGTTTTCTTCTTTGAAAGGACAAAAGATGGAAGCGGTTGTCTTGGGAAACGTGACCCTGGATATTCTCTGTTATTACGTCGAAGACGTTCCCCGTCATGATTCCGTTCCCTTCGGCAAGGTTGTGATCGGCCCCGGGGGATGCGGATCCAACGTGGCGATGGGTTTGAGTGCCCTGGGTGTTTCGACGGCCCTGGTGGCGAAAATCGCGTCGGGAGAGGTGTTTTCCCTGATCGAGCCGCATTGGCGAAGGGCTGGGCTTGATACGCGCTATGTCGCCGTCGAGAAAAACGCTGATCCGGCCGTGAGTGTCGGCCTGGTGGACCGGTGTGCCCAGCCGCGGTTCATCCATACACCGGGGGCCAATGCGGGCTTGACCGTAGATGATCTCGATCCGGCGGCGCTTGCGCAGCAGGGAGCGCGTTTTCTGCATATCGGCGGTTTTTTCGGCCTTCCCGGCCTGATGGACGGGCGCGTGCCCGGAATCCTCGATGCCGTCCGTGGCCTGGGGATTAAAACGTCCCTCGACGTGATCAACTCTCCTCACCTGGAAACACCCGGATTACTGTGGTCCTGCCTCCCCCATCTGGATTATTTTTTCTGCAACCTGCGGGAAGGGCAGCGTCTGACCCGCCTCGATGAACCGGCTCGTATCGGCGCCGAAATCCTTGACCGGGGCGCCGGGGCGGCGGTCGTCAAGCTCGGTGAGAAGGGCTGCCGGCTGGAGAGCCGCGCTTTCAGCACAACGGTTCCGACTGAACCCCGGAATGCCGTCGATACGACAGGCGCGGGGGACGCCTTTGCCGCAGGTTTCATCGCCGCGATTCTGGAGGGCTCCGATTCCCGGGAAGCCTGCCTGGCAGGTCACCGGGCCTCAGCCAGGATTGTTTCAACTTTCGGCGCCGTCGCGGGTTGGTATGAACCGTCCTGATCGGACGATTTTCCCATGGTTGTAATGAGCAGGAGTGGTTCCGGAAAAATCCGTTGCCGGCTCTTCTCGGGCGGACGTTTTGTATGAGGGGATTCCGGGATCGGTCCCGGATTGACATCCCCGACCGATTTTGTTATAGCTGCCCGAACTTTGCGAGACATTTCCATTTTTCCCGGTTGAAATGCCCGGTAATCGATATTTGACGAAGGAGTTCTTCAGGTGATAAAAAGAATACTAAGCGGGATGAGGCCCACGGGAAAGCTGCACCTGGGCAATTTACAGGGGGCCCTGAAAAACTGGGTGGATCTCCAGAACGACGGCTGCCACGACTGTTTTTATTTTGTCGCCGACTGGCATGCCTTGACCAGCGATTACAGCACACCGGACCAGATCCGGGAAAATTCCCTCGATATGGTCATCGACTGGTTGAGTGCCGGCCTCGATCCGGAAAAGAGCACCCTTTTCGTTCAGTCGGCCGTCAAGGAACATGCCGAACTTTACCTTCTTTTGGGAATGATCACCCCCCTGTCGTGGCTGGAGCGAAATCCCACCTACAAGGAAATGAGGGAGGAACTGACCGGGAAGGATCTGTCGACCTACGGTTTTCTCGGCTACCCGGTTCTGCAGGCGGCGGATATCATCATTTACAAGGGACAGGGGGTGCCCGTCGGCGTCGACCAGTTGCCCCACGTGGAGTTGACCCGCGAAATCGCCCGGCGCTTCAATTTTCTTTACAGGGAAATCTTCCCTGTGCCGGACCCGCTGCTGACGGAAGTGCCGAAACTCCTGGGGATCGACGGGCGGAAGATGAGCAAATCCTACGGCAATTCGATCTACATCTGCGACGAGGGGGACGAATTGAAAACGAAAGTGTCTTCCATGTTCACGGATCCCCAGCGGATGCGCCGCAAGGATCCCGGCAACCCCGATATCTGCAATGTTTACAGCTTCCATCAGCTCTACACGGAGGAAGGCGAAGTCGCCCAGATCGCCGTAGACTGCCGGACGGCCGGCATCGGCTGCACGGACTGCAAAAAACGCCTTTACGAGCGGATGCTCCTGGCCATGTCCCCGATACACGAACGACGGAATCATTTCTGCAGCCATCTGGACGATGTCAGGGAAATCATCGAGCGCGGAAACCGGAAAGCGGCCGCCGTGGCGAAGGCGACGATGGAGGAAGTCCGGGACGCCGTGAAGATTTGAAGCCGCCGACAGCAGCGCATCACGGGAGATCAACCGAAGACCTTCGTCATTGGCCAGTTGCCTATGGACTATGAATTCAAGCTCGACCAGTTTGAGGGACCGCTGGATCTGCTGCTGTTTCTGATCCGGAAAAACAAGATCGATATTTACGATATTCCGATTGCCCTCATCACGGAGCAGTATCTGAAGTACCTGGAAATCATCCGGTCCCTGAATCTCGATGAGGCAGGAGAGTACCTGGTTCTGGCGTCCACTCTGATTCACATCAAGTCGCGGATGCTCCTGCCCGTTCCCGAAGAGGCGGAGACGGAGGAAGGGGAGGGGGATCCCCGGGAGGAACTGGTCCGGCAGCTCCTGGAATACCAGGTGTTCAAGGAAGCGGCTTCGGCCCTGGAAACCAGGCCCGTTCTGGAGCGGGACGTGTTCAGGAGGGGCTCCCACGAGGGGGACGTGGAGGGGACGCCGGAGGACGAAGCCCTGGTCGAAGCGGGGATTTTCGATCTCGTTGCGGCCCTGGAGAGGGTGATCGCCGCCTCCGGGAGCAGGGAGCTCCTGGAAATCGACCTGGAGAAAATTTCCCTGGCCGACCGGATCAATGAAATCATGGAGATTCTCGCAAAAAACAAGAGTCTCACGTTTCATGAGCTCCTGGGCGAGGCGTCCAGTAAAAGGCAGATCATCTACACGTTCCTGGCCGTCCTGGATCTGGTCAAGCTGCGGATGGTCCGGGCATTTCAGAATGAATCGTCCGGTATCATCCGGATATTTCTCGCGGTGGAGGAGTGATGCCGGACCGGCAGACGGTTTGGCCCGGAGGAACTGAACCATGGAAGGACTGAAGGCCGTTGTAGAAGCCCTGATATTTGCGTCGGAGTCGCCGCTGAACGTCGATAAAATGGCCGATGTGCTGGAGGACGTGGATAGAAAGGATATCCGGGACGTCCTGTCGCAGCTTGTCGAGGAATACCGCCGTGAAACAAGAGGCTTCTGGATCGTTGAAGTGGCCGGCGGGTATCACTTCCGGACGAAAAACGAGTGGAGTCCCTGGATCAAGAAAATGAAAAGAGGAAAACCGTCCACGCTGACGCCGGCCGTCATGGAAACCCTGGCCGTCATCGCCTACCGGCAACCGGTCCTCAAGGCGGAGATCGACAAGGTCAGGGGCGTCGATACGGGGGGGGCCATTAAAAAGCTCCTGGAGAAGAAACTCGTGCGCATCGTCGGTCGGAAAGACGTTCCCGGGAAACCCATCATCTATGGGACCACCCAGCGGTTTCTCGAGGTCTTCAATCTCAGGGATCTCTCGGAGTTGCCGACTCTCCGGGAATTGAAAGAGTTACAGGAATAGGTGATGGAAGAACGTCTTCAGAAAATCGTATCCCGCTACGGCCATGTTTCGCGGCGGGCGGCGGAAACCATGATCGGCGAGGGCAGGGTCAGCGTCAACGGCGAGATCGTCTCACGGATGGGGACCAAGGCCGATCCGGCGAGGGATGCCATCCGCCTGGACGGGAAACTGATTTCTTCCGAGTCGACGCCGGTATACCTTCTTCTGTACAAACCCCGGGGGTATGTCACCACTCTCAGGGATCCCCAGAACAGGCCCGTCGTTACGGATCTGGTGAAGGGGCAAGGGGAAAGGCTTTTCCCCGTGGGGCGCCTCGACTACGACTCCGAAGGCCTTCTGCTGATGACCAACGACGGCGTATTCGCCCAGAAAATCCAGCACCCGAGGTACGGTGTTCCCAAAAGGTATCGCGTGAGGATCGAGGGCCACCTGACGGCGGATGAAATTCAACGCTTGAAGAAGGGGGTCCGGTTCGAGGATGGTTTTTTCCAGCCCCGGGATCTTCGCATCGAAAAACGGAACGACAAGAGCCTCTGGGTTTCCCTGAGTATTTCGGAGGGGAAAAACCGGATGATCCGCAAAGGCTTCGCCGCCCTGCGCCATGACGTCGAACGGCTGGTGCGCGTTGCCATTGGGGATGTTGGGTTGGGCGAGCTCAAACGGGGCATGTACCGGCATCTGACGAAACAGGAAATCGAATCCCTGCTGGCCTATTCATCTCAGGGGGGGCAAACCGTTCGGCCGCCGAAAGGCCCGACGTCGTGATTTCCCGTTGATATCCTTGATATCTTTTGTGCGGGGATGTGGTGATTCAAGGACGGAAGAGTCTTGACAGGTTTGGTGCTCCATCGGTAAGATGCCGGAAATAGAAGAAAATTGAATTCATCGCTTCCGCATTCCGCCGTAAAATAAACGGTCCGTTTCTTTCACCGGTTGTGCCGAAACGGATCGTTCCTTGGTTTTATAGAAGAGAAATACGCGCTGATCGGTAATAAAAGCGGGGTAAAAAGGAAATTTGTCTTGACAATCGACCGAAAAATCAATATTAGTCGGCAAAAAAATAATGTTATTACCAGATGTTATTAAAAGATGTTGTTCTATCGCGGATAAGTAGAGCACGCTGTACCGAGGAGGAAGTATGAACAAGTCCAGTTTGATTGAGGCGTTGAGCAAGAAAGAAAATCTGGCGGAGAAAAAAGCAAGCGATATCGTGAATCTGATTTTCAAGGGATTTACGGATGAATTGAGGAAGGGTGGACGGATTGAAATCCGCGGCTTCGGCAGCTTCGTTGTCCGGGATTATGGTGCCTATACGGGAAGAAACCCGAAAACGGGGAGAAATATCCAGGTCACACCCAAAAAGCTCCCCTTTTTCAAAGTGGGTAAAGAACTGAAAGAGAAGGTAGACAAGAAATAATCCAAGCCTTTTTTCGTCCTTCAAAAGAGAGACCCCGGCAGCGGGTCTCTTTTTCCTGTCAACCCATCATTCCCTCTTCGCGAAAGCTGAAGAAGCGGTTTCCGCCGACGATCAGGTGATCGTGCACCATGATGTCGAGGACTTTCGCCGCCTCGCGGATGGTTTGGGTCAATCGGATGTCGGCATCGGAGGGCTTGACGTAGCCTGATGGGTGATTGTGGACCAGGATAATCGCGGAGGCCTTGCGTTTCAGGGTATTTTCCAGGACCTTCCGGGGATAGACCACGGCCTGGTTGACGATTCCCTCCTCGATGATCTCCATGTCAATCATCCTGTTCTGTGCGTTCAGGTATATCACGCAGAACCGTTCGTCCTTGAGTCCGCCCAGTGCCGACCGGCAGTAATTGACCAGTTCAGTTGTGCAGGAAATCTGAATTTTCCCCCGGGCTTCCTCCCCGAGATAGAGGGTTCCCATGTCGCGGACCAGCCTGATCAGGATCGCCGTGTGGAAGCCGATGCCCGGAACTTCGACCAGTTCTTCTTCGAGGGCATCCATGACGCCCTTGAGGGTTGCAAATCGGGACAGGAGTGCTTTGGCCAGGGGTTTCACATCCCGGCGCGGGATGGCATAGCCGAGCAGGAGTTCCAGCATTTCATAGTCGTACAAAGTGCCCGGAGCGGCGGCGGCGAACTTTTCTTTCAAACGCCGCCGGTGCCCATGGAAATGGGGAGGTGCGGCTTTCGTCATGACGATTCCCCCCGGTATGAATTGTGGTCGGAAAAAATCCGTTCCGGACACCGGAGGAAATCCGCCGGCGCCCGGAACGGGGAAAGAAGTTAAATGCCGTTACCGGTCAGTCCAGGCAGGCATTCACGAAATCCCAGTTGATCAGTTTATCCACGAAAGCGGCCAGGTAATCCGCCCGCCGATTCTGGTAATCGAGATAGTAGGCGTGTTCCCAGACATCCACCGTCAGAAGGGGTTTCATTCCATGGGCGATCGGCGTGTCGGCGTTTCCCGTTTTGACGATTTTCAGGGTGTCGCCGTTCTGGACAAGCCAGGCCCAGCCGCTTCCGAACTGGGTCGCCCCGGCGTTCTTGAACTCTTCGGTGAATTTTTCATAATTTCCCCAGGTTGCGTCGATTTTCGCTGCGACCGCGCCTGCAGGTTTCCCTCCGCCTCCCGGTTTCATGCATTTCCAATAGAAGGAGTGATTCCATACCTGGGCGCAGTTGTTGAAAATGCCGGTTCTGCCGGCGTCTCCCACGGTTTTCCGGATGATCGTTTCCAGCGGCGCGTTTGCCATGTCGGTGTCGGCCAGGAGCTTGTTCGCGTTATCGACATAGGTTTTGTGATGCTTCCCGTAATGAAATTCAATCGTGTTCTGGCTGATATAAGGGGCCAGAGCGCTTTTTTCATAGGGCAGCTCGGGTAGAATGATCGCCATAATTACCTCCTCCTTTAATTTTTTCCGGCAGTTTACCAGCAACTTTCAGGACAAGCAAGGGGGACTTGCAGAAACGGGATGGGCGACGATCACCTGCGGGAGGAACGTGGGAAGATTCTCCTTAGGTGCAGCGCCTTCCGGCTTAACGGGACGGATTGACAGCCTTTATTGATCATCCCGGTAATTTACGGCCAAAGCGCAGAAGGCGCTTCGATCCCTTGAGCAGGATAAGAATCAGGATGCCCGTCATAATGATCGCCGCCCCGGAGGGGATTTCAAACAGATAGGAGAAGGTCAGGCCGGATGCGCAACTGACGATACCGACGACGATCGACAGGACCATGATCGTTCTGAACTTCATGGACAGCTCGGAGGCCACGGCAACGGGGATGGTGAGCAGCGCGATGACCAGGATGATGCCCACCACCTGGATCAACGTGACAATGGAGAGGGCGATGAGGACCATGAGTCCTGTTTTCAGCCCTCTGACGGGTAAATGGCGGGTCGAGGCGTATTCTTCGTCCAAAGAGATGGCCACGAAGCCCTTGTAGAAGATCATGACCGATATGAAGACAATCAGAAACAGGCCGAAAGCGATCCTGAGATCCGAGTCCGGAACCGTCAGAATATTTCCAAAAAGGAAACTCATCAGATCGGGAATGAAGCCCGGTGTGAGGGAAATGAAGAGGATGCCTGCCGCCACGCCCGCCGCCCAGAGCATGCCGATCAGGAGATCGCTCCGGTCGATGTTCCGATTCTCGTTGTGGCTGATGAAAAGCGAGGCGGCAATGACCACCAGGGCCGCCCCGTAAAGGGGATTGAAACCGAGCCAGTATGCCAGGCCGAGGCCGGCGAAAGCCGTGTGGCTCAAGCCGCCGCTGATGGATACGATCCGTTTCGTCACGATGAAAGGCCCGATCAGGCCGCAGACGATACTGGCCAATAAACTGGCCAGCAGGGCGTTCTGCATGAATTCATATTGGAGGATGTCGACGATCATGGTCTGAGATCTGGAGGAATTTTCCCTTTAGTGTCTGTGCAGCATTGTGTGGGGTATCCCATGCCCGAGCAGCTCCACGGGGCACCCGTAGACTTTTTCCAGGGTATGATGGTCCAGTTCCCCCTGGGAGTGATAGTAAAGTTCCCGGTTCAAACAGGCGATATGCTTGTAGGTGGAAGCGAAAGGCGTCGGATCGTGGGTGATGACCAGGATGGCCATCTCCCGGTTGATCGATTCCAGGAATTCCAGCAGGTTGATCTGGGAGGTGGCGTCGATGGAGGTCGTGGGCTCGTCGAGGAACAGAACCAGGGGATCCGAAACGAGGGCGCGTGCGATGAGGGCGCGCTGAACCTGTCCCCCGGAAAGATGGTTCATCCCTTTCCGATGGAGATCGTAAAGGTCCATCCGCTTCAGGATCTGATCCGTGGCGATCCGGTCCTCCTTACGGTAGCGGCGCAGGTAATTGTGGCCATGGCACCGTCCCATGAGGACGAAATCGTAGACGGAAACAGGGAAATTCTTGTTGAAGTTCGAGAACTGGGGGACGTAGCCCAGGCGTGTGGCAAGATCCGGCTCATATTGGGCGGATCCTTCCCGGGGTTGAATAATACCCAGAATAAGCTTGACGAGCGTTGTTTTGCCGCCTCCGTTCGGCCCGATGAGCAGGATAAAATCCTTCGGATAAATATCCAGGTTGATTTTTTCCAGAACAAGCCGGTCACTATACCCGAAAGACAGGTTCCGGATGCGGATGAGAGGCGTATCCGTCATGGCCGAAGACGATCCTCCAGAATTCGGGAAAAATCATCCAGGTTCTTGAGCCAATCTTTCGCCAGGGGGTCGATCTCCACGACGGCGCCCTTGATTTCACGCGCGATCATGGCCGCGCTTTTTTTGTCGAAACCTTTCTGGACGAAAATGGTTTTGATCCCCTTGCTTTTTGCCAGGTCGATCATTTTTCTGAGGCGGGAGGCGTTCAGAGGTTTCCCCTCCTCCTCCATGGCCAGTTGGCGCAGTCCGTACGCTTCCGCAAAGTATCCCCATGCGGGGTGATAAACCATGAACGTGTAGCCCGTTTTCCCCTGCAGCCTCTGTTTGATGCGGCGGTCCAGCCGGTCGATGTCCCCTGAAAAGCGGAGAAAATTTTCCCGGTAATAGCCGGCATGGGCCGGATCGACGGCCGAAAGGGCCAGGCAGACGTTTCGCGCCGCCTGCGCAACAATGGCGGGAGAAAGCCAGATATGGGGATCTTCCTGTTTCAGGTTTTTCAAACCCGACGACATGTCGACCACCCGGATGTTCTTCCGATTGTCTGCGATAAAATGTTGAAAACGTTTTTCGACGGACAGGTGAGGCGACCCGACCTTGATGTAGAGCTGCGAGGAAGACAGATGAAACAACTGCGAGGGCGACGGTTCGTAGGTTTCCGGATTGCCGCCGGGAGGAACGATCACCCGCAGATCGACATGTGTGCCGCCGATGCGTTCCACAAAATAGGCTTGGGGCAAAATGGTTACGGACACCTTGACACGTGCTTCCGCAAGGGCCGTGCAGAAAAAGGTTAGAACCAGGGAAAACAAGACAACGATCGATCTCTTCCTCATCTTCGCTTCCGACGCTCCTTGATTGTTTTGCATTGCCGGCAGAGGCCGCTGAGGCTGATGTTCTCGATTTCAAAGCCGGGCTCGTTCACCATCTTCTCCCATGATCCCAAGGGCGGGGATGCCGTCATGCAGATCATCACGCCGCAGGCGCGGCAGTTGAAATGAGGGTGCGGGAGTCCGCCTGGTTCGATTCGTTCATAGAAGTGAATGCCCCGTTTCGATTCGAATTCCCGGATAATTCCTTTCGAGGTGTAGGAGGTGAGAATCCGGTATACCGTGACACGGTTGACCTTCTGTCCCAGGGATAGACGTTCAAACACGTCCGACGCCGTCAAGGGATGTTCCGCCCGGGCAAAAACGTCGAGAACCGCCAGGCGCTGTGCCGTTTTCTGCAACCCCGCCTGTTTCAGTGTTCCTTCCGCGCCGGGGTTTTCTGTTTGCAGATCCATGCGGCTTCTATACAGGATATGCAAATCGTTTGCAAATCAAATCCGGCGGTCAAAGAATATAAATCGGGGTGCCGTCAACAATACGGGATTCGCGGGATATGCATCCGAGTGGATGAAAAATCGTTTGTTCTATTGGATGCTTCGCGTTCGCCCAGGCCGACATGGGGAGGATGTTCCCGGATGTCGCCCGGGCAGGGAATCCGGGTCGCCGTTCCCTGTTAATGATTGAATTCCCAGTTCAGATCATCAATCGCGTCGACGACCATGCCCGTTCCAACGGCGATGAGCAGAATGTCCTGTGCCACCCGTACGAACCGGTGCCGTGACGGTGCCGGTCCCAAGTGCTCCAGGACCCTTGGGGGAAGATCATAATAAATGACATTTCTTGGCAGGGGGCGTCCGATCGCCCATTTTTTGGCCTGGCCGGGGGGCATGCAGCCGTTGTGTTTTTTGGCGAGCCCGGGAGGGCAGTGCCCTTTATAATACCGAGCCCCATAATAATCCTTGATGTAGACGCGCTGGTCATCGGTGAAATAACGATGCCTTTTCCCATCGCGTCCGCTTTTATCGTAGTCCCCCCCACGTTCACGGTCCTGTTTCCAGTTATCTCCCCGATACATTTCCTTCCGTTTCTCTTTCCCGCCGCCAGCCCAGGATGGCTTGTCCGCCAATGCCGTACCGGCGACGATCATTCCCATTAAAACCGCGGCCAGTACAAGGCTCAGCTTCAAGCAAACTTGTTTCATCACGTCCTCCATTGAAATTCGTTTGGGTTGCCGTCTCGATGGTGCAAGGTACAAAAAGGTCTTGACACGTTGTTCCCTCTGTTCCGCTTGTTTTAAAGCGGAATCCATCCAAATCGTGTTGACACGACCATTATTCCTTTTCAGGAAAACACCTGCGTGTCAACAGCTTTTCTCGGTTTTCTGTCCGGTCTTCGCTGATTTCACGCACCGGTTGACAAAAGGTCCTTTCCGTGCCGGGGGAGGCGGCCGGGTCAACTTCAATGTCCTGAATAACAGGTTGGAATTGTATCGTCATGCGGCAGAGGACACCAGGTGAAAAACGATGGAGGGAGAACGGTGGAAACGGCCGTGAATCCTGTCATATGTTCTTCCGGCGATGATCAACTCAGGGGTTTGTTTCCGTTGAGGCGCTCGTAGGCGGCGACATACTCGCCGATCATCTTGGAAAGGTCGTATAACTGTCTGGTTTCTTCCATGATCCGCTTCATCTGGCGCTCCCGGACAGCGTCGCCGCGCCGGTGGAACCGTGCACTCCTGGACAGGCCGTGCCAGAGTCCGCCCGGATCGTAGTCGCGAAAGAGAAAACCGTTCCCCTCGTCATGATCCGCTCCTTCGCCCTGAAGTTTGATCTCCTTGATCTTGTCGTGGTAGCCCCCCGTGTCACGGTTGGTCGCCGTGGCGCCGAAAAGATTCCCGATCTGGTCGATCTGGCCGCAGGGTTCGTAAAGGGATGCCCCGAAAACGTCGCTGGCCGAGGCGTAGCCGAGCATGGAAAGCGATTCGTCGAAATGGTGATAGGAAATCTTTCCTCCCGAGGCCATGGCGATGCGGCCCAGAACTTCCTCGTGCTTTCCGTCTCTTCCCACGCCGTCGCCGACAACGGCAAGCTGAACGTCGCCGTTTTCGATCACGAAACGCAGGGCGATATCCTCCAGGAGTTCCACCCCCTTCTGGGACGGATCGAGCCGCGACGGCCAATAGAAGAGAATGGCCTCGGGATTGACGAGCAAACCCGTTCTCTTCTGGAAAGCGACCAGGTTTTCCTTCTTCGCGGCAAGCACGTCATCGTCCGGACCGTAGTTCCTGACCAGATAAGGACATACTTCCGGATACATCAGCTTCGACGGCGCGTTCAGAATCGCCAGCGTCGCTCCATGGTGGTACTTGGCCTTGATCTCCTGGCGGACGGACGCCGGAATGATGGCACGATCCAGGAAATAGTCCTCCAGGATTTCGTACAGGAACCTGACACCGACGAAATTGATCAGACCGGCATTCTTGATCGCCGTCGCCTGGCAGTCGACCGTTTGCCGCCCATGCTCACCGGACATGTAGAAATAATCCCTGAGGCCCTCCACATCGACGCCGAAGAGCAGGTCCAATGGAATGTGACCGGTGTGGACGTTGTGGATCGTGTGCAGAACGGGGCAGCCCGTCGCCTTGGCGTAGGCCGTGACGGCACCGCCCGCCATCCAGTCGTGGCTGTGAATGATGAGCCTTCCGCCGCTTTTGGCCCGGACGATCTTGATGATGTGATTGACCATTTGTCTCTGGAATTCCGCCGCATTCAGAACGGGATTCCCCGAATAGGCACTCGTAAGATTGGCCAGGAAGGATGCATTGACAAGATGGATCCGGTCCGGGTCGATCCTGTACCGGATATCCCGCCACTGCTCCTCGTCCAAACCGCACTCCTCTTTGAATCTCTTCTTCAGGTTCAAGGTCCCCAGGTGGCAGTCGATCCCTCTTTCACGCAGACCTTCGCATAATGCCGCCACCACTTCCCCCATGCCGCCGCTTTTCCCTGAAATGAACCTCGCCAGGGTCCCCATGTCCTCGGGCAAACGCCCGATTTCGGGAGAGAGAAGCAGCACGGAGGTTTTCTTCGTCATGTCCCGCCTCCCGTTAATTCTGTCTTCTGGTTGCGGAAGGTAAAAAAGTTTCTATTTCCCACGGGAAAACTTTTCCACGGGCTTTCGCCTTTTCCTCGAAAAGACGGTGATCGGCGGTGATGGTGCCGTTGCCAAGAACAGACAATGGACTGACCAGTGAAACGATGTTACAGGCGGGACACTGGAAATGCATATGACCGGAAAAGGGATTATGTCCAAGATATTTGAACATTTCCGACGATGCAATGTCCTCATTCAGACCCCAGACATCAATTTTCCCCGATTTACCGCAGTACGTGCACACGATTTCCCTTGTCGGCATAAATTCTCCACGAGATGATGAAATTTAATAAAAGGACAACCGGTTTGATCATCCCCAGTACGATGCGATCAGGTGATCGCATTTTCCCACCTGATCCCGGGGGACTTGGGTGGTTTTTCCTCTTTCCGTGTCGATCCTGGAAATAACCGGCTTGTTGTTGACCGGTTTGTCATGATCCCTCACGGGGACTTGCCCTGCTTTCCCCGCAGGAATGATCCCATTTTTTTGGATGGGCAAAATCATGCTGCTGACCTCTCCTTTCACTTTTTACATCATCCGGCGGCGGCATCCATTATTTCCTGGCGTACATCCGAAATCGGAGATGGCTGCCCTCAATGGACGCGTACGTCAAATTGACGATTTCACCGCCTGACAAGATCTACTTGATAACCAGGTATTTTTTACCATTGGGAAAAGTCATGGGCAATACGGGTAGAATTACCGTTTAATGACAGGTTACGACTGTCATTTAGACAGGGACAACAGGTAAGTGGCTAGATTTTTGCTGGTTTTTTTTAATCCGAGTTTCCGCCGGATATTGGCCCGGTGGAACTTGATTGCGCGATCCGTCGAGTTCAGCAGTTTCGCGATTTCCTTTGTCGATTTGCCTTCTGTGATCAGATTGGCTACCTCGATTTCTTTCACCGTCAGATTGAGAAATTTTGTACTCAATTTGTTGGTGAATGGAGAGGTGATTTCCCGCAGAGACGAGTCGATTATTCTCGCGTAGGCCGCCGCCTGGGGCGGCAAGGGGCTGTTTTTCAGCTTATCGAGGTACGGCGCCACCAGTTTATGCACGTTGGACATGATATTGTCTTCCAGTTCCCCCTTGTCTTTTGTCCGCTGATCGAGAAGGAATCTAAGGGCCGTGTTGGTTTCCTCCAGTAGTCTGGTCTTCGTTTCGAGCTCCTCAGTCCGCTTTTTCACCATCTTTTCGAGATTATTCCGATGCTTTCTTAATTCTTCCTCCGCCTGCCTGCGTTCGGTAATATCCACGCCGGACCCGCCTATATATTTCCGGCCGTTTGCATCTTCCAGCAGGAATTTAAAACTCCACCAGTAGCTTTTTGTACCGTCCGGACTGAATAATTCTTCGAGGACAGTTTGAGTGCCGCCATCATGCAGAACGGCCAAATCGTTTTTATGAAAAACCTCGGCTGTTTTCCCGGGCCAGAGTTCAAGGTCAGTCTTTCCATGCCAGTCATCGTCTTTGAGACCAAAGCGCCGTTGATAGGATTTGCTTAAGAAAACGTAGCGCCCTTCTTCATCTTTGATCCAGGCAATACCCGGACTGTTGTCCATGAAAATCCGGAATCGCTCTTCACTTTCCCGTAAAGCCGCCTCGGCGCGCTTACGGTCCGTAATGTCGTTAACAAAGGCGTAATACCCCTGAATCCCCTCCCTGTCTGATACGAGGTGAACCAGTAATTCGATGGCCACGCGGCTGCCGTCCTTCCGAATGTATTCCTTGGTGTACTGCACCGGCTGACCGGTACGGTGCAGTTCCGCCAGCTTCCGCTGTTCCGTATTGCGCCATTCGGGTGCTGTCAATCCGGTTGCCCAGTTGAGTGTTCTGAGTTCATCCGCACGATATCCGGTAAGCTTCTCGTAGGCGGTATTGAATAGTTCGATCCGACCGTCCGGGTAAGCCATCGCGAAAGGTTGTGATGAGAGCCGGATGATATCCGCCAAGAACTCGTTCTGCTGTCGGCTTTCGTGGAGCGCCTTCTCCAGGCGCCTGCGCTCGGTAATGTCGCGGCCGACCGACTGGTACTCCAGAATCTGACCCTCCAAACCCAATATTGCCTTGTTATTCCACTGCATCCAGCGCAGTTCACCATTAGGCCCTATGACACGGTGTTCAATGGTTCCGGATGTCTTCGATGAAGTGAGTGAAGAAATCTGCTTGTTCACGGCATAATGGTCTTCTTCGTGGATCAAGGGGGTAAAGGGTTTGCCGACAAATTCGTTGCGCTGCTTATCAAAAAAGCGGCAATAGGCGTCGTTGACAAAGGTGAGGGTTCCGTCTGAACGCCACCGGCAGATAAGCTCGGTTTGATCTTCCACAACGGCACGATACATTTCCCCACTCTTTTGCACCTCTTCCTCCATGTGCTTGCGCTCTGTGATGTCCAGTATCAGGGACAGCACAGAGATGAGTTCCCCCGTTGCGTTCAACAACGCGGAGTTGTACCACTCGCAAATGATGATCGAGCCGTCCTTGCGATAGTTGCGGTTTATGTGGAGGCTGCTGATATGGTGTGATGCAATCATGTCGGCGCTCAACTCGGCGACACGTTGCACATCGTCTTCGTGAACCCATCTTAACTGGTCGATCCTTTTGCCCATCACCTCTTCGACATTCCAGCCGAATATTTTCTCGGTTTGCTTTGACCAATAGGTAATCTGGAAGTTCCTGTTGAACTCCACAACTCCCAGAGGGGTATTCTCCATGTGAAAATTAAGCCGTTGTAATACTTCTCTCAGCTTGTTTTCAGCCTGTTTTCCTTTTATTGATTCTTCTTCAAGCAGCCTGATTCTTTTTTCCAGGTCTTCGTAGGTTGGTTTTTTTGCCATTTGGAAGGGACGCTCCTGTTATTTGCTGAACAAACTTCACGATGATCGATGGTGCAGATTGCTGAACGAATCCAGTTTGCTCCTTGTTCTTAGCCGGCACCCTTTTCCCCTTTTGAGGGGAGCGGTCAGGTGTGATAGCGCTTCAACAGCTTTTCCACGTCTTTTTGCCCGGCGTGGAGAGGAAACAGGTTCCGGATTTCCCGTGTCGGCCGGTTTGAATCCCGGTACAGAATGCCGATGGCGATTCTGTCCGGCCAGGACTCGGCGGTCTGGATCGCCTCGAAACGGTCCGCGGCGGGCTCGATCTGATAAACCCGGTCGGCGTACCACTGGTAGGTGTTGATCTTGTTGAAGGTCACACAGGGCTGGAGAATATCGATTACCGCCGTTCCCTCGAAGCGGATCGCCTCCTTGATGAGATCCTTCAGGTGGTCCTTTTCCCGGGCGAAGCCACGGGCCACGAAAGGCGCTCCCATGGCAATGGCCAGGGTCAGCGGATGGAGGGGTTCGTTGGGATTTCCCAGCGGATCCAGCGGGTTTCTGACCCCCCGGTCCGTTGTGGGGGAACTCTGTCCCTTGGTCAGGCCGTAGACCTGGTTGTTGGTGATGAGGATCGTGATGTCGAGGTTCTTCCGGATCGTATGGAGAAAGTGGTTTCCCCCCTCCCCGTACATGCAGCCGTCACCGGAGACGGCGATTACCACGAGCTCCGGCCTGGCCAGCTTGATCCCCACGGCGAGCGGCAAGGAGCGCCCGTGGAGGCCGTTGAAGTAATTCGTGTTCAGGTACTGGGGCATTTTCGCTCCCTGGCCGATGCCCGAGGTCAGGACGATCTGCTGCGGTGGGATGGCCAGATCGGACAGGGCTTCCTCCAGGGCGCCGCGGATGGCGAAATTTCCGCAGCCGGGACACCAGGCGATGTCGTAGGGCGTGTTCGTCATGGCTTGACCTCCATGATTTTCAGGAGACGATCACGGATTTCATCCGCCGTGAAGCATTCCCCGTTGTATTTGAGAATTTTATGATCGATATCCAAACCGATTTCCCGTTTCAAAAGGCCTGTGAACTGGCCGGTGGCGTTGTTTTCGAGGCAGACGAGTTTTCTCTTGCCCAGGTTCCATTCGGAGGTCATCCCGGGGAAAAGCGGATAGACTTGGGAGAAGTGCAGGGCGCCCAGGGAGAGGCCCTTCTTGTTGATGGTCCGGACGGCCTCTTCGACGATCTGCCGGTTCGATCCCCAGGAGAGGATCATCCATTCGGCGGCCGGATCTCCATAAAAAGTTGGTTTCCGGAAAAGGGATTCCATGTGTTTCAGTTTTTTCATCCGCTTGTCGACCATTTGAATGCGCAGGTCGAGGTCTTCGGTGATGCGGCCGTCCTCGTCGTGTTCATCCGAGTCGACCCGGACGAGGGCCTGACCGATTCCCGGGTAGGTGAGAGGCGAAAGGCCGTCCTCGGTCAGGGCGTAACGCCGGTAGGTTTCGTCATACGGCTGACCGTTCCGCCGGCGGATCGAAAGAGGCAACTCATGCTCCACGGTCTGGATCGAGTCGGCCAGGTACTGGTCGGTGAGGATCAGAACGGGACACTGGAGCGCGTCGGCCAGGTCGAAGGCGTCCCGGGCGATTTCGATGGCTTCCGTAATGGTGCCCGGGGCGAAGATGATCCGGGAGAATTCACCGTGACCGGCGTGAACCAGGAGATTGAGATCTCCCTGCTCGGTTCTGGTGGGCAGTCCCGTGGACGGGCCCGGCCTTTGGGCCAGCATGACGACCAGGGGTGTTTCCGTTATTCCCGCCAGGGAAAGACCTTCCGTCATGAGGTCGAATCCGCCGCCGGAGGATGCCGTCATGGAGCGGAGACCGGCATAGGAGGCGCCCAAGGCCATGTTGACGGCGGCGATTTCGTCTTCCGCCTGCTCGAAGTGGACGGGAAGGTCCCCCGCGGCATTGGCGAAGTAGTTCATGATGGAGGTGGCGGGGGTCATGGGATAGGCGGCCATGAACCGGCAACCGCCTAAAATGGCTCCCAGTCCCAGGGCCTGGTTTCCGTCGAAGCGGAGGAATTTTTCAGCCGCGGGCTGAAGGGGGAATTTGCCGGCCAGGTGTTTTTCCCCGGCATAGCGGTATCCCTCCCGGATCATCGCCAGCCTGTCTTCGTTCATGACGGCGTCCGGGAGTGTTTCCGGATTGCAGCCGATGACGGCCAGCACGCAACCCATGAGGAGGACATTTACCGCGAAACTTCCGGTGAATTTCTCTTTTGCGCCTTCCCCGATTCTGCGGATTTCTTCCTTGTCGATCAGGATACCCTCCGGGGAGAGGGCCGGCCGGTGCCTGCGGACCGATTCCTCATCGAAGGCGACGAGCATTTGCCATGCGTTTCCACCCAGGGCGTGAACCGGTTCGTCGGAAATCCGGATCATGTGGAAGTTGTGTCCTCCCCGGATCCGGGACATGTAGTTTTTGGTGGCAAAGAAATGATAACCCGCCCGGGCCAGGATTTCCGTCAGACCGACTTCGATGGTCAACAGGCCATGACCCGCTTCACCGGCGATTTTTAAATTGAATTCCATTTCGCTCCCTTTCTCCGGCGACGGAATGAAGGAATTCGGACTACCTGTCCAGGCGTTTCAGAAATTCCCGGAACCCTTCCAGCGGCTGAGTTCCCACCAGACGGTGGGTGCCGTTCAGAATGAACGTCGGAACGCTGTTGACTCCTTCCCGGCAGGCCATGTCTTTGAAGGCGTCGAGCCGGCTTGCGTATTTCCGCTCCGTCAGCGCCTCTTCCAGCGACGTTATGTCGAGACCGGATGCTTTTCCAACATCAAGAATCGTCTGCATCAGGCTGATGTTTTTTTCTTCGACAAAATGAGCTCGGAACAGGCGATCATGGAAAACGTCGAATGCCGCCGTCTGTTTGGCGAATTCGGACGCTTCCAGGGCCAGGCCGGAATTGTCGAGCCGTTCCGCACGGCCGAAGGGCAGATCCGGCACACCGGATTGTCTTGCCAGCTTCCGGTAGAATTTTTCGAAGATGGTTCCCGGGAACATGTCCGTCAGCAGAGTCCCCTGCGGCGGTGTTTCCGGGTGGACTTCGAAGGGGATCCATTCGAGTTCGAGCGGGATTTCTCTGCCCACGATGTCGACAACGGCCTTGCCGACGTAGCAGAACGGTCAGATGTAATCGTAGAAGATCCGGATTTTAACGGCCATGGCATCTCCTTTCAGGTTCGCAGGAAATGAATCGTGCCTGTTTGAAGCAGCAAAGCGTATCTATTTTGCTTTGTATTGAAGCACAAAACCGTTTTTTTCGCATCCGATTTCAAAGGTGGAAATAAACAGCAGAGATTTTTTTCCTGAGATGTGCGAGTGGGTTATTCGGCTTTCATGACAGGTGAAACGCCAGGGACAGGGCGTTACGATCCACCGTGAGGCCCATGCCGGCATGGATCAATTCGCTGTTTTTCCGTATGAACGGGTGATAGACAAGATCCGAGTCCAGGAGAACGATCTTCGTTTTAGCCAGTGTATGCAGGAGCCTTCGCTTGTCGGAAAGCAATTGGCCGATATTCGTTCTCACCCCTTCCACGGCTTCCTCCAGGGGGAGGGTGACGGGATGAAGCCCCCGTGACGGAATGGATTCCGGATTCGCATGTCTTTCGACGGCGGGTTGCGATACGGTCATCTGCCTGATCCAGCGCAGGTACAACGCCGGGCTGATCTTGAAAGCGGGGGACCAGAAATACAGGGGGGTCGTTTCAAGTACCGGTGTGGCGACCCTGGGCAGGTTGGCGAGGCGGATCAGGTCCGCGTAAGACTCCAGGGGAAAGTCCTTCGCGGCGATTTTCATTTTCCAGAAGGGGAGATAGCTGTCCGGCTGGGAAGGCGAAGGCAGGATCGTAAAATCAAGCTCCTCCAGGCGATCCCGCCGGTACCGCCAGAGTCTGTGACAATTGCCGCAATGGAGGGTCAGGGCGTCTTTCCCTCCTGCCAGGTCCCATCCGCAATGGGGGCACAGAGTGGGCAGAAAAAGGATTTTCCCGTCGGAGATCGGGCTCGTCCGGGGAAAATCCCGGAATAATCCCGGATCGGCCGGGTTGCCCAATCGCCGGTTCGTGACGGCATCGTAAAGGGTGCTTTTCTCCAGGTAGACAGGTGTATAAATCAGGCTGGAGACTTCCCCGATAAAATCGCAGCCTGTGTTTACAGGGTGATGCTCCGGTGGAAAGATCGACTCCATAGCCGATCCCTCGGGAGCCAGGAAGATTCCGGGTATCTCCGGTGTCAGAAATCGCAATTTCATGGCCTGGGGGCGAACGCCCAAAGACGGCGGGATCATCGGAAGCCCGACGGCCTTCCGGTTGATGTCGATGAAACGGAACTGGGGCTGCAGGTCCCGGAAGAAGAAAAGGGAACCCTTTACGCGCCAATAGGGAAGATAGTAAATTTCCCGGTTCCGTTCCTGGTTGTGGGGAATGATGTAGCGGAAACCGTTCTGCCGGAACAGGTACAGCCTGGTCCGGCAGTAGGGGCAGGCCAGGATCCGGTCCGTTTCATCGAGCATGACCGGGGCGCCGCATTGCGGGCATTGGTAGTCGATTTGCCAGTTTCCGTCGGTCATTTCTCTGCGGGCTCCTGCGGGGTTGAGCGTGTGGGGGTCTCCGGAATGCCCGGCAAGACGCACTCACCTTTAAGCTGTTTTTATTTTTCCGGCAATATTTTTTTGCGGTGCGATCTTTTCTTTTCGACGCTCGGACACGCGATCTTTACGGTTGTAGCGGAATTTCGGAGGAGCCGGGTGATCCGGCCGTTCCGGTTTCCGCTTCGGATATCCGTTGATGGAGATGGAAAGAAACAAACAGGATTTGACAAAACACAACAAGGTGGTATTTCTTTATTTATCAACCGTTTCCCTTTTCGCGACGCCGGGAGGTCATGGGCCGTTCTCACGGAGAGGCTCCGAACGGCGGGTCGGCGATCCGGGGCGGCGATCGAAAGGATTCGGCCATGGTTTCGGAATATTTGTCATGGAAGCGGCTGGCTGTTCTTTTCCCCCTGCTGTTTTTCTTGACGCTTCCCGCTTTGGCGGACGCCCGGGCTGTCCGCGATTCGGCCGTTTCGGGAGTTTCAGTCTCGGCGGAGGGGGACAAGGCGGAAATCATCGACCGGCTGGTCGAGGCAGCCAAAAAACTGACCCGCGAAGGCAGATACACTGAAGCCCTTGACGATTACAACCGGGCCATCGAGTTATCTCCCGGAGACGCCGTGCTGTATTTTGAAAGGGGCAGTCTCTACTACTTCATGATCATTTCGGCGGGAGCGGAAGCGCTCCGGGAAGCGGGTTCGCCGCCCCCTTCACCCGCAGCGGCTGCGGGACCCGGCGGAGTCTCTAATCTTGATCCCGCGCCCCTCGTCCGGCAAAATTGCGACCGGGCCCTGTCCGATTTCAACCGGGCCATTTCACTGAATGAAAACTTTGACATCTTTTTCCATATGCGGGGTTCCCTGCTGGGTTCGGAATTCTGCCCCCGGCGGGACACGGCACAGGCCGTCGCCGATTTCGACAGGGCGATCCGGATCAATCCCTCCAATGCGGTTTACTATCTGGAAAGGGGTAACCTCTACGCGGGCCTCAACCGGTTCGATTCGGCGTTGGCGGATATCCGGAAAGCCGTTTCCATGGAACCGAACAACTATTATTTCCATCACGATCTCGGGCTGATCTATGAAAGAATGCAGATGAAGCGGGAAGCCGCCGAGCATTACAAAAAGGCCATGGAACTGGCTCCGCCGGAGCAGATGCCTTCGCTGAATCGTTCCCTGGTCCTGTCAAGAAGAGATGAAAACCGGGATCTGATCGGGGATTACACGGATCTCATCGCAAGAAGACCCGAAGTGTCGTATCTGTACATCCACCGGGGCAGCCGCCTGGGAGACGAGGGGAAGCTTCGCCAGGCGATCGAGGATTATTCGGCGGCCATCACTCTGCGCCGGGAAAACGGGGACCTGTATTTGTCCCGGGGCAAGATGTTTTATGATTCGGGACGAAAGAGGGAGGCTTTAAGGGATTTCAAAGAATCCTGCGACCAGGGAAATATCGGAGCCTGCTGTTACCGGAGGATTACCGAGCAGGATATCGCCCGGGGAGAAGGCTGGATTCCCTTCTGGTATTCCAGGAATCACCGGCGGTACTTTTACGACCGGAAGATAATCCTCATGAAGGCGAAGGAAGGGAAAGTGGTTCGTGTCCTGATCGAGCCGGACGAAGCCGCAGGGGAAAATGCCGTCGCATCCGGGGACCCCGATGAACCGTCCCTGGTCCTCGAACGATGGGAATTCAACTGTTCCCGCCATCAGGTTCGGATCAGGACGCAGAGGAAATTCGACCGGAATGGCCGACAAATTGCTCATTTCTCGAACTTCGAGCCTCATTTCCGCCCCGTTTTCCCAGGCGGCATCAGTGAGCGACTGTTCCGAATAGTCTGTCCGGCGGAACAAATGTTCCACCGCCGGGGCGAAGAGAATGTGCGCTTTGATGGAAAACGGGTTCTCAAAACCAATTCAACTTTCGCCGGCTTTCCATGAGCGTGATTGCGGGAATCAACCGTTGCCGGTTGAAACACGCGCAAAAAGGCAGGGCCTTTCTGCCCTGCCTTTTTGTGACTTCAAGATATTCCGCTGTCCTGCCCGGTCTACCCCGATCTCAATGTTGCAGGTGCGCCCGATTGAAGATGCCCTGCAACGGGAAAAACTTCATTCATAAACCATATTGATCAAGGTATTTGGAATAGATATTCAAGCCGGGCGTGCATTTTAATGAGGCCGTCAATTGGATAAAGAACGTGGAACCTCCGCTTCCGTTACGGGTGGTCCTCATGCCCTTGAACGTCTTGGTCGCGCTTTCGATGGCGTTCTTTGCCGCTTCTTCCCAGGAAACCCTGCTTACTCCGATTGTCTCGATAACTTTGTAGCCACCTTCTTCTATCATGATGTTGCTCCTTTCGTTTGAATGCTGCCAAGGAGGGGACATTTCATGATTCTTACGAACGTTTCCCGTCCCCCTCCCCATTTTCTCTAACTGCATAAAATATCAATATTAATCTTTGTGTGGCCGCTTCTATATATCTCCGGGGACAGGGATACTATATTGATAGGGTGTGGGGGTAATGCGGATCATATTCCGTGGTAAACGACGGTAGATCACAAGATACCGGATTAATACGGTCTGAATGTCCGTTCTATTCCGGTATGTACCAGCCGTTTCGGAATTTTTTTGAGGGTGATGAGATCGGCGTGCCTTGATTGAGTATAAATTCTACTGAAGATATGAGTATTTAGTACGGAATTTCTGTTTACCCCGAGTATGAATTATGTTAAGAGCCCCCCTTCATGAAGGTCGGACAATCCAGTTTTGATTAAGCCTCAAAAAATCCTGTTTTGTCGTTCCAAGGAGCACCGGAGACAAAGAATCTCTCGTGGCATCAGATTCTTCTGCGATGTTCAGGATGACAGCCGGTGTGTTTTCAGACTTGTTAAAATGAGGTTGTCTCTTTCAATATTGATCAACGGTGTGGAAGTACATATGAAGACGGTAAAAGATGTTTTGGAAGTGAAAGGTTACAACACAATATGGTCGGTTTCCCCGGATGCGATGGTTTATGACGCATTGAAATTAATGGACGAAATAAACGTCGGGGCATTGCTGGTCATTGACGAAGGCGAACTCGTCGGAATCATTTCCGAAAGGGATTGCGCCCGGAAACTTACTCTTCAGGGAAAATCGGCGATTGATACACCCGTGGAAAGTATTATGACGAGCCAAATAGACTGGGTAACGCCCGATGCCGGTTTAGATCAGTGCGTGAAGCTGATGAAGGAAAAAAAATTCAGGCATTTGCCTGTTTTTGAAGAGGGAAATTTAATTGGTATTATATCCGTTGGAAACATCCTGAAAACGGTCATGTGCCGGCAAAGTCTGTTAAAATCCTGATTCACCAATCTGATCAAGCTGTTTTGCCGGCCGGGAAGAAAAATCCCCCGGCAACTGATGTCAGCCGCCATGAGGGACGCTTTTCGATTCCCGATGGGAATCCTCCCTTCATGGGGGCATGGAATCCTTCCAGCTTTCCAGAGGAGGGCCGAGGCGGCGGTGTTTTTTTCTGATCCGCCGGGAAATCCCCAGGGAATCGATTTTACGCAGGCTTGATTCGTTCCCCGCACTGGTTGCAGAACATGGCGTGATCAAGATTTTCCGTGCCGCAGCGACCGCATTTTAAGGGCTGCGGTTTCTCCGCGACGGGTTTTCCGCACTGCTGACAGAACTTCGCGTTGGCAGGCAGGTTCTTTCCGCAGTCGGGGCAGCGCTGAAAGACCAGGATCTGGTGCCCGCAGAAGGGACAGAACCTCGCGTCGGCCTGGATGGCCTGCCGGCAATCGGGACAGACCATGCTTTTCACCGCCGGCGCGGTATCGGCCGTTTCCCTGAAGACTCCGGAAAACATGGCCGGCATCATGAAACCCATGCCCATTCCCAGTCCCGCTCCCGCCTCGCCCTGATTCCGGGATGCTTCCTCCATGGCCATGGCGGCTTTCAGCTTCAGTAGTTTGTTCAGGTCGCTGAACACGTTCAGCCGGCTCTGGTCGTCGATGGCCTTCTGCACCTCCGGCGGCGGGGTGATGGATTGGATGAAGAGGTCGCTGAGCCCCAGTCCGAAGCGGGTGAAATCGGTTTGAAGAATCTTTCCCAGTTCGTCCGACAGGTCGTTGTAACGGCTGGGGAGATTGAAGATCGTATCGATCCGGTCTCCCATCAGGTCGTTGAACCGGGACACGATGACCCGGTTCAGGTATTCTTCGATTCCGCCTTGCGTGAAAACGCCCTGGGTGCCGATCAGGTTGTTGATCAGCAGGACCGGCTGGAGAACCCGGATGTTGAACATCCCGAAGGCACGCAGACGGATCAGCCCCAGTTCGCTGTCCCGGAACGCGACGGGGTCCCGTGTGCCCCAAGTCAGATTCGGGAACACCTTCATGTTGACCAGGTAGACTTCCGCCCGCAGGGGACTCGTCATTCCCCAGGGGACGCTGAGCAGTTTGGTCAGGATGGGAACATTGCCTGTTTTCAGGGTATGCCTGCCGGGACCGAGGGCGTCACAGGCCTTGCCGTTGTAAAAGAATACCGCCGCCTGGCTTTCCCGGACAACGAGTTGCGCCCCCCATTTGATTTCCCCCGAACCCGCTTCGGGGATGCGATGGACCAGTTCCTTTCCCGATTCGTCGAACCATTCGATCTTTTCCAGAAAAACGACGTTGTCCGTTCCCATGGTTTTCTCCTGACAGAGGTGGATTGTAAAAAGCGGTTCCCCGAGAGGCTCCGAATGAAAGCCGCTTTTTATACATCAAGCCGGAAAATAAATCCAGAAACGGAAGGGCCTTCGTCCATCAAGGAAATTCCTTGACCCCTGAACAGAAGTCAAATAGATATGGTATTTTACTGATAATGGGAGGGTCCTGCGGGATTGATGACCCTTGATGCCGAATCCGGGAAAGCCATGAAAACCAGACAGAACGAATATCCGACTATTTACAGGGGAATGGCCCTGATCGCCGATCCGATTTACGACTACGCCTTTTTTACGGTTCCGGTTTCGGACGATTCCGTGGAAAAAACGGAGAAGGATCTGATCGATTCCCCCTGGGTGCAGCGTCTGCGGCGGATATACCAGCTCCAAAGCGCCCGGTGGGTCTATCCGTCGGCGGAACATACCCGGTTTCAGCACTCCCTGGGAACGATGCACAACGCCGGTGAATTCGGAAAGAGCCTCTACCCGAGCCTTCGGGAAGTGTGCAGGGAAGCGCCCTCCCTGCCTTATGTGGAAGAACTCCTGCGTGTCGCGGGCCTGCTTCATGATGTGGGGCATGGACCTTACGGCCATTTCTTCGACGATCACTTCCTGAGTCAGTACGATCTGACCCACGAAGATATCGGCCAGCACATCATCATTAAAAGACTGGGCACCCTGATTCGCGGCATGACACGGAGCCCGTCGGGGAGTTTCGCCCCCGGGGAACGTCTCGATCCCCGCCAGGTGGCCTTTCTTATCCATGTCCCGGCCCAGGGACGCGGCACGTGGCCGAAATGGCTTGTTCTGCTGCGCCAGCTGTTCACGGGGATCTACACGGTGGACAATCTCGACTATGTGCAGCGGGACGCCTATATGACGGGTTTTTCCCTCGATCTGGTCGATACGAAGCGCCTTTTGCACTACACTTTCTATTCATCAGACGGGTTGACACTCCACCAGGCCGGTATATCGGCCCTGAACCGTTTTCTCAACGCCCGGCTGAATCTCTACACCAACGTTTATTTTCACCGGACGACGCGGGCCCTCGATCTGCATCTCCAGGAGATTTTCCGGGAGACGATGAATTTGATTCTTCCCTTCAATCCCATCCGGGATCTTGATCGCTATCTTGGCTGTGACGAGTGGTCCCTGTTCCATGAGACGCAGAACTGGCTGAAGTCCGAAGACGGGAAGAGGCGTAAGCTGGGCCGTGAATGGAAGAAGCTCTTCCAGCGGGAGGTCAAATGGAAGATGTCCTTTTCAACGGAAATTTCCGTGGACCGGATTCAGAGAGGAACCCGGTTTTCCCGAGCCGAGGACTATGAAAATCATATCCGCGGCTTCCTGCCTTCCGGCCTGAAAACCATTCCCCTTCGGGTGGACCTGGCCACGCAGGATCCCCGGCCTCTCAACCCCATCGCGGAATCGGAGAAACGGATTCACATCTTCAATCCTTCGACGGGCAAGACTTCACCCGAACCGCTGAAGGAAATCTATCGTTTTATCCCCGCCCGGGTCGTCCATTTCCGGGTCTTTTCCGTCAATCACCATGACGACGAGGCCCTGTCGAAGGCGGCGGAGAAATCCCTGACCGACCTGGAGGAAGTTTCCAGGACCAACATATAGATGAAACGAGGTTTGAACAGAGTCACATGGTGGAACCACAGGAAACAACGGACATAACCCTGTTCGTCAGGACATCCGGAGAAGATATAACACGGTGGGACAGACGGAAAATCGTCGACGCCCTCATCCGTGAGACGAGCATCGATGTGGAAACCGCGGAAGGGATCAGCCGGGAGGTGGAGCGCCAGATTGTCGCGTCCGGGATCGCCCTGCTGACCACCAATCTGATCCGTGAGATGGTGGATGCGAAACTGATCGAGCGCGGGCTGGAAGGCCATCGGCGCATGCATGCCCGGATCGGCTTCCCCCTGTACGACGTGAGGCAGCTGATCCTCCACCAGAACAAGGAAAACGCGAATGTGCCCCACAGTCCGGAAGGAACCAACCTGGTTTTTGCCGAGGGGATCAAACGGGAATACGCCCTCTATGACGTCTTTTCTCAGGACATCGGCGATGCGCATATCCTGGGGGACATTCACATCCACAGCCTGGGTTATGTCGACCGGCCTTACAGCTGCTGCCAGTCCCTGGAGTACATCAAAAAGTTCGGCCTTGATTTTCCCCACTCCATGACGATCGCCAAACCGGCCAAACACGCCGAGGTGCTGCTGGCCCACATGGTCCGTTTCAGTGCCATTCTCCAGGGGCAATTCGCCGGGAACATCGGCTGGGATGCGGTCAACCTGTTTCTGGCTCCATACCTGACCGGCAAGACCGACAAGGAGGTCCTCCAGTTCGCCCAGATGCTCATCTACGAGTTTTCCCAGATGACCGCCGCCCGGGGCGGCCAGGCCATTTTTACGGATATCCACCTGTACTGGGAGGTGCCGCGCCATTTTCGCGACGTTCCCGCTATCGGCCCCGGCGGGGGGGGGACGGGAAAGAACTACGGCGACTACGGTGACGATGCCCGGAGGTTCGTCAGGGCGATCTTCCAGGTCCTGAAAAAAGGAGATGCAACCGGCAGCCCCTTTATCTTTCCCCGGCCTTTTGTCCACATTACGGAGGATTTTTTCCGGACCCCGGATCACGACGTGTTTCTCAGGGAAATTTGCGATGCCGGGGTGGAGAAAGGCAATCCTTTCTTCCTCTTTGAACGGAAAGACGACCCGCAGGCCATGATCTGCGGAGCCTGCAACTGTTTCGAACCCGGAGATTACCGGACGCCCTGGAAGATGAGGTTGGCAGCCATGCAGAATGTCACCCTCAACCTGCCCCGGGTGGCGTATAAAGCCCAGAAGGAGGATGAAAAACTGTTCCGCATTCTGGGAGAACTGATGGATCTGGCCGCAAAAGCGCATCTCCAGAAGCGCAATTTTATCAAAAGACTTCTTGCCTACGGAGAATCGGGGCCGCTGGCGATTTTGGCCATGAACAAGGACGGCACCCCCTTCCTGCGGATGGAAAAAACATCGTATCTTATCGGCTTGCTGGGGTTGAATGAGCTGGTCCAGATTCACGGAGGAAAACAGTTGCATGAATCGGATGAGGCCATGGCCTTAGGGTTGAAGGTGATCCGTTTTCTCAAGGATAAGGCCGATACCCTGTCGAAAGAGCACGGTTTACGGATTACCTTGGAACAATCTCCTGCCGAAACCACGGCTTACCGGTTTGCGAAGCTTGATTTGCGGTATTTTTCACCGGAGGCGGGAAGGATCGTGAAGGGGGACCTGTCAAGGGGAGAGATTTTCTACACCAACTCGGCCGACCTGAACGTGTCTGCCTCGTTGAAGCCCATCGACCGGCTCAAAACGGAAGGGACTTTTCATCCCTTTTTCGGCTGTGGGGCCGTGTCCCATATCTGGCTTGGCGACACGGTGCCGGCAGGGGAAACCCTGGCGAAGCTCGTCGTCGATGTGTACCGTCACTCGACCGGCAAAGTGCTGACTTTCTCCCCTGAATTTACGATATGCCCCTCCTGTCGGACAACCATTCGGGGTCTGCATGCCAGGTGCACCTGCTGCGGCTGGAATACGGTGGACGGCATTTCCCGGATCACCCAGTATTTCAGCAGAACATCGGGTTGGAACCGGGGTAAAATAGGAGAATTGAAGGTCCGTTACCGTTATGCGGCCTCCTCTTTCGAGCAGGAGTGATCCTCGACTTAAAGACCGGGACAGATGATGATGAATCGATGCGGATGGATAAGCAAAACCCTGTTTTGGATGATTGTACAGGCGTTGCTCTGTGCCCTTTTTGTTTTTCCGGCCTTTGCTGAGTTCACCATCGAGGATGAGAAGAAGCTGGGGCAGGAATTCTATGAGAAGATGGTGAATAACGGTTTCCTGATCCAGGACAAGCGGATGAATGACTATATTACAAAGGTCGGCATGGCCGTTTTAAGTTCCGTCAAAACGCCGCTTTTCGATTACCGCTTTTCCATTGTCAAAAGTTCGGCCGTCAATGCTTTCGCGACCCCCGGGGGGTATGTTTACGTGAACCGAGGTTTGATCGCCCTCGTGGAAACGGAGGGGGAACTGGCGGCGGTGCTGGCCCATGAAATCGCTCACGTCAACGCCCGCCACATTGCGGACATGGTCAATAAATCGACCAAGGTCAACATTGCGGCGCTGGCGGCCATGATTGCCGGGGCCTTTCTTGGCGCCGGAGGGGATGTGTCGGCGGCGATCATGGGTTTTTCCATGGCGACGGCCCAGACGATGAGTTTGAAGTACAGCCGTGACAACGAAGAGGAAGCGGACCGGTACGGCATGCTCTACCTCACCGAGGCGGGCTACAAGGGTGAGGCCACCCTCAATCTCCTGAAATTGATGAGACGGTACGAGTTCTACTCGAACAGCGTTCCCTCCTATTTTTTAACCCATCCCGGCACGGATGACCGGATCCGCTACATCGACGGTCTCCTGCAGACGACCTACGCGAACCGGGGGGGAAAAGACCAAATTGCCGGTCCCTTTCGACGGATCCGGACGGTCTTGATGACCGGAGGAGGGGACCTGGAAGCGAAGATTCGGTATTTCGAAGACGAGGTGAAGAAGAATCCGTCGGATGTCGACAGCTTATACGGTCTGGGAGTGGTGCAGGCCCGGCAGGGCCTCTACCGGGATGCGGCGGAAACGTTCAGGAAGGCCCTTCTCCTGGCGCCTGGGGATCAGGAGATTCTGCGGGACATGGGGGTTGCCTGCTTTAAACTGGGTCAATACCCGGAGTCGATCGACTACCTGTTGCGGGCCTATAAAATGGACCGGGAGGATTTTCGGACCCTGGCCTATCTGGGCAACGCCTATGAGGCGATGGGGTTTTACGAGAAGGCCCTCGAGTACTATCGCGCCCTGGAAAAAAACGGGCTGGATGACGAAGAAGTCTATTACAGCATGGGCATGGTTTACGGAAAGTTGAAGGACATGGGGAATTCCCATTACTATTTCGGTGTCTACTTCAAGAAACAGCAAAAAACGGGAACGGCCCTTTTCCACTTCAAGGAGGCTTTAAAGTACTATCCGGTAAATAATCCCCGGTACCGGGATATTGAAAAAGAGATCAGGGTTCTTTCAGACGAAGCCGGGTCGTCGAAAAAAATCAAGGCGAAATAAAGGAAAAGTCCCGTCGAAAGGTCCAAAGAAGCGGCGTTTCAGGCGCGGATCGTTACCTTTTCAACATACCGCCCCAGCTCGTTTTTGATTTGTTCAAGCTCCCCCGGGGAAAGGGGCTTACGGGAAAGGTACCGTTCGTCCAGGGTTTTCGACGGGGCGAAGTTCTGCAGAACAAAGAGACGGGCGCCCCGGATGAGTTCCCCGAGATCCGGGACATCTTCTTCGGTAAGGAGACCTTTTACGAAAGTGGTGCGGAATTCGTAATCGACGGACGCATTCAGGAGGATGCGAATGCTGTTTGTGATCTCGTCTTTTTCGACGTTGACGCGGCAGACCCGGTCATATCGGCGCAGAGGGCCCTTGACATCCATGGCGATATAATCCACCAGGTTTTCTTCGATCAGAGCCTCGATCATGGCGGAATGGGAACCGTTGGTATCCAGCTTGATCTGGAAACCCAGGTCGCGGACCTTGCGGATGAATTCCGGAAGCCCTTCCTGGAGCGTCGGTTCCCCGCCGGTGATCGTCACGGCGTCCAGCTTCCCGATTCTTTTGGCCAGAAAGGAAAGGATCGTTTCCTCGTCGATGCGGGGCCCGTACAATTTGGGATTGACGAGTTCCGGATTATGACAGTAGGGACATCGGAAGTTACACCCCTGTAAGAACACGATTGCAGAGATCTTGCCCGGATAGTCGATCAGGGATACTTTTTGTAAGCCGCCGATATTCAACATCAGAAATTAAACGCCCGCCTTTGACTGAATTCTTCCTGCTTTCCCTTGTTCCACTGCTTGACGGGCCGGAGATAACCCACGACGCGGGAGTACACCTCGCAGGTACCCTGGCAGACCGGGCAGGACTCCACTTCCCCTTTCAGGTATCCGTGGGAGGGGCAGACACTGAAGGTCGGGGTGAAGGTGATGTAGGGGAGATGGTAGCCCGTGCAGATCTTTTTGACGAGCCCCTTCAGGGCCAAGGGATCTTCTATCCTTTCGCCGGCGAAAACATGGAATACCGTTCCTCCCGTGTACTTGGACTGGATTTCGTCCTGCAGATCCAGGGCTTCGAAGATGTCGTCGGTGTGATTGACCGGCAACTGTGTCGAATTCGTATAAAAAGGTTCGGCATCGTGGAACTTGACCTGTTCGTCGTTGGCGAAGATGATGTCGGGGTACTTTTCCCGGTCGATCCGGGCCAACCGGTATGACGTGCCTTCGGCGGGAGTGGATTCGAGATTGTAGTTGTTTCCCGTTTCCCGCTGGAACTGGATCAGGGTCGTCCGCATGAAATCGAGGATCTTCTTGGCGAAAGCCTGGCCTTCGTTCGTTGCGATATTTTTGTTCAGCAGGTTGAGGCAGGCCTCGTTCATGCCGACCAGGCCGATGGTGGAGAAGTGATTCTTCCAGTACTCGCCGAACCGCTCCTTGATATTCCGCAGGTAGTACTTCGTATAGGGGTAGAGATTGCCCTCCGTGAACTTTTCCAGGATCTTCCGTTTGGTTTCCAGGCTTTCCTTGGCGATATTCATGAGTTTTTCCAGCCGGGTCAGGAATTCCCCCTCAGTGGAACTCAGAAAACCGATCCGCGGCATGTTGATGGTAATCACGCCGATGGAACCCGTCAGGGGATTGGAGCCGAAAAGCCCCCCGCCCCGCAGTTCAAGCTGGCGATTGTCGATCCGGAGCCGGCAGCACATGCTCCGGGCATCCTCGGGATTCATGTCGGAGTTGATGAAATTGGAAAAATAGGGGACTCCGTATTTGGAGGTCATGTCCCAAAGCCCCTTGAGATTCGGGTCATCCCAGTTGAAATCCCTGGTGATGTTGTAAGTGGGAATGGGGAAGGTAAAAACCCGTCCCTTGGCATCGCCCGCATCCATGACCTCCAGGAAGGCCTGGTTGAAGAGATTCATCTCGTCCTGGAATTCACTGTACGTTTCCTGCTGCGGCTGCCCGCCGATGATGACGTTCTGGTCCCGGTAGTACTTGGGGACGGTGATATCGAAGGTGACGTTCGTGAAGGGGGTTTGGAAACCGACCCGCGTGGGTACGTTGATATTGAAGATGAATTCCTGGAGCGCCTGCTTGACGTCGTTGTAGGTAAGGTGGTCATACCGGATGAAAGGGGCCAGCAGGGTGTCGAAATTGGAAAAGGCCTGGGCTCCGGCCGCCTCGCCCTGGAGGGTATAGAAAAAGTTGACCACCTGTCCCAGAGCGCTTCTTAAGTGCTTGGCCGGTTTGCTTTCCACTTTTCCGGAGACCCCTTTGAATCCCTGCAGTAAAAGATCGTATAAATCCCAGCCGACGCAGTAGACGGACAGGATGCTCAGGTCATGGATGTGAAAATCGCCGGACGTGTGGGCCGCTCTGATTTCAGGCGTGTAAATTTCATTCAGCCAGTAAATTTTGCTGACTTCGGATGAGATATAATTGTTGAGACCCTGGAGGGAGTATTCCATATTGCTGTTTTCGTTGACTTTCCAATCTTTCCTTTTCAGGTATTGATCAACGAGGTCCACTTCCATGCGATTCGTGATTTCCCGCAGCCGGGCATGCTGCTCGCGGTAGAGGATGTAGGCTTTTACGGTCTTGCGATAAGGGGAAGAGAGAAGGACTTCTTCAACGATGTCCTGAATTTCTTCGACGGTCATGATCTTGTGATCGAAAAGCTGTTCCGCCAGGCTCAGCACCTTGATGGTAAGCTTCCTTGCGGCAGCCGAGTCAAATTCACCGGTGGCGGCCCCCGCCTTGGCGATGGCATTCGTGATTTTTTCCGCATTGAATTTGACGAGTCTTCCGTCTCGTTTTCTAATTTTTGTGTGCATCGGTCCCTCCCCTTTATTAAACGAAATTTTGATCGATACGCGTCTGCGATTATCCTTTCGGATAAGAAATTATTTAAATTAAAAAACAGCTTACTCTAGTCAAGCCGTTTTGACTATTCGAAGTTCCTGTTCTTGATATCAATATGTTGTGGTCACGAAGTAAGAATAATACCACATGTTGATTTAATCAAGAGAAATTTGCGGTGGTGGTGAATTTTTTTTCCGTCAGTACCAGCGGAAATTTGATTTTGCCAAAATTCACAAATAGTTTTGCGATTTTTAAATCGAAAATTAAGACTTGTGTTGTGCATGGAGATGAAGGAAAAGCGCAGACCAAATGATGATACCAAAGGTTACGGGGACATCAATCCAGGCTGTTTCCGTCAGTCCCGCCGCCCGCAATGGGTAAAAGCAGACCATGTGCGCGAAAAACGCGTTCAGGGCAGTGCCGCATGTAAACAGGACTGCAAGCAGCATATGCGCGCCGCGCACCCGGAGAAAAAATGCAAACACGCCAAGACCTGCCACAATACCGATTAAAAAGGAATAAAACATATCCGTTATTTAACCTCGACTGTACAAAATACTCCCTTTAAAGAATGCTTGTAGTTCGTAAAAGATACAAGCTCTATAAAAAGGGACGAAGGCTGAAATGGCGCATATTCCAGCGCGCGAAAGCTGTCTGGCAGGATGGCCCCCCCGGTTTAGCGCTCCCAAGATGACAAAGACCGGACCGGTCCGCAATCCGGTTCGTTTGAGTAGTTCGACGAGGCGGCCCCCTCTTTCTCAAGCGCCCATCATTGATGTGTCGAAAGTCTAAAAGAGCCACCGGTTCCTGGAAACCGTAGCGTTCTGCACCGGGGTATCGAGAACCCAGGCTCACCCCGGCGGATTCATGGCCAGTTTACCATAGCAGCCGCGACGGTCAAGAATTATCAAGGAACAGAATCGGGTAATCATCTTGATATTCCGGTTTTTCTCCTGTAAAATTCCATCTTCAGTTAAGTGAACCGGGATGAACGCATGATTGAAAAAAAACGTGTCATTACAATTGACGGTCCCGCCGGCTCCGGAAAGAGCACCGTGGCGAAACTCCTGGCCCGGAAATTAAACTTCCTTTACCTGGATACAGGTGCCCTGTATCGGGCCGTGGCATATAAAATCCGGATGTCGGGAATGACCGGAACATCGGATGAGATCCTGCGGGATCTCTTCGCGAATACGGCGATCAGCCTGAAAAATCAACCCGACGGTCTTGCCGTCTTCGTCGACCGGGAGGATGTGAGCGGGCAAATCCGGACGGAGGAGATCGCTGTCCTGGCGTCGACCATTTCGGCGAGTCCGGTTGTCCGGGAAGCCCTCCTGCCGATCCAGCGGGAATGCGGCAATGGCGTCGGCGTGGTGGCCGAAGGACGGGATATGGGGACCGTGGTTTTTCCCGGGGCGGATTTCAAATTCTACATCCACGCATCGCCCGAGGAGCGGGCCCGGAGGAGGTACCTGGAACTCGTTGAGAAGGGAATGAACCCGGATTTCGAGGAAATCAAAGCCGGCATTATTTTACGGGACAGGCAGGATACGGAGCGGGCCGTTTCCCCGCTTTGTATACCCGAAGATGCAGAAGTGATCGATTCATCGCGGATGACGATTCAAGAGGTGGTGGATACCATCCTCTGTTTCCCCGGGGTGTCATTTTTTTGTTTGGCGGATACTACTTAATTTCGCCCTACACCGGGGGATTTGCGCAGAAAATCGGGTGTTTTATCTTGCTATTCCGTGGTCATTGTGCTAACGATCCTACTTTCGTGGTAGTATGATAAAAATATGATGGGGGTAGAGGGTACATGGTTAACGACAACAACTTAATTTCGCAACAGGACAAAGCAGAGGAAGTCAAGGCGGACGCGTCGTCGGATGCGGCGCTGGGTCAGTCGAACGACGAATCGATGGATTTTGGGGAACTCTACGAGCAGAGTCTCCAGAATGTGCAATTCGGGGAAATCGTTACGGGGAAAGTCATCCAGATCACCAATGACGTGGTCATGGTCGATGTGGGGTGGAAAACCGAAGGGCACATTCCCATCAAGGAGCTCAAAGATTCCGAAGGAAACATTTCGTTAAAAGTGGGGGACGAAATTGAAATACTTGTCGACAGGCGGGATGCGGAAGGCAACCTGATTCTGTCGAGGGACAAGGCGGCGAAGCTGAAAGTCTGGGATGATATCAAACAGGCCTTTGATCAGAATACCCTGATCAGCGGCGTGATTGTCGAGCGGGTGAAGGGCGGGCTGTCCGTGGATATCGGTATCCAGGCATTTCTTCCCGGTTCCCAGGTTGATATAAGGCCCGTACGGGATCTCGATAAGTACGTCGGCCAATCCATGATGTTCAATATCCTGAAATATGACCGGAAGCGAAACAACGTCGTTCTCTCCAGGCGGGCAATCCTCGAAGCGGAGCGGGAAGAGGAAAAGAAGAAAACCCTGGAGAACCTCGAAGAGGGAAAGATCGTCGAGGGAATCATCAAGAACATTACCGATTACGGGATCTTTATCGACCTGGGTGGCGTGGACGGACTTCTCCACGTGACCGATATGTCCTGGGGACGGATGACACGGCCCTCCGATGCCTTTTCAAAGGGCGATCCGATCAAGGTCAAGGTTTTGTCTTTCGACCGGGAGAAGGAGCGGGTTTCTCTGGGACTCAAGCAGCTAATGGACAATCCGTGGGATACGATTACGGCGAGGTACCCCGTGGGATCCATTGTGGCGGGAAAAGTGGTGAACCTGACCGATTACGGTGTTTTCGTGGAGCTGGAGCCGGGCGTGGAGGGGTTGGTCCATATTTCCGAGATGTTCTGGACCCGTGAAATCAAGCACCCGTCCAAGGTTCTGTCCCTGGGGCAGGAAATCAATGTCATGGTCCTCGACATCAATTCCGAGCTCAAACGGATTTCCCTGGGGCTCAAGCAGACGACGACGAATCCCTGGGAGGCACTCAAACAGAAATATCCCGAAGGGAGTGTCCTGAAGGGGGTTATCCGGAATATCACCAACTTCGGTATTTTTGTCGGCGTTGAAGAGGGGATCGACGGCTTGATCCACGTATCGGATATTTCCTGGCGGCACCGGGTCGTTCATCCTTCGGAGATGTACAAGAAGGGCCAGGCGATCGAAGCGGTGGTGTTGAATATCGATCCGGAAAACGAAAAATTCTCCCTGGGATTGAAGCAGCTGGAGAAGGATCCCTGGGAAATGCTGGAGCAGAATTATCCCGTCGGGTCCTCGATCAGCGGAAAAATCACGAACATCACGGACTTCGGCATGTTCGTGGAAATCGAGGAAGGGGTTGAGGGGTTGGTTCATATTTCCGAGTTGAGTCAGAAACGGGTGAAAGCCGCTACGGAATTGCACAACGTGGGGGATACGGTGACCGCGACGGTGAAGAATATTGACGCCAAGAACCGGAAGATCCGTCTCAGCCTCAGGGATAATGAAGCCCCGCCGGAGACTTATCGCGCCAATCAGTATCTGAACAACAAGGAAAGCGTGTCTTCAACGCTCGGAGACGCTCTGGCGGATGTCAAGATAGGAGAACCGGAAGATAAAGAGTAACTTTGCGTGAATACACGTCTTTCAACGGTGAATCATCATGACGGGAGGATGACATGAAAAGGCACCCTGTTCTTTTCGGCATCCTCCTTTTAATTTTTGCCGGCCTGATTTTCTTCTTTTTGATCCAGACCCTTTTCCGCCCCGCCAAGGACGGATATTCTTTCACGACCGGGGACAAGGTGGGGATTGTCAGGGTGGAAGGGGTCATCACGGGTTCCGAGGAGGTCATCCGGGAAGTCGAGGAACTGGCCAAAGATGACCGTGTCAAGGCCATCGTGATTCGGATCGACTCGCCCGGCGGCAGTGTCGCCCCGACACAGGAAATTTATGACACGATCCTGGAGGCCGGCAAAAAAAAGAAAGTCGTGGCTTCCATGGGATCCGTTGCAGCGTCGGGAGGATACCTGCTTGCATGCGGCGCCGAAAAAATCGTGGCGAATCCCGGGACGATTACCGGCAGCATTTCGGCCATTATGCATTTTGCCAACGTGCAGGAACTGATGCGCAAGGTCGGCGTGACGTCTTCCGTCATCAAGAGCGGGAAATTCAAGGACATCGGCTCCCCTGTCCGGGATATGACGGATGAGGAAAAGACCCTGATCCGCCGTCTGGTTGACGACGTCTATGAGCAACTCGTGGACACCGTTTCCCAACGGAGAAAGATGTCCCGGGAGAGCGTCATACGGATTGCCGACGGACGCATCCTGACCGGCAGGCAAGCCCTCCAGGCAGGTCTTGTTGATTTTCTGGGCAACCAGAAATATGCCGTCCGCCTTGCGGGAAAGCTGGCCGGGATAAAAGGAGAGCCGGAAGTGGTCTATCCTGCCAAGGAGAGGCCCCTGTTCCTTGATTTACTGGTTGAAAGCATGGCCGTGTCCGTCAAGAAAGCTCTTGTTCAGGAAAAGCAAAGGTCGGAGGGGTTGAATTTCCTCTATCTTCCCGGGCTGGAGGTCGGACGATGACGAAAAATGAATTGATCAAGACCGTGCAGGGCCGTTTCCGGATATATCCGGCGAAGGATATCGCGGTCGCCTGCAACAGCCTGTTTGAGATGATGACGGATGCCCTGAAAAGGGGGGAACGGATCGAAATCAGAGGATTCGGTGTCTTTTCCGTTCGCAGCAGGAGGGAAAAGACGGCAAAGAATCCGCAGAACGGCCGGCTGGTGCAGGTACCTCCGCAGAGGGTTCCTTTTTTCAAAATGGCCCTGGAGGTCAGGAAAGGATTATTGAATCATGACGACGTATAAAACGATCCTGCTCGAATATAGAGAGGAAGGCTATGTCATCATCACGATGAACCGTCCGGGGGAGCTCAACGCCCTGTCGAAGGACATGCGGTTGGAGTTGACCGACTGCTTTACCCAACTCGAGGGGGATCCGTCCGTAAAAACCATTATCCTGACGGGAGGAGATTTCGTCTTCTCCGCCGGGGGAGATATCAAGGAGATGTCCGCCCTGCCGGACAGTGAGATCGAAGCGTATTTCCGGTCGATTTTCGTGTGCCTGCGGCGGATCAGCCTTTTCCCGAAACCGGTCATTGCCGCGGTCGGAGGCATTGCCCTCGGCGGCGGTTTCAATCTGGCCGTCGTTTGCGACCTGATCGTGGCTTCCGAAAACGCCATATTCGGCCACCCGGAACTGAGGCTCGGGCTGAATCCCCTGTTCAATCCCATCCGGCGTCTGGTCGGAATGGCCAAGGCCAAGGAAATCGCCCTCTTAGGCGAGCCCATTCCCGCCAACGAGGCTTTGAGAATCGGTTTGGTGAACAAGGTCGTGGTTCCCGAAAAGCTGTTGATGGAAGTGGAGAGCATGGCCAGGGAGATTTCCAGACGGTCGGCGAAAGCCACGGAGGTGGTGAAGAAGGTGTCGTCCATGGTGCCTCACCTGGAGGTTGGAGCGGCCCTTTCCCTGGAGTTTGAATTAAGCACCTTCCTGTTTTCGAGGCCCGAAAGAAAAACGTACATGCGGGAGTTTCTTATTTCGGAGGAAATGAGAAAAAGGAGGCGTCGAACCGGCGATTAAACATCCCATTCGTTGGACAGGGCGAAGTCTCTGAGCTGATCCCGCCTTTTCTTGTGCTGGAGCTTTTTCAGGGCCTTGGCCTCGATCTGACGGATTCTTTCCCGGGTGACCCCCATCATTTCCCCTACTTCTTCCAGTGTAAACGGGCCGTAAATACAGGCAATCCAGGTGCAGTTCAGGAAATTCTCGCTCTTGATGCGCCATTCGCAGGTTGTGTCCTGGCAGACTTCTTCTATGAGATGACCGTATTTCTTACATCTGTAGGTATTGAGCAGGGAGTTCGGGTTTTTCATTCTTTTTTTTCCTCTACAAAGCGGATGTATTCATGCAAACCGAAAGTATGAGCTGATTCGGAAGATAGCGATTCCCTCCCGGTTTGTCAATAACACGGGGCAAAAAAGATGATTCCGAAGAACATGATCCCGATCTTCCCGTGAATATACCCATAAGCCGACCGTCAAGCGGGTAACTCGCGGGAGATGAGGTTCCCCATGTCCCTGACGGTTTCCATGATGTCCTGCAAATCGATGTGGACAAACGTCCGGTTGTGCAGAACGAGTTTTCCATCGATGATGACCGTTGCCACGTCGGAGCCGGATGCGGCGTAGACCAGCTGCGAGGGGCATCGATAAAGGGGGGTCAGGTGTGGCTGGTTCAGATCGACCAGGATCAGGTCGGCCGCTTTTCCCACTTCCACGGTCCCGATCTGACGGTCGAGACCCAGGAGCCTTGCCCCGTCGATGGTGCCCATACGCAGGACCGTTCCGGCATCCATGACCGTCGGGTCCGACTCGATCACCTTGTGAATACGGGCGGCCATGCTCATTTCGCGGAAGAGGTCGAGGTTGTTGTTGCTCGCGGTGCCGTCCGTGCCCAGTCCGACGGTGATCCCTCGACGGAGGAGTTTCGGAACGGGCGCCATGCCGGCGGCGAGTTTCATGTTGCTTTCAGGACAATGGGAGATCTTGACCCCGCGGCAGGCAAGCAGTTCGATTTCCACATCGGTAAGCCAGTTGCAGTGCACGGCGATCGTGCCGGCATCGAGAACCCCCAGATCGTCAAGATAAAGAACGGGGGTCTTGCGATATTTTTCTTTGATCATGCCGACTTCATCCTTCGTTTCGGCGAGATGGATGAGGTAGGGAACCTGCCGGTCAAGGGATACCCTTTTTATTTCCTTCAAGGTTTCACTCGAACAGGTGTAGGGGGAATGGCAGAACAGGGCCGGTTTGATCAGGGGGTGGCCGTTTTGCCACCGGGAAAGGAATTGTTCGGCCAGTCGGGCCTTCTTTCGGGAATCCGCTACGTCCGGTGCCGAAAAATCAATGAAGCCCTGGCAGACGACACCCCGCATGCCCGTGTCCAGTGCCGCCTGCGCGATCCGGTCAACGAAAAAATAGCTGTCGCAGAAGGTGGTCGTACCCGAGAGGATCATCTCCGCCATGGCCAGAAGCGATGCGGCATAGACGGTTTTTTCGTTCATGAAGCGCCCTTCGGCGGGGAAAATGAAGCCGTTCAGCCATTCCATCAGGGGGAGATCGTCCGCCAGACCCCGCAGCAGCACCATGGGGAGATGGGTATGGGTGTTGACCAGCCCCGGCATGACGAGTTGCCCCCGGGCAGGGATGATCTGCCGGGCCGCATCCGGGTGCCCGGAGCGACCCGGTTCAGGCAGCGCCTCCTTGTCCCGGATGAAGAGAATGAGGCCGTCGCGGATGCCGATGTCCGCCCGGGCGATGAACGGCGGGTGATCCGTCATGGTCAGGACGGACGCATCGGTGATGAGAATGTCGGGTATTTCCTCCGCCCGGCCTGTCATGACGTTGCCATGCCCAGGCTGCCCCGGATTCTTTCGGCGATCCGGCGGACCTCCGTCATGACTTTTCCGTCGTCGATCGTCAGGAGCTTCCGGTTTTCCATGACGATCCGCCCGTCGATCAGGACGGTGTCCACGTCGGAGCCGTTTGCGGCGTAAACGAGATGGGAATAGGCATGGTACAAAGGGGTAAGATGAGGCTTTTCCGTATCGATGATGATCAGGTCGGCTTTCATTCCTGCCCGGAGAGTACCGATGTGGTTTCCCATTCCCAGGACGTCCGCTCCCTGGCATGTCGCCATGCGGAGGACCGTCCGGGCGGACATGGCAGTCGGATCGAGAAGAGCGAATTTGCCCAGTTTCGCCGCCGTATCCATTTCCTGGAACAGGTCGAGGTTGTTGTTGCTGGCGCAGCCGTCCGTGCCGAGGCCGACGGGGATGCCGGCCCGTATCATTGCCGTCACGGGGGCGATGCCGGAGGCGAGTTTCATGTTGCTTTCGGGATTGTGGACAACCTTGCAACCGCGGTCGGCAAAAACCGCCCGATCCTCCTCGTCCAGATAAACGCCGTGGAAGGCGATGAAATCGGGGCCAAGGAGGCCCAGGCGGTCTAGGTATTGGGTCGCTTTTATGCCCTTTTCGGTTAGAATCTGTATTTCCCCTTTGCTTTCGAGGAGATGAATGGCCAGCGGAACCCCGTATTCCCGGGAAAGTGCCTTGGCGTCAAGCAGCAGCGATTCCCGGCACGTGTACAGGGCGTGCGGCTCGACCGCGATCCGCACCAGGGGGTCTCCGGCCCATTTTTGAATGAGGCGGCGTGTGTAGGCCAAGGCCTCCTCGGGAGACTTGGCGTTGGGGGAGGGGAAATCAAAGAGGACTTCCCCGACCAGGCACCGCATTCCGGCTTCCTTGGCGGCCTGGGCCGTTTCGTCCTCGAAGATGTACATGTCGCAGAAGGTGGTCGTGCCGGAGCGGATCATCTCCGCGCAGGCCAGGAGACTCCCCCAGTAGGCCAGCTCGGGGTTGACGTTTTTCGCTTCCGCGGGGAAGATGTACCGATTCAGCCACTCCAGCAATTCCATGTCGTCGGCGATGCCCCGGAAACAGGTCATGGCGGCGTGGGTGTGGCCGTTGATCAAGCCGGGCATGACGATGCCGCCTTTTGCGTCGATTTCTCTTTGCCCATGGTAGCGCAACTGAAGCGTCTCTTTCTCACCCAGGTCGACGATCTTTCCGTCTCGGATCGCGACAGAGCCGTCCTGGATGATCCGGTCCCTTTCATCGAGAGTGAGAATCCGGCCGTTCGAGATCAAAATGTCCACATCTTCCATTGGTGTGTTTCCTTCGATGTTTTTCCGTGCAGGGCCTTCCGTCGGCAGCTGCGTCGGTCCCGTGAAAATATTTTCCATCGGCATGACCTCCCGCAACGGCCCTGTGATTACCACAGGATAGGACTTGACATCAATCAATATCCGTTTCATAAAGACCATTGGCAGGTTGGGCCTTGTCCGAATTTTGTTTCCCGGGAGGAAAAAGATGAAACCGTCGAGGGAAGATGCGCTGGTTTTATTGAGCCGTTATATCGGAAATGAAAGGATACGGGCCCACAGCCTGGCCTCGGAGGCGGTTATGCGGGCTCTGGCCCTGCGCCTGGGAGAGGATCCCGACCGCTGGGGAATTGCGGGGCTTCTTCACGATCTCGATCTGGAGCTGGTCGAAGGGGATTTGATGCGCCACGGTCTCGAGACGGCGGCCATCCTCCAGGCGGAAGATTATGATGCCGAGATCATCGATGCGATCATGCGCCACAATGAAATGTCGGCCGGCAAGGGACGTGAAACCGCATTCCAGCATGCCCTGGCGGCGGGGGAGACGATCACGGGACTGATTACGGCGACGGCCATGGTTTATCCCGATAAAAAACTGGCCGGCGTCAAGGCCAAATCGGTTGTGAAAAGAATGAAGGAGAAAGCCTTTGCCGCGTCGGTCAACCGGGACACCATCATGGAATGCGAAGTCATCGGAGTTTCCCTGGGTGAATTTGCCGAGATCTGCCTTGAATCCATGAAGGGCATAAGCGATGACCTGGGGCTGTGACGAAAGGCGCATGAGTCGTTAAGGAAGAGTGGAGAAAATCGTTATGCCTCATAGACGGACGATCTTTATTCCTTCGGCGGGTCCGGCGGAAGCGCATCGAACCGCTTTTTGCGATTTGCTGGCGCGGTTGGAAAGTCCTTACAAAAAGGGTGACATGGTGGGAATCAAGCTCCACTGGGGGGAACGGGGGAATCTGCGGTTTCTGCCTCCTTTTTTCGCCCGTGCGGTTGTGTCCTGGCTTCGAGACCAGGGGGTGGGGGCGTTTGTCTTCGACACGACGGTGCTTTATTCCGGCGGAAGAAGAAACGGTGCGGACTCTCTCAGAACCGCCGCCGAGCACGGTTTCACCGAGGACTACCTGGGCTGCCCCGTGGTCATCGCCGACGGGATGGACGGCCGGGATCTCGTCGATCTGCCCGCCGGGTACAGGCATTTCCAGACCGTACAGGTGGGCGACGTCTTCGAAAGGGCTTCGGGTTTTTTCATCCTTTCCCATTTCAAGGGGCATCTGGAAGGGGGCTTCGGCGGCGCCATCAAGAACCTTTCCATGGGATTTGCGTCCCGGGCTCAGAAACAGCGTATGCACAGCGATGCGAGGCCTGCCCTGATCCGGGAAAGCTGCACGCGCTGCGGGACCTGCGTCGAGGTCTGTCCCAGTCATGCCGCCCAATGGGGGGAGGACGCCTATCCCTGTTATGATCTGGAGTTGTGTATCGGCTGTGCCCAGTGCATCGGCCTGTGTCCCGAAGTGGCTCTGCGGCTCTGCTGGGAAACGGATGAAGCGGTTTTCCAGGAGAAGCTCGTTGAAACGGCCGCTGCCGTCTGGCGGGCGATCCGGGGGAAAACGCTGCTGATCAACGCCTTGATAAACATCTGCAGCGAATGCGACTGCATGCCCGGCCTGCACCCGCTTATCGCCCCCGACGCGGGATTTGTAGGCGGGTATCATCCCGTGGCATTGGATCGCGAGTCCTTAAAGATCATCGGTTCCTGTCCCGTGGATCAGGCCCATCCGGGTATACCCTGGAAGAGGCAGTTTGTCTACGCGGGTGAAATCGGTTTTCTGTAAGCGATCGGGTTTCGTCGGCCACGGCTTCGATCAGATTTTTCTTTCGTTTCACGCAGGTATCTGATAAGTACCCCACCGCAAACAAAAGGAAAAGTAGAGGTCTCCCCGGTATGATCCGGAGCACCGCCGTGATCATGCGGGACTGTTTCTGACGGTTTCCTGGGTAATGGACGCTGGGGGGAAGACGTGAAACGGGACGATAGAAAATTATATGGTTGAAAAACTCAAGAAAGAGGCCTGGGGGTCGAAACTGGGTATTATCCTGGCGGTTGCCGGAAGCGCCGTGGGGCTGGGAAATTTTCTGCGGTTTCCCGTTCAGGCGGCCAACAACGGCGGCGGCGCCTTCATGATCCCCTATTTCATCTCGCTTCTGCTCATCGGTATTCCGATGATGTGGATCGAGTGGGCCAT
>Ga0302246_1000077_pt1 | contig 94022 bp, 91 predicted proteins | sample AAG_UR_Trp_MG_FD_193533 | JGI IMG/M metagenome (GOLD analysis project Ga0302246, IMG submission 193533) | Enriched activated sludge microbial communities from anaerobic digester in WTTP, New Holstein, Wisconsin, United States - AAG_UR_Trp | ecosystem: Engineered > Bioreactor > Anaerobic >... | reverse complement strand
TACGGCGAAAATCCGTTGCTGCTTTTTTTCATCTTCCATGAATACCTCCAGATTCGTTTTGGTCTTCATGGAATGACGTGGTGACTATTCGATTGTCAAAGAATTTTGTCTACGATGTCGTGGCACATTTTTCTGTCCACGATGTCCTGGCACTCAACAGCTAAGTATCACATGTATTTGAGAGGAAGGTCATTTTGACAATGATTAATGAATGGCGCGAAGATATCAAGTTGGGTTTTGAAGAGGCAGAAGTGATGGGAAAACCGATCCTGATGTTTTTTTATAGTCCGGCTTGTTACTTTTGTCAGCAGATGGAAAGGAGCGCTTTTTCAAGGAAAGAGATCCTGACCCGGCTGACAGAAGAGTTTGTTCTTCTCCGGATTACACCAAATGCACCTGCAGATTTTCGGACCTACAATATCAAAGCGACTCCGGCATTTCTCATCCTCGGACCGACCGGCATGGAGTTTGAGCGCTTTACAGGTTTCCTGGATGCGCAGAGCCTGATGGCCTTTTGCCTTCTTGGCCTGGGAAAATGGCGGTATGATCTCGGCCAGGCGGATATCGCCCAATACCATGTGGAGGAACTCACTTCACAGTATCCCGGGAGTATCCATGCCCCGGAAGGATTTTTCCTCCGGGGTATTTACCGTTACCAAACTACAAAAGATCGAAGCCACCTCCGGGAATCCTACGACACACTTGCCCGGCAATATCCAGATAGTCCCTGGGTGAAACGTTCCCGTCTGCTGCATCTCTACCCTTGCGCTTTCTTCAAGTGGGAGGCCTACCGCAATCAAGGCTGGGCATACTGGGAGGATCACCAAATTGTAAAAGAATTGCCATCCAGCGGCGCAACCAATTAATGCTTTTATAGAAAACAACTCTAAAGGATCTTTATCATGCTGAAATCTTTAATTAAAAGTTTTCCCATTGTATTTTCCCTTGTCATAACCTTTTCTGTGATTGCCCAATCTGCCGTTTCCCAGGGAACACTGACGGTCTATTACTTCCATACGACTTACCGGTGTCACTCCTGTACGTTGCTGGAGGAATATACTCGCGATGCGGTCATGAAGAATTTTCCCGCCGAGTTGAAATCAGGCCGGATCAGGTTTGTTGCCCTGAACATCGAAAAAGATCCCAACAGGCATTATGTTCAAGATTATCAACTGTCATTCAAATCCGTCATTATCTCCGTGCAGGACGAAAAAGGACGGGAAAAGCGTTGGGAAAACTTAAGTAAAGTCTGGGTTTATTTACGAGACCGGGATGCCCTGACAAAATATGTGGTCGAACGGGTCCGGGCCAATCTCAAGGAGGTCAACCGTGCCTGACCTGATGACGCTGGAAACCGTCCCGTTTATCGGGGCTTTGGTGCTGGGCATCCTCTGTTCCATCAGTCCCTGTCCCCTGGCCTCGAATGTTGCGGCGATGTCTTATGTCTCCAGAAACGCCGCCAAGAGAAGCGCCGTCCTGTCGTCAGGGGTTGCCTATTCAATGGGACGCAGCACGGCCTATCTCGTCGTCAGCGCCCTGACGATCACGGCGCTGGTCAATATCCCCTACCTGTCGGAATTTCTTCAGAAATACATAAACCGTGTCTTGGGACCGCTGTTTGTGGTCCTCGGTCTTTATTTTTTGGGTGTAATTAAAATTCCTTGGTCGCTGCCAGGCTTTGTGCCTTCCTCGAGGATAACGGATATATTGAGCCGGCAAAAAATTGCGGGTCCTTTTCTGCTGGGTGTTCTCCTTGCCCTGGCATTCTGTCCCGTCTCCGCAGCCCTGTTCTGGGGCAGTCTGATTCCCCTGGCCGTCGAAGCGGAATCTTCTATCGGATACCCGATCCTATTCGGCATTGGCACGAGCATTCCTGTCCTGATTTTTGCCGTTCTTCTGGCTGTAGGATCGCCGCTTCTGGATCTTTTTCTGAAACGCATGGTTCACACGGAAAAGATCCTGAATCATTTAACCGGCCTGGTTTTTATCATCATTGGCATGCTTTATATTTTTCGGTATTATTTTTAAGAGGTGAATGTCTCCGCACAGGGGGAGTATTCTTCAGAACATGGCGTTTGACTCTTTGCTGCTTCGGTTCTTTCTGCGGGGTTGAAATCAGCCCGCCTTTTTTTAGATTTGGAGGACCTTATGGAAGTCAAAGTGATTATTTACGGCCGGGATACCTGACCCTTCTGCGTCGAGGCTCGGGAAGCCTATGGGGACAGGGCTTTGTATGTGGACATCGAAAAACATCCGGAAAAACTGTCGGAAATGCTGGTTTATTCAAAGGGGGATGAACGCGTTCCCGTAATCGTGGAGGGGCAGAAGGTCCTTGTCGGATTTAACAAGGATGTCTTCCTGAAAGGAGGCATTCTCCTGCACGGCGGCACCTGAGGGGCCGTTAAAAAGTCTCCCGGGTAAGGAGATGCTGCCGTGCATGATCGTTCTTTTTCTCAATTTCGGAAAGAAAGCTGTCGTTTGGTCTTTCCCCTGTTAAAGTTTTTTTTGCCGATATCAACAGGGGAAAGACGACGGAGATACAACTATCGCGGCATGGATTTATTAATGATATCGCCCCGGTTGCCAAACAAATCCGTCGCCCTGAATTTGTATGCTGTAAGGGGTTTTATTTCCAGAATCTCCTCCGGTGGGGTATTCAACAGTTTTTTGCTCAGTTCATCCGCCATTTTCTCAACCCTATTGATGTCTTCTGCCGTCACCGGTTTCCCCTCGCTACGCAATTTTCGGACTTTTGCTTCAAGATCGGCCTGGTCCTTCGGGAACACCCCGGGTTTCAGGCGAACATCGTAAGCTTCACCGGTGGAAACCCGTTGCAGGATGAATCCGTCACCGGCGGTGTTGTCGATCCTCAGGGTCTGAAAATTGATCCGGGCGCCGGTTACGAAGGCAACCGTATCCACCCAGCAAGGTCCGTTCTTGGAGACAGCCACCAGATCGGTTCTGTCAACCACACCGTCGGGAAACAGCTTTTTCAACACAGTGCGAATCTCGACGAAAGCAATGACCATGCCGTCACAAAGATGACCGTGCATCCGGGCCAAGTCCTTCAATCCGATTTCTTTGGTTTTAAGAGAATAACGCCCCAACGCGCTGTCCGTATCCATAACGCTGATCGGCTGATTAAAAGTCGCCTTTGCTGCCCAAGCAGGATAAAACCAATCGGGAGTATTGTCTGTTTTCCCATCCATGGCAGATGCCACGCCCCCTTGTGTCAGTAATCCAATAAAGAAAATGCATGATAATAAAACCACGGTGAATCTTTTCATGAATCTCTTCCCTCCTTGGCTGACTATATGTAATGGTTCCGGCTGTTTCTCCATGCTTCATAGTCGAATAAAATTCTCATATCAAATTCATAATTTGAATATATCAAGAGAATTATTCAGATTTGCTGTATATGAGTAAGAAGTGCCTGAAATCCTACCCTAGAAAAGAAACCAAAATAAATAGGCTATTGATTTGCTGTTCTAGTTAGTATATGCATGCATTCATGCATGTTAATGCATATATTAACAAGCGTGGGTAACTGATGGAAAAATACACAGATGTTTTTAAGGTCCTGTCCGATAAAACACGATTAAAGATCATGTGGCTGTTGAATAGCGTGGATTCGAAAGCCACAGTGTCCGAAATAGTAGATGTCATTGGAGAATCACATTTCAATGTATCGCGCCATATGCAGATACTTAAAAATGCCGGTCTTCTTAGCAAGGAGAAGTTCGGAATATGGGTTTTCTACTCCTTGGTTCCCCCGAAAAGCCCTTTTGATGAATCCATACGACAAACGGTATTAAGCATACCATCGGAGTTGATGAAGGAAGAAATTAATAAATGCCAAAAAAAGATTCAGATGCGTAAGTTTGAGAAGGCTACAATCGAGGCAACGGAAAGAAACTGGCATAAGAAATTAAATGAACTGAAGGAACGCTAATTTGATTTTGATTTATCAAAAAATGAGGGGGTATAATTAATGACAACGGATTCAAAAAAAATTACACGAAGACATGTTCTCCTCGGCGCTGCTGGAATCGCCGGGGGGGCTACCATAGGAATTTCCGGATCGTCCCTTTTGTCTGGTGCTGAAGCGGCACCTGCATGTCAATTGCCAGCAATGCCGTGGCCATACAAGAAACTGGACGTTGAATATGTTAGGAAGCTCGGGCATCTAGGTTATTATAAAAGCAATTGTTCATCTGGTATCTTTTATGCGATCTTCAAAGCACTGAGCCAAAAAGTGGGGTATCCATACACGGCCTTTCCCTATGAACCTGTTGGTCAAAATCTGATGGACTGGGGCGGAGGTGGGGGGCTTCTTTGGGGAGCGATGTGCGGAGGTCTAATTGGATCACTGACGGTGATCAACATGGTATCGAAAGACTATAAAACAATAGGAAATGAGCTCATCGGATGGTACACAGAAACTCCTTTCCCTAGTGAAATAAGCAATGGGTATGCAAGCAGGCACGAGTTCCTGCATGCGGAATTTCCTCCTGAATTTAAAGGGAAATATAATACCGACAAAGTATTGCCGCAGAGCATATCCGGATCACCTCTCTGTCACATCTCCGTCAGTAAGTGGTGTAATGCGGCTGGCATAAAAGCGTTCACTCCTGAACGGGCGGAGCGTTGTGCGCGGCTTACGGGAGATTTAGCCGCGAAGGCGGTGGACCTCCTGAATCGAGCGGCAGACGGACAATTTATCCCGATGTTTAAAACGCCAGATATAGTGACGACTTGTGGCAGCTGTCATGGGAAAGGTGGTAGTCAGGAAGATACATTGGCACCTGCACTGAAGTTGGACTGTATGGGGTGCCACGATGGTCATTCCATGAAATAAAATCCCTCTTTCAAATTGTATTGCCATGATCAAGGAACAAAGCCGGTTATAACCTGACAATCAAAGCGACAACAAAGTAACCGACAGCCATCGATGTAGTGCAGGAGAAAACGGCGTAAAAAAGCGGCAGCGAAGCGCTGCAGCTTCCGGAAGTTCATCCCGGCGGCACAGAGGATCGCATTGATCCGGTCTCCTTCCATTCCTTTCAGGCGACTATGGTCCATCCGATGCTCACGCTTCAAATGACCGATGCCCGGCTCGATTGCCGCACGACGTTTCATCCAACGCCATAAACTGCGAGGCGTTCTACCTCGACGCCTCCGGTCAACATGAACCTGGACATCGCCCGTGTACCCGTGCCCACGATAGCCCATGTCAACAAAGACATGGTGCGGGGGACCGGTGATGGTGATCCGTTCAACCTGGGAAAGGGCTTCCGTCAGGGTGTGACCGTCATAGGGATTGCCGTGGATGGCCCTGGCACCGAAAAACCAGCCGCCCCGGCTGGTCGCTGCGACACTGACCTTGCAACCGAACTCGTATCGCTTGTGTGCTTTCCCCTTGCTGATGCATTCCACTTCCGGCTCGTGAACACTGTAGATTTTGTGTGTGTCCTGTCGTTGCTGGGTAAGGATCCGTTTCGCCGTCTGCAATAAAGAACGAAGATCCTCACCCGGAGCCGGATGTTTCCTCTCGATGTCCCGAATCACCCGTCCGAGGTAGGTCCTCAGTTTTCTGGTGCATCCCTGTGCTCTCTTCATCTGGCGGGTATGGGCGTAGCGGCTCTGTTGCTTGACCAGATGCTTCGATTTTCGGTTGTAATTCTGACGCAACGCAATACCCGCTTGCTCTGCCGCCTTTACCAGACGCTTCCGGGCACGGTCAACCAATCGCGCGTCGGTAGGAAAGCGAATGTCCTTCTCCTGAACCGTGGTATCCACATTGAGGCGGGCAAGCTGGGATGGTTTTACCAGCCTTTGGCTTTAACCCCGCTTTGATGGTCTCTTTCAACAATTCTTCCGCTCCCGCTTCTCCGATGCGATTGCGCCACCGGGTCATACTGGACGGATCAATGGGAAAGCCATGCTGAAAGAACTTCATGCCGCCCAAGTACTGCCAGTAGGGGTTCTCAACCCATCCTGATAGAACGTCCTCGTCGCTGAGGTTATGCATGTACTTGAGATTGAGATAACGCAGCGAAACCATCAGACGCGTGCTGATGGCCGGACGACCCTGATCCGGACAGTAGGTTGCACCGAACAACGCGTCCAGCCGATCCCAGTCAACCGTCCCGGCCAGCCTTACCAGCGGATGGCGGAGGTCAATGATCTGGGAAAGCTCCGAACGTAATAAATCTTCTTGTCGATCGTGTTGGGGAGATCGCTTTGGTTTCATAGATGTAATTTGCAAGCTTTCTGTAGTTTTGTTGTCGAAATCATGCAAATCTTATGGCATAAAAATCACAAAATATCAAGTAATATTATTTACATATGATGTATTTCAGGGCCGACTGATTTACTGTCATATTTAGTTTTTTATTGTGTGCCTGCAAACTTAATGAAGACAATTTCATAAAAAAACTTGACAGCTATAAAAAATATGATTAGCGTCGTTATAAAGATCATCAATATAATACCACGCATGGAAGGGAGGTCGGCTTTTTATGGGTCTCTCTGATTTAAATTACTGGAAATCACTTATTAATATCGGTTTGACAAAATTCCTTGTCCTGAAAGTTTTGTCCATAGGCCCTAACCATGGTTACGGAATATTAAAGGCGCTGGAATCAATGACCAGCGGCTGCTGTGTTCCTACGTTTGGAACGATTTACCCCATGTTAAAGGAACTGACGCGATCCGGTTATGCTGAAGTCAAAGAAGATACACAGCTAAAAGGTGCCCAGAAAAGACGGGTTTATACCCTTACCCCTTTGGGAATGGAAGCTTACGGGGTAGCACTCGAGGCGTGGCGATCCACAATTCCTTACTTATACAAGGCGGTGGAAAACGATGACCTTGTTTTTATCGACGATATCAAAGCACGGCTCTCAAAAAAAGAAGTGTGTAAATCTAGCAAGTAAAAGTTGGAGGTCTTGAAAATGTTCGGCATCAATAATTTCGTTGTGGCCGGTAAATTTTTCCTCATTATAACCGGTGAACTCATCCTTATCTTTGTTGCGGTTTCCTTTATTATCGGGCTATTGACTGAATATCTTCCGCCGTCGCGCATCAGGGATTTTCTGTCCAATAAGCTTACCTGGGTGCAATATCTGCTTGGTTCGGGCTTGGGGGCACTCACACCTTTTTGTTCATGTTCCACCGTTCCCATCACGGCAGGCTTGCTCAAGGGTGGCGTTCCGTTCGGCCCGACCATGGCTTTCCTTTTTTCTTCACCTGTTCTGAATCCGGTCATTATTGCCCTATTGCTCTCCCTGTTCGGTTATCAAGTTACCTTCATCTATGCCGTTGTGACCTTTTGTGGGTCCATGGTTGTTGCGGCCTTGATGTCGAAAATGGGAATGGATAAACAGATCAAGCCTCTGATGAATTTTCAGGCATCCTGTTGTACTCCTCACGCAATACCGGAAGCGATAATCCCTGAACACCCGCTTAAACCGGACTGTTGTTCTGCAAAACATATTGAGAAACCCGAGAAGATTGTCTTGCCGATGTATCGTCCATCGGAGGGTTGCTGCGCGGCTACAGATAAAGCTGTTTCGCAAATTGCGGTCAAAACTTCTTGTTGCGCCGGCAGCACGGAGGTGGACACGCAGACTTCCGGTCCGTTGCAGATGACTTTTAAGGATAAGATGAAGAGGGCTTCGGCTTCCGCAATCGACACGTTCAAGGGGGTGTTCTGGTACCTCCTTTTAGGAGCGGGCATCGGCGCCTTTATTTATGGTTTTTTTCCGCAGGATCTGGTTATAAAATTGGCCGGCCCGGGCAACCCCTGGTCCATCCCGATCGCTGCGATCCTGGGGGTACCCATGTACATCCGTGCGGAGACGGTGATTCCCATCAGTGCCGCCCTCGTCGCCAAGGGCATGGGAGTGGGAACCGTCCTTGCCCTCATCGTCGCTGGAGCCGGGGCCAGCATTCCCGAAATGATTATTCTTGGCTCCATGTTCAAGAAGAAACTGATCGCCGCTTTTGTCCTGAATGTTTTTCTGGTTGCCGTCGCCGCCGGTTACCTGGTTGATATTCTACTCTACTGAGCTTTGCTTATAATGGACATGGTGTTATGAAGAGTATGTAATGGTTGTTCAATCAATTGGATCGATGAATGGACGAAGAACTGATTAAATATTACCGGTCGTTTCTGAAAGACAGTATCCGCAAGGTCATCGATTTTTCCCGGACGGATCAATATCGGGGCATAGCGCCGCCCCCGATCGAAAAACCTTACCCGCAAAATGCAAAGAGGGTTGATCTGTTGCCATGCGATCAGTTCGGTGAAATCGGGAAAATTGACCTCTGGTCCGCCATCCGGAATCGTGAAAGCCGGCGGTCCTACGGCGACAAGCCGATCACTCTGAAAGAACTGTCTTTTCTTTTGTGGGCCACGCAGGGTGTGAAAGAAAAACTGGATGCGGGCCATGCCCTGCGGGTCGTGCCTTCCGCGGGATGCCGCCACGCCCTTGAAACCTACCTGTGCGTTTTCAACGTCGCAGGGCTCAACCCGGGTGTTTACCGATATCTTCCCTTGGAGCATCAACTCCTGTTCGAGTTTGCCGGTGAGCACCTGAAGAAAAGAATTTCCGATGCGGTTTTCGGGCAGACCTATCCGGCCGAGGCCGCTGTTACCTTTATCTGGACTGCGGTTCCCTATCGGATGGAATGGCGCTACGGCCTTGCGGCACACAAGGTGATCGCCATTGAGGCGGGACATGTCTGCCAGAATCTTTACCTGGCCTGTGAAGCCATCGGGGCGGGCATGTGTGCCATGGCCGCCTATGACCAGGAAAAGATGGACGAATTCCTGGGAGTCGACGGAGAGGATGAATTCGCGATTTATCTCGCTTCGGTTGGCCGGAAAGAAGAGGCGTGACAGCGGGTTGTTGTTTCCGGTCGTTTTGACCGGGATCGGGGATGGCTTGCCGGAGACAGGCTTGTTTCGCCAAACAGAAAAAATTACCTTGACAAACATTTCGGCTTATGGTTTTCTAAGCCCACTTTTATCTAGAGGAAAGATCGATGGACAGAAACAATCTCACCGCAATACAGGCTTATTATTTCAGCTTTTATTTTTACGGCGAGGTCTGTCTGTCGCTTAAGGAGAAGTAAAAGCAGAAAAATATAACCTTAAGCCATGGTCAGACCGAAAGGCGCTTCCCATGGCTTCTTTGTTTTTGGGCCATGGTGAAATAAGCACCGTGGCTTTTTTTATTCCAGCAAGGAGGAATGTCAGATGATCATCGTCATGAAAAGGGGTGCAACGGAGGAACAGATCGAGCATGTAATCAAGTGGATTGAATCCGTTGGTTACCAGGCTCATCCGTCCCGGGGAGTGGAACGGACCATTATCGGCTGTGTCGGAGATGACCGTGGGAAGGCCCAGCTTACCTATGCCGAATCTTTTTCCGGCGTCGAGAAAACCGTTCCCATCCTGAAACCCTACAAACTGGCAAGCCGGGAATCCCGGGAAGGGAATACGGTCGTCGGCGTCGGTGATCTGAAAATAGGCCAGGGCGGGTTCGTGATCATGGCGGGGCCCTGTTCCATCGAAAGCGAGGAGCAGATGATGGAGAGCGCCTACATCGTCAAAAAGGGCGGTGCGGATATTCTCCGCGGCGGCGCCTACAAACCGCGCACGTCGCCTTACAGCTTCCAGGGCATGGAAGAGGCGGGACTGAAGCTCCTGAAGAAAGCCCGTGAAAAAACCGGGTTGCCCGTGATCACGGAGGTCATGAGCACGATGGAAGTCGATCTGGTCGAGGAATACACGGATGTGCTGCAGATCGGCGCCCGGAACGTGCAGAATTTTTCGCTCCTGAAAAGAATCGGGAAGTGCCAAAAGCCGGTCCTTCTCAAGCGGGGGATGATGACCACCATCGAGGAACTTCTCATGTCGGCGGAGTACATTCTTTCCTCCGGCAACAGCCAGGTGATTCTCTGCGAACGGGGGATTCGGACATTCGAGACGGCGACCCGGAACACCCTGGATATTTCGGCCGTTCCGGTCTTGAAGTCCCTCACTCACTTGCCGGTCATCGTGGATCCGAGCCATGCCGCGGGTCTCTGGAGATACGTGCTGCCCCTGAGCAGGGCCGCACTCGCCGTCGGGGCGGACGGCATCATCATCGAAGTCCATCCGGACCCGGCCAAGGCGATCTCGGACGGGGTTCAATCCCTGAAGCCGGAAAAATTCTATGCCCTGATGGAAGATTTGCGGCACATGGAAAAAATCTTGCGGGCGCAATGAGGGATCGAATCATGAAGAAATTGACGTTAACGATCGGGAGAAAAGATACCGTCGCCTGCGACATTACCATCGGGTACGACATCATGGATCGCGTCGGCCTGCTTCTGGCGAAAGACTATGGGAAAGTCAAGTGCGTCATGCTGACGGACAGCCATATCGCCTCTCTTTATGGCGAGGAGATCACCAGGCGGTTTCATAACATGGGACTGGCGGTGACGATGATCACCGTTGCGGCCGGTGAAGCGACAAAAAACATGGAGACGGCCCTGTCCGTCATGAAGAAACTGCTGGAGCTGGGGGCGGATCGAACCAGCGTGATCATTGCCCTGGGAGGCGGGGTCATCGGAGATCTGGCCGGTTTTGTCGCGTCGGTTTTCATGCGAGGCATTTCCTACATCCAAATTCCGACGACGCTCATGGCCCAGGTGGACAGCAGCATCGGCGGCAAGACGGCGGTCGATCTTCCGGAAGGGAAAAACCTGATCGGAACCTTCTATCAGCCCCAGGCGATTTACATCGATCTCAAATTCCTGGAGACGCTGCCGGACAAGGAAATGAAAAACGGTCTGGCGGAGATTATCAAAAGCGGCATCATCGAGGATATCGGCCTCTTCAATCTCCTGGAAGCGGCGACGAAGCCGATTGCCGAGCGGGACAGGAAGATTCTGGCCACAATCGTCGAGAAGGCCTGCCGTGTCAAGAAGGGCATCGTCGAGATGGATGAGCGGGAGAAGGGTCTGCGCCGGATCCTCAATTTCGGCCATACGCTGGGGCATGCCTTGGAGGCGGAGTCCCATTACGAACTCAGCCACGGCGAGGCCGTTTCCATCGGAATGGTGGCGGCGGCGCGGATTTCGGAAAAACTCTATGACCTGCCGTCCCTGGACCGGGAAAGGATCGAAGCCCTGATCGCCGCCATCGGCCATCCGACGCGCATCCCGCCTTCGTTTGCAACGGAGGGCATCCTGGGAAGGTTGAAGATGGACAAGAAAAGGGTGGGGGATACCATCCATTTCGTGTTAATCAAGAAAATAGGGTTTCCCTTTGTCAATGGCGGGATCGAAGAAAATATCCTCCGGGATGTCATTGAGGAACTGCGGTCATGACCGAAGAAACGCTGGACCCTATCCGAAAGCGGATGTCCGAAACGGACGAGAAAATCGTTCGGTTGCTGAAGAAACGGGCTTCTCTGGCGCGTGAAGTCGGGAAGATCAAGCAGAACAACGGCGTCGGCGTATACGATCCGGCCCGGGAATCGCTTTTGCTCGGGGAGTTGGAGAAATGGGCCGAAGACGATGTTCTGCCGGGTGTATACCTGAAAGCCATTTTCCGGGAAATCATTTCGGCCTGCCGGGAGCTGCAGAAGCCCCTGACGGTCGCCTGCCTGGGCCCGGCCGCGACGTTCAGCCATCTTGCCGCCCAGTCCCATTTCGGCGGGAGTACGGCCTTTGTCTTTCATTCGACGATTTCCCAGGTATTCGATGAAATGGAGCGCGGCCGTGTTTCCCTGGGGGTTGTTCCCATCGAGAATACCTTTGAAGGGTCCGTCAATTTTACCCTGGACCGGCTGATCCATACGCCCCTGAAGGTCATCGGGGAAATATACCAGCGGATCAGTCACTGCCTGTTGTCCACGGAAACCGGCCTGGAAAGGATCAGGAAAATATATTCGCATCCCCAGGCCTTCGCCCAGTGCCAGGACTGGCTGAGGCGGAAACTCCCCGACGCCGAGTATGTCGATGTATCCAGCACGGCGGCCGCGGCGGGACTCGCCTTGAAGGAGAAGGGGACGGGAGCCATCGGGAGCGTCCTGGCGGCGTCCGCATACGGCCTGGGAATTTTAGCCGAAGAGATACAGGACCATGCGTCCAACACGACGCGGTTTATCGTTTTGGGCAGCAAAACCCCGGCTCCGACGGGAAAGGACAAAACATCGATCATCTTCGGAACGGCCCATTCTCCGGGAGCGCTTTACCGGGCGCTGGGCGCCTTTGCCGCGAGGGAGATCAATCTCATGAAAATCGAGTCCTATCCTTTGAAGGACAGAATGTGGGAATACCTGTTTTTTGCCGATTTCGGCGGTCATGAGACTGACGGGATCATCAAGGACTGTCTTGCCGAGTTAAAAGGGATGACGACCTTTGTCAAGGTGCTCGGTTCTTATCCCAGAGCGGGGGAGAGCCTGTGATCTGTATTTCGATCTGCTCGGATACAAAGAAGCGCGCTTTCAGGGACATTCGGAAAGCCATGTCATTGTGCGATCTGCTGGAACTGCGCATGGATCGGATCCGGGACGGAAACCTTCCGGAATTAATCAGGTATATTGAGGAACAGGTTCCGGACAAACCGGTTCTGGTGACATACAGGAAAACGGGGGAGGACGCACTGAAAAGAAGGCGCGCGGCCGAAAAAAACGGGGCGGGAGAGTTAGCGGAGACGGAACGATGGGAGATGCTGCAGGAGGCGGTCCGCCTGGGTGTGTCGTATGTGGATGTCGAGATGGATGACGAGAAAGACCGGATCGGCGAATTGAAAACCATGATTGTTCAATACGGCTGCCGGACCAGGCTGGTCTGTTCCCATCACGATTTCACCGGAACGCCGTCCCTGCGGACGCTGAAAAGTGTTTACCGGTCCTGCGTCGACAAAGGGGCCGATGTCGTGAAAATTGTTCCCTTGGCCCGCTGCGTCGAGGATAATCTGACGGTCCTTCGCTTTCTCGCCTGGGCGATTAAACAGGGCCGGGATGTCGTCGCCTTTTGCATGGGGGAAAAAGGGCGGATCAGCCGGATTGCATCGCCCCTGTTCGGCGCCCTGTTCACCTTCGCCGCCCTCGACGATCGGTCCGCCGCCGCGCCGGGGCAGCTTCCGGCCCGGGACATGGAAAAAATTTTCCGGATACTCCAGGTAAAAGGGACGTAAAGCATGATGGAAGCGATGGAAAAAAACGGTGAAAGCATGATTCTTGCCCTTTTCGGGAACCCGGTGAGCCAGAGCCTGTCACCCTGCATGCATAACCGGGCGCTTCGGCTCATGGGCCTTCAGGGACAGTATGTTCCCTTCCTGGTGGATGATCTTGCCGGGGCCGTGCGGGCCGTCCGGGCCCTCCATATCCGGGGTGTGAGTGTGACGATTCCCTTCAAGGAAGAGGTGATGGGCCTGCTGGATGAAATCGATGAGCATGCAAGAAGCATCGGATCGGTCAATACGATTTTCAATGACGGGCAAATATTGAAAGGCTTTAACACGGATTGGAAGGGGATCGAAACCGCCCTGCTCGGAAAAATGGAAATCAGGGAAAAGAGCTTCGTGCTGATCGGTTCCGGAGGAACGACGCGGGCGGCGCTTTATGCGGTTTGCCGAAACGGTGGAAAAGCCGTGATCGTCAGCCGCAACGAGGAAAAAGGCCAGGCCCTGGCGAAGGAATTCGGCTGTGAATGGCAATCGCCGGGCAAAAGCGGTCGACTTGCGGGGGATTGCCTGATTAATACGACTTCCGTTGGAATGGTTCCGCAAGGAGAACAGATACCCGTTCCGGAAGAGACGGCGAGGGGATTTCACTTCGTGATGGATGCGGTTTATAATCCGCCGGAGACCCGCCTGCTGCGGGTCGCCCGCGCAGCCGGGGCGGTGACGATCTCCGGTGTGGAGATGTTTGTCGCCCAGGGGGCGGAACAACTGCGCATCTGGACGGGCATGGAACCGCCGGTCCGGTCCATGAAGGCTGTTGTCCTGGCCGCGTTCAGAAATCGGAAGGAGCAAGGATGATTCCGGTTGTGTCAGGGACAAACAACATGGACATCGACATTCAGACCATCGACAGGCTGCAGGCGGACGTTTCCGTTCCGGGTTCGAAGAGCTATACCCAGCGTGCCCTGGTTGCGGCATTTCTGGGAGAGGGCCGGTCCCGCCTGAGAAACGTGCTGTTTGCAGATGATACGCGCCAGCTTGCCGATGCATTGAAGGCCCTTGGCGGAACGATCGAACAAGACAATGGGGATTTGATCGTGCAGGGGACAGGGGGGGTAGTCCGCACACCGGAAGCGCCGCTTCATCTGGGCAACAACGGGACGGCCATGAGGTTCCTCGCTTCCCTGGTCTGCCTGGGAAAAGGGCCTGCCGTTCTCACGGGAGACCCGCGTCTTTGCGAAAGGCCGGTCAAACCGCTGATGGGTTATCTTGAAAACCTGGGTGCCCGGTACCGGTATCTGAAAAACGAAGGATTTCCACCCGTGGAAATATTCGCCTCCGGTTTAAAAGGAGGCTCCCTGGTTATTCGGAATACGGATAGCAGCCAGTATATTTCGTCGATCCTGCTCGCAGCGCCCTACGCGTCCGGGCCGGTCAGGATCCGTCTGACCGGTGAGATCGTATCGAGGCCTTACATCGATATGACGCTCAAGGTCATGGCCGATTTCGGGGTTGATGTTCAGAAGGATGAGTCCGGCGCCTACGACGTTCCCTGTGGAATAGGTTACGTCGGCCGGGACTACACAGTCGAAGGCGATGCGTCGAGCGCTTCCTATTTCTTCCTGGCCGCCATGCTCTGCAGAGGGACGGTGCGTGTCCACAACATGAATCCCCGAAGTATTCAAGGGGATCTCCGGTTGCTCGATCATTTCGTGAAACTGGGCGGTGAGCTCATTTGCGGGGACAACTGGATCGAACTCCGTGGGCAGGAACTGCCGGCCGGTGATGTTGTGATCGATATGGGGGACATGCCGGACATGGTGCCGACCCTGGCCGTCCTGGCCGCCTTTCGCCGGGGGACGACAGAAATCAGGAGGGTTGCCCACCTGCGGATCAAGGAAAGTAACCGCCTGGCGGCGCTGGTCCGCGAACTGAACCGGATCGGTGCCAAAGCCAGGGAGGAAGAAGACGGTCTCGTCATCAAGGGCGGCGACCTCCACGGGGCGTCGATCGAAACCTACAACGACCACCGCATGGCGATGAGTTTCGCCGTGGCGGGGCTGGTTGTGCCGGGCATCACGATTAAAAACCCCCGTTGCGTGGATAAATCTTTCCCAAACTTCTGGGACGAATTCAAAAAACTGGGATAAACCTTGAAAATGAATTTTCACGGCGGCAACATTCTGCTGATCGGGTATCGGGGAACGGGAAAGTCGTCCGTCGGAAAACGACTGGCCGGAGTGCTCGGCATGGGCTTTCTCGATATGGACCGTCTGCTGGTCGAAGAAGAAGGGTTCACGATTGCGAGGATCGTTCAGGAAAGGGGATGGCCCTACTTCCGGCAGCAGGAGAAACATCTGCTGCAGCGCCTGTCCCGCAATCGGGGGCAGGTGATCGCCACGGGCGGAGGCGTCGTTCTGGATCCGGAAAACCGGTATCTTTTAAAGAAGATGGGACTTGTCATCTGGCTTACGGCCGATATCGATGTGATGGTGGAAAGATTGAAGCAGGACCCCGCGGGCGTGGAACAGCGCCCCGCCTTTTCGGAACGGGATATCCGTGAAGAAACGGGCCTGATCCTGAAGGAAAGGATTCCTCTGTATGAGGAAGTCAGTGATTTTTCCCTGGATACGTCGGAGATGAGCATCGGGGAAACGGTTGACGAAATTGTCGGGATCATCCATAAAGAAATGAAAAAACGACGGAAAAATGAACAGAAAAGGTAAGTTACTCTGTTTTTTACGATAAAGACGGACTGATCGAGGTCGAAAAAGGAGAATTATGTCGGGGAATACCATCGGAAGCCTCTTTCGGGTGACGACATGGGGCGAGTCCCACGGAGCCGGCATCGGTGCTGTTGTGGACGGCTGTCCCGCCGGTCTTGACATTACCCGGGAAGAGATACAGAAAGCGCTGGACAGGAGAAAACCCGGCCATCTTTTGTCCGAAACGTCGAGGCGGGAGGAGGACCAGGTCGAAATTCTGTCGGGCGTTTTTGAAAACAAGACGACGGGAACCCCCATCAGTCTCCTGATTCGCAACCGGGATCAGGAAAGCCGGGCGTATGACAGATTGAAGGATCTCTACCGTCCCGGTCATGGCGATTACACCTACTCCAGGAAATACGGTATCCGGGACCACCGGGGAGGGGGCAGGGCATCGGGACGGGAAACGGCAGCTCGGGTGGCCGCCGGCGCCGTCGCGGGAAAGATCATCGGCCGGTTCGGGATGGACGTCATCGCCTATACCATCATGCTGGGGGGCATCTTCAGCGACCGGGGGAAAAACATTAACGTATCGCATGAGATCGTTGACGCAAACCCCTTGAAATGTCCGGATACAGAAGCATCCCTGTTGATGGAAAGAAAGCTGGCCGTTGTCAGGGAAGCCGGCGATACCGTCGGCGGTATCGTGGAAATCGTTGTTCGGGGTTGTCCCGCCGGACTGGGTGAGCCCGTTTTCGATAAGCTGGATGCGGACCTGGCGAAGGCCCTGATGAGCATCGGCACCGTCAAGGGCGTGGAAATCGGTGCGGGGTTCGATGCGGCGGGCAAGACGGGTTCGGAAAACAACGACACCCTGATCCCGGAAGGGTATCTGACCAATCATGCCGGCGGCATCCTCGCCGGAATTTCCAACGGCAACGACATCGTGATGCGAGTGGCCTGCAAACCCATCCCTTCCATCTCCAAGGTCCAGCGATGCCTGGATGAAAGCGGACATGCAGTGGAATATGCCGTTTCCGGCCGGCATGACGCGTGCGTCATTCCGCGGATCATTCCCGTCTGCGAAGCCATGGTGAGCATCGTCCTGGCGGACCATCTCCTGAGAAACCGGGCGGCCAGAATATGAAAGACGTGGTCATCGGCATCATCGGGGGGACCGGCGGCATGGGACGATGGTTTGCGGAACTGCTTCGAAAAGAAGGATACGAGGTCCATCTTGCCGGACGCCGTCAGGGGATGGGAAAAGAGGATATGGCCGGGGTCTGCAACGTCGTGGTGGTCAGTGTTCCCATTGGCGTGACCCGGGAGGTGATCGAAGCAGTCGGTCCGCTGATGCCGAAAGATTCTCTTCTTATGGATCTGACCTCCCTGAAGGAGGATCCCGTCCGGGCCATGCTGGACGCATCGGCCTGCGAGGTGGTGGGGTGTCACCCCCTTTTCGGTCCCGCCGTCGCGACCCTGTCGGGTCAGCACGTGGTCCTGTGTCCCGCCAGATCGACGCGGTGGTTCCCGTGGCTGAAGGAAATATTCGAGAAGAATCATGCGGTCGTGACGGTTACCACGCCGGAGAAACACGACCGGATGATGTCGTTGGTCCAGGTCCTGAATCATCTGCACACCATTCACCTGGGCATGGTCCTCGGGCAGGAGGGGCTGTCCTATGAGGAACTCAGCCGGTGGTCAACGCCGGTTTTCGAGGCAAAACTCCAGTTCATCGGGAAAATATTTCATGAGCAGCCGTCCCTGTATGCGGAAATCCTGGTCAATAATCCCCATCTGGAAAGAATCTGCGGTCTTTACCGGGATACTTTCGGCAGGCTGGAGAATGTGGTAAAAGATAGAAAAGCCGAAAGCGTCGTTGGGTTGATCGAAGAGCAAAACGCCGTCCTGTGGCCGAAATCCTGACCGATAGATGCCCGGCGGTATGATCGACGGATGTTTGCCGGGCCGATCGCCGACGGACCTACGCAAGAAGGGAAGAGGTGGAACATGGCCGATAACAACGACTCCATAAAGTATCTGGCGGATTTGATTCTGAGGACGCAAAAGACGGTATTTTTCACCGGTGCGGGGGCCAGTACGGAATCGGGTATCCCCGACTTCCGCAGTCCCGGCGGCATCTGGAGCCGGTTCGATCCCGACGATTTTACGCTCGATCAATTTTTACGCAGCCACGAGAGCAGGAAAAAACAGTGGCAGTTCCTTCTGGGGACGAGTTCGATCCGGGTTGCCCGGCCGAATGCGTCTCATCTGGCGATTGCCGAGCTCGAACGGATGGGACGCGTCGATTGCATCATTACGCAGAACATCGACGGTCTCCATCAGAAAGCCGGTTCGAATCCCGACCGGGTTTACGAACTCCATGGGAACCTTGCCTGGGTCCGGTGTCTCAAGTGCCGACAGCGCTATCAGACCGATTGGGTGATTGAACGGAACGACGGCCTGAAAGAGGTTCCCGATTGCGAATATTGCGGGGGCATCCTGAAACCGGAGGTGATTTTTTTCGGGGAGATGCTTCCCAAGAAGACCCTGGAATCAGCAGCTTACCGTTCATGCCACTGTGAGCTGTTCATTGTGATCGGATCGTCCCTGGTCGTCTATCCGGCGGCACTCATGCCCGAATATGCCAAGGCGTCCGGGGCGAAACTCGTCATTATCAACATGGCGAAAACCCCCTGCGACGGCTGGGCCGATCTGGTCATTAACGGGCAGGCCGGTGACACGATGGCGAAAGTCATGGGAGAGATCCGGGTTTCGATGGAGGACCGCTGTTGATGGAAAACCGTATCTATCCTCAAAGTCCCCGTGTCGGTGTCGGTGCCCTCGTGATCCACGAGGGGAAGGTCCTGCTGATCAAACGCGGAGCCCCCCCGAATGAAGGTCTGTGGGCCGTACCGGGCGGGTCTCTTGAACTGGGGGAAAGCCTCCGGGAATGCGCGGAAAGGGAGACCTTCGAGGAAACGGGGGTGACTGTCCGGGCGGGAAAGCCGGTTTATATTTTTGATATAATCGAGCGGGATCCGGCGGGGAAGATCCGTTTCCATTTTGTCATTGTTGACCTGACGGCGACCTATGTCGACGGTGTCCCCTGTGGAGGTGATGATGCCCTGGAGGCGAAATGGGTCGGGAAAGAGGAGATCCGGAATTTGTCCACAGGAGAAAATACATTGAAGCTCCTGGAATACGTGCGTTTTTTCGATTGAAGGGAAGCGGTCATGAAGGTCATTTTTCACGAGGATTTTCATCGGGTTTACGCATCGGATCCGGCGGCGGCGTCGGGAAGAATGGAGGCGGTTACCCGGGTTCTGAACGGAAAGGTGGAATGGATCCAGGCGATTCCCGCAGAAGACAAGGATATTGAATGGGTTCACTCTCTCCGCCATATCCAGAAGGTGCGCCTGGAAGGGACTTACGATATGGCGGCCCTGGCCGCGGGAGGGGCCATCCAGGCCGCCAGCATAGGTCTGAAGGAACCCGCCTTCGGCCTGATTCGACCGCCGGGTCATCATGCTTCCGAGGACAGCGCGTGGGGATTCTGCTATTTCAACAACATGGCCGTTGCCTTGACGAAGTTGTTGCGGCAGGGGCTGATCAGGAAAGCGGCTGTCCTCGATTTTGATCTCCATTACGGAGACGGAACAGTCAACATCCTGGGCGGACTGGATCACATCGCCATTTTCAACCCGTCCGCATCCAATCGGAACCATTATCTGCGGTCGGTGGAAGATTTTCTGACCGAGCAGGACGCAGACATCATCGGGATATCTGCGGGGTTTGACAATCATGCCGAGGACTGGGGAGGGCTTCTGATGACGGAGGACTACCGCGCGATGGGCAAGATGGTCAAGGATGCGGCGGAGAGAACCGGCGCGGGGTGTTTCGCCATTTTGGAAGGCGGGTATAATCACCGCGTCCTGGGGCAGAACGTTCTGGCCCTGATCGAAGGCATGGAGGGGGCTTCTCACCGGTAATCGCCGCGAGGACCCTGCAACCGGTGCCTCCGTGAACGATCCGGGTATCGAGGCTGTGTCGCAATGTCATTCTGAGGCGCCAGCCGAAGAATCTTGTCCTTTCAATATGCCGTTATTATTGGATTCTACGCTTCGCTCTGAATGACCATGAATATGAATCAGGTATGATGAGACCGTTTCATCAGCCGGTCAGATAATCCCTTTTTTCGGTTATTTCACCGATTCCGCCGGAGCTGGAGCAGGTGCGGAAAACAGCTTCAGGCGTTTCTTCTCGATCTTCTTGTAACGATACTGGACATAGGCGTCCCGGATGGCGATATAAGGATCGATGGCGGCCCCTTTCAGGGCTTCGTAGTCACCGATCCGCAGCGATGTATCGTTGATGATCTCGTAGGTCCGCACGCCGGAGGAGGCATACCAGGGATTCAGGTAGGAGACGGGATACAGAAAGAACTCTCCCACCGTGCCCAGGGTGTCGCGCGGACTGGAGGGGCCGAGGACGGGCCAGACGATGTAAACCCCCTGGCCGATTCCCCAGACGCCGAAGGTCTGGCCGAGATCGGCGTCCTGTTTGGGGAGATTCACACCCTCCTGGGAGGCCACATCGAATAATCCGGCAACGCCCCAGATCGAATTCAGGAAAAACCGTCCGGTTTCCTGGGCCGTGCACGTGAAATCCGCCTGGAGCAGGCAACTGGTGAAACGGATGGGGAAAGCGAGGTTGGTAAAGAAATTCTTCACGCAGACCCTCATCCTCTCGGGAGCAACTTTATTATATCCCGTTGCCACCGGTTTCAGGACCCAGAAATAGAGTTTGTCGTTGAATTGGTACATGGCCCGGTTGAACGGTTCAATCGGGTCCGCAATCGGCGGAACACCGTTTCCATTGTCCTGTTCCAGGCCGGCGAGCTCCTCCTCGTCTTCAAAATCCCCCTCTGACGGATCGTCCACGAGGGTTTCGGCGGGTTGATTTTCCTGCGCTGCAGGTTCCGCGGCATCTTCGTCGGGACGGATGTCCTCTATTTCTGCCAGTGCCGTTCCATCGCCCGTCACGGCCCATGCCGGGTTGACGGAAAAGGGACCGGGGCCTGTGGTGAAGGACATGCAACAGGCCAGAAGCAACCAAAGCACGATGACGGATAAACGCGATTTCATGGCAGATACCCCCTGATCATGTTTCCCCCGCAGGGGAACAATAGGATCCATATCCCTTGGTTTAGGATTGTTTCACTTTTTTCCGCAGGGTCTCAAGCAATTTTTCCGGCGGATTTTTCGACAGGATATCGTTGAACTGGGTCCGGTAATTCTGGACCAGGCTCACATTTTCGATCACGATATCGTAGACCTTCCAGTTTCCGTTCACCAGGAGCAAGCGATAGTTGATCGGAATTTCCGCCGAGGCGGTGAAAAATCGCGTAAACACTTCGGCCTGCTTGGACGTGATCAGAGATTCTCTGTCGAAGGAGATTTTCTCGTTTTTGTACGCAAGAATCCGGTCTGCGTAGGTGTTTTCGAGGATCTGATGAAACAGGCGGACAAATTCCTCCTGCTGCGCCGGTGTCAGTTTTTTCCAGTTGCGCGACAGGGACCTTTTCGAAAGCTCCGTTTCATCGAACATCTTGTAGTAGACGGCTCGGAGCTTTTCCTTTTTGATTTCCTTGGTCGATTCACCTTTCAATGACGGGTCACGCAGCACTTCGAGCACTTTGTTGACGTTGACCTTGATCGTTTCCAGGGGCGTTGCGGCATAGGCCGGCACGCCGACCAAAAGGACTGCCAGAATGACGGTTAAAATCAGATGTTTCTTCATGTCGTCCTCTTCCTCTATTCGATAATGATGTTTCAGGGTTGCAGTTTCGTTTCTCCGCTCTTTCCGATATCGCCGAAGGCATACTTGCCGATCAGGTCCGAAATTTCAACGGCCGGCTGGGTTTCGGTAATGACCGCGCCGGCGGAGAGCTGAGATCCTCCTCCGCCCGGATCGAGACTGACATAGCGGTCGCCGATCAGGCCTTCCGTTTTGATCGAGGCAATGGCGTCGTCATAGACCTTGATGCCGTTTTTGACCCGCAGTTCGACGACGGCTTTCAGGTCTTCCTGATCGATGGTCAGGGATTGCACCCTTCCGATTTCCATGCCCAGCATTTTTACGGGATTGCCGGTTCTCAGGCCGGAAACCGAGGTAAACCGGGCATACAGGGAGTACGAATCGTCTCCAAAAAAGGTGACGTGGCCGAGTTTTACGGTCATATAACCGATCAGAACCAGCCCCATCAGGACAAAAATGCCGACGGTCGTTTCCATGGCGAACTTTCTCATCAGTTTACTCCTTGGCGGAACATGTGACGCGGCCGATTTCCTTCTGCTGTTGCATCGCCGCCTCAATGACCGTTTCTATCTTCATAAAGGGCTGGCCCTGGGCCAAGCCAGCCTGAACGGAAAAATCGATACAGGCATTCGCAGGTACCGAGCCGTTTCCACCGGCCTTCAGGCTTTGAATACCATATTCTTTGAAATCCGCGATAAATTTTTTCAGAATGTCATTCGCCTCGTCGAGATCCGAATAGGGAAGGACCGTGACGAATTGGTTCGCGCTGTACCGGGTGGAAAACCCTCCGATGGCGTCTAAATGTTTGTTGATGAAACCGCCCATCCGGCGGACCGCTTCCTGCTCCGCATCGTAGCCCCATTTATCGACGATGGCTTCCGGCGAGTCCAGCGTGAAAATAACGACGGAGTACGCTTCGCCGTAGCCGGTCCGCTTGAGCTGGCCGTGGTAGAGCACCTTGAAACGGCGCCGGGAGTAAAGACCTGTCAGCTCTTCCTGGAAGCCTTCCAGGCTGCGGATGACCTCGTCGTTGAACGGGTGGTCGAATTCTTCCAGTTCCTCCGGGGTTCCCTGAAACACGATTTTACGGTCGTAAAGGGCGAGAATGCGATTTGAAATGAAATACACGTCGGGAATTTCATGGCTCACCAGGATCGCCGTGAACCCGAATTTCCTCTGGTACTGGGCGATCATGCTCAGGATCGCGTTCTTGCGGACAGGGTCCTGCCCGGAGGTGGGTTCGTCGAAAAGAACGATTTTGGGTTCCATGATCAGCGCCCGCGCCAGAGCGGCCCGTTTCTGCATGCCGCCGGACAACTCGGATGGGAATTTGTACCTCGCTTCGGTGAGTTCCGTCTGTTCGAGCCGTGCCATGACCCGTTTCCTGATTTCCGCTTTCGCCAGGTTGGTCGTTTCAACCAGGGGCAGGGCGACATTGTCATAGATCGTCATGGAATCGAAAAGGGCGTTGTCCTGGAACATGTAACTGATTTCTCCGGGGGAAAAAGCCGCCAGATGGCGTTTGCCCTCCCGAAGGGGTTGTCCCCGGAAGAGGATCGTTCCTTCATCCGGTTCCAGCAGGCCGATGATATGCTTGAGGAGGACACTTTTCCCTCCGCCGCTGAGGCCGATGATCGTTGTGACCTCCCCCTCGTAAATCTTGAGATTGACCCGTTCGAGGACGGTTTTCGTGCCGAAACGTTTCGTGACGTTCTGAAATTCGATCAGGGGCGTTTCCATGGCGGCCTATACCAGAAGGAGGGAAGTCACGACGTAGTCGGACAGGAGAATCAGCACGCAGGAGAGGACGACGGCGGATGTGGTCGAAAGTCCCACGGCTTTTGCGCCGTGACTGTCGGAGCGCATGTGGGTGAAATAGCCCTGAAAACAGCAGACGGTCGACACGATGAGGGCAAAGACGATGGATTTGATAAATCCGTCCGTGATGTCTTTCAGTTCAAGGCTGGACTGGACGCGATAGAAATAGGTGTTCGATGTGACCCCCAGGACGATGACGACGGAAACGTAGCCGCCGACGATGCCGATCAGATCGAATAAAGCCGTCAGAATGGGAAAGCTGATGACGGATGCGGCGATACGGGGGCTGATGAGGTATCGAAGCGGGTTGATCCGCATCGTGTCCAGGGCGTCGATCTGCTCGGAAATGCGCTGAATGCCGATTTCGGCGGTAATCGCGGAACCGGCCCGGGCCGTGATCATGATCGCCGTCAGCACCGGTCCGAGTTCCCGGACCAGGGAAAGGGCGACCAGCGTTCCCAGAGCGCCCTCGGCGCCGAATTTGACGAGGGCGTAATAGGATTGAAGGCCCAGGACCATCCCGGTGAACAGGCCGACCAGGATGATGATCAGTGTGGATCTCGCGCCGATGTAGAACAGCTGCTGAACGATCTTGGGAAACTGTTTGGGTTGAAAAATTCCGAGAATGGCCAGTAAAAGGAAAATCGCCGACGCCCCCAGGCTCTTGATCCAGTCGATGGTCGCACGGCCGGTAAGGGCAAACGGATTCAACAGAAGCCTGACGGCATCAGGTATACCCCTGTTTCCGGGACTTTTCTGCAGCTTCGGGAAAAGGGCCATTGAAAACACCCCTGATTAAACCATGTAATCAAAATCACTTGTTCGTCATGCACGGGAAACGTCCCGCGCCGGTATGTTCACATATATTGCAAGTTCAGGATCATTATCAGGAATTATCGGCAGAAGTCAATTGGGGATTAACCTCGCTTGTGAAAAAGACGATTTCCGGAAGCGATCCCTTCAAAAATAGAATGGCCAAAAAAGGGATTTTTTTGTACAAAGTATGAAATGGATGATGTGTATCTTCTCCTGATCCCCAGAAAGGCATAAGGTATTCAGGCTGATCATGAAACCCCCTCTTCTTATTGTCGCAGGTGCCAAGGGTGCGGTTGGAACGACGGTTGCCGCTGCGGTGGCCGGTATGAAAGAAAAAACGGCTGATGTGCTACCCTGGCTGACAACGGCCCATTGGATCCCATTTCATGCCCTTTCCGGAATAACGTTTGCCGGTTGGGATACATCCGATAAGTCCGTGACCCAATCCCTTGACGGACAGGCGATCCTTCCGCTGGAAAAATATCGGGACCATGCCGTTTTTCTGGACGGATTGGACATACGACTTCCTCCAGCTCCTGCCTTGCCCTTCCGGGAGCAGGTACGCCTTCTGGATTGCGATTTCCGCGATTTCAAAGCGGCCTGGCCGGATCACCATCCCGTTTTCATCAATCTACTTCCGGCTTGCGAAGCCCATGACTTGGATAAGTGCCGCAGTCTCGAAGAAATAAGTGATGTGGCGCAGCCCTTTAGATTTCCCGATCTGCCTTATGTCCTGGCAGCCCTGCAGAATGGTATTCCGGTTGTCAATTTTACCTCCAATCGGATCGAATTTCCCCTTGTGGTTGACGAAGCGGTGAAGGCGGGTTTACCTCTGTGCGGTAGGGACGGCAAAACCGGCCAGACCTATCTGAAGGTTGTCATCGCTTCAGCCCTGAAAGCAAGAAATCTTTACATCGACGGCTGGTACAGTTTGAATATTCTGGGCAACGACGACGGCAGAAACCTCGCCGATCCTCGGAAGGCGTCCGGCAAGCTGGACAATAAAACGGCGTTTCTGGATACCATCCTGGGTTATCGGGTAGGCGAACGATATGGTCATTCCACCCATCGGGTGTCGATCGATTACTACGCCCCCCGGGGCGACTGCAAGGAAGCATGGGATGTCATCGATTTTTCGGGATTGTTCGGAATGCCCATGAGCCTGAGGTTGAACCTCCAACTCCGCGATTCCATCCTGGCAGCCCCCATGGTGGTGGATCTGGCCTTCTGGATGGCGGCTTTGCATACAGCCGGCCGTGTCGGCCTTGTTCCGGAGCTGGGATTCTATTTCAAGAAGGCCGTCGGTGACGATCCGCCGGTTACTTTCCAGGATCAAATGGACGCTTTGGCCCGTCTGGAAAAATTATCCCGGTCCGGGAAAGGTGATCGGACATGCCTCCGGGAGGGAAAAGGATGAGGCTTGGATACAGCACCAACGCATTCGTGAATGGGTCTCTCTACGAGGCGGTAGACCGGATCGCCGGACTGGGGTTCGGAGGGATCGAGATCATGGGCGACCGGCCCCATCTCTACCCGCCGGATTGGAATGACGACCAGCTTCAAGCGTTGAAGGAAAAGATCATCAGGGCGGATTTGCAAATCACGAATATTAATAGTTTCACCCTTTTTGCCGTAGGGGATACCTATTTGCCGTCTTGGATTGAAAGAAATAAGGAGAGGCGCGATGTCCGGATCCGGCATACCCAGGAAAGCCTTCGGCTGGCGTCTTTCCTCGATTGCGGGAACATCTCCGTCCCTCCAGGAGGTCCTTTGGACGGCATGACCGTGACGGAGGCGCTCCGTTTGTTTCATGAAGGTCTGGAAAAAGTCATTCCCCTGGCGGAGGCGCTTCAGGTCAAAATTCTTGTCGAGCCGGAACCGGGGCTTCTGCTGGAAAATACCGGTCAATTTCGAGAATTCATTCGCGATGTCCGTTCCCCCATGGTGGGAATTAATTTCGACATCGGCCATTTCTTCTGTGCGGGAGAAGATCCGGGTGAATGCTTCCGGCAGCTCCTGCCCTGGATCGGCCACGTTCATATCGAAGACATTGCGGAAAACCGGCGACACCATCACCTCATTCCCGGCCATGGGGCGATCGATTTCGGGAAGGTATTGAAGACGGTCCGGGAGACCCGTTACGACGGGGATATCAGTCTGGAGCTTTACACCTACGCAGACAGACCCGAGGAAGCCGGACGCGAAAGCCTGACACACCTGCTGCCGATTTTTGAAAGGTCCGGTTTCGATCCGAAAGAATTGATTCAGGCGAAGCGGTAAGAGGGACCTGTTTATCTATGATGTCCGGTAAGAACGACGACCGTCATTTTGTCTCACGGCCGCAAGGCGAAGAGAAGGCGACTCACTTCGGTTACCGTACCGTCGCCGCCGGTGAAAAAGCGGTTTATGTCCTGAAGCATTTCAATTCCATCGCGGCCCGGTACGACTTCATGAATACGATCCTCAGCCTGGGTATCCACTATCTGTGGAAACGCACGGTGGTGAGGATGGCGGATCTGAAATACGGCGATCTGGTCATTGACGTTTGCGGCGGAACGGGGGATCTGGCCGTCCGTGCGGCGAAGGCCCTGGGTTCCCGGGGACGGGTCATTCTCTACGACATCAATTTATCCATGATGCAAAACGGCATCCCGAAAATCAAGAAAGCCGCCCTGGAGGAACGGATCCGGTGCGTCCAGGGCGACGCCGAACGCCTTTCCTTTCAGGATAATCTTTTCGATGCGGTTTTGATCGGCTTCGGCATTCGGAATGTGACCGATATGGAACGTGCCCTGGAAGAAATGTACCGCGTCCTGAAGCCGGGTGGACGGTTCATATGCCTGGAATTTTCCCTTCCGACCCTGCGCTGGTTCCGTTTGCTTTATGATTTCTATTCCTTCCACATCATGCCGGTTCTGGGGAAAATTCTCGCCGGGACGCGCGAAGCCTATCTTCATCTGCCCGAGTCGATCCGCATGTTTCCGTCGCCGGACGTTTTCCGACGGATGGTTGAAGAAGCGGGATTCGACACCGTCTCATACAGAAGGCTGACGAACGGCATCGCCGTGGTTTATAAGGGGGTGAAAAAATGAAGCTGAACTGGGCGGAACGCCTGGCTGTGAACAACCCCCTCCGGCCCGTACAGCAACGGCTGGAGATAAACTGGTATCGCCGGCATGTCGATTTACCCAAAGGTGCCCGGATTCTCGAAATCGGCTGCGGCAGAGGGGCCGGTTCATATCTGATCAAAAGGGCTTTCAACCCTGCCGGCTGCATCCATGCCATGGATCTCGATATCGGCATGATCCGGAAGGCGGGCACGTACCTGTCGCCGGAGGCGAGGGAAGGGCTCTCTTTTTTTGTTGCCGATGCATGCCGTCTTCCGTATCGTGATCGGGCGATGGATGCCGTTTTCGGGTTCGGGGTGCTCCACCACATTCCGGATTGGCAGGGCGCCTTGAAGGAAATCGTCCGGGTTTTGGAAGACGGGGGAATATACTTCTTCGAAGAGCTGTATCCGGCGCTGTACCAGAATTGCATCACCCGTCATATCCTGCTGCACCCGAGAGAGAATCGTTTCCGAGCCGAGGCGTTGAAACGGGCCGTTGCCGAGGCGGGACTCGTCATGGGGACGTACCTGGAGAATCCATACCTGGGAATTCTGGGATATGCGGAAAAGAAATGAAGCGACCTTATCGGATCAGGAAGCTGATCGCCAGGATCGTCAGAAGGGCCAAGGGATAATAACTCGCCCGGTTGAAAAGGGCGAAGGCTTTCTCCGTGGATCGGGTTTTCAGAAGGTCCACTGCCGGGAGGAGGAGAAAATAGATTCCCGCCAGGACAAGGCCGGCAGGATAGATCCAGCCGGTTGTTTCCGGCAGGAGAAAAAACAAGGCGGCACTGAATACCATGCAAAGGCAAAGGGAGAGGACAATCATTCGAATCGAGGTGCGGACTCCGAACCGGATCGGTATTGTTTTGGCCTGAAGTCTTCGGTCGGCGTCGACGTCGGTCAGATCGTTGGGAATGTTCTGTCCCCCGATTTCCCAGAAAAACAGCCAGAGAAACAGGAAAGTCAGAAAGGGAAGGGGGGGCTGCTGGGTGACCGCGAAAACCGCCGCCAGCGGGCCGGACGTTTTGACGAAGCCGCTGACAACGCTCCGCAGCCAGGTGATTTTGAGCAGGACGCAGTAGACGATTTCCAATGTCGCCGCCAGAAGAAAAATGACCAGGCAAAACGGGTTCAGCCAATAGGCCCCGATCATGGCCAGGGCTGCCCAGAAAAGTGTCCAGATGAGGGCGTCCCGGTACCCGATCAGACCCTGGGCCAGGGGATGGCGCACGAAAATGCCGTCCAGGTCCCGATTCGATTCGGAAACGGCCTGTTCCTGAAAGGTGTTCCGGTCAACGCGGAAATCGACCAGGTCATTTAAGGCGTAGACGGCGGTATAACCTGCGAAGGCCGTAACAAGACCGACGATGAATACCTCAAGAGACGGAAAGGCGCCGAGGCTGAGCAGGGCGGCAAGGCCCGGGGCTGCCAGGTCCAGCAGGGCATGGGGCGTCCGGGAAAGGGCGAGAAAGGCGTTCACGCGAAACCGGCGTAAATGGAATATCGACATTGAGGGATTCTGCATGGAATCGGCTCCGTGATAAAAGGTTTCGTGATCCGCACTTTTTCGAACAATAAATGATTTTGCGTTATCTCACAAGTATAAAAGCCGCGGTTTCGCCGTGGACGCTCTGCCGGGACGGAAATGCAATTCCTTCCGCGGGCTTGGATATGGGTTATGAGAATGAAACACCGATCATGGGTTGCACGGTCCGTGACATGTCTGTATAGTGCGGCTCTCATGGCAATGGGGACAAGCAGCGGACCGGACCAAAACATCGTGGCCAGACCGATAAACCTGGAATCATGACGATCAGTCGCAGAAAAATTTGGATCTTCCTCTCCTTTGTTTTGGTCATCGCTTTAACGGGCGGTGGGCTCACCTTTTTTTTACATGAACTTTATCACCTGGACAAATACAAGACGGTCATCCTGAAGGAATTGAGGCAATCCCTGAATCGTGACGTTCAGTATGAAAAAGGCGGATTTTCCCTTTTGCCGGGGCCGACCTTCACCTTTTCCCACGTGCTGATCAAGGAGCGGGGGCGCGATGAAGCGGAGCCCCTCATGAAAGCGGAGCGGGTTTCCTTCAGGCTTGCCGGTATACCGTTCCTTATGAAGAAGGTCGTGATCCGTGAAATCATTCTGGAAAATCCTTTTTTAAGGCTCGATCGCCTTTCGGACGGAACCTTCAATATCAGCGACCTCCTGGAGAGAAAGAAGGAACAGCGCTTTCAGGTAAAGGCGTTGCGAATTCAGGGAGGGGCCGTCCTGTTTACGGACCGCTATGTTGCCGGAACGGCTGTCCCGCACCGTTTCGAAAAGGTGAACCTGTACATCAGCAACCTGAGGCGGGGGAAAAAAACCAGGTTCAACATCAGGGCAGTGAGTGTGGGGCAGCAAGGGGAGAGCATTCTGAACATCAGCGGCAAGGGAAAGATTACTCCGGAAGATCGGCCCTTTTTCGATACCGTGTTCGATGCCCGTATCCAGGGAGAAAACATCCATGCCGGGCGTTACTGGGACTACTACCGGCGCTATGTTCCCTTTGAAAAGATTCTCGGCTCCCTGGATGTGGATGCGACGTTCAAGGGCAGGCTCAAGGCGTTCGAATCCGCCGGGAAGGTTAAGATCCGGGGGCTTTCATTTCATTATCCCCAGGTGTTTCACGCCGTCCTTGCTCCGAAGGATCTTCATTTTACGTACAGCATGGCCCTCAGTTCCCGGGATGTCACCGTCGAGTCGATCGACTTCTTCGCGGATGGTTTTCATGCCAGGGGACGGTGCGCCATTCTCGATATTCCGAGCGGCGACCCGCGTATTGTCGCCTATGCCAGGACGGAGCCTTTCAAACTGGAAAACCATTTCAAATACATTCCTTTCGGCATCATTCCCAAGGAGACGTCGGAATTTATTGAGCAGAAAATAAAATCGGCCACATGCAGGCTGGACGAGGGAAGACTGGACGGAAGGGTGAGCCGGATTGCCCGTATGTGGGAAGGGGATAACAACCGCGTCCTTTCCATCCGGGGGACGATCCTGGAAGGGGGATTGCTCCAATGGAACGAAAAGGTTCCTTCCTTTAACGCGATAAAAGGGGAACTTCTCCTCGAAGGAAAGGATTTTACTCTCCGCAACATGTCGGGAAAGTTCGGCACATCTCCGTTTACGCTCAATGGGAAAATTACGGATTACTGCCTCGAGACACCGAAATCCTATCCTTTTTCCATGATCATGACGCCCCTTAAGCCAGAGGTCGCCTGGTTGACGGGAAGAACGGCGGACCGTAAACTGAGCTATTCCGGACCGTCCACCCTGCGTCTCAACGGCGCCGGTTTTACGGACGACTACCGGTTATCCGGGGACTGGATCCTGGACAGGACTGACTATGGTTATGGCGAGGTCATCCGGAAACGCGCCGGCAAAGCGAACCGGATCGTCTTTGACGGCCGTGTCAATCACGAAGGCTTTACCGTGTCGTCCCTTCGCTATGCTCTGCCCTTATCGACCCTCGATCTTTCCGGACGCTATGGATGGGGAGAAAAGAAAACCGTGGCTGTCGAAGCCAGGTCCAATCAAATCCGTCTGGAGGAGGCAGGGGAATGCTTTCCCGTCCTGGGGAAAATTCATCCAAAAGGGCAAATACGTCTGAGCATCCAGGGAAACGGGAACACGGATGACCTCCTCGGTTTGAACTGGCGGGGAGGGATTTCCCTGAATGACACGTCTTTTGTTGTGGCGGAGAATGTCAAGCCGGTCCGCAACCTTTCCGGTATGATCCGTCTGAAGGAAGATTCTCTGGAAATGCCGCACATTTCCGCGCTGGTCGGATCGAACGTCTTGACCGGCAAGGCCCGTCTGGCTTCTTTTCGAAACCCCATCCTGAATGTCGATTTCACCTGTCCCCAGTTGGATTTGGGCGATATCGGCCTGATCGATCCCACACCTTTGCGGAAACTGACCGGGATCAAGGGAAGTCTGTCATGGCGTGATGACACTCTCCATGTCAAAACGTTGTCCGGTCGGGTCGGTAATTCATCCCTTCAGCTGAAAGGATCCGTATCGGATTTGAAAAAACCGGTGATGGTGATTCAAGCGACCTCTTCTTACCTGGAGATCGAGGATGTGGAGGCCCTGGCGCGCATCCGTACCGCGAAAAAGAAAAGCGAATCCCCGGATTCCGTTGAAATGAAGGTGGATATTTCGGCCGCGACGGGGACATTTAGAGGATTTCCGTTTACCGGCCTGCATGCCGGCCTGATTTACGCAAAGCGGTTTCTGAACCTGAAAGCCCTGGAAACGGAGACCATGGGCGGCAAAGTATCGGCGAAGGGCCGGATCGACATGAACGGCCCGATAACCCGCTATCAAACGGAATTTGCCGTTGACGGAATTGCGTCGGAAGAACTGATCAAAAGGTCGGGATGGAAGAACGCCCTGATCGTCGGATCTCTGTCGGCACAGGGGGAATTGGCTGCCAGAGGAGAAACCGTTGCGGATCTCAAGAAAACGGCGCAAGGCCGCATCACGGTCAATATGGGAAAAGGGGTCATCCGCGACTACCCCATTCTTTCCAAGATATTCTCCATTTTGAATGTGTCGCAACTTTTCAAATTTCAGTTGCCGGACATGGTATCGGATGGGATGCCATACAATGAAATGAAGGCGGCCTTTACCTTTCAAGACGGATTTGTTTCGACAAACGATCTGTTCGTGAAAAGCAACGCCATGAACATCGCCGCCGTAGGAAAAACGGACCTTATACGGGAAGAGATCGACGCCACATTCGGCATCCAGCCCCTCCAGACAGTCGATAAAATCGTCAGCCGCATCCCCGTCGTGGGTTGGATCATAACGGGAAAGGAAGGGACCTTTGTCACGACCTATTTTCAGGCGAAGGGGAAGCTCAACAATCCGACCGTTACGGCCATCCCCCTCCAGGCCATGGCGACGGGGGTGTTCGACATCTTTAAGCGAGTTTTCCAGCTTCCGGTTAAAATCTTCACGAATACGGGAGAAGTCTTGATCGGGAATTAGAAGGCGGTGATCGCTTACAAACTCGAACCCAGAGGCCGACGGGTCAAATCAACAAAAGATATAAATGAGGTCAATATGTTATGCAGACATGTTACATTCCGGATTCCTCTGTGCCATCCGGACCGTCAAAAACGGTTCATGACGGCAGGAAACGATTGAGGCGCAGACTGAAGCGGAACCGGCGACATCGAGAGTCCCGGGTTGAAAAATCAAGTTCCAATCCGGGACAAACTAGTTGATAAGGACTTGAAAATTGGGTATATGAGACAGCCATCGTGTCGATAGTGAATGCAATTATCTGGATCATCAGGAGGAAAAGGCCCTGCTACTCGATTTTATTTTAGGAAAGTTTTCCAAAGACCTGGCCATCGATTTGGGAACGGCCAACACTCTCATGTACATCAGAGGCAAAGGAATTGTGCTGAACGAACCTTCTGTTGTCGCTGTCCACTTGAACTCCAAGGGTGAAACGGAAATTTTGGCTTTGGGCTCGGAAGCCAAGAGGATGCTCGGCCGCACACCGGGAAACATCGCCGCCATTCGGCCCATGCGGGACGGCGTAATAGCCGATTTCAGCCTCACGGAGGCAATGCTGCGGCATTTCATAAAGAGTGTCCAAGATCGTTGCGCTCTGATTCGCCCACGGATCATCGTTTCCATTCCCTTCGGCATTACCCAGGTGGAGAAGCGGGTCGTGCGGGAAACGGTGAAATCGGCAGGAGCGAGGGAAGTTTATCTGATTGAGGAACCGATGGCGGCAGCGATCGGCGCCGGGCTTCCGATCACCGAACCGATCAGTTCGATGGTCGTGGACATCGGTGGCGGAACGACGGAGTGTGCGGTAATTTCGCTCAACGGGATCGTCTACTCGCAATCCATCCGCGTAGCGGGGGACAAGATAGACGAAGAAATCATCCAGTACATGAAGCGTAAATACAACCTCCTTATCGGAGAGGGGTCGGTGGAGAGCATCAAGATGGAGCTCGGCAACGCGTATCCCGATGCTGACGGAGAGACCCGCAGGATGGAATCCAGGGGAAGGGACATGATCTCCGGTATTCCCAAGGTTGTGGAAATCAATTCCGATGAAATCCGGGAAACGATAATGGGCCCTCTGGCAACCATCGTAGCCGCAATCAAGGACACCCTGAGGAACACTCCGGCTGAACTCGCAGGGGACATCACCAGCCGGGGGATTATCCTGACAGGAGGCGGGGCGCTGATCAGAAATATCGATGTGCTGATCAGGATGGAGACGGGTCTTCCTGTCACGATCGCGGAAGATCCTCTCTCCACTGTTGCCAGGGGTGCCGGAGTCGCACTGGAACAAGTGGATATTCTCAAGGATGTTGCGTTTTAAATACCGGGGGGCGGAAAAGGCTCCGGACGGATGGGCTGTTAAATTTCCCCTTGACCAGATCCTGATGTTATGAGATATACGCCGTCAATTTAAGCTGGACCGTCTCGCTGGAATGGTTAAAAATCTATACAGGCCGAGAGCATGCAGAGTTATGACTTGAAGTTACCGAAAAATTATAAAGCCGCATCAAACAAATTTTATATCGCTCTTGGTGGCGGCTTAATTGCCCTTCTCGTCACCTTCAATGTTGTTTTCCTGACTCTTTTCATAGGAGAGACAAAGACCAGCGAAAATGCCTTGCGGGTTCTGCAGGAAACCAGCCGCAGCCTCCTCCTGATCCAGGACTCCCTCGGCAAGGCGGATATTCAGAAAGCTTCTGTCCACCTTGCAGATGCCAGGCATCAGATCGACGCTGTCTTGTCGACTACCCCCTGCAAAGAATGTAAGCAAATCCAAAATACCACAGGCGAAACAGCCGGTTGTTGGTCAGAAACAGGTGCCCGTACCGTTGCCGGCGGCTCAATTTTCGATACCGGCCGGTGAAATGCCCGCATCTCTTGGCTGCGCCACAACGGGAGAGTATTCACTCATCTGCGAGAAGGAAAGCAAACGCCTTCACTTGTTCAAATACCAGGATAAGCAGTTTGGGCTCGTCAAGTCCTATCCATGCATCGTCGGTGCGAATGGTACGGACAAGAAAAAAGAGGGGGATCATGCGACTCCCAAGGGGAGCTATTTTTCCCTGCGGTATACGCCCGGCGGTGCCCTGCAGGGGATTTACGGGGAAGGGGCATTCGTGTTGAACTATCCCAATTTCCTTGATCGTAAGGCACGGAAGAACGGCGGAGGAATCTGGATTCACGGCCATTGTCCCAGCAAGGTTGTCGGTACGGGCGACCTCATGTATACGAAAGGCTGCATAGCGGTTTCCAACGACGCCATCAAGGAACTCAGAAATCTCATCAATCCGAATGGCGCCAGCGTTTCAATCGTCGACAGGATTACCTTTGTCAAAGAGAACGACCGGCAGGAATTGCTGCGGGAGGTTTTCAATTTTATCGATGCCTGGCGTCAGGCGTGGGAGAGTAACGACACCGGGAGATATCTGAGTTACTATTCGAATGATTTCATCAACAGTGACGGGATGGATTTTACCGCCTTCCGGCGTCATAAGGAGCGGGTAAATCGCGGCAAGAAATTTATCCGTGTGAAGACGGAACAGGTGTCTGTCGTCTTTCCCCAGGAACGGGGAGGAGATGTGGCCGCCGTGCGGTTTGCTTTGGATTATCGTTCCAGTAACTTCAAGAGCCGTTCAAAAAAGTTGTTTTATCTTAAAAGAGGACAAGAAGGGTGGGCGATTTTCGGCGAAGCGGATCTTTGATGAAGCCGTAAAAAGTCGAAAACCGTTCGATTTGTCATCCCGGGTGAAAGTTCGCACTTGAGTTGTCTCTCTGAACGAAGCGGGGAGTCTTTCTCTTCAAAGAGAATCTTCGGCGTTTGCGCTTTTCAGAATCAGGCTGTGGGATCACGTGCGTCAGACGTAGTTTCCTGTGATTCATCAATATTTCCCGGGTCAGAAAATCGCTGACATGCCGGAACGCAGTGATACAACCGAAAAAAGGGGGTACCGCTGTCTCTGTATTTCGGCTGTGCCATAGGGCCTTTTTGTGATCGTGTGAAGCAGGCGGGTTTCACTTCTGATGTTTATGACCATGGGTTCGGGATAATCGCTTCAGCCCTGGTTCCAAATCATTATGCCATCGACAAAAGTTCTGAAGTTTAATGAATTAATGAACAGATACTTTGCTGTAGCGGTTTTGCTTGTTCTCTGTTCCTTCTTCACTGTAGCGGTTTGGCTTATTTTCTGCGTCAGGTTCGACGGATTGAACCTTGAAAAAAGCCCGGTGTACCCGAAATCCGAGGCGAGGACGTACTTCCGTGATACCAGGCAGGAACTCACTGTTTACCATGTACAGGGAAATGAACCGGGACCGACGTTGCTGATCATTGCGGGAATCCATGGCGACGAAGCGGGCGGGTATCTGACGGCGGAGCGTTACGTAGACCTCAAACTGAAGAGGGGCAAGCTGATCGTCGTTCCACGCCTGAACGGTCCAGCCATCGAAGCGGGAAAACGGTGCGGCCTCGGCGGCGATATGAACCGCCTGTTCAACCTGCCGCCGGACCATTCCAACCCCGACACCAAAGTCGTCAATCTGGCAAAGCAATTGATCCGTCAGGCGGATTATGTTTTAAATCTGCACCAGGGTTACGATTTCTTCAATCCACGCTGGATATCTCCCAAGAGAAATCCCACCAAATGGGGACAGTCCAATGTCATCGATACGGCCACTTATCATTTGCCGGACGGGCAGAAACTGGAACTGGGAAACTATGCCGAACGTGTTGTCCGCCGGATCAACGGGAGAATTCCCGATAGGGATTACCACTTTGCGGTCAACAATACCAACACCTCGAACAAGCGGTCGCTGCATAAGGAGCAGAGGGGATCGCTGACCTATTACAGTCTCTTTGATCAGCAGAAGTTCGCCCTCGGGCTGGAGGCGACCAAGAACTGTTCCCTTGCGGATGCGGTCACCTACCTGACCATTGCCGTCAATGCCGCCATCGAGGAGGCGGGGATTCATGCGGAAGTCCTGCCTCTACCTGCGGATCCGCCCGGTCTGCGGTTTCCCGGGAAACCCAGGCAAAGAGGCCAAAGCTGAAAACTGTCGATAAGAAGGCAAACGGTCCGGGTTCATGAAGCGGATCAAGCCCTTTAGCGGTTGAGAGCTGAAAAAGGACGCTCTATTTTTTTTGCGCAACGAATGGAGGAGAAAAAGAATGAGAAAATATGAGATCCTGAGGGCCCTTAAAGTAGGCAGCGCTATCCTTTTCCTATGCCCATTGTTTTTTCTTTCCGCGACTTCCGGATATGGCCGTGAGTATCGTTTTTCGGATGCCCATCTCCATTATGTCGATTATGTCCTCCAATCTCAGGGATTTCAAATCCTTTTCAGGGAGATGGACAGAAACAGAATCGAGCGCGCCGTCGTGTTCGGTCTGGGTTACGGAATTTCCTGGCCCGACATTCGAGCCTATCGTGTCAAGTATTATACGGCTCCGCAGACAGGAACGGATTACACCCCTCCCGTTTATTTTACCAAGATGGGTGACTACCGCCTGCTTATGGATTATGCCAAGCTGCCTCCGGCTCGGAAAGCCAAGATCTACCCTTTTCTCCAGGCCATAGACGTGACGGACCGGAACGAGATCTACTATGTCCTGGAAATGTTTCAAAATCATCCCGAACTTTGCGGTATCGGGGAACTCATGATACGCCAGGGTGCCCTGAACCAGGTTACTCCCCTGACGCCGTCCGGAGACAGTGTGGCCCTGGCTCCCATCCTGGATTTCGCCGCCGCCAATCGCCTCCCTGTCCTGATCCACCAGAACCTTTCCGACGAGAAATCGAAGGATCCTGAAGATTTCCAGGATCCGGTCTATCTGAAAGAAATCACGGACCTTTTGGACCGGCACCCTGAAACGACGGTGATCTGGGCCCACGCCGGCATCAGCCGGAATCTTTACATCAGGGAGCACCTGACGCTTCTGGAGCGGCTTCTGGATGCCCACCCGAATCTTTATTTCGACCTTTCCTGGATTGTCTGGGAAAACTGCATCGAAAAGGATCTGAAAGCCTGGGCCGATCTGATTGTCCGTTACCCGGACCGTTTCATGCTCGGTTCCGATAAGATCGGGAGCTTTGGAGCCCGCTCTAACGGCCGGCTCTCCGAATCCTGGTCAAGCCGGCTGTCGTCCCATGCCGGGGTCACCGGTCTGGGTGCTGCCATGAAAAGGTACATTCCCCTTTTGGAGGAAATCGACAAGCGGCGGGACGGCGAAGCGATCTCCGATCTGATTTCCTACCGTAACATCAACTGGATTCTGAGCCGCATTCGATACGGCTGCAAAAGCGGCAAGCCCGTCGTGAATCCCTGGAAGGGCGGTGATCCCTGGCGGGATCCACGGTATGCGAGACCCGTCATGACCGCCGGACTGAATCAGGATAACCCGGTTCCGATCAGCATTCATACACACCATAAAAATCTGTCTGACGATATTCGTGGAAAATACTATTGCTGGCATAAAAAGCGTGACTACGCCGGTGTCGCCGAAAGTATCCGTATTCCTGAAAACGGCAGAAAGCTGGGTGTGGGGCTGTTCGCTTCCCCCGATTTTACCAATTATACGGGGTTCATCGATGCTTCCCGGACCGAAGCCATTCCGGTCCAATCGGTGCTGTTGATCGATAACTGGGATGAGGCCTTCGAGTATGAAAACGGCGGGCCGCTGTTTTTTCCCAGCGGTAGTTGGACCCAGGTACCCTGGTGGAATGACGGCTCGGGCAAACACGGCGTGATCGGCAAGGTCAGGGTTCCGGCCGGCCGTCGGCTCATTCTGTATGCGGACGAATATTTCCGGGGGGAGGTTCTCAGGACGATTCCAGACACCAGGGGGGAATTCGTCGATCTGGGCGATGTGGCCGGCCGGGTCAAATCCTTCCAGTTTGTTCCTGATAGCAACAAGTAAGCGGATTCGATTGGATGGAGGCCGTCAAGGGATTCCGAAGTTTCCCGCTGCGTGGTTTTGAGAAGGCGCAAGGAAATGCGAACTCCGGCAGACTCCCGGGCATCCGGGATTGCCGGGGGCAAGAGGGGAGTCCAGACGACCGCGTCATCGGCTGTTAAGCTGAGAAATCAAGTCGTTACGTTGCATAATGGGGTTGGGAATGTCCGTGATTTCAATGCTGGAAGAGAAACTTTCGTTTGTCGTATTCGGCGCCTGCCTTTCCGAATAGATTGAAGTCCGGAACCAAGAGTTTTATAATGCGGCATCTGTGATTTCGCCCCGGCATTCAGAAATCCGGACAGGAGAGCAACCATGCCCCTGATACCCGAGAATATCATTGCCTGTCTTGATTGTGACCTATTACAGCGTGTTTCATCCCTTCCGGACGGAGCGACGGCGCGGTGCCGGCGTTGCGGGCACACGCTTGCCCAAAGCAAGCCGGACTCCCTGAACCGGACCCTGGCCCTGGCTGCCGCCGCGGCCATTGCCCTGATCGTCGCCAACATAACCCCACTGATGGGCCTTTCCGCTGCCGGAAGGCACTCCCGCACGACGATCCTGGGCGGTGCCCGGGAAATGTGGATCCAGGGCCAGGAGATCGGGGCGATGGTCGTCGTCTTCTGTACGGTCATCGCACCTGCCGTCCATATCGCCATCATGTTGACCGTTCTGATTACAGCGAGAAGAGATCCGGTGCCATATTGGGCCGGTACGTTGCTGCGATGGTCCAACCGGAATCAACCCTGGGCCATGGTCGAGGTGATGATGCTCGGCATCCTGGTTGCGCTGGTCAAGATTGCGGATGTGGCGACGGTGATCCCCGGCATCGGCATGTTTGCCGCGGGGGTGCTCGTGGCACTCGTAACGGCCATGACGGTCACGTTCGATCCCAATGAAATTTGGAAGCGGGTTGAATGGATCAATGGAGAAAAACGACCGGGTTCAACCGGCGGTCAATCTGCGGGGATTGCGGGGAAGCGGTCTGCGAACGTCGGCCCCGTGACTGGGATGAAGCGGGGATTGGTCTCGTGCGAATGCTGCGGCCTCCTGTCAAAGCCGGTCGATATCCACGGGCCTGGGAAATGTCCGCGTTGCGGAGAAAAGCTCGCGCTGCGGCGTCACAATGCAATACAACGGACCTGGGCCCTCATCGTTGCCGCGGCGATCTGCTATATCCCGGCGAATGTACTGCCGGTGATGGTATCGAAAACGCTGGTTGGAGCCCCTGAAGGCGATACCATCATCAGTGGTGTTGTTCTGCTCTACAAGACCGGTTCCTGGCACCTGGCGCTGATCGTTCTGATTGCAAGCGTGGTGATTCCGCTCGCCAAGATCATGGCACTGGCGTATCTGCTCATAACCGTCCGGCATCGTTCGATCAAAGGACAGCGGGAGCGGCTGCGGCTTTACCGTCTGGTTACGTTTGTGGGTCGGTGGTCGATGCTCGACGTATTCGTGGTCACCTTTACCGTGGCCCTCATTCAACTCGATCCGATTATATCGATAAAGCCGGGGGGCGGCGTGCTTTTTTTCGCGGCAGTGGTCATCCTGACGATGGTTGCCGCCGAAAAATTTGACCCTCGCCTGATCTGGGATTCCAATAACGAGTAAGGAGGCCAACATGACTGACAACAGCGATCTTTCAAATCTGCCGGAAACCACCAGCGTACCCAAAAGGCGAATGAAATTTTCCGTTGTCTGGATCATTCCCCTCGTCGCCGCCATTGTCGCCCTCGGTATCGCGATCCAGCGGATTTTGACCGAGGGGCCGACGATCACGATCATCTTCAAGAATGCCGAAGGTGTCGAGGCGGGAAAAACCTTTGTCAAGTACAAGGATGTGGACATCGGCCAGGTTACAAAAGTGAAACTGTCCGCAGATTTCCGGAAGGTTGTGGTGACGGCTAAGATCGACAAAAGTGCGTCGGGCCTCCTTGTCGACGATGCCCGGTTCTGGATCGAACAGCCCCGCGCAACCCTGAGCGGCATATCCGGCATCGGAACCCTGCTGTCAGGCAACTACATCGGGTTGGAGCCCGGAAAGTCCGGGAAGGAACGGCGTGAATTTACCGGCCTCGATGTGCCGCCGGCCATCACCTTCGATCAGCCGGGCCGGCGGTTTGTACTGCAGACCCCCACTCTCGGATCGATAGGAAACGGTTCCCCCCTGTATTTTCGGCAATTGAACGTGGGACAGGTGACGGCCTATGATCTCACAGAGGACGGAACGTCAGTCAGGATCGAAGTCTTCATCCGTGCGCCCTATGACAAATACGTCACCGACCAGACGCGTTTCTGGCAGGCGAGCGGCATCGACGTCTCCCTTGGGGCGGACGGTTTTTCCGTGCGCACCCAGTCCGTCCTTTCTCTGTTGATCGGCGGCATCGCTTTCGAAAACTTCCCATCGGCGGAAAATCCGGAACCTGCCGCCGAAAAAACCGCCTTCACTCTCTTCAACAGCCGTACGGAAGCCATGGCCAATCCCGAAACAATTTTTACAAAATACGTCCTGTATTTCAACGAGACTCTGCGGGGACTTAATGCGGGTTCCCCCGTTACCTATCTCGGCTTGCCCATAGGCGAGGTTGCAGCCGTCGGTTTCGAATATAATCCGGAGAACAACAGCGTTCGACCGCGTGTCGATATCGTGGTTTATCCCGGCCGTTTCATGTCCCATCTCAGGAAAACGCCGGTTCTGGAGGCAAAGGTCCATGCCGAGAGGGAACGGCGTGCTTTCATGCAGAGTGCCGTCGATCGGGGACTCCGGGCACAGCTGCGAAGCGGGAATCTCCTGACCGGCCAGCGTTTTATCACCTTCGATATCTTTCCCGATGCCCCCAAGGCAAAAATCGACTGGACGAAAGCGCCGCCGGAGCTTCCGGTTGTGCCGAGCGGTCTGCAGGATGTCGAGACGAAGATCAACAGCATCCTGACGAAGATCGAAAAAATGCCTCTGGATGGTATCGGTACGGATCTGAAGAGGCTCCTCGAAACGACGGATACTCTGCTGAAACGCGTCGACGGCGATGTCATGCCCGAAGTGAAGAATAACCTGGAAGAATTGAAGCGCGTGCTGCAAAATATCGATGCCACGCTGGTCGGCAAGGATGCGCCGACGCAGCTCCAGCTGCGGGAGGCGCTGCAGGAGATCACCCGAGCCGCGCAGGGTGTCAGCGGTCTTACCGAGTATCTCGAAAGAAATCCCGAAGCCCTCATTCGAGGAAAATCACAGGAGAAACCATGATGAAAAGACTCGCCCACCTCATAATTTGTTGTGTCATTGCGGTTGTCGTCTCGGGATGTGCATCGTCCACCCCATCCCGTTTTTATACCCTGAATTCCACCGCCGTTTCCGTCCCTGCCGTGATGCCGCAGGCGGGTTACTCCGTTTCGGTGGGTCCGGTCTCGGTGCCGGATGCCGTCGACCGGCCGCAGATCGTTGTTCGGACCGGTCCCAATCAGGTGTCCGTCGGCGAGTTCGACCGCTGGGCTTCTCCGCTCAAAAACAGCATAGGGCATGTCGTTGTCGAAAACCTCGTTTCGATGTTGGAATCAGCGCAGGTCACCCTTTTCCCCCGGTCGACGGCCGCAGGCGCGTCGTACCGCGTTGTGATCGACATTCTGCGTTTCGAGTCGGAACTCGGGAAAGCGGCAACCCTGGACGTGCTTTGGACGGTGAGCTCATCGAAAAACGGACAGTCCCGCCGGGGACACACAACCCTTGTCGAACCGGCTCAGGGTGCCGGCTATGCGGACCTGGCCGCGGCACACAGCCGGGCTCTCGGGCAGTTGAGTTTCGAGATTGCCGGGACGATCCGGGGTTTTGAAGCGTTACAGCCTTGAGGCGCACCGGATGTAGGAACAACCTCATCCTTCTTGCAGGGATTGTCCATGGCACCCCATTCCGGCGAATGCCGGCGACGGAAAATCTTGGGCTGAAAAACCCGAGACCCTTCACGGGGTTGATTCTCGAGTGCAGTGAAGGATTCAGGATAACAAGCGGTTCTTTTCCGTTTGCGGAGGTATTTTGGCGGTATTCGCCGTTGAACGGCATCCATCCTTGTGTTATAAACTCCCACGATTGTGATTTATACCAAAACGGCTCCTGAAAAAATATTCCCCCTTGGGGAACCCCTGTCGATGAATTGGACGGTATGAAATCATTTATCCCTGAAATCGGTTGCTCCATCCCCCGGGCTGATGGCGAAGCCAAGGTGTCGGGGGAGGAAAAGTATGCCACGGATCACTACGGAGACGGGCTCCTTTGGGCAGGCGTCAGGCGTGCCGGGATTCCCCACGGCAGGATACGCGGGCTCGATGCCGGACAGGCAAAGAACCTTCCCGGTGTGATTGCCATTCTCACCGGCCGTGATGTGCCCGGAACGAATCGACAGGGGATCGTCCATAAGGATCAGCCGGTTCTGTGCACCGACAAGATCCGCCATTGCGGCGATCCCGTCGCCCTTGTCCTGGCGGAAGACAGAACCGTTCTCGCGCAGGCCCTGGCGCTCATCACCGTTGATATTGAACCTCTTCCCGGCATCTTCAGCATCGATGACGCCCTGCGGCCGGATGCGCCCCTGGTCCACGAAGAACATTCGGGAAGCAACGTCCTTCTGGCGGCGACCGTCGATAAGGGAAACGCCGAAGAGGCCTTCAGTGAGTGTGACGTCATTCTCGAGGAAACATTCACCGTTCCCTCCGTAGCCCATGCCTTCCTGGAAACGGAAAACGGCATCGCCTGGCAGGAACCGGACGGGAAGATTGTCCTCGTCGTTTCGACACAGGCGCCTTTCCGCGACCGGTTCGAAATCAGCCATGCCCTGGGCATTCCCATGGATCGGCTCCGGATCATCGGCCCCTATCTGGGCGGTGGATTCGGGGGCAAGGATGGCGCCACGGTCCAGTGCCTGCTCGTTCTTGCCGCCATCCATGCCGGTGGGCGGCGCGTCAAGATGTGGTGGTCCCGCGAGGAAAGTATGGCGGCAGGGTTCAAGCGCCATGCCGTGCGCATGGAATACCGCCTCGGCGCCGGCTCCGACGGAACGCTCCACGCCCTGAAATGCCGCCTGTATTACGATACGGGGGCTTACGCCCACCTTGGCGGCGAAGTCATGGCCCTTGGCATGGAGCACGCCTCCGGCCCATACCGGATTCCCCATACCCTCATCGAAGGCTGGTGCGTATATACGAACAACCCTGTTGCCGGCGCCATGCGTGGATTCGGCGTGGCACAGGTCAGCTTCGCCTTCGAAGGGATGATGGACCGCCTGGCGGAAAAGCTGCGGATGGATCCTCTTGACCTGCGGATGAAAAACGCCCTCCAGCGGGGAGATAAAAACGGCGCCGGTGTTACGATGACCCATTCCACGGGCATCGTTTCCTGCCTGGAAGCCGTCGGTAGTCACCCACTCTGGAAGGGAAAAGAACAATGGATGGCCGAAGCGCCTCCCTTCAAAAAAAGAGGCGTCGGTGTGGCCGCCGTTTTCAACGCCATGGGTTACGGCCGCGGATTGCCGGACTCCGCCATCGCCAAGGTGGAATTGACGGCGGAGGGCAAAATCCGCGTTTACTGCGGCGTGTCGGACATGGGACAGGGAAACGCCACCGCCTTCTTCCAGATCGCCGGAGGGGTCCTGGGCCAGGAGAATGACGCCATCGAACTCGTGCAGCCGGATACGGCGCGGACCCTCCCTTCGGGTTCCGCCTCGGCCGGCCGCACAACCTACACCTACGGAAACGCCCTGATCCAGGCAGCGGAAGAGCTTCGCCGCCGGATCATCGGCCGGGCCGCCCTCATGATTCTTGCCGATACGGTGGATGAACTGGAGCTTCTGCCCGGCCGGGTGAAGCACCTCAAATCGGGCAGGGAAATCCCGCTGAATATTCTGGCCTCCGTCATGCCGCCGGAAGACCGTATCTGCATCAGCCAGTTCATCATGCCCGTGGCCCGTGACGGCCTCGAAACGGGAAAGGCCTTCTTCATCGGGTTTCCCCATCTCCTTTTTTCCTATGCCGCCCATCTGGCCGCCGTGGAGATGGATGAGCTGACCGGGACGCTGGAGGTCAAGGCATACCTCGCAGCGACGGACGCCGGGAGGGTGCTCAATCCCCAGTCATACGAGCAGCAGGTGCACGGCGCCATTGCCCAGGGTATCGGGTATGCCCTGTGCGAAGAAATCAAGCTCGAAGAAGGGCGGATTCTCACTCCGGACCTTGCCACCTTCATCATTCCCGGCGCCATGGATATTCCGGATATGATGTCCATTTCCGTCGAGACATGCGAGACATCCGGTCCCTACGGCATGAAGGGAGCCGGCGAGGTCGGCATCAACGGGCCGTTGCCGGCCATTGCCGGCGCACTGGCGCAAGCCTGCGGCATCCGGGTCAAAACGGCGCCTCTGACGGCGGAAAGGATTCTGGAAGCCATGGTCGAACAGCAGACCGCTTGCGAAAGGAAACCGTCATGATCATCCGATTTGTCCTGAACGGCGAAGAAACGCAAATCGATTGCGCGCCGGATCGGCGTGTGATCGACCTCCTCCGGGAAGATTTCGGTCTTACCGGAATCAAAGAAGGTTGCGGCAGTGGCGAATGCGGGACCTGTACGATCCTGGTGGACGGTGAAAACAGGCTTTCCTGCCTCATGCTGGCGGTCCAGCTGGAAGGAAAATCCATTACCACGATCGAAGGTCTTGCCGGTGAAAACCGGCAGCATCCTCTTCAGGAGGCATTCATCCGGTGCGGCGCTGTCCAGTGCGGTTACTGCTCCCCCGGCATGATTCTCGCGGCAAGGGCTCTGTTAACAGAGAATCCGGAGCCGACGCGGGAGCAGATCCGGGAAGCGCTGAGCGGGAATCTCTGCCGCTGTACGGGCTATCAGAAGATTGTCGACGCCGTGGAGGCTGCGGCCCGGGCGATGCAGAAGCAGAAGGAGAAGGCCGGATGAACAGGGTCCTCCTGCCGAAGAATCTCCCCGAACTGTGGTCCTTCCTGGAAAATGAACCGGAAGCGCGAGTCTACGCCGGCGGTACGGATTTGCTCGTTCAGATGCGCGCCCGGTGCGCGGACAATCTTGTCCTGATCTGCCTGGAGCGGATCGCCGAACTGACGGGAATCCGGGAGGATGAAGACGGTTTCTGGATCGGTGCCTGCACGACCTTTCGTCATCTCCTCAATCATCCGCGGATCCGGGAACAGATCCCCGTCCTGGCGAAGGCCCTTTCAACACTGGGGTCGCCCCCCATCCGCAACATGGCGACCATCGGCGGCAACATCTGTACGGCCTCTCCGGCGGGGGACACGCTGCCGCCGCTGTATGTCCTGGATGCCGATCTCATTCTGAGCACTCAGTCCGGTGAACGGGTCGTTCCCCTGTCCGGTTTCATTACGGCACCCGGTAAAACGCAACTTGAGAGAGGCGAAGTCCTGACACAAATCCGGATAAAAAAGCCGGAGGGATACCGGGTGCAGCATTTTGAAAAAGTGGGGCAGCGCAAGGCCCTTGCCTGCGCCATCGCCAGCATGGCGGCCCTGGTGAAAACATCGCCCGCAGGCGTGATCGAATCCGCCCGTATCGCCTGGGGGAGTGTCGGGCCGACGGTCGTCGTCTCCCCGGACGCCGAGGCGGCCCTAACCGGCAAAACCCTTTCTCCGGCGGTACTGGAAGCGGCGGCGGACCTGGCGGGAAAAGCCATGGCGCCCATCGACGACATCCGCGCGACGGCGGTATACCGGAGGAGGGTGGCCGCAAATCTTCTCCTGAGAATCGGAACGTAAGGATTATCCCATGAATACAAACAGCAAACGCATCGTCTGCCTCAACCTCCAGGCCCTTCCTGCCTATCTTCCCATTGTCACCCAAACGGTGGCATCATCGGCCGGTGTCTTCGGCCTGGGTAAAGCGGACTGTCTGAGTCTCGAACTTGCCGTGGAAGAGATCTTCCAGTATCTCTGCAATTCAGCATGCCCGGGGAATGAATTGAAGATCGAGTGTCTCGACGGGATCTATTACACGCAGGCCACTTTCCGGTTTTCCGCATCCGGCATGAATCTGCGGGGCCTCAACATCGCGCCGTCTGTGACCTTTAATTATGAAGGGGAATGCGACCTGTCCGAAATGGGACTGCTCCTTGCTTCGCGTTCCGTGGATCATCTTCACGTCACGATCGAAAAGGGCAATCTGGTCTCTCTGTCCGTCGTCAAGGAGAAAACTTACCCCAGGATTTCCGATGACCTTCCCCTGCCGGAGACCTCCGGCGAAATCAGGCTGGAGACGCCTGATCCGGAAAGGCTCAAGCAATTTTGCCTCCTGGTGGGGAATCACTATTCGGAGCAGGAGAGACCCTCTTTCTTCGATCATCCCGGTAAAGTAGTGGACATGGTTGCCGGCGGCGATTATCAATGTCTGGTCGCCATGAATCCGCGGAAGGCCGTGGTCGGCGGCATCCTCTATTTTTCCAGGACGGAAAAAATCGTCCAGTGTTACGGACCGTACTTCTTTCAGACGGATCAGGGAACGGACACCGGCGCCGCCCTGCTTGATGCCTGCCTCAGCCGGATCGCCCGCGGCAGGGCTTTGGGACTTCTGAGCATCTCAGGACTTCCACACGGACTGGAGGCCAATTTCGAGCCTCTTGGCGATTTGAACCATTACCGTGACGATGTGACGCCGATCAAAAGATCGCTCTTTTACCGGCACCTCCATGAAGATCCGGGCGGCGAGGTGTGGTCCCACGCCGGACTGCTGGAGTACCTTGAACGGGCTTACGAACGCCTTGTCCTGGCAAGGGACATCCGGGTCATCCGTGACATGAGCGAAACACGCGCGGGGTATTCCCTGTTCGCGGCGGACGTGAACCGAGAACGGTCGGAAGTCACGCTTCGTCCCCTTTTGCCCGGTGCCGATTTTGCGGCCAACGTGGAGAGCCATATCCGGTTTCTGTCGGAAGAGCGTTTCCGGAATCTCTTTTTTGAACTCGACCTGGGTGTTCCGTGGCATGCGGAACTGATTCCGGTCATCATAGCGCGGGGCTTTAAGCCGGAGATTGTTTTACCCTTTGCCGGCCAGTCCGATCTTGTTGTCTTTCAATATCATGATGCAGCCGAATCTTGACCTTCTGATCCCGGCCTACGTCCGGGAATTCGAGCCCTATATCCCCAGCAAGCCGGATGCGGAACTGAAGAAACTCTATCGCTGCGACCGGCTCCTGCGTCTGAACAACAACGAAAACCCCCTGGGTCCCCCTCCCGGTGCCCAGGAAGTGATATGCAAATTTTCACCGCCGTCCGGCGCGGTTTATCCCAGCGGTGACTCCTATTATCTTCGCCAGGAAATCGCTGCCATCCACGGCATCGACCCCGATCAGGTCCTCGTGGGCAACGGTGCCAACGAGGTGATCACCTTTGTCATCAAGGCCTTCTGCGAACAGGGGGACAACATCATCACGGCCGACAAAACCTTCGCCGTCTACGAATGGGTGGCCACCTTTTCCGGCATCGAGGCCAGGGTCATTCCCCTCGTCCGGGAGGGCTTCGACGACCAGGGAATGCTGCGCGCCATCGACCATCGCACCAAAATCCTTTTCGTATGCAATCCGAACAACCCCACGGGGACCTATTGGTCAAGGAAGATTCTCACGGATTTTCTCGACGCCGTCGACGGCAGGCAGATCGTGGTCATCGACGAGGCCTACTTCGAATTCGTCGAAGCGGCGGACTATCCGGACGGGATCGCCCTCATCCGTCGATACCCGAATGTCGTGGTCTTCCGGACGTTTTCCAAGATGTACGGCCTTGCCGCGTTGCGCATCGGTTACCTGGCCGGCAATCCGGACGTCGTCGACATGATCCGGCGGACCTGCGTCGTTTATTCCGTCAACGCGATCGCCCAGGAAGCGGCACGGGCCGCCCTGCAGGACGACACCGGCCATATCCGGCGAACCCGTGAGCTGGTGGCGGAGAGCAAGGCATTCCTGTGCGAGGAGATTTCGAAGATGGGGCTGCCCCTTATTGCCGGGGAAGGGAACTATCTCATTGTCCGGCTGCCGGGGAGCGACACCCTCGCTTACCGCAAGCTCATGCGGGAAGGGGTGATGATCAGGCCCATGACGGGTTTCCGTTACCCCAATCATATCCGGGTCAGTCTTGCACGGCTGGAGGCCATGGAGGCCTTTGTCGGCGCCCTGAAAAAAATCCTGTCATGAAAGAGCCTATCCTTGCGTGACATACCCGAATCTCCGAAACTGTTCTCCTTCGAATTTCTCGCCCTCTGCCTGATCCTGATGGCGGCATTTTGCAACGTTTCCGTATTTTACGGCTTCTATCATTATCTCGGTGTGATCGGCATTCCCCTCGCATGGCGTGGTTTTCTCGTCGGCCTGGAACCCATGGCGGCGTTTGCACTCCGGCTGTTCGTGATTCCATGGATCCAGGCACGGAATGCCTACACCGTTCTCATGGTGTCGCTTGTTCTCATGATCGCTGCTTCCTGCTCGTATCTCTGGGTCGTGACCGTGCCGTCGATGGTCCTGCTCCGCATCGTTCACGGCGCCGCCATTGTTCTTCTGACGTCGGCCGTCATCGCCCTGATCGTCCAGTTCATTCCGAAAGAAAAAAGCGCCCAGGGATTCAGCATTGTCAGCATTTCCACCATGATTCCCTACTCGGTGATGCCGACGTTGACCGAGGCGATCCTTCCTCAGGTGAGGAGCGAGGCGGTGATCTATGCCGGCGTTTCCATCTTTTCCGGCGTATCGGTCCTTCTTCTCGCCGCCCTCAGGAACCGTCTCACTGCCGTTCTGCGAAACATGGACACAGCCCTCACGCGCCGTCCACGCATGGATGAAATCCGGGAGAATTTCCAGCAGCGTTCCGTGGTGTTCCTGTTGTGTACCGCTTTCCTCGTTTATCTTGCCCACGCGACGGTCTTTTATTTTATGAAGGACCTCTCCCTGCAGACCGCAATCGGCGACATGGGCCCCTTTTTCACCATATCGATGGCGACGATGATTGCCGTGCGCGCCTTCGGCAGCCTGATATTCGACCGCATGAATAAGCGGCGCACGCTTCAATTCGGCCTCGCGCTGCTGATACTGTGTCTTGCGGCGCTTCCCCATTCGAGCGCGCACATGCCCTTCTACCTGCTTGCCGGGTTGTATGGGTTTTGTATGGGTCTGATCCTGCCCCTGCTGAACGCCCTGCTTTTCTTGGAATCCCCGCCGCCGCTGCGCGGACTTAACACCAATCTGACGATGTTTACCATGGATGCGGGCTATTTCATCATGCCCTATATGGGTGGAATGATCATTGCGTTCGGCGCCGGCTTTGATGTCCTGTATTACATCGGCGCCGGATTCATTCTCTTATCCCTGTCCTTTGTTACGCCATTGGCACACATTCGGAGGCGTTAATAAACGGAAAGGTCTCAGAATATGGGTGGAATGGAAGAAAACCTGCTGGGCAACACGAAGCCCGTAGAAGGAAATTTCGAGATCGGGCATTTCCGGCCCGAAGATGCCGAGGGGATTGTCGGGCTCTTCCATGATGTCTACGGCGAACACTATCCCATCCGCCTTTTTTACGACCCCCGGGCCCTCATTGCCGCCAATGAGAACGGCGAGTATTACTCCATCGTCGCCCGCACCGCCACCGGCGGAATCATTGGCGTGGAGCATCTGTTTCGTTCGGCTCCGTTTCCATCCGTTTATGAAGCGGGTGTCGGACTTGTAAGGAAAGAATACCGGAATGCCGGCGTCAACAACCGCATGATGGAGTATCTCTACAATGAATTCGTTCCGAAGAATGACCGTATCGAGGAGGTCTTCGGTGAGGCGGTCTGCAATCATGTTTTCACCCAAAAGGCGATAACACGCTTCGGGCATGTGGAAATGGCCATGGAAATCGCCTTGATGCCTGCCGCCGCCTATGCCAGGGAAAAGAGTGCGGCGGGGAGAGTGGCGACCCTCAACGGATTCCGCTGCTACAGACCGAAGCCCCATCGGATCCATATTCCCGCGGTTTATGAACGGCAGTTGCGCCGGCTCTATTCCCGCCTCGATGACATGCGTGAGATCAAAATATCCGAAGGAAATGCACCGGCAGGTCAAGTTTCCCATATTGTAATGGAACGCTTCGATTTCGCCCGGGTGGCGCGACTGGCCGTTCACGAGATCGGGGAGGATTTCCGCAACGCCGTCACCGATATGGAAATGCGGGCCGTATCCGGAAACGCGGTGGTTCTACAGGCATGGTTTGATATGACCATCCCCTGGATCGGTTCTGCCGTTGACACCTTGAGAGAAAAGGGCTACTTTTTCGGCGGCGCACTGCCCCGATGGTTCGGCGGTGACGGGCTGCTCATGCAAAAGCTCCTGTGTCCGCCTGATTTTGACGGTATTGTCCTGGAGTCTGCGGCGGCCCACGAACTGCTGAACATGATTCGACTCGATTGGGAAAGAACGGAAACGGCACACGCCCGTTAACAATTTGAAATGGAGGTTAACAATGGAAGTCATCAAAACAAATGATACGAGGGCTGTCGTCGCGGCGGTTAAAGGACGTGTCGATACTGTTACCGCCCCGGAGTTCGAGAAAAAGATCTCGGAAATCATGGACGGGGAAAACATGCCCCTTGTATTGGACTGCTGCGGGCTGGAATACATCAGCAGCGCCGGATTGCGGAGCATCCTCGTCATTTCGAAAGCATTGAAACCCAAGGGTTTGGCTGTCTGTTTTTCCGGTCTCCGGGGAAATGTGAAGGACGTGTTCAGCATTTCCGGGTTCGGGTCCATTTTCAAAATATTCGAGACGGCAGAAGACGCGCTGAAGTCGATCTGATTCATGAAAAAAGTCTCTTCCATAGAGCTGCCGGCCCGGCTTGATCAACTTCATCCATTCATGGATTTCGCCGTGTCATTTGCCTCGGAGCGGGGTTTTGCCGGTCGTACTCTGCAAAACATCGAGCTCTGCCTCGAAGAGGCACTGGTCAATATCTTCAGTTATGCCTATGAAAATACCGCCGGCCGTGCCGGGGTCGAATGCCTTTTTGAAGACGGCGTGTTGACGATCAAGGTGACGGATTCCGGCTTTCCCTTTGATCCCCTTGACGTCCATTCGCCCGATGTCCACGCCAATATGGCTGCGAACCGGATCGGCGGATACGGGATCGTTTTGATCAAGAAACTGACGGATGACGTCCGGTATACCCGGGAAAATGATAAAAACATTCTGACACTGGTATTTGTTAAACATGATGGTCCTGAAAAAAGTCCGGTTTCGTCATCCTGAGCAGCACGAGCTGCGGGAAATTTTTGTCCGTGAACGGCAAGCGTTGAACGGCATTTCGATTAAAGCCGGTTTGCATCGAGTCAAGACAAGCGGGATTCCCGGCATTCTGCTCTCGTTCTTTCTGATTTGGCTTTTCCTGGTATCGCCCGTTCAGGCGGAAACGCTGAAGAAGGTGACCTTTCTCCCCCAGTGGTTTCCCCAGGCCCAGTTCGCCGGCTACTATGTCGCCTGGGAAAAGGGCGTCTACAGGAAACACGGCCTCGACGTTACCCTTTTGCGCGGCGGTCCGGAAAAACCCGTCTGTCCGGCACTTATCCGGGGAGAGGCGGACTTCGGAACCCTGTTCCTCGCCGAGGCCATCCAGCAGCGCTCCCGGGGATTGAAACTTGTCAACGTTGGCCAGATTGTCCAGCGCACCGGCTTCATCCTGGTGGCGAAAAAATCAAGCGGAATCCTTTCAGCCCGTGATCTGCAGGGCAAGAAGGTCAGCCTCTGGGACGACTTTAAAGTCCAGCCCCTGGCTTTCTTCCGTAAAAACGGTCTCAAGGTCCGGGTCATCCCGCAAACCTACACCCTGAATCTTTTCCTGCGCGGGGGCGTCGATGTGGCTTCCGCCATGTGGTACAACGAATACCATTCTATTTTGAGCGCCGGCCTGAACGAAGACGAACTCACCACCTTTTTCTTCGACGGGCAGGATCTAAATTTCCCGGAGGACGGCATCTACTGCCTCGAGGAGACATGGAAAAGGGATCCCGACGCCGTCCGCCGGTTCGTGCAGGCCTCCATCGAGGGCTGGCGGTATGCCTTTGCGCATCCGCAGGAAGCCCTGGATATCGTGATGAAGTACGTCAACGAAGCGAAAATCAACACGAGCAGGACCCATCAGAAATGGATGTTCGAAAAGATTAAGGACCTCATCGTCACCGGGAACAGGAACGTTCCGATGGGCACGCTTTCGGAAACAGACTATCGCAAGGTTGCCGCGGAACTCCAGGAAAGCGGTTTGATCATGCGCATACCACCTTTGAGTGAATTCCATGTCGACTGCACCGGGAAAAAATAAAAAACGGAGCCTTGCCTTCAAGCTGTCCCTGTTCATCCTCGCAAGCACGACGATGGTCTTCCTTGCGGCGTTCGGTTACAACTACGTTGAAACGCGGCGCCTCGTCATGGAAAACGTGGAAGAAAACACCCGGAACCTGACCCTGTCCACGGTTCACCGCATCGAAACCGTTCTGCGCGGCGTGGAAGGCGCCCCGCGGTACATGGCCGCGTCCCTGGAACATGTCGATTACCGCAAGGCCGGGTTGACGAAGCAGATCGAAAAAAACGTGAACCTGAATCCCGATATTTTCGGCTCCGCCGTCGCGTATGAGCCTTACACCTACGATCCCCGATCCCGGGATTTTTGTCCTTACTATTCCCGTTTAAAGAATCGATTGAAATTGACCTATCTCGGAGGAAAGGATTACCGGTACCACCTCTGGGACTGGTATCTCCTGCCGAAGGAACTGGACCGTGCCGTCTGGAGTGAACCTTACTTCGATGAGGGCGGCGGCAACACGGTCATGTCCACCTTTTCCGTGCCCTTTTACCGGAATGTCCTGGGTATGCGGCGGTTCGCCGGTGTCGTGACAGCCGACATGTCGCTGGACTGGCTGAAGGAAATCCTTTCCAGGGTCACGATCTACCGGAGCGGATATGCTTTCCTGATTTCGGGCAACGGCGTCTTCGTCACCCATCCCAACAAGGACCTGATCATGCGGGAAAGCATCTTTACATTTGCCGAGGCGGCGGGGGACATCGCCCTGCGGAATATCGGCCGGGAAATGATTCGAGGAGGGGAGGGCTTTGTTTCCCTGCCCGAATATTTCACGGGGAAAAAGGCCTGGATGTATTATGCGTCGCTGCCGTCTGCGGGCTGGTCCATCGGGGTTGTCATCCCTGAGGACGAGCTGTTTGCCGATGTCCGCCGTCTCAACCGGATCGTGCTGGCGATCGGGATTGCCGGTCTGGCCTTCCTGTTTTTCGTCGTTACGTCGATCTCCAGAAACATCACGCGTCCCTTGAGGAAACTGGCGGAAACGACAGCGGAGATCGCCAACGGGAGCCTCGACGTGACTTTTCCCCGGGAACGGTCCCGTGACGAGGTCGGTGACCTGATGACGTCCTTCGAGAACATGCAGCTGGCCCTCAGGGAATACATCGCTAATCTCAGGGAAACGACCGCCGCCAAGGAGCGGATGGAAAGCGAACTCATGATCGCCCGCACCATCCAGATGAGTTTTCTGCCGAAGCGATTTCCGCCTTTCCCCGAAAAGAAAGAATTCGACATCTTCGCGACCCTTGTCCCCGCAAGAGAGGTGGGAGGCGATCTCTACGATTTCTTTCTTCTGGACGACGAAACCCTTTTCTTTTCCATCGGCGACGTTTCCGGGAAGGGCGTTCCCGCGGCCCTGTTCATGGCTGTTTCCAGGATCCTCATGAAGGGCACGGTGCGTATCGATACGGACCTATCGGACGCGCTCGCGAAAGTGAACCGCGAACTGTGCGTGGAAAATGAGGCCATGATGTTTTTGACTTATTTCTGCGCCACGCTGAATTTGCGGACCGGGGAACTGCGGTACACCAACGCCGGACACAATCCGCCGCTGATCAAACGCGCCGGCGGCAAGCCCCGGTGGCTTCCCCTGCCGGAGGGATTCCTCCTGGGCGTCCTTGAAGACAGCACGTACCGGACCGAGACAATGTTTCTGAATCCCGGCGATACGCTGTTCCTTTATACGGACGGCGTTACGGAAGCCATGAACGTGGAGGATCAGTCCTTCTCCGATGGAAACCTGCAGGCGCTTCTGGAAAACCTCGGGGAAACAGAACCGGAGACGATGGTCCGGGAGGTGATCCGTCACGTCCAGGACTTCGCCGGAAACGCACCCCAGTCGGACGACATCACGGCGCTTGCCATCCGCTACCGGGGCGTTTGAGTTTTTCCTCAAACAACCTTTTCTGGACCGTCATGTCCACATTGACATGCTTCACGTGATTCCGGGTCAGCTTTCCCTGGAATTGGGCCGTTTCAATTGTCCCCTGCAAACCGCATACTGAAACTCATTAAACGCCTTTCCGGATCTTCAATATCCGGAAAGGGAGAAGAAAGAGGCCAGGGCTTATGCCCCAACACCTCAGTGTGGTCAGGTAACGGAATAATCAAAACCCCATACGACCCTGTCGTTTAAAGCGGAAGAGATTGCGGCTGTTGTCTGCAGGGGCGACATGAGACGATAGCATCGTTTCCGTCCGTCCAGATTTTACGGCGGCATCATAACAGCGGATTGTGTGGGGTGCTGCCTGCGCTGCCTGTTCTGCTGGTCCTGGAACCCGGTGGTGTGCCCTCAGGACTATGGGCAGCACTATTCCCCCCGGGAAGTTTCCGAAAGCCTTATGGGTATCGCACGGAAAAAATTTTCATCAGGTGAGAATCAGCGGCAACGAACCCACCCTCGCCCGGAAACATCTGCTCAAGGTACTAAGGCTCATCCCGAACAGGATTAATCCTGTTCGGGAGTTCTGGAATATATTTTATTCGGCCACGTTTGGCGGCGGTGTTCCCGGGGGATTGGGAAGTGTCAACGGCCAGCGGAGCCAGAATATATTATGAGCGATAAGGATCGGTAAAATAACAGCCAGGCTAAGATAGAGAGTAAGGACATTGATGTCCACCGGTAGTTTCAGTTCCGCTGCTTTGGCGGCAAAAGGACCTAAAACAACCCTTGCAAACAGAATCCACCCCCCTGTCAGGATCACTTGCAGAACAAAGGCGGCAACGGCCCGTGACGCACCTGTGAGTTTCGTGACGCCCCAGAAGCTGAACATCCAGGAATGAACATAGGCGACAAAGATTAACGATGTGGCGACGGCAAAGATGGAAAATGTGGGAGGGAGACCGAGAGCCAAGGAACCGGTCCAGCATGCATATCCCAGGACATGTGCCAGGATCGTCTGAGCGATCGCGCCGCCAGGATGTCCCAATTTACCGAAAGGTGTCCCCTGGGTGGTAAAGACGGGATTGAAAATCGTAAACCATGCGATCGACCACATCAGGAAACCCGTCAGCCAGTTCACGTTCAACGGACCCTTGGGATCGAACGGCGAATTTTCGAACGGCGTTCCGGCCAGGTTGGTAAAATTCCAGACCAGAACCGCGCCACCCACATTAACGATAAAACCAGCGATCATTGTTGCCCAAGGATGCATTTTTCCGCTAAACGGCCAAACGTTCCAGTTAATTCCGTAGAGCAGAGTCATCCAGAAGGTGATCGTGCCGAACCAGATAAAAAGCGGACTCAAGGGCCATTTGGGGTAAACATACATCATGAAAAACAGAAGCCCGAAAGTCAGGATCATCCAAATCACGGTCATTCCGATCCCAGGTATTAAACGTGATCGCGGTGGAGCCCAATTGCCTAACGGCGGGGCAAATGGCCAACATCCACCCAAAACGCCAAGATGGACCAAAGCAACGAGCATCACCAGGCACCACGGCATCACTTTCATTACGACAAACACCGGTGACAGTAAATACACTGCGAACGCTAACGCCAGCGCAACAACCACGACAAATTGGATAAGCGCGCCCATTCGGCCCTCAGGGCCAATACCGATCTTCCCCGCCTGTTCATTGCTTGCCATGATGATCCTCCGGTTCTAAAAAGGTTTGGGATTCGGCTTGTTATCGCCCCGAATTGAGGCCTGCAAGCCCATACTCGCAATGCGCAAATGCATCCTGATCGTTTCTGCCGATGACTTTATTCACCGGATTGCTTTCTTTACAAAAAGATTTCAGCTTAGATTATGTATAGTTATGTTTATATATTAAATTGGAATGTGAACAATCCTGATTTATCAGGCAGATCCTGGGTATAAGACGTAAGGGGATTGAATGCCGTTCGGGGAGAAAGCTTGCACGGGTAAAAGACAGAAAGATTTCCATACAAGCGATGTGGAGCGGAGGCTTTAAGGCGAAAAGAGTTTCAACTCCTTTGTTCGCATTGATATATTTCAATCGTTACATGAGCTAGCTCATGGATATTTCTCAATCGCATTTTATATTCATCGATACTGTATTGGTCTGCTGTCACCAATGATACGATGCAGGCATATTTGTTTTGTGCAACCTGCCAGATATGTAGATCACTTATTTGGGTATCCCCGTCGGCTTCAATTTCTTCTCTGATCTCTTGGACTATCGGTGAGTCCATTTCACGTTGCAGCAGAATCCTGGAAGTATCTTTTAAAAGGGATACCGTCCATCTCAGGATCAAGCCGGCGCCCACGATTCCCATAAAGGGATCAAGCCGGCTGAAATTAAAATACTTTGCTCCGATCAGGGCAACAATAGCCAATACGGAAGTCAATGCGTCTGCCACAACATGCAGATATGCCGATTTTTGATTCAAATCCCGATGTTTATGGTGATGATCCGAATGATCATGTCCAGCGTGACGGTGTTGGTGCGAATGCCCGTCAGTATTGAGAATCACTGCGCAAATCACGTTTACCAGCAATCCCAATACTGCGACGAACAATGCCTGATCATATTGAATGTTAAGGGGATTGATCATTCTTTCCACGGAAGTAAAAATCATGATAAAACCGACAATTCCAAGGATAATCGCACTGGAGTAAGCCCCGAGAACTTCGATTTTCCATGCTCCAAATGAAAAACGATCATCTTCTGCAAATTTTCTCGCTAAAATATACGCAATCAATGATATGCCTAAAGCAAAAGCATGTGTTCCCATATGCCAGCCGTCGGCAAACAGCGCCATTGAATTCGTCAGCCAGCCGAAAAATATTTCGGCAATCATGGTGATAAACGTGATGACGACGACGACGAGTGTCCGGTTCTCGATCGCCTTTTTTTCGACATTGAATACATGTTGATGTTGCCGTGACTCCATTTCTTCACGATGCATCAGCCTCACCTCACTTCAGACTGAAAATTCCATCAAAAGTTTTTCGAAACTCTATCAATTCCTTTTCAAGGGCCTTGTCCTTGTTCTTATTGAGTAAACAATGGTCAAAATGATCTTCGAGCAAGATTTTGGTTGCTTTGTTCAATGCAGCTCTCACGGCCGACAATTGTAAGAGAACCTGGTCGCAAGGCTGACCCTCCTCGAGCATTTTCTTTATGCCTCGAATATGACCTTCAATCCTGGAGAGCCTTTTTATGACGTCGTCTGTATGTTCGTGTGCATTCATTTTCTGATCCCTTTCTCTTGTATCCGATCCCCCCCGAGGGGATCTAATAGGCCATGCCGCTACGAATGTCAACTTTTTTTATTGATACCTGATACAGGGCGTCCGTTTAGAATCAAGCTGTTCACACCATGAAATGTACAAGAAAAAGCAGGGCCACTGGAGCCTGCTTCATTCTCCGTGTCAGACCAATCTTCTGATTGCCGGTTTGATTCCTTCGCAAAAACAGCACGAAAAGGGATTGCGACGGGCTCTCCAATTATAAGAGCGGCGAAAATGATAACAGCGGCGATTGCCGCACTGTGGCCCGAACCTATTTCGCGGCGGACTCTTTCAATGTGACAAAGGCCTTGGTGTTGTCACTTGTCGATAATATCACCTTTACGTACCATGTATCACGACTCGTTGTGGCGTATATGGAACGGATATTGATCGCTTTATATGTCAACACACCCGTGATGGTCTTTAACGCCCCCGGCTTGTTATCCAGTTCAAGCATAATCACATCGTTTTCCTCGATGGAACCGAAATCTCTCTTTTTTAGGGCCTCAATTGTGCGGCGGGTATCATCCACGACCAGCATAATTTTGGCATTGTCGGAGCCGGGGATTTCATAGCCTGCAATTGCCTCGATATTGATTCCGCGCTCCGCCAGATATCGCGCCATGATGTCCAGCACACCGATTTCGTTGATTACGGTTACCGAGATCTGTTTCGCCATGCTCACTTTGTTTAACATTTCCCTACCTCCTTGCTTAGATGAAAGATATTGCTGCAGAGGTTGACGCTTTGCTTACCCGTCAGGCTGTTAAAGAGATTGGAAAAGGTGGATAACCTACTGAAAAATTTATTAATTCCCCATCGAGATGTCAATTTGACGGGGCGATCCCCTGTTTTTTTTCCCAGATGAAATCAGCAATGTTTCATGACTGTAAGCGGGTGTGGAGGACGGGAGGAAATTTGGAATCTTTTTTACAAGTGCCGTCGAGGACGGCTTTGTCCGATGACATTCCGGATTACAAGGGATTTTTCGTCGTCGCTTGTGCTTCCCGGAACGTCGAAACGGGGCTTTTTACGGTTTCGTCAATTTTTAGCCGACCATCCTGCTTCATTGATCGTTTCGATTCGCGATTGCCGCCGATACCTTTTTGTTCCCGGATAGAAAAGGACGGGGATTTTTTGCCCGAAATGCTTTTCGTATATCTTGCCGATTGCAAGTTCTATTTCTCCGCAGAGTGACTCATGCAGCTTCATAAGCTCAAAGGCTTGATCCGTCACTTCCGAACCGCCTCTCGTAATTCCTCCTCTCCGGGAGTGGGTTAAGGCGAATCCGAGATTGTTCTCACAGGTCTTGATGATGTGGCGGGCCTTGCTGTATGCGATCCCCATATCGGCTGCAGCCTGCCTTATCGAACCTGTTTTTTCGATCCCTCTCAACAGGCGGCATGGACCTTCCCCAAAAGTCATTCCATCGAAATTTTCAAACCATATCTTGTAGATAAGCTTCATTTTTTTACATCGCGATACCGTAATCCCTGCCATATTTCGCCATGACAAAATCAATGTCTTTGTCGCCCCGTCCGGAAAGATTGACCAGAACGGTCTTTTCCCTCCCCAGTTTTTGGGCCAACTTTACCGCATAGGCAACGGCATGGGCACTTTCCAGGGCAGGAATGACGCCTTCCGTCCGCGACAGTTCAAAGAAAGCGTCAATGGCCTCCCGATCGTCAGCCGTCACACAGCGAACCCGGCCGATATCCTTGAGCAGGCTGAGTTGGGGTCCCACTCCCGGATAATCCAGGCCGCTCGCCACAGAATAAACATTCAAGGATTCCCCCTTTTCATCCTGCAGCAAATAGGACTTGAATCCGTGTAGAACTCCCGGTGTGCCCATTGTCAGGGTAGCGGCATGCTCGCCGCGGTTCAAACCCCGCCCGGACGGTTCCACGCCATAGATGTTCACCGCGTCGTCAGCCAGAAAAGCCGTGAAAAGGCCCATGGCATTCGATCCGCCCCCCACACAGGCCACGAGATTATCCGGCAGGGCACCCGTCTTTTCCAGGAACTGTTCCTTGGCCTCCATCCCGATGATCTGTTGGAAATCGCGAACCATCATGGGAAAAGGATGGGGACCCACCACGGAACCGATGGCGTAAAATTGGGTTACCGGGTCTTTCAGGTAAGCCTCGAAGGCCTCGTCCACCGCCTCCTTCAAAGTCCGTTGCCCCCTGGTCACCGGGATCAGGTTGGCTCCGAGAATCTTCATCCGGACGACGTTCGGTTTCTCCTTGGCGATATCGACTTCTCCCATGTAGATATCGCATTCCAACCCCAAAAGATTCGCCACCGAAGCCAGAGCCACCCCATTTTGGCCTGCACCCGTGTCGATAATGATTTTCTTCTTGCCCATTCTTTTGGCCAGAAGCGCTTCTCCGAGGCAGTGGTTGATCTTGTGGGCACCTGTATGGTTCAGGTCCTCCCGCTTCAGATAAATCCGGGCACCGCCTATTTTATTCGAAAGATTCAGAGCAAAGGAAAGCGGGCTTGGCCGGCCGGCATAATTCTTATAAAGAGCGTAAAGCTCCTTCTTGAAACTTTCGTCAACTTTCAGGGTGTTGTAGGCGACCGTGATTTCTTCCAGTGCGGATGCCAACTGCGGAGGTACATACCGTCCGCCGTATTCTCCGAAATGCCCCTCCGAGTCGGGCATTTCGATGTCTGTTACCGGTAAACTCATGAATCTCCTTCATGCATTCTATGGGAAAGCTGCCGTATTACTCGAGAGTATCCTGACCCGAAAACATGTAGCACATGTTTCGTCCGTAATCTCCGTTATTTTTATTCATTGAAAAATAAAAAGGTCGATCCAATTCCCCGCATGCGTGCGCTGCACCGGCGGTGCGCGCCGATGCAGCGGAGAGCATGAATATGTATCGCTTTAACCGATGTCGTTGCGCGTGGCCTCCATCAGGTCGGCGTTGTTTGCATGTTTCATTTTGAACGTGCTCCGGGAGCGCTTTATGGTGTCCGGCTCCAGGATGGTGACCTCTTCGAGGTTGTCAAAAACAAGGCCCATGTCTTGACGGATTCTCATCAGTTCAATCGCCTTATCCTTGTCATAAGGAACCAGATTGACCTTGGGGGCATTCGGTTTGCAGATCAATGCGGGTCTGGTCACCGGTGCCGGCATGCCGTCGAGCTGTCTCAAGTCGCCGTACCTGGCGATCATCTCTTCCAGGGGGCCGAAATCCATCGCTCTTAACGGGCAGGAGGCGACGCAGGCCGGAATATCGCCTTTTTCCAGGCGGTCGATGCACATGGTGCATTTGCTCATCTTCGTCCCCGGCGTATCGCTGCTGAATTTGGGAGCCCCGTAAGGGCATGCCACCGCGCACTGGCGGGTTCCTTTGCACTTGTCCGGATCGACGAGAACGGCGCCGTACTTTTCCTCTTTGAAAATCGCGCTGTTCGGACAGGCGTTGAGGCAAACGGGCTTTTCACAGTGGCCGCAACCGAATGCGAGGATATGAAGCCTCAGCTGCGGAAAGACACCGTCTTCAAAATCGTAGACGGTCATCCATTTTTCCGCTCCCGGCTCCAGAAAGTTCCAGTCTTTACAGGTGACGCTGCATGTCTGGCAGCCGTAACATCTGCTTTGATCGAAAAAAAATGCATATTGAGACATTATTCATTTCCTCCGGATTTCTTTACTTCCACCAGACCTGCGGTGAGAATGCTGTTGACGACGTGCGGCAAATGGACGTCGCCGATCAAAAAGTTGCATGCCCCACGCGTATCCATGCCGTAAGGCATTAATTCCGTTTTGATCTCGTTGGGCATGTACCACGCGCCAAAGTGCATGGCCACCGTTCCTGGAATGATCTTCGAGGTCACGTAAGCGTTCATCGTGACCTGGCCGTATTCGTTGAAAACCTCGATCCGGTCGTTGTCCCGGATGCCGCGTTTCTTCGCGTCGACGGGGGAGATCCACAGCCGATGATTGTAGCAGTCCCGGAGCAGCGCATTCTGATCATGACAGGACAAATCCCGGTACAGAGAAACCGGCGTGACCATGGACAGGGGATATTCACGGGTCCGCGGTGAAAAATACGAATCGCGGGGCGGTTCCGTCATGTACGAAGGTTTCCATCTCGGCAGGGGATCGATTTTCCCGCCCCACCGTTTGCGGATATCCGTGGTCGCGACCAGGCCGGAGTAAAATTCGATTTTTCCCGACGGCGTCAGGAAGGCCTCGCTTCCGTCTTCGATCGTGTTTTTGAACGCATGGAAGGGTTCATCGATGGGCACGCGGATAACCGGGTTTTTCAGGAATTCCTCCCATGGTTTCAGTTCGATGCCCGCCGCTTTCAGGGCGCCGTCTTCGTCTTTGATCCATTTTTCGTAGGCGGTGCGGTAGAGTTTCTCGACTTCTTCATCCCATTTGTCCCAGGGGACATCCTTCAGTTTCGGATTGTATTTCTCGCCGATGCCGAGTTGATTGGCCACCTGCGTCCAGAACCACTCGACCGGGCGGATTTCGCCGGGGGGATTCATGGCTTTTCCACAGTAGAACATGTAGTTGTTCATGCCTCCGGGACCCGTTCTGAAGCGTTTTGCATCCAGATGGAACGGATCGGTCGATTCGAGCTGATGAATCGGGGCGGGCAGGACGATGTCCATGAACTGGACGGTCGGCGAGTTGATATGCCAGCCCAGGCCGCAGGTGAAATGCAGCATGGAGGCGGCCTTTAAACGTTTGTTCAGATCCTGCAGGTTATTCAGCCAGTTGTTTCCGAAGAAGACAAACTGGATATTGGGTAAAGGCGAGCCGGCCGGACATCCGATCGCATGGCGATACTCGTCTTCGGTGATTTCACCGGCGTCGTATTTCGGACGCAGGGTAACCGTTTCGGCCAGTTTGTTGTTCACCATGCATACGTTCGGTGTAAATTCGCGGGGCGCCCGGTTGAATTCGGCGTTGACATCCGGTAACGAGGGAAAATGAGTCGGCGTGACGAGGACCGACCCGCTTTCGCATCCGCCGGGCCGGGCGATGTTGCCGGTCATGGCCTGCAGCAGCATGGCGGTCGTGGCTGCATATTCCCCGTAATGACGCTTGGATACGCTGTAGTGACATTGCAGGTGTACGGGCGGGCTGGTTGCGTACAGGCGGGCAAAAGCCCGGATCGTTTCGGCCGGCACCGCGCAGATCTTTTCCGCCCATTCCGGTGATTTCACTTCGCCGTCTTCGTCGCCCATCAGGTAACGCCGGAATTTTTCGAAACCTGCAGGTTCGACGAACCGCTCCACGAACGCCTTGTCCCACAGTTCCTCCTCATAAATGACCTGGGCGACCGCGAGCATCATGGCGTGGTCGGTTCCGGGACGGATGGGAATCCACTGATCGGCCAGGACTTCGGCGCTCAGCGTGTATCGCGGTTCGATCACGATAATTTTTGCGCCCCGTTCCCTGGCCATCTTCAGGTAATACGAAACGGATCCGTGCCATCCCACCAGGGGATCCCATCCCCACAGGACGATCAATTTCGAATTGAACAGGTCCGGTGCCTCATAGCCGACCAGGGACTTGCCCTGACCTGCGAACACGTTTTTCGCCGGTTCGTATCCGAGATGCGCCTTTTCCCCGGCCAGGGTCCCGGAAACGGAGTGATCGGACCAGGAAGCGATGGCCCCTTTGAAATAAGGACTCAGGGGGAAACTGGAGAACTCGAAGAAGGTCAGGTGCGTGTGGAGAATGCTGTTTTCTCCGTACAAGTCCACCGTTTCCCTGATTTTCGAGGCGATGGTGTCGATGGCTTCTTCCCAGCTTATTTCGACAAAATGCCCGTTTCCATGTCCCCTGCCGCCGACGCGCTTCAAGGGCTTGGTAATGCGGGTGGGGGCGTAAACCTCGGCTTTCCAGGAATGTCCCATCACGCACGGTCTCTGTTGGACCATGCCCTGGGCGAGCTGCTGTTTTGTCAGGTAGGCATCTTCACGTCCGCAATTGGGATTGATGCTGTCGTCCGTTTCGATGGCCGTCAGCTTGCCGTTTTTCGTCCTGACTTTCAGGATGCAGTTGGCATCCCAGCATCCGTTTTGAGTACAGCAGGTATACGTAATCTTTTCATCTTCATGGCGATCCATTAAATCCTGGATCATTTTTTCTTGGTTCATTAATAACCCTCCTGTCTATCAATATGGCAACCTGATGGCCGGCAAGAATGATGGCTTCGTGAAAAGTCGAAAAACATTCCGGATGTCATTCCGAATTTTTTGCCGGGATCAAAGATGAACTCGGCGAAGGTTTTGCCGTTACGAATGAATTCTTCGTAATCGGCGCTTCTCGGAATGGCGAAACGGACTTTTCTTACGGCTTCATCAACTTTTACGAGTTCATCAAGAACGGCCGTCAGTCTTTTCTTCGGTTAAGATGTTTTTGTGAGAAAACACGTTGACTGAAGAAGGATTGGGAACGATTGAATTGATAAAAAACCGTGTTTAACAGGTGCAAGTATACGGAGAAGGAGCCTATCCGTCAAGGCATGTTTGGTTGTGGTCGTGCTGAGATCGGGCAGGGGAAGATGAATCCGGTCCTCCTTGGGCTTTGGCGCTCAAAAGAAGGGTGCTGAAGGTCGGGTCCGTCGCGTTTTCCCCTGCCCGCAGGGGCAGGGGAAAGAGATCCGCTATTTTGCGAAGGGAAGAACCCAGACGGCCATGCCGATGCCGTAGCAGACCACCAGGGAAACGAGAACGTAAGGCACCGAAAGGGAGAGGAATTCTCCCAGACCGACGGTCCGCTGGTCTTCCTTTTCTCCCAGGTTCTTCGCCACGAACAGCGCCGGGGCGCCGGCGATGGTCAGGTTGCTTCCCAGGGTGCCCGCCCACAGGAGCATCCAGTACAGGGGCCAGGGGTTGATTCCCTCGTTGCCGAGATCCCGGATGACGTACAGCAGGGCCAGGATGTAGGCGTCATGCTCGACGACGCCGACGATGGGCGCCGTCACCCAGTAAAGGACCGTGCTGCCGACAATGAGGCTCTGCTGGATCATGGGTGTCATGTAATCGGCGACCATCTGGATGATGCCCGCGTGCTCCAGTCCGCCGACCAGGGCGAAAAGCGATACGTAAAAGCCGATGGCCCGCCAGTCGAGTTCGCCCAGAATCTGTTCCAGGTCGGGCAGTTCAACGGTGAACTTCTCCTTGAAGAATTCGCAGATCAGGTAGATGGCGATGGCGCCCCACATGGCGATGAAACCCAGGTGATAACCGAAGATGGGGCGGAAGGCCATGCAGAGAATCGTCACGATGAAAACCGACACGGTCATGATGGCGAAGGGCTTGTCCTTGATGTGATCCAGGGGATTTCCTTCCAGGACGGACACGTCCATGTGCAATCCCTTGTAGCTCCTGGCGAAGTACCAGTAGAAAAATCCGCAGGTGGCGGCATAAGTCAGCATGAGCACGAAGAACGACGAAGGTCTTCCCGAATGCCAGATGAAGCCCCAGAACTCGATCTTGGAGACGCTGTGGAGCATCTGGGGGGGCAGGTCGCCCAGCAGCAGGGCCGTCCCCATGAAGTTGGAACAGAGGCCGACGAACAGAACCGGCGCGAAGGCGGGAAACTTGAATTTACGGCAGGCGTGAAAGACGACGGGGGCGAACATCAGCACGACGACGACGTTGTCGATGACCATGGAGACGATACCGGCCAAGGCGCCGATCAGGATGACGAAAAGGGCGACGTCGCCCTTGGACGCCCTGAGCATCAGGGCCGCCAGGTAGTCCGGGACGCCGCTGCGGCCGAAATATCCGGAAATGATCCAGATCGATAAAAGAATAAAGATGACGTTCCAGTCCACCGCCTTGAAGGCGTCAACGTCAGTCATGATGCCTACGCAGACCATGGCGATCACGCCGAGCAGGGCTGCCAGGACACTGTCGATCCATCCCGTGATGACGAGAAGGATGCTGACGGCAAAGATGACCAATCCAGCGATTGCTAAAAACTCCATTTCTCCACTCCTTGATTTTTGCCTTGAAAGACTTCGTATCGGCTGACAGATGCAGTCCGCATATTTCGAATCGCCACAGTCGGCGTATCGGCAGACGATTTCATCTGCGCGAAGCCCTCTTGACCGGTTTAAATAAAAAAAGCCACCTGGCATTTCTGCCAGATGGCGGCCCGACCATCACAAACCCTCTAAAGAAGAACTTTCCTTCAAGTATCTTCCATAGACCCGAAATTCTTTTTGGTTCTGGTTTCTTTTATACGAAAGAAAGAGAAAATCAATGGAAGAATTATGACATATTATTGCCAGCTTAATAATTATAGTAAAGCCTGTAAATACAGGAAATAAAACATAATTGTACGAGGTCGTAAAAATCGGAAAGAGGAACCCCCCCCGCGAAGGATCTTAAATGATCGCTCCGGCAATTGAATCGATCCAGTTCCGTCCTTCCGTTATGATTCAATTCTTCGCGGAGTTTATCCCGGAGCAAAGCAAAGGATTCAGAATGATTTCGAATGTAAATCGGGTATTGCGACACGCCTTCCAAGTCCGGCATGACGTTTTGAATATTTGCTTGCCGGAGTAATCATGGAGATTCTGCGTAGCTCGTGCTCTTCCGACAAAACGGGCTTTTGACGGTTTCGTCAATTTTCCGTGGCGGTTTGAACAGGCCGGTATTTCAGTCCTTGAATATTAAATGGTCCAGGAGCAGGGCTGTGGTCATTCCGACCACAAAACCATTTCCGAGAACGGGCCGCAGGACTGACGGGAGACTGTGAACGATCTCCGCGGGCAGGAAAGCGATGATCGTGCCCAGCATGAGCGGCAACCCGACGGTAAGCCCGTCTTTGAGCTGGAATTCCGCGATCGATTCGAAGGCCATCATCAAGCCGGCCGCTATTTGCGACGAGAGAATATAGATCAGAGTCGCGCCGATCACAACGGAAGGGACGCTGGCGATAAGCCCGATCACGACTGGAGAGAAAGACAGCAGGAGAAGCAGAACGGCGGTCGGGATCATCGTTATCCGGGATGCACAGCCGCTGGCCGCGATAACCCCCGGACTCAGTGAAAAATTGACCGGTCCGATCACGCCAAGAAGACCGGAGACGATATTGGACAAGCCCGTGATCAGGATTCCCCGGTTGATCCGCCTGCCCGTGTTCGGCGGTTTCAGCATTTCATTCATGGATTGGATGGAACCCAGGTCGTTGACGAATAACGCCAGGAAGCAGACCAGAAAAGAGACCATGATCCCCGCGTTGAAAGATAATCCGGTCGTCATGTGTTTGAAGAAGCCGGATACCGGGTCGGCGTATGCAATGTGTTCCGTTTTGAATGTTTCCGGGAAGATCAGAAACCACAAGAGGCTTCCCGAAATCATGGCCCAGATGATCAGGGTGGATTTCCAGACGCCGGTGAGATATTTTTGCGCCACAAACATGCCCAGAACCAAGGCCAGGGAAAAGAGGATATGAACCAGGGGGCCCGCGGGGACGAGGCCGGATGTAATCAGGTTCAGAATGGTCGGCGCCAGGGTAAAGGCAATCAAGATGAGGACAACGGCGACCACCCTGGGACTGAAGAGCTTCTTCATGCGGCCGAGCAAACCGGTTACACTGGCAATCGCAAGGATCACTCCCCCTACGAGGATGGACGTGTAAACGGTATCGGCGTCGTATCCGGCGCTGGCGATAATTCCGACGAGCAGGATGGAGGATGGACCGACGATCAACGGCATGCGGTGTCCCAAGGCAAGCTGCGCCAGTAATGCGACCGCCATGACGAACGTCAGCTTCTGCAGGTAGACCATCTGATCGCCGATCATGGCAAAATGAAACGCGCCCGTGATTTTCCCGATCACGATGATGATCGGAATGGCCACGGCAAACCACTGAAGACCGTAAAGCACCGTTTCAAAGAAGGGGGGACGCTCGTCAAGTCCGTATTTGAATCGCATTCAAGAGGCATCCTTTCAGGATATTCAACCCTATAGTAACATTACAGGGGGCTGCAATCAATCCGGGGAGTGGGGAAGCGGCGCTTTGATTCGCACCCGTTTGCCGTTATCCGAGGCTTCCCTGTCTTTCTGCAGTTCCGCCGGGTCCACAAGCAGCGTCATGCCGGCGATTTTATGAAGGTAATCCCCGGCAGGGGGCATGACGCTGCCCTGTTCTCTGCCCGGCTGTAGAGTGGTTACAGCGGCGTGGCCGACGATGATGCGCTCCGAACGGCCCAGGAAACCCGTTGTTCTCGCTCCCCAGAAATTGTGGAACACGAGGGGATGTCCCCGGTGAACACCGATGTAAAGCATGATGTGTCCCTTTATCCATAGAAGGGTCAGGTAGGGGATGCCCTGCTGTATGATCATTTTTTCCTTTTCCTCAGGGGAAAACCCCCGGAGATTGATGAAGACGCCGTCTTTTTTCGCCTGGTCCGACGAGTGGCGTGACAGCCAGAGTCCGAAGGGAGCGAAAAAATCCTTGATCATGGCGGAGCAATCCCGGTTCTCATACAGGCCGCCCCAACCGTAGGTTTCGTTGATCAGTTCATTGGCCGTCCTGATCAGGTTTGTTCCCGTCATCTTCACGGGTTTTAAGGCTGCCGACTCTTTTGAAAGCGAGGCCGTCCCGATGACGGCCTGTCTGTTCAGGTCCGGAGATGCGACCAGGACATGGAGGGTGCACCCCGTTTCTTCCAGAAGGGGGAAAATGGAACCCAGAGGCGCCCTGAAAAGAAAATGGTTACGATTATCGTAGAAGGGGGTCTTGTCCCGGATGACAACGGTGTAGCGGCCGTTTTCCCATTTTTTCGTGAAATCCGGATCCGTAAAGGCCACATCACGGCTTTTGATCCAGCCGTGCGCATAGGGGGTTTCCACCAGGAACCAGCTGCGGTCCGCAGTCATGTGGGAAATGAAAAGAGGCGTGTTGGCCGCGATCAGGGATTCCTGCAACCTGTCAAAGGGATACCCGTTTGAATAGCTGAAAACGGGTTTGTGCGTCGGCAGGGCGCGCAGGTCCGTGTTGTCCGTGGTGATGGCGGCAAAGCCTGCATTGGGGTAATCGTCGAGCCCGGCGGAGTCCAGCAGTTTTTTGATCCAGGCGGCATCGCGTTTTCGCCTGTTTTCTCCGTAACCGGGGTATTTTTCAAATCTGAGAAACGGACGGACAACCTGGGAAAGCGGCTGGACCGGTTTATCTCGATGCCAGGGTGAGAAGTACCGGGTGTTGTACCGGGCGTCCAGCTCTTGTTGCTCCGCATCCGGCAGGTATGTACGGCCGGGATCGAGAAAAGAGGCATGGTCCTGCGGAAGTTCCCGGATATCCCGGATCGTTTCGGGCGTTACGGTACAGCCGGACAGGAACAGAATTGACAGGACGATGATAAGGTTGATAATTTTCCTCATGGTATTTCCGTGAGGGGATCGAGCAAAAACGGCATGATGGATCAAGGCTCCGGTTTCTTGAGTGGATAAGTTCATCCCGGTTGTGTCCGGGGCTACTCTTTCAGGGTTACGGCCAGGAGGCCTTCTTCGATGCGGACGTTATCGATGCCGTCGGCAAAGGCCTTCCAGAATCCCTCGGACCCGCCGAATTCCTTGACGACATCGACATTCTTTATATTGCCCAGCCAGGCGTTGGGCAGGGGCACCCCCATGAGGCTGATTCCCCGCAAGATGACAACCGGTCGCCCGTTCCGATAGCTGAATGTCAGCCCGGCTTTGACCCGCAGGTTTTTGCCCCCCATGACCGGGAAATCTTCGTCAAGGGGAATCAGGATCTTGGCGCTTAGAAGATCGCCCGACAGATCGATGGCGACCTTGTCGGCGAGATCCGTATTCTTCGCCAAAAGCGCGTTCAGTTCCTTTTCCGTAAAACGAATCGTCCGGTCCGCGTCTTTTTCGCTGTAAGGCTCGGGTTCGAGCGGGCTACCCGGCCTGGCGGCGCTTGGCGGCGGAGGACAGGCGGTGAAGTCCAGGCGGTTGAGCTTGGCCTGGAGGACTCTTTCCTCGCGGGTGTTCAGTTCGAGCGGCTTGAAAGCAGCCGGGAACAGGTATGTCCTGACCAGGAAGAAGGTTGCGATGGCCGTGAGAATGACGGCGATCATCACGATCAGAAACAGGTGTAGGCGGTCGAACCGCTTTTCGGGTTTGGATTCATTCTGCATTCTGCCTGCCTTGCATGAAACGGGTTATCCGGTCAATAAAATCGATCCCGGTTATCGCTGCCGCTTGTATTTTCCCATCAATTGGGCTTCCGCGAGAATATGCCCGGCCATCGCTTTGAACAGTTGAGCTTTGTCGGCACCCGGTTTCAGAGAGAGCATCGTGTCCAGGGCATACAGTTTGAAATAATAACGGTGCGTGCCGCTGGGCGGACAGGGGCCGCCGTAACCGATTTTAGGCCAGCTGTTCGTGCCCTGCACGATCCCGTTTTTGAATTCTTTTTCGCGCGGGATGTTTTCCTCCAGCTCGGTGACATCGGGAGGGATGTTGTAAATAACCCAGTGAACCCAGGTGCCCATGGGCGCATCGGGATCATCGCTGATCAATGCGAAACTCTTCGTGCCGTCGGGGACATCCTTCCATGCCAGGGGTGGTGAAATGTCCTTTCCGTCGCAGGTGTACTTCGATGGGATCATGGCGCCATCGTTGATTTGCGGGCTTTCGATCTTCATCTTCCAACCTCCTTTTGTTGCCGGTAAGGCCTGCAGCGGCAGGCAGAAAGAAAACGAGGCGATCAGCAGGCAAATCATCCCCAGAGTTTTTTTCTGAATCACCCGGATGCCTCCTTTTGAAAATGGCCTCGGCGTCATTCTTGATGGCCTCGCGATAAGTCCATTTTGGCGTTGTGCGAGTTTTTGCGGTTTTGTCCTTCCTGAGCGAATGCCGGGATGGAGCGTTCAAAATGTGTCGATGCTAACGCCTGATGACGAGAACGGGTTTTTCGGCTTTCCTGACCACTTTCTCCGCAACGGATCCCAACAGCATTTCCTTGACATTGCTTGTGCCATGGGAGCCCATGACGATCATCGAAATGTCATTTTCCTTTTCCGCAAGCAGGATCTCTTTAAAAGGGATTCCCTTTTCAATTCTGATGGTTGTTCTGATACCCGCCGCTTTGAGTTTCCTTGCGAAACTTCCGGCTTTCTTTCGAGCCGCGGAGGCTTGTTTTTCCCCCAGCAAAGATAAATCGACAATCTTGTATATTTCAGGGATGTGAAGAAGGCGCGTGTCGATGACATGGAAAAGCACCACTTCTTCGGTCCCGGCTTCTTTCAACTGGATCAGGTATTTCAAGGCTTTCTTCGATCCATCCGAGAAGTCCGTCGGATACAGGATTTTCTGAAACATTTCCCAATCCTTTCCCGGTTGACTTGCCAGGGGCGACCTCTTTCCGTTTGAGCCGACCCCGCGGCACTTTTCCGATAGCTTTAATCGAATTCATTATCCATCGAATAAAATATAAAATCAACCCAAGATGAAACTGTCGAAAGTCGAAAATGTTCGATTTGTCACCCTGAATTTTTCGTTTCGCTCGAAGAAAAACTGCCGAGAAGGATCGAATATAACATGGAAATTTTCGTCACCGTCGTCCCTCGAATGACCCAACAGGCGTTATTGCGAAGTCTTCAGGGGAGATGCAAAAGATGATAAACTACCGGAATATTCCTCATGTGGGTTATTTTTTTCATTAAATTTGACGAGTATGGTATAGTAAATTGAAAAATTGAATTTATGATCATCAATAATCGCAGGGAGATTCCATCATGGCGAGCAAAACGATTTACATCACGACATTTGATTTTGACCGTTTATCCGATTTGATCGATGCATATCGGAATTCGGAGCATCAGAAAAAAGTTCCCGTCGATGTGCTGGAAAAAGAACTGGAAAGGGCTAAAATCGTTGATCCCAAGAATGTTCCTTCCGATGTCGTGACCATGAATTCGACGGCCCACCTCCAGGATCTCCAGACGAAGGAGGAAATCGTTTGCACGCTGGTTTTTCCCAAGGATGCGAATGTGGAACAGCAGAAAATTTCCGTGATGGCTCCCATCGGAATGGCTCTTATCGGTTACCGTGTCGGGGATGTGATTGAATGGCAGGTGCCGGGAGGTGTGAGACGGCTGAAAGTCGTGAAGACCATTTTTCAACCCGAGGCTTCGGGCCAATACAACCTGTGATTCCTGAGGCATGCCTGCCTCGTAAAAAATCGGTTTTTGCCGCTTCGAGGGGATTGGGGGGCGGCTGGGCGATTTGACCGGCAGCGCCGGTATTACGAGTCTCTGGCGGAAGTCTTCAAGAGAAGGACGGTAAATGAGGAATCCCGTTCCCTGGTTCTGCAGTTCGGGGAGAATGTGCACGGCGTATTCGCACGTGGAAGTGAAATGAATGGCTGATTCGATGCGAGAAAACGGACAAATCGAAGTGGTCCTGTTCGACTTCGGCGGAGTCATTGCCGAAGAGGGATGGAAGGCGGGCCTGAAGGCGGTCGCCGAAGCAAACGGACTCGACGAAGCGCGATTTCTCGAGGCGGCGACGGACGCGATTTATGCCACGGGGTATCTTCTTGGCAAGGCCGATGAAGGCAGCTTCTGGAATGCCTTGAGGGAAAAGACGGGGATCAGGGAAGAGGATGCCACCTTGACAAACGAAATTTTCGACCGCTTCCTTCTCAGAAGCTGGATGATTGATCTCGTGAAGAGACTCAAGGCGAAACAAATGACGGTCGGTATTCTCAGCGACCAGACGGACATGCTGGACAGGTTGAATCGGCGATACGATTTCTTCAAGTGGTTCGATTACGTCTTCAACAGTTATCATATCGGGAAGGGAAAGCGGGACATATCCCTGTTTGATGACATTGCCCGCACCCTGGGGAAGTCTCCCGACAGGATTTTATTTGTCGACGATGATCCGGGGCATCTCGATCGAGCCCGGAAGAAGGGCTGGAAGACCATTCTCTATGTCGATCGCGATTCCTTTTTCAAGGACCTGGAGACGATCCTGTGATCAAACGCCCCTTGTTTCCCGGGGGGCCTTTCCCGGGTGGGGTATTCCCGGAACCGCCGTTTCCCGTTTCCCGTCAAAGCCGGATCAGGTCTTCATGTATCTCCCGTGAAGGGTTGATGTGAATCATCACGTCCCCGACATTAGAAATCTTTATGAAAATCAGGCGTTTTACCTGTGTCGCAATTTCGTGTGACTGCCTCACCGTCATTTCCGGGTCCATTTCCAGTTTCAGATCGATGATCATATACTGGCCCGAACGGCGTCCGCGGATTTCATGGACACACTCGACCCCCGGAACTTCCTCGGCGATGCAGGTGATGGCGGAGAGCGTTTCTCCGGGAACCTGGCTGTCCATCAAGTCGCGAATCGCGCTGCGCAGGGTAACCCAGCCGATATGAAAAATGAACAGTGCCGTCAGTGCGGCTGCCAGCGGATCCAGGAAGGAAATCCCGAAATAGGCCCCGCCGACGCCGATCAGGGTGGCGATCGAGGTCAGGGCGTCTTTGCGGTGATCCTTGGCGATTGCGTCCACCGCGGGGCTCTCCAGTTTTTTCGAGACGCGATGGGTGATCTGGTACAGGGATTCCTTGATAAGGATGGTAACGAACGCGGCCATGACGGCAATCAGATGTGGTTCCAAGTACTTGCCGGTCGTTATGGTACAGGATGCCCGGTAGAGAATGCCGAGGCCGGCTGCAAAGATGATGATTGACACCAAGATGGCGGAAATGCTTTCCGCCTTGCCGTGGCCGTAGGGATGATCTGCGTCAAAAGGCATGCGCCCGATTTTCAGGGCGACGATGGTGGATAGGATGGCCACGAAGTCGCTCGCGCTTTCAATGCCGTCGGCAAAGACCGCTTCCGAATCGCCGAAGTACCCGGCCAGGAGCTTCATGACCATCAGGACGGCATTGACCCAGAAGCCGATGGTGATCACCCGGTCGGCCATTCCGAAGCGTTCGTTTCTGTCCATGGATTTCCCCGTTATACCCTCGCGTCTGATGAAAAAATCGATTTCTCAGGAGCCTCTTTGCCGTCTGCTTTTCTCAAAATAAGGTAATCGGAGTTTGAACGATATTTTGAGGCCCGCAAGAACTAATCGTCGTCTTCTTCAGGCTTTTCTCCCGAACCTTTCGCGGATTCTTCCTTGTCCGCGTTGGTCGCAGACTGTTTGTTTTCCTGCCCGCTGCTGCCTGAGCCGGGTATTATGAGCTGATCGATTTGCTTCTTGATCTCGTCAGCCTTTTGGGCGACCTCGGACTCGACTGATTTCTTCACCGCGTCGGTGATGTTCCCGGCCATGTCGTTATCTCCGCAGCCCGTCAAAAATAAGCACAGGAAGACGGACAGGATGCCGAACGTTATGCCGAGGAATTTACTCGAAAGCTTTTTCATTGTAGTCATTTTCCTTATATTAATGAAAATTTGTTCTTTTCACAGTCAAAAAACTGCAACGGCCTCGTAAAAAACAGGTTTTCCCCTCCCAATCCGATCACGGATCGCCGCCAGCCTGATCATGCCCCGTCAATGGGGAGGGATTTTTTGACTTTTTTACGGTTTCGTCAATTGTAAACGAAACGTGTTTGAGTCGGCGTCTTAATACCACAGGTTCGTCTTTAAAAAACAGCCCAAAATCGTGACGAATGCACTGCTTGAACCCAGGTCCACAAGCCGAAGGATGATCCGTCCCCGCCACGGGCAAAACGCGGCACAAGCGGTCGATTTACTTAACTTGCATTGCCCGGCTTACGTGACTGGATCAGGGCAAAAGCCAGAATCGCCACGATCAAGGTGTTGATCGTCAGGACCGTCACTTTCGGCCAGGTTACACTCTCCATGATTTCGTATAGTTCCAGCGGGATGTACATGCCGCCGGTCAGGAATCCGAACCATTCCGCCCACTGTCTCGCATTCCATAGGCCATAGGCTTCAATCAGGCGCACGATCGAGTAAAGCAGAGCCGACAATGCCAATGCCCAGAGTTGCCAATCGGTCAACCTGTTGACGGCGTCGATGAAAACCAGCGGATAGTGGCTGGCCGGATTCAGGTGAATGTGTTTCAGGATCTGCTCGGCGGCACGGTGAAGATCTTCATGGATAAGCAGCATCAAGCCGAACCCGGTGGTCAGAACAAGGATGCCTTTTGCGGCTTCGAACATGGCGGCGAAACGAAGGCCCCTTGGGGTACGATTTCTTAGTCTTGTCTTGATCATCCGGTTCAGGGTACGAGCTGCTTTCCGTTTACTCAAATTCTTTTCTGCGCAATGCCTCCAGCTGTTGGTGAATTTCCATAATGGCCGTGTTTTGCGCCGTAAGGTGATCCAGGATGGCGCGCACCTCCTCTTCCGCCTTCTGGTTGATCAGGTAGTCGTTGTGGGCGTCTATGCGGTCCCGGGCAGACTGCCTGTTCTGGCTCATCATGATGATGGGTGCGGTATACGCTGCCTGGAGGGAAAGGACCAGGTTCATCAGGATGAAAGGGTAGGGATCCCAGTGACGGATATAGGCCGTTACGTTGAGAATCACCCAGACGGTCAGAAGCAGTGACTGGACGATCACGAAAGTCCATGAGCCGACATTCAATGCAACCCAGTCGGACGCCCGCCGGCCGAAGGTCAACTGGGCTTCAAGAATCTCATTGACATTTTGGATCGGTGGGTGCGCATGTTTGAACGGCTCAGGGAATCGGAGTTTTGTCATGTTCAAACCTCTCTGAAACGATCATGGGCATTGGATTGCATCGTAATCCCGCAACTCCAGTTTAACATCATGCTCTACAACGTGACAAAAAGATTGGTCCCGTCTCTGTAAATCAGCAACAGAATGCTTTCGCCGGATTTAAGCCTGGCGACGATCGTTTCGTATTCCCTGACGTCGGAGACTCTTGTCCGGTTGACCTCCATGATGATGTCGCCGATGGCCAGGAGATCGTAGGCGGGGCTGTCCTCATCGATATCGGCTACGACCACACCGGTTACCCTTGCCGGCAGGTTGAGGTTTTCCCGGACATCCGGGGTGATGTTCTGAACCGAAACCCCTTTAAGCTGATTTTCAAACGAGCCGGAGAGTTTTTTCATGTCTTCCGGATATTCCTGAATGATGATCCCAGCCGATTCCCGGGATCCACCTCGGATATATTCGACCGCAACCTGACGTCCCGGGGTCGCGCCGGCTACCATGTTTTTCAATGTGGAAATATCGGTGACCTCCCTGCCGTCAAACCTCACGATCGTATCGCCGCTCTTCAGGCCCGCTTTGGCCGCGGGTCCTCCATCGAGGACATCCGAGATCAGGGCACCCTGGTCATTCTTCAGTTTAAGCTGTTTCACCAGCTCCGGGGTAAGGCCCTGGACCGCCACCCCCATCCAGCCGCGCGTGACCTTCCCTTTTTTGATCAACTGTGCCATGACCGCCTTGGCCATGTTGCTGGGAATGGCCAGGCCGACTCCCTGGCTTCCGCCGGAGGAACTGAGGATGGCCGTATTGATGCCGATCAGTTCGCCCCTGACGTTAACCAGGGCGCCGCCGGAGTTTCCCGGATTGATCGGCGTATCCGTCTGGATGAAATCCTCGTATTCGGCGATGCCGACATCCGCGCGTCCCTTGGCGCTGATGATCCCGGAGGTGACCGTCTGGTTCAGGCCGAAGGGATTTCCGACGGCAATCACCCTTTCTCCCACCTTCAGTTTATCCGAGTCGCCGAGGGCCAATACGGGCAGGTGATCCGCATCGATCTTGACGACGGCCAGATCCGTCTTGGAATCGGAGCCGATGACTTTTCCCGTGAAGATCCTTTTGTCCGACAGCATGACCTTGATTTCCTCGGCTCCGGCAACGACATGATTGTTCGTGAGAATGTACCCCCCGCTGTCGACGATTACGCCGGATCCCGTTCCCGACTGCTTGTAATCCCTGGGACGGCCGAATGACCGGAACCGGTCCCCGAAAAACTCACGGAAAAAGGGGTCGTTCATGAAAGGCGGCTCCATGCCCCGTATGTGGACGGTGGTGGTGGATGAAATGTTCACCACCGACGGTTTCACCGCCGCCGCGACTTCCGCTGTCGCGTCGTTGATGCGGGTCAGAAGATTAACGGCTTCCTGGGATATACGGGTTTCCGTCGTATACCCTCGATTGAAGAAGCCCAGATTGGATGAAATGACCAGGCCGATGATCAAGCCGGCGGCAATCAGTGAGCCTCCCAGGATGATTTGCTTTTTCCTTTTCCCTATCATGAGTCGCCTCCTTGCTTCGATTCCTCCGGCTGTTAAAACTGATTAAAATTTGATCATCATTTCAACGCAGTCAAGTGCTCCCCGATATAAATCGTATTGCAGAAGCCGTTGCTATTTCTCCGTTACCGCCCACTCGTTCAGAATAATGCGGGCAATGGCTTCGTAGTCGCCACCGAAGTGATGACCGCCCCTCAGGACGAATGATTGGGCGAGGTTCCTGTCCAATTGACGGCAAGGGGATTCGTTTTCTTCCTCGCCGTACAGACAGAGGATCTTGCTGCCTCTGAGTTTTCTGACTTCCGGTAACACCGGGAGTCCTTTACCGGCGGAGCTGCCGGCAAGCCAATCGCTCAGATGGAATTCGAAATCGATCCATTCTTCCAGACCAAGGAAGACGATCAGCGAAACCCTTTCCCGCAATGGTTCGGGCAGACGGTTGACCATGAAGGGAAGCACGTCGGCTCCGAAGGAGTACCCGATCAGAATGACCCGTTCGCGTTTCCAGTAGGCCAGGTAATGGGTGAGGATTCTTGCAAGATCTCGGGAGGCTTCTTCGGGGGTTCGGCGAGTCCAGAAATACTGCAATGAATTAAGCCCGACGACCGGCAGACCCTGCCCGGACAACGCACTGCCGATGTCCCGGTCTATTCCCGCCCAGCCGCCGTCACCGCTTACGATCACCGCCAGGGGACCGGATGATGACCTCTGCGGTGCAAGCTCAACGAGGGGCAAATCAAGCAGCGGGGATGAGGCTGCACGGATATCCTTATGATTTCCGGATAATATCTTCAAAAATGACGCCTTGAACTGGGGCATCCAGTTCTTCGGAACGGAGAATCCGTGGCCTACGTTGGGAAGCATCACGATTTCCCCGCCGGTTACCTGCTTGACGTAGGCTTCGGTGGCATGCGATTCGCAGACCTGGTCGATGGTTCCCTGGAGAGCAATCCAGGGAAGCGGACGGCGGTTGAAGGGAAGAAAGGAGATTCCCTTGCCTCTGGGACCGGTTTGCCATCCCAGACCGTAACCTTTGCAAAAAGGTTTGGTCAAGGGCAGATCCGGGCAGAATCCCAGACTGATGGCGCCCTGGAATGTATTCGGGGGAGCCTGGGCAAGAACGGCGTAAACCAGCGTCGCCCCCGAAGAGTATCCTGCCAGTACGGGTAACGAGTAACGTGAAAAATTCAGCTTTTTCTGAACATACTTACTCAGGGCTTCGAAGTCCGCCGCCGGATAAGAGCAGGTTTCCCCGCCGCTCTTCAGCGACTTCAGATAACGCGTGATATCGATGCCGACCACGATGGCATCAAGGGAAGTTAGTTCACGGGCCATATCGACGACACCCAGATTCCAGCCTCCGTCCCCGGAGACGAAGAGGACGACCCGCGATGGCCGGGGAGTGGCCTGGTAGAGGGTTATTTTCCCGAATGGGCCGAATTCGAGCGTCGTTTCGGATGCCTGTGCCGACACGGCGCACAGGATGATGACTATGACGATCAGGATACGATGTTTCATTTTGATATGACTCCCTTGAGCCCTCCCGAGATCAGGGTCGCGATGTTGGTGATGATGACGGGGAATGCCCGCCCTCCGGGGGAGACGAGATATCTCGGTTCCCATGCGGGGCCGAATTTCTGCTTATACTGCCGCAGACCCTGAAAATTATAAAATTGTTCCCCGTGTCTGAACAGGAAGGCGCCCAGGCGGTTCCACAGCGGTGAAAGCGCATGGGCTTCCAGACCCGAAAAAGGAGCCATGCCCAGACTGAACCAGTGGTAACCTTCTTTCTTTCCCCAGATGATCAGTTGAATGAACAGGTAGTCCATGATCCCGTTGGGTGCTTCCGGCAGAAAACGCATCAGGTCCGGGGAGAGGTCTTCCTTGTCCGCACCCTGCCAGAGGTTGGTGAAGGCGATCATCTTTTCGTTCTTGCGCACCGTTGCGACACAGAAATGACGTAAATAGGATTCGTTGAACAACCCCAGGGAGAATCCTTTTTCCCGTGTATTTTTTTCACGCAGCCAGGCGTCAGAGATGTCTTTCATTTCAGGAAGCAGCGACGGGACAGCTTCCACGGGGACGATCTCAAAAACATATCCCTCTTTTTCGAATTTGTTGAGGGTGTGGCGCAATCCTTTATAAGAACTCCCTTCGAGGGAGAAATTCTTTAGTTCCACCCGCCCCTCTTCGCCGATCTTGACCAGGGTAAGGCCCAAATCGAGGTAAAGGGGGAGATTCTGGATGCCGACTTCATAGAAGACAGGCCAGGCATCGTAGCGGTCACATAACTCACGAAATTGCCAGACCAGTTCTTTCCACTCGTCCAGCGGTCCGATGGGGTCTCCCATGACAATCCAGCTGCGCCCGGAGATGCCGTACATGACGAAGGCATTCCCTTTTTCGCTGAAGAGAAAGGTCTTGTCTTCCAGGAAGGCGAGGTTGGCGTAGCTGTTTGCAGATTGATTGACGATGGCCTTGATGCGTTCTACATCCTCGGGCTTCTGTCTGGTTGACAGGCTGGAAGCCGGACTGAGGAGTCTCAATATGGAAATGAGAAGGGCAACGCCCGTAGCGCCGACCAGGGCGCGGAGGGACCGGGACGCGTGACCGCTAAAGGTGAAAGTCCACCAGAGGTCATGAGAATAGTCCACGTGTTTGTAGGAAAACGACACAAGCCATGCGGTACAGATCAGGACCAGAACCACCGCAACGGTCCAGGCCGGGGTGAAGCTCGTTTCGAAGAGCTTTGCCCGCCGGTAGAAAAAACGGCGGCAGGGGAGCAGGGCGAGAAGGATGATCAGTAGAGCAGCAGCTTCTTCATAGTCGAGTCCCTTCAACAGGGACATGACCACACCCAGGCCCAGCAAGGATACGGCAATAAAGTAAGCCGCATCGATACGGCGCTGCAATCCCCGGGCGACAACGAGCAGACCGATTCCGGAAAGACTTCCCAGTAGGTGTGATGTTTCGAGAACGGGTAGCGGCATAACATCCTCGATCCAGGCAAAACGGGTATGTTCCGCCGGCGTGGCTCCGGAGAAAAGCAAAACGGCCCCGCCCAGAAAAGTCGTTAAAGCCAGGACATTGGGAACGATGCCGGATGCGCCGTGGGCGGCATAACGGGTCAGTTTCCGGAGGGCTTCTTTTCTTGAGAGCAGTTCCTGGGTGCCCAGGAGAAGTGCCCCGGCCAAGAGGGGCAGGATGTAGTACATGCCCCGGTAGACCAGAAGAGAACCGATGACGGCGGACGCAGGGATCACGGGGGACAGAAGGAGAACAACGACCGTTTCGAAGACGCCCAATCCTCCGGGGATCTGGCTTGCCAGACCGGCAAGCTGACCCAGAAGAAATACGCCGAGAAGGTACAAGGGGGATAGATGGGGACTGTCCGGTAAGAGGATATAGAGAATGTATCCGGCAACGAGCCAATCCAGCAGGGCGAACGCCATCTGGCCGCCAAAGAATTTGAAGTTGGGGATTTGGATGGTGTACTTTCCGATTGTTATCGTATTTCTACGGAAGAGATTCAATAAGGCAAATAAAGCGGCGGGCAGCAATGCCATGAACCCCAGAAGCTTCAGCGATTTGAAGGGCAGATGAAGGGCTGCGGGAATGGCGATCGGTTCAAGAAGAAAGACGATTCCCGCAAGGGAGAGAAAACCAAGCCAGAGGGTTGCCGTGCAAAACAGGACCACCTTGGTGATTTCGTAAACGGAGAGGCCCCAGGACGAGTAAAGACGGAATCGAACGGAACCACCGGCCAGCATGGAAAGACCGATATTGTTACTGAAGGCGTAACCGATAAAGGACGCAAAGGCGGTTTTCCGGTAGGGCAGAGGATGTTTGATGTATTTCAAGGCCAATGTATCGTAGCCGGTCATAATCAGATAACTGAGTATCGTAAGGGAGAGCGCTCCGTAGATACGGGACAGGGGAAGGGTTCCGGCGTGCTGAAGAATATCCTGAAGAGGGTAGTTTGCGAGTTCTCCGTGAAGAACCCAGAGGGCCAGGGAAAATAGAATAAGACCCAGTAACGGGCTTAAATATTGAAGAAATTTCGATTTCACCATGACGATGAACCGGGTTCATGTAATGGAACGGACGAAATTGCTTACAAGTACAGAACGATGAAATGATAAAACGAAATTTCGTCCTTGGCAATCCGTTTTAAAAGGGATGAAAGCGGCGATGACATGGTGGTTTCCCGCCGGGAACAGGATGAGGGCCGGTTTGAGAATACAGTCCTCACGAAGCCGCTTTGGACGCGAGTTCCAGGTTCAGGATTAGACCGGATATTCCGGACCACGTGATTTCAATGCCGAAGATGTTCATGTCAGGGGTTTTAACACGCCTGTCTTTTTCGCGGCCAGATCGACCCGGATGGGCAGGATTACCGTTGTTATTCCTTCCCATTGGAGCCGCCGCTGGATGGCGAAGGCCGTTTCGTTGTGCAGAATCTTCTGGAAGGGATATTCGTGTCGGAATATGAGCTTCCCGGTAAAAATCGTTGATCGGGGGAATTGTGCTGCCAGTTCCGTGCATAACGAGACGGCGGTATCCACCACGTCGGTGCCGAGATCCATCCGGTATTCGGCGGGGAAACCAAATGACCTGGCCAGGTGGACGTACTTTTCCAGCGATTCCCTGATATTTTTTCGCAGGGCTTCCACTTCGGCGATACCCTTGAATGATCCGGAGTCGATCTCCGCGACGGAAACGAAAACGAAATTCCTGTACATTTCCGGGAATTCACGAATGATGGTCAGCCACGCGTGCAGGCCAAAGCCGCTGTAACCGCTGACCAGCAGGATGGCCGTCATGTCTTTCCGGTCCGGAGGAACGTCGTTGAAACGATCGCCCTTGGGTATCCGCGAGAGAAGCTCTTCCAGCATTTTGACTCCCCCTCGCACTTTTTCATAGTGACTGTGAATCAGGCAGCACATGGTGATGACACCGGCTGTGATCAGCAAAGTGACCCAGCCCCCTTCCATAAATTTCTCAAAGACGGTGACGATCAGAATGGTCACGCAAAGAAAAAGGCCGGCGACATGGATGAGGATATGCCTTTTCCACTTCAGGTGCTGATCCCTTCTTCGGAGATAGAAAGAAACCATGCCCAGCTGGGACAGGGAAAAAGTCAGGAAAACGTTGATGGAATACATGACGACGAGTGCGGAAACGGAACCGCCCGTGTAAAACAGCAGGGCGAGGGAGGCGCCCCCCATCAGAAGGACGCCGTTTTGCATGGTCAGCCGTTCCGACAGGGCTGCAAACCGCCGGGGAAGCCAGGAATCGATGGCCATGTTGGCCATGACACTGGGGCCGCCGGCAAATCCCGATTGGGCGCCGACCATCAGCAGGGCTCCTTCGGACAGGATGGTGATGAATGCGATCCAACCGCCCAGCGGCCAGTTGTTGAAGGCGAGATCGGCCAGAACGGCATTGATGGTTCTCCCGTGTTCGGGTCTTATATCGAAGAGGGCATAGCATAGAAGCAGTCCGCCTGCTGTGACCGACAGGGAAGCCGCCAGGTAAACCATGGTGCGCTTGCCCGTCTGCACTTTCGGTTCCCGCATGATGTGCATGGCGTTGGAGACCGCCTCTATGCCGGTATAGGTGCCGCCCCCCATGGAAAAGGCCCGGAGAAAGATCGCCAGAATACCGGCGAACCCGATTACGGCCATGTCCTGTCCCATGTCGGCCTGAAATCTTGCCGTCATGGGACCGATTTGTGCGGCGTGCGTGGTCAGGCCGTAACCGATCAAAAGAACGTGGGTCACAACGAAGACGATGAAAATAGGCGCCAGGATCTTTACGGACTCCTTTACGCCGCGCAGATTGAGCAGGACCAGCAGGCAGATGAGCACCGATACGAACAGGACTTTATACTTCAGCAGATGGCTTGGAAGATAACTGAACAGGGCGTCACCGCAGGAAGCGAGGGAAACCGTAATCGTCAGAACATAGTCCACCAGGAGGGCGGAGCCGGAAACGAGGCCTGCGGATTTGCCGATGGTGTGTGTCGAGACCACATAACCGCCGCCTCCGTGAGGAAAATGCTCGATGATGCGGGAGTACGCATAGGAGATGATGATGACGGTCAGGGCCGTGGCCAGGGCTAGAAATACGGCCAGGTAGGTATGAGGACCTAATGCCCGGAAGGCCTCCTCGGGTCCATAGGATGAGGAGGAGAGACCGTCTGCGCCCAGGCCGATCCAGGCAAGAACCGGAATGAGCGAGATCTTGCGAAAAATCGACGGTTCGTTGATGTTGCGGGGGCTTCCCAGGATCCTGCGCTGCAGATTCCCCCAGAATGTCAGTTCATCCGGATTCTTACTTGGCATGGACTTGGCCGGGACTTGACCTTTCTCTGACCGGCGGCGACGTCGCTTGATCAGCCGATCGCATTTTCAACATAGATCCCGTCACCCAGATGACCACACAGAAAGCCATGTTTGCCGTTGAGGATTTCAACCTTATTTGCATTCGTAATGGCAAACCTGGCAGCCATATCTCGTCTCCGTCACAATTACATAAACTAAGCCCGTTCCATGGGCTTGTCAAATGGATAGCGGATCAACGGGTTGTGCCCCAATGAGGAAAATGTCATTCCGAACAGCGCAGCCTTCCAATCCGGCATGACATTGTTTGCGTTTGCCTGCCGGGGCAATGAAAGAAGCGGCTTCTGACGGCAAGGATTAAGTCCCGGTAAAATGTTGGAACGGATGAAAGATTTCATTGCAGGTATTGAATGCAATTGTGTTATTTTGTGCCTAAAAGTCTTTCGTTCCGAGGGCATCCGGGTCCTCGTGCGTAGCCGGTTCTGTTAAATGGACAAGCGGTTTTGTTATCATTTTGTCATTTGCAGCCTGAAAGAAAATTCGTCAAAAGCGTAAGGGAGGTGCAGGATGAGCAATTTCCCGCTGGTTCGAACGATTCGCTTCAAAAATGTCAATGCCCCCGGAATTCTGGGGAAAATAACCACTGCGATCGGGAATACGGGGACCATTATCGGTAATATCAGCACCGTTCATCTGGGGAACCGTTACGTCATCCGTGATTTGGATGTCTTTATCGAAGGGAAACCCCATCTTTCCCGCGTTCTGCGTGAGTTAATCAAGATACCGGAAATCAAAATCGTCGAAATTCGGGATGCCGTTCTGGAATTGCATAAAAATGGTCTGATCGGTGTCGTTCCTACCAAAAGAATCGATTCCCTGGAAGACATCCGGAAGCTCTACTTCCCCGGTTCGAGAGAAGTCTGTACCCTCCTTCAGGAAAACGACCACTGGAAGAATACCTACACAAGCGTACCCTACAATATCGCCGTGGTGACGAACGGTTCGTCTGTTTTTGATTTCAAGAGCCGGGAGCCGATTGTCGCCATGCCGGTCATCGAAGCGAAGGCGGCCCTGCTGAATAAACTCAGCGGCGTAAACGGATATCCCGTCTTGCTGGATGCCTTCGATATAAAAACTTTCGTCGAGGGAATAAGGCGGGTCGCTTCCGGTTACAGCGGAATTCATCTTTCCAATATCTCTTCCGCATATTGTTTCGATATCATGGATGTATTGGAAGAAGAGCTTCGGATACCCGTCATCCATGACGATCAGCAAGGTAACGCCACCGTGGTGATCGCCGCCCTGATCAACGCAGCCAGGTTCTGCCATTTCGATGTTCATTCGGCAAAAGTAGGGGTTATTGGCCTGGGCGTGACGGGCCTGGGCATTGCCAGGTTCATCCATGCCTACACCGGGAATCCGGTTTGGGGAACGACCCGGTCCGAGATAAGCGCCAGAAGACATGAAGCGGATGGCGGAATGATCACATCTCTTGAGGAGATCATGAGTAAAGCCGACATCGTCATCGCGACAACTTCCAAAGGCCAGGTCATTTCTCCCGAAATGGTGCGTCCGGGCCAGGTCATTTTCGCTCTGTCACAGCCTGAGCCGGAGATCGACCCGGAAGCGGCGATGGCGGCAGGTTCGTGCCTGGCAATCAACAGCAAGGCGATCAACAATCTTTTGTGCTGTCCCGGATTGTGGCGCGGGACCCTCGATTCCCAGGCGCAAACGATCAATTTTCCCATGTACGTAGCAGCGGCCCAGGCCATCGCGCAGTCGGCGACGGAGGGTGAAATATTGCCGACGACGTTGGACAGCAGAGTGCATTATGCCGTTACGCATGCGGTGGCGAAAGCGGCGATGGACACGGGTGTCGCCCGCCGGGAACTGGATGACGCCTATTTTGAAAATACGGACATCATGAAGCCGCCCTGGATGTGAGTTCGGGTTCGTGAGAGAATGTCAGCCGGCACGCCGGCGGGATCATTGAGACCCGGCCCCGATTTCTGCAATCTTGGACAACTTTTTGTACTTCGTTCTTGAAAATATTCTGAAAAGAAACTAAATTTACTAAAATTATTCTCATGGAGGAGGTAACGATGAAAAAAGTTTTAGTTGCTTACTATTCTCAGACCGGAAACACGGAAAAAGTTGCCCAAGCTATCTACGATGCCATCCCCTGTGAAAAGGAAATCAAAAACATGGACGAAATCGAAGAGGTCCGGGAATATGATTTGATATTTTGCGGATTTCCCGTTCAGGCCCACAGTGTGCCCCTGAAAGCAGGAGCCTTCATCAAGCAGTTGTCCAAAGACCAGAGGACGGCGTTCTTTTCCACCCATGGTTCTCTGAGAGGAGGACAATTTCCCAAGCAGGCCATCGAGGACGCCCTTGGCATGGCAACGCGGGCGACGGTAATCGGGACATTCTGCTGCCGTGGCAAGGTGAGACCGGAAATCATTGACGCCCTGGCAAAGCAACCGGCGCACGAGGCATGGATCGATGAAGCACACGGTGCTCATGAGCATCCGACTCCGGCGGATCTCCAGGACGCCGCCGATTTCGCCGGTGAAATAATCAGGAAAGCAGGGCTTGCCTGCTGAATATTCCCCATGGAGTGCAAAATCAAAAAAAGGGCCTTGTGGCCCTTTTTTTGATACCCTCGTGCTATATTTCTCCCTGGAAGCAGGAGCGGGATCCGTTCCGATTAAGAAAAAAGGGGGCGCTCATTGTCCCGGGCAGGTGGATGGATGTTGAAGTACAACCCGAAGCCATGGGTCCGGAATCCCCATGTGCAGACTATTCTGTCCTCCCTGAGGATCAGGAACATCAGAAAGAATTCCATCCACGATGTCTCCCGGGAGGTCATCGTTGACGGGGGGAAGGGGGTGCGGCTTCTGGGTTACCTCACAAAACAGGAAACGCAGCCGGCAAGGGGATTGATCACCCTCATCCATGGTTGGGAAGGAAGTTCGTCGTCGGCCTATATCGTTTCCGCAGCCCATTATTTCCTCAAGCGGGGGTTCGATGTCTTTCGCCTGAATCTCCGGGATCATGGGCCGAGCCATCACCTGAACGAAGGACTTTTTCACGGTGCAAGACTTGAGGAAGTTTTTACGGCGGTTCGTCACATCGCCGGTCTTGCTCCGCAGCTGCCCTGTTATCTGGTCGGCTATTCCCTGGGAGGGAATTTCGCCCTGCGTATCGCCTGCATGCATGACCGGGCCGATCCCTTCCTGACGGAGGCGTTCGCCGTCAGCCCGGTTCTCGATCCTTACAAATCGACCGAAGCCCTTGACCGGAACTATGCCCTCTATCGGAATTACTTCCTGCATAAATGGAAACGCTCCCTGAGGCGCAAGGAGCGGCTGTTTCCCGATAAATATGATTTTGCCCGCCTTCTTGACCTGAAATCGTGCATGGCCATGACGGACGTCATGGTGGCGGATTATACGGAGTTCGAAGACACCCGGGACTATTTCGGACGCTACACACTGAACAGGGGCTGGTTTGAAAATCTTTCCCTTCCCGTGACGGTCATTGCCGCCTCGGACGATCCGCTGATCGAGAAGAATGACTTCGCTCGATTGGAAGGATGTCCCCATCTGACTTTGAACATCGAACGTTACGGTGGGCACTGCGGCTTTTTCTCGGATCTCTCTTTCCGTTGCTGGGCGGAGGAGGAAATCGAGAAAATCATGGAAAAAGGAAGCCCGGGATGACGGGAAAGGCTGTCGATCCCGGGCCGAGGTGCGCGATCGGGGGGGGGTGGCGCCTGGGCTAGAAGCCGTTGTAATGGGTAAATTCCTTCACGTCGCGCCGCGGGGCGTTTCTGACCGGCGCGTTGGGAATCGGGTAGCCGACCGGGATCAGGGAAACCAGTTCATACCCCGCCGGGACCGACAGGATAGCGCCCGCCCTGGCCTGGTCGAACAGGCCGACGACGACGGTTCCCAGGCCGAGATCATGAGCTGTCAGGCAGATGTTTTCCGTGATGATCCCCAGGTCGAACATGAACCAGTCGCCGAACTTGGTCGGGGGAACGCCTCCGTAATAGCCGGACAATTCCAGCTTTGCGCACACGGCCAGGACAACGGGGGCCTTCACGATGGCGTTGAAGGAGGGATTCCCCGGCGGGACGGCTTCCTGGACGGCTTTTTTGACGCCCGGATCGGTCAGGACGATGATCTCCCAGCACTGGCTGTTGGCCCAGGACTGGGAATTCCCGACCGCTTCGAGGATGGCCTTCAACGATTCGTCGGGAATCTCCCTGGATTCGTAATCGCGGATGCTTCTTCGTTTCTTGATGATATCGACCATGTTCATCTTCGTCACCTCCGGTGCAGGGTTGAATTTCAGTATGTTCATGCATCTCACAACGGAAGATAAAAGGCAAAAGGAAATTCGGACGGGACAGGAAGCGCCCGGCTTGAGCCGCATCCGGCGACGATCGTGTTGACATCCGTCACGGCCGGTGTCATAAAATATCCGTAACGGTTGTAATTCAAAGAAACGGACGATGAACGAAGGACTTTTCAACAAGATCCAAAACGCCCCGAGGACGCCGGGAGTTTACCTCATGAAAGACAAAGAGGGCGGGGTCCTGTATGTCGGGAAGTCGAAGGATCTGAGAAGCCGGATCAACGCCTATTTCAGCGGAACGGATTCCCGCTGCATGATCCCTTTCCTGGTATCCCGGATCCATGACGTCGATTTCATCCTGACGGAAACGGAAAAAGAATCCCTCATCCTGGAAAATCACCTGATCAAGAAATACCGACCGAAGTACAACGTCGATTTCCGGGACGACAAGGCCTATTTTCATGTCCGTATCGACGGGAAAGCCGTTTTCCCCCGGTATCAGCTGGTCAGAAGACCGCAAAAGGACGGCGCCTATTATTTCGGGCCCTATCCGTCCAGCGCCGCGGCCAAGGAAACCCTGACGTTCCTGCAATCCATCTTCCCGCTCCGGACCTGCAGCGACAACGAACTGAAAAACAGGAAACGGCCCTGCGTCGAATACCAGATAAAACGATGCTGCGCTCCCTGCCTGGGGATGATCGACGGCGAGTCCTACCGGAAACTGGTGATGGAGAGCATCGGTTTTCTCGAAGGGCGGGAGAAGAAGCTGATCCGCCGTCTGAAAGAGAAGATGGACCAGGCGGCGGATGCGTTGAATTTCGAAGAGGCCGCCGCATTACGGGACCGGATGGCCGCCGTGCAGGAAACGATCGAGAAGCAAGTGGTCGCCTCCCGCGTGTCCAAGGATCAGGATGTCTGGGGTCTGTACGAAGAAGGGGGGCGCACGCAGGTCTGCATTCTCCATGTCCGTGGGGGAAAACTCCTGGGAAAGAGGTCCTTTTCCCTGGATGCCGTTCCCGTCCCCGCGGAAGAGATGCTTTCTTCGCTGATCAGGCAATACTACGACGGGAAGCCGTCTGCGCCGCCCTGGATCCTCTTGCCGATGAACCTGGAGGACCGTCTCGCAATCGAGGAATGGCTGCGTGAAAAAAGGGGAGGACGCGTCAGGATTTATGCCCCCCGGCGCGGCAGCCGTTTCGAATTGCTGACCATGGCCGTCAAAAATGCGGCCCAGGCTTTGAGAGCGGACCTGAACGCGAAACAGGATCTGTCCGAAAACCTGGCGGTTCTGAAGGAGGAGTTCCACCTGGCGAAAATGCCCGCCCGGATGGAATGTTTCGATATCTCCCACATGAGCGGCCGTCATCCCGTCGCCTCGATGGTGACGTTTCTCGACGGCAAACCCTGGAAGAAAGGATACCGGCATTTCAAGATACGCACGGTGGAAGGGATTGACGACTACGCCATGATGTACGAGGTTCTCAAGAGGCGTTACACGAAAGGCGAACCGCCTCCCGATCTTCTGGTCGTCGATGGGGGAAGGGGCCAACTGGGAGTGGCCCTGTCCGTCCTCAGGGACTTGGGTGTCCGGGAGCAGGATGTCGTCGGGATCGCCAAGGAGCGGAATGAATTCAACCCCGGGGGAGTTTCCAAGGAAGAAGACCGGTTCTACCTGCCCGGCAGAAAGGACCCGGTTTACCTGACCAGAAAGCCCCGCGCCCTGGGCATCATGCAGCACATCCGGGACGAGGCCCACCGGTTTGCCGTCACGTTTTTCCGCAGGACAAAAGGGAAGGAAGATTTTCATTCCATCCTGGACGACATACCCGGTATCGGTGCGAAACGGAAGATGGCCCTGCTGAGAGCCTTCGGCGACCTCGGAGGGATCAAATCCGCGACGGTGGATGCCATCGCCGGGGTAGAGGGCATCGGGTCAAGGCAGGCCCGGGTGATTCATGACTTCCTGAGGTCAAACACGGCGAATGTGTAAAAAAACTCCTTCTCTCAAATCAGGGCGAGCTGGTCGGCAACGGCCATTCCCGCCAAAGTCGGCGCGATGAAACCGTTTTCGATGACAATCAGCCCCTCCTGCGTGTACCGCGCCAGGATTTCGGCCTTTTCCGACAGGATGTCGGAGCCGAAATCCCGATCGAAACGGGCGATATCGATTCCCCTGCGTGTCCGGAATCCAAGAAACAGGGTTTCCAGCCTGAGTTGATCCGGGGTCAGGCATTCATCCTCTTCAACGGGGGCAAGGCCTTTGTCCAGATCTTCCAGGTACCGGGCAAGGGATTTCCGGTTCCACCAGCGCCTTTTGCCGTCGAAGGAATGGGCCGCCGGTCCCAGACCCAGGTAGGGCGCATGGTCCCAGTATTTCCGGTTGTGCCGGGCCATGGCCCCCGGTCCCCTGGCGAAATTGGATACCTCGTAGTGGAGAAAGCCAAAACGGCCCAGGAATTCCGATGTCCTGAGGAAAAAATCCAGCTGGGATTGTTCGTCCGGGAGATCGAATTCGCCGTTTTGACAGCGGGCTCCGAGGGGAGTTCCGCGTTCCGGGGTAAGCTGGTAACACGAAAGATGATCGACCGGAAAGGTTGCCGCGTACCCCGGTCCCTCCAGCCAGCCTTCCAGGCTCTGTCCCGGAACGCCGTAGATCAGGTCCAGGCCGAGATGATCGAATCCGGACCGGCAGGCCCACGCCACGGCCTCTTTCGCTTCACGGGCGTTGTGCCGCCTTCCGAGAAAGGCGAGGACGCCGTCGTCGAAGGACTGGACGCCGATATTCAGGCGGTTCACGCCAAGATCCCGGAGAAAGGCGAACCGGTCCGCATCGAAATCGGCCGGATTGACTTCGACCGTGATCTCGGCCCGTGGGGCGAACGAAAACGTGTGGCGGAGACTTTTGAAAAGGGTTTCCAATTCCCTGCGATCGAGGACCGATGGTGTGCCGCCGCCGATGTAGAGGGTGTCGAAGTGAGGAAAGCGCTCCGGGTACAGGGCCATTTCCCCGGCCAGGGCCTTGAGAAAGGCATCGATGCAACCGAGAGCCGTCGTCGAGTAGAAATTACAGTAAGGACACTTCGTTTTGCAGAAGGGGATATGGATGTAAAGGCCGGGTAAGCGGTTTTCTTCCGTACGGTCCATGGAAAGGGGGTCGCTTGGTTTAACGGTGTCTGGTTGCCACAACGATGACTTGAATCAGTCGCCGTCCGTTTTCAGAACCGCCAGGAAGGCGCTCTGGGGGATGCTGACCTGCCCGATCATCTTCATGCGTTTCTTCCCTTTTCTCTGTTTCTCCAGGAGTTTTCTTTTCCGGGAGATATCGCCGCCATAGCACTTGGCGGTTACGTCCTTTCGGAAGGGGCTGATCGTCGAGCGCGAGATCACCTCTCCGCCGATCGCCCCCTGAATGGCGATTTTGAACATCTGCCGGGGGATTTCCTCTTTCAGGCGGTCGCAGGCGAGAACGCCCCGCGCCCGTGCCCGGTCGCGATGGACGATCTGGGAGAGGGCGTCGACCTTTTCCCCGTTGACGAGGATATCCAGAAGGACGAGGCTGCTTTCCCGGTAATCGGTCAGATCGTAATCGAAGGAGCCGTAACCCTGGGTCACCGATTTGAAACGGTCGTAGAAATCATAGATCACCTCCGCCAGGGGCATTTCGTAAACGAGCTCGGCCCGGCCGGGGCTGGTGTAATTCAGGGTCGAATTGACGCCCCGTTTTTCCATGCACAGCTTCATGACCGTGCCGACGTAGCGTTCGGGGAGCATCATGACGGCCCGGATGTAGGGTTCCTCGCCCATGGCGATCGAAAGGGGATCGGGGTATTCGGTCGGATTGTCCACGTAAAGCACGGTTCCGTCCTTCAGGGTGAAGCGGTACCGGACACTGGGAACCGACAGGATGATGGAAAGATCGTATTCCCTCTCCAGCCGCTCCTGGACGACATCGAGGTGCAGAAGACCGAGAAAGCCACAGCGGAAACCCTGCCCCAGGGCGACGGAGGAGTCCTTCTGGTAAATGAACGAGGCGTCGTTCAGCTTGTACTTGTCCAGGGCCGCCGCCAGGTCTTCGTAGTCGTCGGAGGCGATCGGGTAGATCGAGGCGAAGACCACCGGTTTCACTTCCTTGAATCCCGGCAGCGGTTTTTCGCAGGGGCGGTTTTCGTGGGTGATCGTGTCTCCCGTATGGACATCGGAAACGGTTTTGACACCGGCGATGATGTAGCCCACTTCGCCGGCCGTGAGCCGGTCCGTTTTCTGCCGGTTGATCAGAAAATGACCGACCTCCTCCACGCGGTAAGTCGCCTTGTTATGCAGGAATAAAATGGTGTCGCCGGGTTTGACGGTGCCGTCGAAAATCCGGCAGTGGATCACCGTGCCCCGGAAAGAATCGTATTGCGCATCGAAGATCAGGGCGGCCAGGGGGGCGTCCGCGTCTCCCTTCGGGGGGGGGATGCGTTCCACGACGGCTTCAAGGATTTCTTCAATGCCGATGCCGTCCTTGGCCGAACACTTCAGGTGCAGATCCGCATCCAGGCCAAGCTCGGAGTCGATTTGCTCGATCACCCTTTCCACATCGGCCGAAGGGAGATCGATCTTGTTGATGACCGGGATGATTTCGAGATTGTTTTCCATGGCCAGGTAGAGGTTCGCGATCGTCTGGGCCTGAACGCCCTGGGCGGCGTCGATCAGGAGCAGCACCCCTTCGCAGGAAGCGAGGGAGCGGGATACTTCATAGGAAAAATCGACGTGGCCGGGGGTGTCCAGGAGATTCAAAGTGTACTCGGCGCCGCTTTTGCTCCGGTAGGGCAGGGCGACGGCCTGGCTTTTGATCGTGATGCCCCGTTCGCGCTCGATATCCATGTTGTCGAGAATCTGGTCCTGAAAATTGCGGGCGTCGACCACGCCGGTATACTGGATCAGCCGGTCCGCCAGGGTCGACTTGCCGTGGTCAATGTGGGCAATAATACTGAAATTACGAATACTTTTCATAAACAATACATACTCATTTCCCGGCTCTTTACGGGGCCATCGACAAAAGATTTGCTTCCTTGAAAACGCGTCGGGGAATACAAAGCCCTCCGGTGACATAAGAGGGCTTCGCGTGTTTTAACTCGGGGAAAATGATTATCCCAGTTTTTTCAGGAGGTCTTCGGAAACTTCCTTCACTCCCGGAAGACCGTCCACGTCCAGAACCTTGACTCTTTCCTTGAAGAAATTGACCGCCGCCAGGGTTCCCGTTTTCGTGTCGTAGTAGATGCCGTGCCGCTTGTCGATGGCCGCCTCGTCCTGATCGTCGGCGCGGGTGCTCAGTCTCTCGTCGCCGCAGACACGGCAGACGAATTTGCCGTCTTTCTCCGCCGGCTTGATCGCGTCGATGAAGATATTATTGGGATGATTGTTGTCCGTTGCGCAGAGACGGCGCCCCATGATGCGTTTTTTGGAAGTTTCCCGATCCAGAACGATTTCAATCACATAGTCGAGACCGATATTTTCGGCGGACAGGGCGCTCCAGAGCGCTTCCGCCTGGGCCAGGTTGCGGGGGAATCCGTCGAGGAGCCAGCCCTTGGCGCAGTCGGCTTCCTTCAGGCGGTTCAGGATCATGGGGATGGTGATCTCGTCGGGAACCAGTTCGCCCTGATCGATGAAGGCCTTTGCCTTCTTGCCCAGATCGGTGCCTTTTGAGATGTTTTCCCGGAAGATGACGCCCGTTTCAATGTGGGGAACACCGAACTTCTTCTGGACTACCGCTCCCTGTGTTCCTTTGCCGCTGCCGTTGGGACCAAAAATGAGAATATTCATACCCAAAAACTCCTTTCAAGGGGACATTAAAATGACATTTCTTATAATGGATTGTTCCTGTTTTGGCAATGGAAATTCGCGGCCCAAAATCCGCGATTGTTTTTCGATAGAGAGGATTTAAGGTTCAAGAGGGTTCAAGAGGGTTCAAGGGGTTCAAGAAGGATTCAACCCATCACAATTGACCCGGGCGCCTGCGCGAATAAGGACCA